>Ga0194120_10008514_pt1 | contig 13490 bp, 7 predicted proteins | sample TA2MahCa65mmetaG_FD_148642 | JGI IMG/M metagenome (GOLD analysis project Ga0194120, IMG submission 148642) | Freshwater microbial communities from Lake Tanganyika, Tanzania - TA2015019 Mahale Deep Cast 65m | ecosystem: Environmental > Aquatic > Freshwater > Lake | place: Tanzania: Lake... | reverse complement strand
ACCGAAACCGCTGTGAGGAACGCTTCCATAACGGCGCAAATCCAAATACCAATCGAATGCTTCCTGCGGCAAATTGTGTTCTTTTATACGCGCGAGCAATACATCGTAATCATCTTCGCGCTGACTACCGCCGACAATTTCTCCGTAACCTTCCGGCGCGAGAATATCCATTGCCAGCGCTTTTGTCATATCGTTCGGGTCGCGCTTCATATAAAATGCTTTCACCGCCGATGGATAACGATGAACAATCACTGGTCTATCATAATCTTCGGAGATTGCAGTTTCATCCGGCGCGCCAAAATCATTTCCATATTCAAACGGAATATTTTTTCGCTTCAAAATTTCACATGCTTCATCATACGAAACACGCGGAAATGGTTTTCTGATATTTTCCAGTTTAGAAATATTGCGTTCTATCGTTTTCAAATCTTCCATATTCTTTTTCAAAACAGACTGCACAATGAACTCCAAAAAATCTTCCGCTAAATCCATATTGTCATTCAAATCATTGAACGCAACTTCCGGTTCGACCATCCAAAATTCCGTTAAATGTCTGCGCGTTTTTGATTTCTCCGCACGAAACGTTGGACCGAACACGTACACTTTTCCAAATGCAAGCGCGCCTGCTTCTCCGTAGAGTTGTCCCGATTGCGTGAGATATGCTTTTCCCAAATCAAAATATTCCGTTTCAAAAAGTGTTGACGTTCCTTCACAAGCGGCGGGAGTGAAAATCGGCGCGTCGAATAAAATAAATCCGTGCGAATCAAAGTATTCTCTTATTGAGTGAATAATAGTGTGGCGAATGCGAAGTATTGCGTGTTGTCTGCTTGAACGAACCCATAAATGTCTTCTGTCTGCGAGAAATTCAACTCCGTGTTCTTTCGGAGTAATCGGATATTCCTGAGCAACGGAAATTATTTTACAATCAGAAAGTTCAAGTTCAAATCCTCCGGGTGCTTTGTCACTTTGTTTCACAACACCTTTTACTTTGAACGACGATTCCTGTGTCAACGTATCAAACGTATTGAATACTTCTTCGCTCAAATTGTTTTTTACCAGTACGCATTGGCAAATTCCCGTTCCATCGCGCAAAATGAGAAAGCGAATTTTTCCACTCGAACGTTTATTATACAGCCATCCTTGCAATTCAACTTCTTTGCCGACAAGGTTAGATAAATCAGAGATATAAGTTTTGGTCATAGAGTAGTAAGTAATTAGAATTCAGTAGTCAGAATTCTGAAAATAGTTAAAAAATCGGTGGAAAATATAGGAAAAAGTATGAAGGAAAGTCAACAACGAACCTCGAACATCCCCCCTCGTTTTTTAAACGCAAAAGAGTGATGCGTTCACATCACTCTTCTCTGTGGACAGGGGCAGAATTGAACTGCCGACACACGGCTTTTCAGGCCGTTGCTCTACCGACTGAGCTACCTGTCCTTCATATTCAGTTGAATTGCAACAAAAATATACTAATCTTCTTCCTATCAGAAAAAATTTTTTCCACATAAGATATTTTCTTTTCAATTGTTTTTCAATATTCACAGCGGATTTTGAACATTCCACAACGGAAGGAAAAACCCATGAGGCTGTTTTGCAGAAAAAAAACAACCCCTTCGCTTCGGGATTGAACCCAAAGAATCATTAATGATTCTTTTTTCGCCAGCAAGACCGTTTACGGTCGTGAGGACTTCCAAAACCTTTTAAGGACATTCTTAAGACAAGCAAGGACATCCTTGAACACGTTGAGGACATCCTATATTGCTAAAATTACTCAAAAACAAGAAGTGTATGTTTTCTTTATTGAATTTGGATGGCAATAAAGAAAAATATCGTATCCATCCAAAAATATACAAAAAGAAAGGCCCTATTATGACTCGGAATTATATTCCAGGAGGAGATACACAGTTTCAAGCGTTGTATGAAGATTTCTCAATAAAACTTACAATGTCTGTCGCAACATTCGGATTAACGGGAGAAGAAGTTGCAGAAATTCAGGCTTCGTTTGAAGAAGTGTGAAGAAAGTTATCTGAACATATAAGTATTAAAACCGCATTACAATCTTTGACACAGGTAAAAATGGCAACAGACCTCGACGCGCGGAAAGTTGCGAATGTTTGGAGTTTCCTTCGAACACTTTTGGGGAGCGTTTTTTCTATTTTATATTTTATATTTTGCATTTCACATTGTAAAATATAAAATATAAAAATCGTTTTGAAAAGCTATCTATCGATTATTCGGGATTATGTATTTCTAATGTATTCAGAAGAAGTGTACTAACGGCGGGTAAATTTTTATCTGTCATTCTCGCCCGTTCGTATTTTTGAAAGAAGTCTTGCACACCGAAGGCAACGGTTTTTTGCAGCGCATCTCTTCCGAGAATGTTGTCAATAGCGCGCGCCATCACCATTCCGGAGATAGAACCATAGTTATTCCAAAACCCGCTGGTGTTGGCTTTTCTGATGATGTCATACGCGCGCGAAGGATTGATGGTTTTGGAAAGGAGTTCATCGGCGGCGGCATTCAAATCATCGAACGCTTTTCGTGTGCGTTCATTCCAATCGCGGGGAAGTTCACCGCGCGCGCGTTGTTCAAGAGAAAAATAGTATGCGATGCCTTCGTTCTGCACGAGTTCGAGCAGTTCAAACACTGGCGATGAATGTGTTTCTCGAAAACGTTTCCATCGTTTGGAATGGTCTTGATAAGAACCGAATGCTACGTGGAAGACTTCGTGCGCAACGGTGGAAAGAAGCCCGAGAAATCGCGCATGGAGATTTTCTTCGAGAGAAACTGCGCCTGCGAGATTGACGACGATGGTTAATTCACCTTCGGTATTGCCAACGAATCGCGGCGTATCGTTGTCCCAAATTATTCTTCGAACAAATGCATCAACTTTTTCCGTTCCGAATGCAACAATGTACATTGGAATACGAATATCTATCTTGGCGTCCGACGGAAAAAACTGTTCGACCGTAGCAGAAACCTTTTGGTTGAAGTTTCGTAGTCGTAATTCAGAGAGAAGTTCTTTCAATTCATCTTTGTGCGACATACCGTACTGCAGTTGATACGTATCATCATCAAATATAATGCCGCTTTGTACTGAGGCGATATGTTCGCGGAAGCGGCGTATTCCCGATGCCCAACTGTTTTCAATCATTACGGAAGTAGCGATGGCAATTTTATTTCCGCGCAGCGATTCGAGTGTTTCGGTGTTTACAATGCGGCGTTCAAAGAGTTCGAGCATTTGTTCCGCAGACGTGAAATTCATATCGAGTGTGATGTTGAAATGCGGATTGGTTTGGGCGAACGTGGTATGGGCAAGAACAAGAGATATGCTTATCAACAACGCATATACCATTCGTTGTGTACTGGAGAAATTGGTCATTGCGTTTTGTTCCATTTGCGTAATGAGCGCACGTTGTTCAATAATATATCATCGTTCGGAGCATTGGAGAGCAATCGTTCGTAGCAATGCAGAGCAAGGGAGAAATCGCCAATGTGTTCGGAAAGTTTTGCTAACGATTGTAATGTTGGAATGTCGGAGGAAAATGCTTCATACAGTTGTTTTCTGGGAACAGTGAACAGTATCGAAGAAATAGGAAGTTCGGTTAAACGGGAAATGGCGGCTGCAAGATTTTCGACGCTTCCGTTCGAGATTGCTCGTTGCGTAAGTTGGAGCAATGTTTGCGCTTCGTTGAGCGAATCGTGTTGTTCCCGAAACATTTGTGCAAGGAGAAATATGGTTTGCGGATGTGAACGCAATGCGATTTCGGTTTGTAGTTCTTGAATCCCTTCGTTTGTACGATGCAAATTGTATAGCGCAATTCCCTGAATCAAGTGGGCTTTGGGATAGAACGGATATCGTTGAAGAAGTTGTTGCACTATCACATAGGCAGTGTCGTAGTATTGCATTTGCGCCGCTACTCCTGCAGTATTGAACAATAATAAGGAATGTGAAGGGAATTCTTTTTGTCCTGCGGAATAATCGTGATAGGCAGAAGGAACGTTGTTCGCAATGTCGTGTTTGAATCCTTTTACTAAGAATTGTTCCGCGCGAAAGCGATGCAGTTCTTGCGGCAGAAAATAATACAGAGCAATTCCATAGAGAACAATTGGAACGAAAGCAACATATTGAAAAAATTGCGGGAGTTCCCATTGCACAATGGTTTCCGTGATGTGTTTTCGTTTGTTATTGAATTGAAAGGAACAGAGCAATGCAAGAATAATCCAGAAGACGAGTGCAACGGGAAAAACGCGGAGACTCATATTTCCAAGATTATCAACAAGCGAAGCAACGATGCCGGTGAGTAATCCAGCAAAGGATGAGCGCTCGGAAGTATTCAGCAACGGTAACGTTGTTTTACTGAAACGAATAATGGTAACAATGATAAAGCAGAAAGCGGCAAACCCCAAGAGACCGGATTCGGAAAGTATTTCGAGGAACTCGTTGTGTGTATGGGCAACGACGTCCTCGCTCTTCGAAACCCAATACTCGCTCGAACGAAACTTGGGAAAATATACTTCGAACGCACCGAAACCATTTCCAATGAACGGCGAAGCCAGAAAAGATTTCCATGCGCCTTCGTAAAATACCAATCTTCGCATAAACGAAGATGTTGGTGAAAACATTGCTGTAACTCTTCCTGCAATCGTATCAAAGAAGAGAGCGGCGATAATTCCTGCAAGAAGAACGCCGCTCAGCAGTACTTTCCACTTTCGTTTTTTTTCCGATTGCGAAAGAAAAGAAAACATCACAATGCTGAATCCTACTGCAATCATTGCGCTTAACGTTTTCGTGAAGATGAGAAGGACAAAGAGTGAAAGAAATAGCAGAATGAGAGAAAATTTTTTCTTCGAAAAGGAATGCTCTGCAAAAATTTGTCCCAAGACAAACGGAATGATAAGAACCAAGAATCCTGCGAAATAGGCGCTGTTGCCAAAGGTAGCAATGAGTTGACGTGAATAATCGGCGATAATCGTAATCGCTTTTCCCGAAAACCATTCGACAAGGACTGCTGCAACAATACTGGATACGGCGAGAAGAAGGAGAACGTTGAAAGCGCGCTGTTGTTGTGCTTTGTTCGTTACGAGTTGCGATACGAGAAATGCCGTAAAGAGAATGAAGAACAGGTTGAGGAGTGAAACAAAACTCAATTCAACATAATGAGCGCGAAGAAGTGAAATCAGCGATGCGAGAAAGAAAAGGACTACGGGAAGATGGAATGGAAGAATGCGAATACGAAGAGTGCGCAGATAACAAATGCGCGATACCCAAAGCGAAAGTAACCATCCACCGAAGACTACGAGAGCAGTAGATTTGAGAATCGTATTGTCATACACATCAACGGAAATAACAAAACATACAGCGACGAGAAGCGCGAAAATACCCCATTCGAACAACGAGAGAACGTGCTCATTCGCAGAGTGTTCGCGCGTATTCATTGGTTGTTATGCGCGTAAGAAGACGAGTTGAATTTCTTCGGGCATAATATCGGACGTAATGCGAATCACATCTCCGCTTAATGCTTTATCAACAAGTTTTTTTCGAGATGCGCCAAGATACACAATATCGCACCCTAAGGTTGCGGCTTGTTCGATGATGGTTCCTCCCACTTCGTTGCTTGCAATAATGAGTATCTTGCAAGGAACATTATATTCGTCACAAATGTGTTCTGCCCACGAAAAATCTTGCAGATGTTCCATTGTTTGACTTGCCGGCATATTGAAAACAGCAACGCGTTTCACGTTGAGAACAAACAAGAATGCTTTTCTCAATTTCGCTTCTTGACATACAAAACGCAGGAGGAGTTCATTTTTTCCATCTAATGCAACCATCAGTCGCGATTCGACATTGAGTTCGCTTTTGGGCATTATTTGTGAGCCAAATTCCTGCACCGCTTGAATTACTTGCTCGCGGGCTTCTTTTTTTGTGAGTTTTCTTGCAATCATTCCGATACCAAGAATGACAATTGCAAATGCGAGTGCTTTCGGTTTTTGGTATGCGATAGTGAGTTCGACGAAAAGGAGTAGAACAGCAGAAACCAACATATACACGCGGGTGAATTTTTTCACATCGAGCGATTTATCCGTTCCTGTTGAAGCGACATTGATGAAGATAGCGCCAACAACTCCAATGGCGTATAATGAAGCAAGTGTTAATATATCGTTGATGAATATAAGCAACACAATCGGAATACCGGTAGAAATCAATAACGGAAGAACGGGAACGCCATATTTATTGAGACGTTTTAAGGGTTTCGGTAATTCAAAATCCGTTGCCATCATATATTGCAACGATGTGAGGGCGTTGATGGCGGTGTTGCCAGCGGAAAATAGCAATAATGCAAGTGCAATTCCGATAATATAACCGAACCAATTTCCAACGTAATATTCACCAAGAAAGCGAATCATATCTTCCGTATGCGCCGTGCGTTCGATATTCGGAATTGCAAGCATCGCTAACGCAAGCAGAATAGTAGCAAACGTAATCTTGGAAAGGACGGTAAGTATAGCGTATTTTGAATCTTTTGCAGGATTTTTCATTACTCCTGTCATATTCGAAATTGCTTCAATACCGGAAATTGAGAGAATAATTCCAACGAAAATAGTCCAGCTGTGCAATGGACTTTCGTGGAGTGGTTCGAAATTTGCTTGCGAGAATCCGGTAGTAGCAGAAAATCCTACGAGGATAAAAATTGCTGTAAACGTAATAATAGAAATCGTAATGGCAAATGAACCTGCGTGTCGGGGACCTCGCCAATTCAATAATCCAAGTCCGAGAATAATCACGATGGCAAAAATTTCCGGTTGCGGCAATCCCAAATAATGACACGCATCCAATACAGAAAGAGAAGCAGTAACCGTATAATCTGCGGCAAGAAGAAACGCACCAACTGCCGCAAATGTTTTCGAACGATGAGCAACTGAACTATAGACGCCGCCGCCATTTGGATACAATCGGCAAATAGTAATATAATTGACAGCAATGAGAGCAGTAAATCCCATCATCATCATCAAGTACCATCCGCTTTGGTATCCGGATAGATAAAATGCTATTCCGAGAACGTATGCAATGCTTGTTCCCCAATCGCCATCGAGAATAGCAGCACTCCGAATCCATCCAAGAACACGAGGTCTGCTGGTTAATATTTGCACTAAAGAATCTTTCGATTATGTAACATATAAAAAAGCGGGGACTAAAATAGAAAGAAATGTACTGCTAACAAAGAATTTCTTTCTTCGTTAACTGCGAGATGAAAAAAAATGCACTATTTTTTCGACTCCAGCGAAAAATGTTTCACGTTCTGTAAGAAGACTGAGGACAAAATACCCTTCTTTTTCAAAATCGAAAAAATGTCCGGGATGAACAAACACATTTTCATTTTCTAAAATTTCTATCACACATTGCTCGTCTGTTTTTGTTGCGGGAATCTGAAGAATAACGCTCCAGCCGCCTTCAATGTTTAGTGATGTGAGATATGAGATATGAGTTGCGCGTTTGAGAAATTCGTAATTATCTTTGATTCGACTAATAATTTCGTTTTGAATGGTAGTTCGTAGTGAAAATAATTTCGGTAACGCATTTTGAATCGGCGTATTGACCGAAAGAAACGTGTCAGCAAGAATTTCTAAACGAGCAAGTGCTTCTTGTTTTTGCTCTTCGTTTCCTTCTGCAACAATCCAACCGAGTTTCATTTGCGGAAGTGCAAGCATTTTAGAAATTCCATTCAATCTAAAATGCAGATTTGAGATGTGAGATGTGAGATTTGCTTTCTTCAATCTAAAATCAGAAAATACTTCATCTTCGATTATTGCGACATTCTTTTCCTTAGCAATCCGAAATAATTTTTCTTGCTCTTCTTGTTCAGCAAAATTTCCGGTTGGGTTATTGGGATTGACAAGAATAATTGCCTTCGTTTTTTCGGTAAGATTTTTCTCTATGCTTTGGAAATCAATATTCCAACTTCCATCATATTCCAAACGATAATGTTTTATGCGAACATCATTGATTTCCGCAAGATACTCGAACAACGGATAACTTGGTTTTGGTACAAGTATTTCATCATCAACATTGCACAACAAACGAAACAATAGAGAATATGCTTCGCTCGAACTCGATGTAAGAATTATTTGCTCGGGAGAAAAAAAAATATTTCGTTCGGAATAATATTGGCAAATTGTTTCTCGCGCCTGCAAACTTCCTTTTGGATTTGGCGTGTAAAAAATATTTTCATAATTGTTGAACGAAGAAACAATTTCATCAAAAGGAAAATGGAAATTGCATTTGGTGGGATTGGTTTCCGTTAAATCGAGAATACGGATTCCTTCGCGTATTTTTTTTTCTCGAAGTAACGTTAAATCATTGGAATGAAAATTCCAGTTGGTACGGAAGGAAAACATTTTTCGCTTGGAATTGTAATTAATTTTTTATAAAAGGTAGTTAGATTGTTATTGCGAGGAGCGAAGCGCGAAAAATCTTCTAACATCTGCAAAATTTCAGAATAGATTCCTCACGGAGTTTACAGTGAGTGAAGCGAATCTTCCCTGAATAACAATTTTCTTTTGGTCTTGCAAAGCCTTCTACAAATTTCAATAATTCCAAGTTACTTCCCATGACAATTCTTATACTTCTTTCCGCTTCCGCAATAACACGGGTCGTTGCGTCCAAGTTTCTCTCCAACATGAATCGGCATTTGTTTACCAGTTCGTTGTAAATGTTGCTTCTCACTTGTTTGAACTGCTTGCTTATCGCCTTGAAATCCCATCCCCGTGGATTCTTCGTGCGATGTTCTCATTTCTTCTTTTCGAACAGAACGCAACGGACGACGCACGGGAAATTCTTGTTGCTGTGTAGGAAATACTTTAAACACAAGCGTAACCGTATCGTTCACAATCATCTCACTTAATTGTTGAAACATTCCAAACGCTTCGCCTTTATATTCCAACAACGGATCTTTTTGACCATATCCGCGCAAATGAATTCCTTCTTTTAAGTCATCCATTTCGCGCAGATGTTCTTTCCATTTTTCGTCAATCACTTGCAGCGCAACAAACTTTTCGAGCAATTGCATTTGTTCCTTCCCTATTTTTTCTTCTTTTCGGCGATAAAATTCTTTTGCCGCATTCACTACTTTTTCCGCAACACCGTCAGCGCCTAATTTTTGAAATTCATCCGCAGTGAATGGAACATCAACAAGTAAAGAACTACGGAATGCGTTTTGTAATCCCGTAATGTCGCCATCACCGTAATATTTGTCCGTCGTTTTCTCAACAAACTCAATCAACATCTCGTAAATATCATCGCGTAACCCTTCTCCCACCAATGCATGTTTTCTTCGTTTGTAAATAATTTCGCGTTGCTGATTCATAACATTGTCGTATTCGAGCAATCTCTTACGAATACCGAAATTATTTTCTTCCACTCGTTTTTGAGCACGGCTTACCGAACGCGTTATCATCGGGTGCTGAATTTGTTCTCCTTCTTGCAACCCCAAACGTTCCATAATGTTAGCAATTCGTTCGCTGCCGAAAAGCCGCATCAAATCGTCTTCGAGCGAGAGATAGAAACGCGATGAACCCGGGTCTCCTTGTCTTCCTGCGCGACCGCGTAACTGTCTATCTATGCGACGCGATTCGTGTCGTTCCGTTCCGAGAATGTGCAAACCTCCTGCTTCTCGAACACCGGGACCAAGTTTAATATCCGTTCCGCGTCCCGCCATATTCGTTGCAATCGTTATAACTCCGGGATTTCCTGCGCTCGCAACAATTTCCGCTTCTCTCTGATGTTGTTTTGCATTGAGAACATTATGCGGAATCGCGCTTCGTTTTAACATTCTGCTCAATGTTTCCGAAACTTCTACGCTGGTAGTTCCGACAAGTACCGGACGATTGACTTTTCGCATTGCTTCTATTTCCTGAATAACAGCATTGTATTTTTCCCGTTTTGTTTTGTAAATAATATCGTCATCATCGTTGCGAATACAATTTTTATTTGTTGGAATAACAACAACGTCAAGTTTGTAAATGTCAAAAAATTCCGGCGCTTCTGTTTCTGCTGTTCCCGTCATTCCTGCAAGTTTTTTGTACAAACGAAAATAATTCTGAAGCGTAATGGTAGCAAGTGTTTGCGTATCGCGCTCGACTGCAACATTTTCTTTCGCTTCTATCGCTTGATGCAAACCATCGGAATATCTTCGTCCAGAAAGTAAACGTCCAGTAAATTCATCTACTATCATTACTTTTCCATCATCACTGACGACATATTCTACATCTTTTTCGTAAAGTGAATATGCTTTCAATAATTGCGTAACGGTATGAATTCTATCGCTTCTGTCGGCATAAATTTGATTGAGTTCATCTCTCTTTTTTGATTTATCTTCGGAAGATAGCGCTTCATCACTTTCTATTTCACTGATTTCTGCGCCGACATCAGGAAGCAAGAACAAATCTTTGTTGGAGTTTCCTGCAAGAAACTCTCTCCCCTTTTCCGTCAAATTGATTTGATGATTTTTTTCATCAACGGCATAATATAATTCTTCTATTATTTCAGGCATTCGTTTTGCTTGGTCTCGCAAAAATTCTACTTCTGTTTTTTGTAAAAGAATTTTATTCGATGGCTCTTGCAGCAATTTTTGTAGACGCTTATGCTTTGGTAACCCTTTTTGAGAACGCAACAAAAATATTCCCGCTTGTTCAACTTTTTTCTCTTCAAGTTTTTTATCCTCGCTTCCGTTCTCTCCAAGGTTTTTTTCGGCTTCAACAACAATGGAAGTTACAAGTTTCATTTGTGCGTTCACCAATCGTTCCACCTGCGGTTGCATTTCCGAAAATTTGTGGTCATCAACTTGCACGGGACCACTGATTATCAACGGCGTTCTTGCTTCGTCAATCAAAACGGAATCCACTTCATCCACGATTGCATAATAATGAGGACGTTGCACCAAATCTTCAGAACTTACGACCATATTGTCCCGCAAATAATCGAACCCGAATTCGTTGTTCGTTCCGTATGTGATGTCACAATTGTATGCAACTCTTCTCTGTGAAGGATTCATTTCCGTTTGGATTATTCCAACAGTTAATCCAAGAAATTCAAAAATTTTTCCCATCCATTCAGCATCGCGGCGTGCAAGATAATCATTCACTGTTACCAGATGACATCCGCGACCTGGAAGTGCGTTCAAATACATCGGCATAGTTGCTACAAGTGTTTTCCCTTCACCAGTTGACATCTCCGAAATTTTTCCCCGATGTAATACTATTCCTCCCATCAATTGAACATCGAACGGAATCATATCCCACTGAATTGTATGCTCGGTTACTTTCCATTGTTGTCCAACTAAACGACGGCACGTTTCTTTCACTACCGCAAACGCTTCGGGAAGAAGTTCATCAAGAACGTCATTCGTGGTTTCATTCAATTCTTTTTCTTTTTCTTCAAGTTGAAGAGTAAGTTCTTCGTGAGTATTTTGATAAGCATCATCTGAAAATTGCAATTTCAATTCGGCTATTTCCTTTTCTATTTCTTGCAATTCTTCTCTAATGCGAGCGCGAAATTCGTCAGTTTTTGCTTTCAATTGTTCATCCGAAAGTGTGCGATATTCGTCATACCATTTGTTTATTTCTTCGACCGCTCCTTGAAGCGATTGAATATCTTTTTCGTGTTTACTTGGAAATATTTTTCTGAGGAGTTTAAGCATTGATATAATACATTGATGAAATTACACGACAAATATAGTTAGATTCTGACTGAGTGGAAAAATTGCTCTTTCAGAGATTTATTGGTAACTTTCCAAAAACAATTATCAAACACCATTTTAAAAAACAAATTTCATTATTGTCTAAGCAACTTTTACACATTAAAAAACCTGATACTGAACGAGGCATTGTCGTCACTGTTATTTCATCAAATTTAGAACGCAAATCAGCGGAAGATTCTCTTGCCGAACTTCTCTTCCTCGCAAAAACAGCGCGCGTAGAAATCCTCAAAACATTTCTTCAAATTCTTCCAAGTAAACACCCCGCAACATACATTGGCAAAGGGAAAATTGAAGAAATAAAATTATTCTGCGATGAAAATGAAATCACTTCCATTCTTTTTGATGACGACCTTTCTCCCGCGCAAATTCGCAATTTAGAAAAGGAACTCGAACGAAAAATTATTGACAGAAGCGGACTTATTCTCGACATTTTTGCTTCGCGCGCTAAATCGAAGGAAGCAATGACACAAGTTAAACTCGCTCAACTCCAATATATGCTTCCTCGTTTAACACGAATGTGGACACACTTATCAAAACAATATGGCGGTGTACTTGCTCGAGGTCCCGGCGAAACACAAATTGAAACCGATAGACGATTGATTAAAACGCGAATTTCATTACTTAAAGATGAACTGAAACTCATCGAAACAGAACGATTCGAACAGCGAAAAAAAAGAAAAAAATTGTTTCGTGTTTCACTTGTCGGTTATACAAATGCAGGAAAATCAACGTTGATGAACACACTCACAAACGCGGAAGTGTTTGTAGAAAATTTATTGTTTGCAACACTCGATACAACCGTTCGTCAAATTGAACTCACTCCTACTTTAAAAATTTTACTTTCCGACACAGTTGGATTTATTCGCAAACTTCCGCCGAATTTGATTGCGAGTTTCAAGAGTACGCTTGCCGAAGTTCTCGAAGCGGATTTATTATTGCACGTTGTTGATGTGAGTTATCCGAATTTTACAAATCATATCGAAGTTGTAAATTCAACATTAGCAGAATTGAACCCGCCACAACGGGCAAGTGCATTAGAAATTCCAACGCTTCTCGTATTCAATAAGATTGATAAAATACAAGAGCGAGAACAAATCCACGATCTAAAAAACACATACAGCAATGCAATTTTTATTTCTGCTCAACGAGGAATAAACATTGAAACACTGAAAGAAACGATTGCAGAAAAATTACAAACGAATTGGATTGAAGAAACGCTGACAATTCCACAATCGAACAATCGCTTACTCGCTCAACTTCACGAAGTCGCTGAAATTGTTTCTAAAAATTATGTTGATAACGACGTTATCGTGAAAGTTCGTATTCAGAAAAAAGTTGCGGAACAAGTGGAGAAATTGCTGAAAAGAAAAGTAGCGCAAGTGTATTAGCCGCGAATTACACAAAAAGCGATTCCATTTCTAAAATCGCTTTTGAATAATGTACGAATTCTATAATGCTACAATGCACGCTGAGTTTCATCTACAAATTCTGCAAACTCTTTGTACGAATCAAATTGATGCCGCAATTTATCCCAACCATCTCTATAATTTTTCTCTCGAAGCGTTCGTATTAATTCTTCCTCAAAAATTTTCCAAAATTCATTTTGGATAAACTTTTTGTTCACAAACAACAACTGATTTCTTGTTGCTTGTGTTTCCCACAAATGAGATTTCGGCTTAGTTGGCTTTGTTTCTTTCTCAACTTTGTTACATCCAAAACGATGTAGTTTATAAA
>Ga0194120_10008502_pt1 | contig 13503 bp, 11 predicted proteins | sample TA2MahCa65mmetaG_FD_148642 | JGI IMG/M metagenome (GOLD analysis project Ga0194120, IMG submission 148642) | Freshwater microbial communities from Lake Tanganyika, Tanzania - TA2015019 Mahale Deep Cast 65m | ecosystem: Environmental > Aquatic > Freshwater > Lake | place: Tanzania: Lake... | reverse complement strand
GGGCGAAGTCATTTATGTCGGCAAGGCCAAGAACCTCAAGAAGCGAGTCTCCAGCTACTTTGCCAACAAGGATTGCTCACCCAAACAGCAGGCGATGGTCGCGCGCATCCATAGCCTGGATGTGCGCATCACCCATACCGAGGGTGAGGCCCTGCTGCTGGAAAGCCAGCTCATCAAGCGGTACAAGCCACGCTACAACATTACGCTCCGGGATGATAAGAGCTATCCCTCGATTTATGTCTCCACTCATCAGACCTTCCCCCGCCTGACCTTCCATCGGGGCGCCAAACAGAAGCAGGGGCGCTATTTCGGTCCGTATCCCAGCGCCAGCGCGGTCAGGGAAAGCCTCAAGCTCTTGCAGAAGATATTTCCCGTGCGCCAATGTCGGGATTCATTCTTCGAAAACCGCACCCGACCTTGCCTGGAATACCAAATCGAACGCTGCACCGCGCCCTGCGTCGGCCTCATTGATGCGCCGGCCTACGCGGAGGATGTCAATGACACCCTGATGTTTCTTCAGGGCGATGGCCGCCGTCTGATCGATGCGTTGGCCCTGCGCATGGAAACCGCCGCCGGGGAGCTGAATTTCGAGAAGGCCGCCCGCTATCGGGATCAGATCGCCACCTTGCGGACGGTGCTCGAAAAGCAGGCGGTTCATGGCGAGGAGGGCGATCTGGATATCCTGGCTTGCGCCCGGCAAGGCGGCGCGGCCTGTATTCAGATGGTTTTCATTCGCGGAGGGCAGCAGATCGGGGACCGGACATTTTTCCCGGCCATTTCCGATGAAGACCTGAATCCCAGCATCCTGCAAGCCTTTATCGCGCAGTATTACTTGGGCAAACCCATCCCCAAGGAACTCCTGGTCAGCGAAGCCCTGGAGGATACGTCGCTGCTGGAGGAGGTGCTCACGGGTCAGGCAGGTCATAACGTCCGCATCGCCAGCAAACCGCGCGGCGAACGCGCGCGCCGTTTGCAACTCGCCCGGAGCAATGCCGAAACCGCACTGGCCGCCAAACTGGCGAATCGTCAGGATCTGCATGGTCGTTTCCTGGCGCTGGGGACAGCCCTTGATTGTCCTCCGCCCAGGCGTCTGGAGTGTTTCGACATCAGTCATACCCAGGGTGAGCTGACGGTCGCGTCCTGTGTGGTGTTCGACCGTCAGGGGCCGGTGAAATCCGCTTACCGGCGCTTCAATATCGAGGGCATCCAGCCCGGCGACGATTACGCGGCGCTGGCCCAGGCGGTGAGCCGCCGCTATCGCAGAATCAAGGAGGGGGAACTCGAGCCTCCCGATATCCTCTTCATTGATGGCGGTAAAGGCCAGGTGAGCGCGGTGATGGCGGCGCTGGCCGAGATCGGCATGGACAATCTCCGGGTATTGGGCATCGCCAAGGGTCCCGATCGTAAACCCGGTATGGAAGTTCTGATTCCAGCGGAATCCCGCCCTTCTTTCATGCTACCCTCTCACTCCCCGGCGTTGCTGCTGATCCAGCAAATTCGGGATGAGGCCCACCGATTCGCCATCACCGGCCACCGCCAGCGCCGGGCGAAGGCGCGCAAGCAATCGTCGCTGGAGGAGATCCCGGGCTTGGGTCCCAAACGGCGTCAACAACTGCTGCGGCAATTTGGCGGACTTCGGGAAATCAGCAGGGCCGGGGTGGAGGCTTTGGCGCGGATCGATGGGATCAGCCAACAGTTGGCACAGCGGATATACGACACCTTCCATGAACAGGAAACCTGAGCGATGGAGTTAAACCTCCCTACCTACCTGACCTTACTCAGGATCATTCTGATCCCGGTGCTGGTCGTGCTGTTTTACCTGCCATGGCACCTGGCCCATATCGCCTGCGCCCTGGTCTTCATCCTCGCGGCCGTGACCGACTGGCTGGATGGATATCTCGCGCGCCGCATGAACCTGACCACCCGATTCGGGGCATTTCTCGATCCGGTAGCGGATAAACTGATGGTCGCCGTCACGCTGGTCCTCATCGTTCAGGCCGATCCCAGCCCGCTCGTAGCCATAGCCGCCGCCATCATCGTGGGACGTGAAATCACCATCGCCTCACTGCGGGAATGGATGGCGGAAATCGGCGAGCGCAACAAGGTAGCCGTATCGGAACTGGGTAAATGGAAGACGACCCTACAGATGATATCCATCACCCTGCTGTTGCTGGGCATGGACATCTGGCGTCAACAGTTGCAGAGCCTGGGGCAAATCCTGCTGGTCCTCGCCGCGGGACTGACGCTGTGGTCGATGGTCCTCTACTTGCGTGCCGCCATGCCTGCCCTTTCACGCAATATTGGCGCTGAAGTGTTGACAGAGGGCAAACATGACCCTAAAATTCGCAGCTCTTGCACGACGCGGGAATAGCTCAGTTGGTAGAGCACAACCTTGCCAAGGTTGGGGTCGCGAGTTCGAGTCTCGTTTCCCGCTCCATTTTTCTGCAAGTATCGGTTTTTTCTTCGGTGAATAGCCCGCGCGGCGATTGATCCCGAACACCCCCAAAATGCAGCCACCAGTATCCGAATGTGGCAAGGCATCCTGGCTTTGCGCCTTCGCCCCACCGTTCTTGGCAAGTTCCTCTGGCCGGGTCGCCCCTGAAGCACACTCCTTCATCGAATGACCAGGAACGTCGAGCCCTCAACCTCGGCAGAGGCCCCGGTAAGGCAGACGCAACATCTCACAAAATAACCCGGGCTGTCATCGTTCATCCGGGTAGTTGTCCATGCTCTACCGAGGTGTCGCCTTGGCCAGGGCGGCACTGCATTTACCCCGCAGCACATCCCTCTGAGATCGATACACGCCTAATGAAATGACCGCCTTGTCGGCATTATTCGCCAAGGACAGAAGCTCTCTGGCGCAATCATCCACGATCTCTTTCTGCGCGGGACTGAGCGTGGATTCCTTCGCTGACGCTACATTGGTCAGACATATTTGTCGCTGATACAAACTGCCCGGGCGCTCGGGATAGGCGGATAGACACTGCTCTTTCGATTGCCCACCCACCGAAGCTGTCCCTGGCAAGGTAGCCACCGATCCCTTGCAACCACCCATGCCCCACGCCAATCCAGCGATGATTATCCAAACTCTCATGCGCTCCTCTCTTTAATTTCCATATCACGGCCCGACCGGGCCCTCCGGCTAAGTCTATAGAATTTTGCCCTGAAGGCGTAATGACACGCGATCCATGTCCGTGCCGACGATCCACGCCCTGCCCTTCGCCCTGATCGATGCGTAGGGTTTGCGGCGGATGCATCCTTGGTTAAACTGAAAAGTCGACCCCACCATTCCCGGTAACTTTTCAGGAACCCACCCATGACCATTGAACGTGTATTGAATGGCGGATTATCGATCGAGCGCCTGTTTCTACTGTTGTTGGTGGGCGGGCTGGGCTACGCTTGCCTGCGCATCGTCGCACCGTTCATCCCTCCCTTCATCTGGGCCATGATCTTGGCGCTGTCGACCTGGCCCTACTACCTTTCACTTTCGCAATGGCTGGGTGGCCGGCGCAAGCTGGCGGCCATCCTGCTGACAGTCTTGCAATTGCTGGTGTTCGTAGTGCCGGCGGTCCTGGCAATGAGTGCATTGGCGGAACATGTACCGCACCTGGAAGACTGGTTCGAACAGGCGCTGGCCTGGCTTCGGGGCGAACCCCCGGCATGGCTGGCTGAAATACCCTGGGTGGGCGCCCGACTGGAGGCGGATTGGCGCGCCGGCAAATTGACCAGCCTGCTGGGTCCGGACAAGGTGCGCCCCCTACTGGCCACCGTCGGTTCCTGGATTCTGCACGGCAGCGCCGGCCTGGCCCTGAATGCCCTCAACATCGTTCTGGCGGTCCTCATGGCGGGATTGCTCTATTCCCAGGGCGAAAAAGCCGCGGAGGTGGTCCATAAACTCGCCAACCGCATCGGTGGATCCTCTGCCCTGCTCGCCACCCAAACCGCCGCCAATACCGTTCGTGGCGTATCGCTGGGCGTGATCGGAACGGCCCTCATCCAGGCTTTGCTGTCCGGCATCGGCTTCGCGATGGCCGGGATAAGCGCCGCGCCAATCCTGGGGCTGCTCTGCTTCCTCTCCGCCGCCGTGCAGATCGGCACGGGCATTATCTGGATCCCGACGGCGGCGTGGCTGGCCCATCTCGATGAATCCGGCTGGGCCATCTTTACCGCCATCTGGGGCATCACGATCAATGTGATGGACAACTTCATCAAACCGTATTTCATCGGCCTGTCGAGCCCCCTGCCCTTTCTCCTGATCATCGTCGGCGTGGTCGGCGGCCTGCTGGCCTGGGGCTTCGTCGGGATTTTTCTGGGGACGACCCTGCTCGCCGTGGCCTATACGACCTTCTTCGCCTGGCTGGGGCGCCCCGTGGCGGAAAAATAGATCGTAGCGATTATGGTGGAGGAGCAACAATAGGGTCAGACCACATTTGCCCTTCCTGATCCCGCCCCCCTTTCAGGCTGGAGAAGTGACTGATACCGCTCCTCTTCGGAACGGCTGCACGATTTGTTGACTATTGTCATGACGCACTGTCTGTGCAGCTGTCGGGTAAGTTCAGCGAGGACTGTAAAGCCATCACCCGGCAAGCGGAAATCCCCACAACCGAATCAAACCTCGCCCGGGAGGGTTAACCCAAGCTCCCTGCTCATCTTCCAGGCCAAACCCATCCAGCACCATTTTGATTGATCAAGAAAAACAAGCACCTGCATGGAATGCAGTCATCCCGTCGCAGGGACGTGAACCTGCCAGGGCCATCAGACCTGAATCAGGCGTTCATGGCGCCGATGGCTACCTGACTGGGTACGGGATTCCGCCATCCAGGGTCGAATTGTCGAGGCCTACGCCAACATGAGAATGGCCCGCGCCAGGCGGGATAACCTCAAAGCCTCCAGATTGTTTGATAAGAGCACACAAATCGCGGCATCATGGGTGCAAGCGCGGGGTACGGACAGCGACATTTGATTGAGAAAGCGAACAACCCTTGACCCAATGCCCATCACATTTACCGGAACACTACCAACGGCGGCTGAATTGCTCGGCGCCATCGGCCCTATCCGGCAAGCCGAGGTCCTGTGGCAACACCCCAGGGAACTGAGGTTGCTGCTGGAAAAAATTGGCCGCATGGCCGCCGGCCTCCCGGCGGAAAATCCCTGCATCACCCTTGCGGACGACCTGAGCGCCATCTGTATCAATGGGTTGCCGCTGATCCTGCTGGGATCGAATGACTGGATGCTGAAACAGGCCTTGCCGGAACGCCACCTGCTCGACAAGGCCAGCGCCCTGGGTCACATCGTTGCGAGCCGGCTGGACAGGATTTCGGCACGCAAAAGAATCGGAATCGTGATTCCGGAAAAGGACAGGGTGGCTATTCCGGCGCTGAACCTGACCCCGACACGCACCGAAAAAGCGATCGACCGTGCATCGCGAGCGTTCCTGAATGCCGCGCTGCCGCACGAAGGCGATGATCGAATCTATCAGCAACTGTTGGGCTCATTCAGGCAGCGAGGTATTACCCCGCTCCTCCACTATGACTCCCATTACACCCTGGAATCGTATTTGAGATTCACCCGGATCATTCTCGGCGCCCTCGGCGAGCCTCTGGATTTGAAATGCCTCAGACCGCATATTGTGAAGCAGCTTGCCTTCCTTGACCTTGGTCAGCGCTTTCTCCATGACTATCAGGGAGACAGAATTTCCTGCCTGAAGGACAAACATCCGGATATCCGGATATTACTGAATACCGGCTTTGCCCAGCCGCTCTCAAAATCCATTTGCGTGGTGGAATGCGGAAAACCGGTATTCGATGCGAAAGTCCTGATCCTCGGCGACTCTCACGCCTCCATTCATGGACTATCAAAACTGACTCATATCTTCAGTTTCCTGTTCCGGTCGACCACCTTTGTCTGGGACCCATTCCTTCAGGTGGAAAGCACCCCGGAGCAGTTCATGTTGGATGATTACGACTATGCCTTTTTCGAGACAACCCAGCGCTTTATATTCGGAAACTTCTGAGTCAGCCTTACCAGAACCCCTCCAATTTCCGTCGCAGGGCTTCCAGGGGACACCGGTATGTATTGTCATGCAAATTCTCACCCCGCGAGGCCATCAACCGCGATAGGCATCGCCGATATTCGATGCCCTTTTCACCAGCCAACGCCTTGAAACAGTCATTGACATAGTCTTCCGGCATGATTTCCAGCACCGCAAACGACGATTCCGCCAGGCAGTCCGGCGCCAGGAGCGACAGGTTGGCAAGACCGGCGCCGTGGGGAGAGATTATCCGGGAATATCGGTTAAAAAGATAAACCTGCTGGAACAGCGTTTTCCCAGACATTGAAAATATGTCGGCTCCATGCCTGGAATGTAAATACCATGCCAGTTTCGGCTCATTGACCAGCCGTCTCTTCAGCGAGTCGACCCGGGACAGGTAACCCAGGGCGGGCGATGACTTTTTCTGCTTTATTATCAAACCAACGGATTCCCCAAGAATGAATCCTCCCAGCTTTCCCATCATATCGCCAAAGTAGGGAACCTCATCCAAATAGAACCCACTGCACAGTACCTTCGGATAGAACAGCTTTTCCACCCGAACAGCCTCCAGGGCAGTATCGATAAAGAGTACATGGTCCTCGATCCCGAAGAATACGATAGCCGTATTGATAAGCTCATTTTGCGCATAATCGACCCCATCGAAAAAGCGCGGTAGCAGCACGACCACATCATCCTGCTGGAGATTATGCCGATGATAAACCGCAATGGCGGCAATCCATTCTCTAAGCACGTGGTACACATTACCGTAGGAGTTATTATAGGCCACAAATCCTTTGGTAAGTTTATAGTCATAATGACCGCAACGGGAAAACTGATCAAGATGATCATCGGTCTTGCATGTTTTCGACCATCTCAATATCCGATCATGCTGGTCCTTTACCGTCCCCCATACTGGCTGCAGCAAGGCGTTTTCCAGTTCGACAAACTCGACAGCTTCATCGGCTCTGCTTTTCAGTTCCATTACCATACATACCCATCAAACCATGACATTGACAATATAAAACCGGAGTTGGTGGATGCGCTCCAGGCCGAAATGCATGGAGGGTACGTAGTTGACGACTTCCTCCACGTCCTTCGGCAACCCCTTGCCGTTGGCATCCATCTCGAACGGGAGCACGTCATCCAACTCGCTTTGCGTGCCTTGGAATTGCGAACTCAGGGCGGCTTCGTGACCGACGTACATCGCCACGAACAGATCGGGGTAGGTAGCACCATGGCGACGCCATCCAGCCGCCCCATGGCGTGGTCGGCTTTCGACAGCAGGCAGGCGAATAGAGAGTGATACCGGAAAAGGACGGAACCGTCAGCCGGCGCCATTGCTTGTTGGTACAGACCGCGACAAACACGGGCGTATCGGCTGGACGGGCTATACCTGGCGCCCCCGCGAGGTATCCTGTGTCCAGCCAGGATAACTTGCCAAGCAGAAAGGCTTTGCCAATAGCGAAGAGGCTATTACCCTAAAACCGGCGGTTGGAACGCAGAAAAGTCGTTCGTGCCGTGCAAGGTCGAGGCATGGCAAGTCAATCGACAAGATCAGTTCCATACATGTAAACACCTCAAGGAGTGATGAATGCCGAAATCGCGTTTTTACCTGGCTGTCCCTTACGCCCAGAAGGACGAGGCCAAAGGCCTCGGCGCCAAGTGGGATCCTGCCCGCAAGCGCTGGTATGTCCCGGAGGGGCTGGATACCGCGGCATTTCAACGCTGGTTCCCCGATGATTCCGAACCGCCCTCACCCACCGCGCCCGCGGCCAAACCCCCGGCAACCGCCGGCCGAATCTTGACCTCCCCCGGCGTCGTCATGCCATCCGCAAACCCGGATTTTGTGCCATATTCGGGGGAGATTCCGCCATGGGAGTAGCCCCGGGGCCGGTCGCCTCAAGAAGTCCACACTCCAGGGCTCTGATTGCTCGCCCGGGTGCATGGACGTCGTGTCTGTGTGGCGTCCCGGAGGCCCGCGCTCCCAGCCAGAGGGTCGCCAATCAATTTGACCCATCTCCGCCCTCGGGGGTACACACTCCGGCTTCTCCAGGATAATGGCGCAGGTACTTTCGGCTATCACGCTATCGGCCTCCTGACATCGCTGCCGATTCACGCCGCGATTCTGATCCATGCGCACCGCAAGCTTGCGCGCCTCAAGCAGCTTGAGGAACCCCGCTCACCGTTTGCGTCGGGAGCCTGGCCTGGGCGGCGGCGCCTTCACCACCACCACCTCCTCCTCTTCCTCTTCCCAATCGTCCTCCTCAGCGTAATCCGGGAGAGGAATCGGGAACTGGGACACCCCTTTGAATGTGCTGACCAAGGTGAACAGAACCATGAATAGCCCGGCCAAGCTCAGGGCGGTGGCTTCAAAGGGTGTGAATTCCAGGAATAGGTTGAGGATCCAGCCAATGCCATAGGCCAGCATGACCAGTAATCCGGCGACGAGGGAGAGGAGCGCCGCAATGATCGGAAATATGAGCAGTTTCATCGAATGAGCCTATGTGGAAGGGGATTGGCAATTGTGATTGAGCGGACGGCCAGTTTCAAGCCAACGGCAACGCCGCCCGCGGTACACTATGAACGGCCGTCACAAAAGCCATGCCAGACCCCGGAGGCTTGCGACGGCGGATGCTCTTCACCGCCCCTACCCTCATTACACCCGCGGAGAGCCCATGCCGGTCAAACAGGTCCTGTTGAATCAAAAGGCGCCCGTCAAAATCTGGACGGAGGATATCGACGACCGCTCGAAAGAGCAGTTATCCAACATAGCCAGCTTGCCTTTCATTCATCACCATGTGGCCGCCATGCCCGACGTGCATCTCGGTATCGGCGCCACCATCGGGTCGGTGATTGCCACCCACAAGGCCATCATCCCGGCGGCGGTGGGCGTCGACATCGGCTGCGGCATGGTGGCCGCGCGACTCTCCCTCACCGCGAACGCCATCGATGAAAAATCCCTGAAGAAGGTGTTCGACCAGATCACCCGGGATGTACCGGTAGGCCGCGGACAGCATCCGGACGACCGGGTCCTGATCGAAGCCACGCGCCCCTTTGAAGCCGGATTGAAGGCGCTGACCGAACGGCATCCGCAACTCCTGAAAGCCTTTGGCAAGTTTTCCAAGTGGGTGAACCAGATGGGCACCCTGGGCGGCGGCAACCATTTCATCGAGGTGTGTCTCGATGAGGTCAACCAGGTCTGGGTCATGCTGCACTCCGGCAGCCGCGGGATCGGCAATGCGATGGCCGACTATTTCATCCAGTTGGCCAGACAGGACATGGAGCGCTGGATGATTCACCTGCCCGATCGCGATCTGGCCTACTTCCCGGAGGGAACCGAACACTTCGCCGACTATGTGGAAGCCGTGCACTGGGCGCAGGATTACGCCCTGCAAAATCGCCAATCCATGCTGGAGCTGGTCCTGGCCGCTCTACGGCGTCATCTGCCACCCTTCACCGTGACATCGGAAATCGTCAACTGCCACCACAATTATGTAGCCCGGGAGCATCATTACCAAGCCAATGTCTGGGTCACCCGCAAGGGAGCCATCCGGGCGCGAGAGGGTGACCTCGGCATCGTGCCCGGCAGCATGGGCGCCAGGAGCTACATCGTGCGCGGCAAGGGCAATGCCGAAAGTTTTTGCTCCAGCGCGCACGGCGCCGGCCGGCGGATGAGCCGAACCGCCGCCGAACACTGTTTCACCGAAGCGGATCTGGCCGAGCAAACCCGAGGGGTCATTTGCCGCAAGGACAAGGGCGTGCTGGACGAAATACCCGGCGCGTACAAGGACATCGACGTCGTGATGGAAAATCAGCGCGACTTGACCGAAATCGTCCACACCCTGAAACAGGTCGTGTGCGTCAAAGGCTGAAGACTCTGCCGGGACGGCTATGGATCAACGAACAGGTAAAGATGCATCCACTCCCTCTCCCACCGCGCATAAGCCTCCACACACAAGCAAGTCATTGATTTCATTCCCCTCTCCAGGAGGGAGAGGGGTTAGGGGTGAGGGTAGGGACCTACGTCATATCAAGAGGCTGGCCCACACGCTAAAGCCTTCCGCGGGTTCTGCCCTCTGGAGAAGGACTTGTGTAGATACTTATGCCCACCGGGAAAGGGCTGGGGTGAGGGAGTTTCAAATGAATTTTTACCCGCTCATTCATCCATACGTCATCATCCTCCCCCAAACGCCTACCCAAGGCAGGACCCGGTTTCAGCCGAGCGGCCCCGTACTGTTCCGGATGAGCGGCCAAAACCCGGGGGCGCGGACCCCTGCCCCGCCGCGCGGACGGGACGCCAGCGCTCCCGGGGCGGAACATCGATGTGACCCACCACCCCGGACGGGATGGGCAGCCTGAAACCCCGAACAACATGAGCTCCACCCTCGTCGTTCTCGACTTCGAAACCACCGGAATATCGCCCCAGCATGGCGCCCGACCCACCGAAGTCGCCGCCGTGCGGATCGAGAACGGGCGCATCGCCGAACGCTACCAAAGCCTGATGTATGCCGGAGTCTCTGTCCCGGCCTTCATTACCGAACTGACCGGCATCACCAACGCGATGGTACGGGCGGCTCCCCCGGCCAATCGGGTGATGCGGGAGCTTCATGCCTTCGTCGATGGCCAGCCAATCATCGCCCACAATGCGAGTTTCGACCGGAAATTCCTGGAGGCCGAATGGCGGCGTCTGCGCTTACCCATGCCCTCGACCGTGCTCTGCTCCCTGCTCGTCTCCCGCCGGCTGTACCCGGAGATGACCCGCCACACGCTCGGCGCCCTGGTCCATCACCTGGATCTGCCCCGGGCCGGACGCTACCACCGAGCCCTGGCCGACGCCGAAATGACGGCGCATCTGTGGTTGCGCATGACCGCCGATATCGCCGACCGCTTTGGCTACCGGACCGTGCCTTTGGCCCTAATGGAGCAAATCCAGACGATTGCCAAACATCGGGCCGCCGACTACCTGGAATCCTATCGGGACCGACACGGCTTAAGATGATCCCGCCTTCTCCAGGCGACCCGGAACAGGATATCCTTGGACACCCGGGCTACCCGGCGACATCGACTCAGGCTTATGGATAAACCAGCAGGTAAAGATGCATCAACTCCCTACGCCACTAGGCATAAGTATCCACATACCAGCAAGTCATTGATTTCATTCTCCTCTCCAGGAGGGAGAGGGGTCAGGGGTGAGGGTAGGAACCTACGTCATATCATGAGGTTAGCCCACACGCTAAAGCTTTCTGCTTTCTGGAGAAGGACTTGTGTAGATACTTATGCCCACCGGGCGGAGGGCCTGGGTGAGTGGGGATTCAAATGAATCTCTATCAGCTCATCCATCCATATCACCGTCACCCTTCTCAACACGCGGCATGAACTGGACTCAACTCAAATGCTTGCTGGTCTTCGGCGTTTTCGCCGCCATCGGGTTTGGCCCGGTCTCGCCCGGCTGTCTGATCGGCCTGTATTCGGTGGTGGTCCGACCCCCGTGGATGTTGCGGGCCGTGCGCAATCTCTATCACCGTCAGGGACAGCCGCTATATCCGGCGCCAACCCCGGAACCGCAATCAACCGGACAAACCCGCATCAAGGCCTTCCTGAGCTTTCTGACCTTGTTCCTGATCGACATCGCCCCCTACCCGGTCACGCCCAGCATCGCGATTCCCCTCATCCTGATCCGCCCGCGCTGGCTCCTTGAGTGGGTAGAGCAACTCTACGCGAAATGAACGCTTTGACCGATGCAGCGCAGCCCCCATCCGGAACAAGCCGTAACATCGCCGGGCGCATGTGTCCGGAGTCGATCGCCATCAAACCGGCCAACGTGAGCCCCCCTGTCAGCGTCGCCACGCGGCGGCTGCCATGGCACCGGTCCAAGAGGCTAACCCCGGCTTTTCGACAAAGCGTTTACGGTTTTGAAGCGTTATTGGACGGTGGATTTGGCCAAGGGGACATTTCGCTTACGCAGGTAGATATGATCTACCGACAATTCGTAAGATATTAGCTTAAACCCTACTGAATAAGTATTGAGCGCTAATTGATCGGTAATACCATATTGTGAGCTAGGAGATTTAATTGGTTTTGAAAAATAAAATACCTGTTATCGATCTATTTGCTGGTCCTGGAGGGCTTGGTGAAGGATTTTCTTGTTTTCAAGAAGATGGGTATCGACAGTTTGATGTACGACTATCCATAGAGAAAGATTTGCGAGCTATTGAGACCTTAAGTTTAAGGGCGTTTTTTCGGGCATTTGGCAAAGACTTAGCCCCTGACTTATATTATGATTATATTTGTGGTTCTATAGATAAAAGAATTCTGCAGAACACCAAATGCGTTAAATCGGAGTGGGAAAAGGCGAATGTAGAAGTTCGTAAAGCAACTCTAGGGGACATTGAGCCGGTTGTTGTTGATGCTTGGCTTGGTGAATCATTGAAAAATGAGGCAGACTGGGTTTTGATTGGTGGCCCACCCTGTCAAGCATATTCAATGGTTGGAAGATCGCGAATGCGCGGATCGAATCCGATTGCTTTTGAGAGAGATAAGAGACACTTTCTGTATAGAGAGTATCTAAGGATAATTCAAAAATTCCAGCCAACTGTATTTGTGATGGAAAATGTGAAGGGGATCCTGACATCAATGCATGGGGGGTCATTAATATTTGACAGAATTCGGGATGATCTTTCCCGTCCATCGGATGATCTTGAATATGAAATTCGCTCTTTGGTTATGGAGGGTGCGAATATACAGCCCAAACAATTCATTATCGAATCTGAGAAATACGGCATTCCTCAGGCGAGGCATAGAGTTATATTACTGGGAGTTCGCAGAAGTCATTCACATATCAAGAACGACACTCTTCTGGAAAGAGATAAAGTAACGGTAAAGGATGTTATCTCTTTGCTTCCGAGAATAAGGAGTCGGCTCTCCAATAAATATGGCAGGGTAGACAACTTTATTAGTTGGCAGTCAGTACTTGAATCAGCATTGGGAAATATTGACAACTGGAGGGATGATTCAAGAGATCTGATTCTGGAGATGATGAAAACAGCGATACAGGATTCACGGAAACATGAGTCGGCAGGTGGCCTGTTTATTCCTCAGGTCGATCAGTCTGACTCTTTGATTAAGCCAAAAAGACTTGCTGAGTTTATTTTGGATCAGAGGGTAGGTGGTGTTACCTTGCATGAGTCCAGAAGCCACATGCCAAGCGATCTACACCGTTATCTTTTCGCAGCATGTTATGGTGAACTGCATCATCAATCCCCAAAGCTACGAAACTTTCCAAGCATGCTTTGGCCAGACCACAAAAATCTTGATGGTTCTCTGAGGACATCGGAAGTTCCTTTTGAAGATCGTTTCAGGGTTCAGCCGTGGAATTCACCATCGACAACAATAATGTCACATATGGCCAAAGATGGTCACTATTTCATTCATCCAGATCCTAGCCAATGCCGCAGCTTCACCGTTAGAGAAGC
>Ga0194120_10008501_pt1 | contig 13503 bp, 9 predicted proteins | sample TA2MahCa65mmetaG_FD_148642 | JGI IMG/M metagenome (GOLD analysis project Ga0194120, IMG submission 148642) | Freshwater microbial communities from Lake Tanganyika, Tanzania - TA2015019 Mahale Deep Cast 65m | ecosystem: Environmental > Aquatic > Freshwater > Lake | place: Tanzania: Lake... | reverse complement strand
GCATGGCGGGTGTGGCTTCGATGCGATGGCGTGAACGGATCGGCGTCAGCAACCAATCCATACACTAAATCAGTATCTTACACCACACTCGCCAGCCCAAAATCAGGCCCTCGGTGAATAAGACGGGCTAAAGGACGAGACGATGCGTCTGCAAGAGCTTATTTGCAACAGTTGGCGCAAAAGACCCTCCGACCCTCGATGATGCGTTTCTTGGCGGAACCGCCCGCGTAAACAGTCCGCTTGCGCCGACGCCGCGACGGCCATAGTACCGATCCCGAAGACAGAATCGGGTATTTCAAATGGCGCAAAAAGGCGGCGCGGGAACGGGAAAAGGCAAAGGCGCAAGCGATGTTAGCGTGATTGCGCCCATCGATCTGCGCGAGGCGCTCGAGGAGCGCTATCTGCGTTACGCGCTGTCGACCATCACCGGCCGCGCGCTGCCCGACGCCCGCGACGGGCTCAAGCCGGTGCACCGTCGCATCCTTTACGGCATGCATATTCTTCGCCTCGATCCCGGCGCGCCGTTCAAGAAATGCGCGAAAATCGTCGGCGACGTGATGGGCTCCTTCCATCCCCATGGCGATCAGGCGATCTATGACGCGCTGGTGCGCCTCGCCCAGGATTTCTCCTCGCGCTATCCGCTCGTCGACGGACAGGGCAATTTCGGCAATGTCGACGGCGATTCGGCCGCCGCCTATCGCTACACCGAAGCGCGCATGACCGCGGTCGCCCGCCTGCTGCTCGAAGGCATCGACGAAGACGCGATCGACTTCATCCCCAATTATTCCGGCGAAGAGAAGGAGCCGGTGGTGCTGCCGTCGGCGCTGCCCAATCTTCTCGCCAATGGCGCGCAGGGAATCGCCGTCGGCATGGCGACCTCGATTCCGCCGCATAATCTCGCCGAGCTTTGCGACGCGGCGCTCTATCTCATCTCCCACCGAAAAGCGACCGCCGAACAGCTCCTGACCTTCGTGCAGGGGCCGGATTTTCCGACCGGCGGCATCGTCGTCGACAGGCGCGAAGAAATTATCGAGACCTATCGCACCGGGCGCGGCTCGTTTCGTCTGCGCGCCCGTTGGAGCAAGGAAGAGCTGCCGCGTGGCGGCTGGGTCGCCGTCGTCACCGAAATTCCCTACGGCGTGCAGAAGTCGCGCCTTATCGAACGGCTCGCCGAACTCATCGCCGAGCGCAAATTGCCGCTCGTCGCCGACGTGCGCGACGAATCGGCGGAGGACGTGCGCATCGTTTTCGAGCCGCGTTCGCGCACGGTCGATCCGGCGCTGATGATGGAGACGCTGTTCAAGCTCTCCGAACTCGAAACGCGCTTCACGATGAACATGAATGTGCTCGTCGACGGCGTGACGCCGCGCGTCGTTTCGCTCGACGAGGCGCTGAGGCAGTGGCTCGATCATCGCCGAATCGTGCTGCAACGCCGCTCGCGACATCGCCTCGCCGCGATCATCCGGCGCATCGAGCAATTGGAAGGCATGGTCGTCGTCTTCCTCAATCTCGATCGGGTGATCCGCATTATCCGCGAAGAGGACGACGCCAAGGGGGAGCTGAAGAAGGCGTTCAGGCTCACCGACCTGCAGGTCGACTACATCCTCGACACGCGGCTGCGCGCCCTGCGCAAACTTGAAGAGATGGAGCTGAAGAAGGAGCTCAAGGAACTTTCCGACGAGCGCAAGGACATCGACGCGCTGCTTGCCGATGAAGCCAAGCAATGGAAGACCATCGCCTGGCAGGTGCGCGAATTAAAGAAGAGCTACGGGCCGCAGACGCCGATCGGCAAAAGGCGCACGACATTCGAAGATGCGCCCGAGGCGATCGATTTCGATCTCGCCGAGGCGATGATCGAGCGCGAGCCGGTCACCGTCGTCGTCTCCGAAAAGGGTTGGATTCGCGCACTGAAGGGCCATGTGCAGGACCTCTCGAGCCTGCAGTTCAAGGGCGACGATTCGCTCGCCGCCTCCTTCTTCGCGCAGACCACGTCGAAAATCATCGCGCTCGCTTCGAACGGCAAGGCCTATACGTTAGAGGCCTCGAAGCTTCCCGGCGGACGCGGCCATGGCGAGCCGATCCGGCTCTTCGCCGATATTGAGGAAGGCGCCGATGTCGTCGCCGTCCTGCCGCATGTCGCGGAGGCGTCGCTGCTGCTCGTCACCAATGACGGGCGCGGCTTCGTGGCGAGCGCGGACGATCTTCTGTCGTCGACGCGCAAGGGCCGCGCCGTGCTCACTGTCGATCCGCCGTCGAGATTGAAGATTGTGACGCAGGCCGCTGGCGACCATGTCGCCATCATCGGCGAGAACCGTAAGCTTCTGGTCTTTCCCTTGAGCGAAGCGCCGCGCATGGCGCGCGGCAAGGGCGTGCGCATGCAGCGCTACAAGGACGGCGGCGCCTCCGACGCCAAGGTTTTTGCATTGAAGGACGGTCTGACCTGGACCGACGCCTCAGGCCGCGTGTTTACGGTCAACAAGACCGAACTCAAGGACTGGATCGGCCATCGCGCCGAAGCTGGAAGATTGCCGCCGCGTGGTTTTCCGAGGAATAATAAGTTTGGGTGAGGCGCCGAATCCATTCAATTGCCGTTCAGTCGGACCGACTTAATATTGGCGTCGCGCTCGGTTCCAATATCCATTTTTTGCAAGGCGACCATGCAACAGAAACTTCTCATATCCTCGCCGTTGGTGGCGTTAGTTCTGTTTCTTTCGGATGAAACTGCTCTCGCCGACCAAATCGATGTGGCGTCGCGGGTTGAGGCGGTCACATTGCATCTGGACGCCGCGCTGGTGCGGCGGACAGGAGAATTTTCGGTTCCAGCCGGGGATTCGACGCTCGTGTTGCGCGGGGTTTCGCCCAAGTTGGTGCAGCAGTCGGTTCGCGTGAAAGGCACCGGCGATGGCGAAGCGCTTATCGGCGCGGTGACCGTGCGTCCGTCGACCGGCGAAGGCGTTGAAAGCGAGGCGACAAAAAGACTCGCCAAGCTTCTCGACGAAAAGCAGATGCTCTCCGACCGGATCGAGGCGTCCGAGACGAAAAAGCGAGCGATTCAGAATTTCGCCAGGGCCTCCGCCGATGCCAAGGAGCCGCGCGCCGTCGATCTTCCCGCGTCTTGGGCGGCCGTTACGCTGGGACTCGACGAAGCGGATGATCGCATCCGCGATTTGCGTCGCCAGCGACGAATAATCGAAGGCGACATTGAAAAGGCGCGCCAAGCCGTCCAGCTCGACCCGCTCTCGGCGCCAGGATACGACGTTTCAGTTGAGATTACCGCGCATCGTCCGGCAAAGGGGAAGATTGCGCTCGAATATCTCGTCCACAACGCCAAATGGGCGCCGGTCTATGATGCGCGTCTCAATTTTGAGACGCCGCCCAAAGGGCGATTGACGTTGGTGCGCCGCGCCGAAGCCGCTCAACGCGTCGGCGAAGTCTGGGAGAATATTCGACTTGTCTTGAAGACGACCAATGCGGTCGGCGCGATCGCTGCGCCGCGCTTGTCGACTTTAGAGGCCTCTCCCGGATATCCGGGACAGGCGGATATGCCGTCACGTAAACCTCCGGATGATCTCGTCAGGCTCGAATCGGAAAAGGATCATTCGATCCGCTTCCAGGAAGCCGTCGCGAGCCAAAGTCGCGGCGCTTTTGACGCCAGCTTCGAAGTGCCTGGTCTCGTCTCGCTTCCGGCCAATGGCGCAACGAAGGTCTATCGACTCGCGCAGTTCGAAACCGATGCGAATGTTCTTGTAAAATCGACGCCGGTGAACGATTCCGGCGCCTATCTGCACGCCAAATTTTCCAATACAGATTCAACTCCGCTGTTTCTTGGGCCCGTTCAATTATATCGCGACGGTTCTTTCATCGGCCGGACCATTCTCGATCATGTGCCTTCAAAGGAGATCGCCGAGTTGGGTTTCGGGTCCGACGACTCTGTCTCGGTGAGGCGGATTGAACAACCGACGAAATCTTTCATGCCAAAAAAAGAAAAAGCATTCGCATGGGAGGAGCGACAGAGCCTCACGGAAGTAAGAAATGGTCATGCTTTTCCAATGCGCGTGATGATCGAAGATCGGCTGCCGGTTTCGACCGACGCAGCGCTTAAAGTCGAACAACGGCCAGACTCAACGCCGCCGAGCGAGCGAAACGTCGATGATCGGAGCGGCGTCGTCGCTTGGGCATACAACCTCGCGCCCGGCGAGACGCGCCAGATTTCCTTTGGATATCGCGCAACCTGGCCGCGCTGGAAAGGCGAGTTCCAGTCATGGGACCGGCGTTAGCGCGAACACTTCCTCTGAATGACGTGAAGGTCGGTCCGCGCGGTCTGTCCGCTCCATTGCTCGCTTCGCTCGCCCCCATCCGGCGCTTCGCGCCACCTTCCCCCGTTTCACGGGAGAAGGGAGAACGGCGCCGTCGCGGCTCTGCCCGAAGAATCACGAATCTTCAGGACGCGCGCGATCTACTCCCTCTCCTGCGCGAAGCGCGGGGGAGGGTTGGGGAGGGGGCTCGCTAAGAAAGCTCGTCAATCCGTCTTCGAAAAATCCGGGATTTTGAATCCGAGCTTGCCCTGTCGCCACAGATAAAAGGCCGCGCCGCCGGCGCCGACGACGAAAACGCCGAAGGCGATATAGAGATAGATTTCCTCCTCGGTGACGAGGCCGACCGAGAAGGGATGTTTGCCGATAAAACTCTTCGCGCCGTCGTCGCTGGTGAGCTTGGCGTAGAGCACGTAATTGCCGGCGTCCTTGAAATTCTGGTCGAAATTCACCATGCCGTTGCGAAATTTCTGCACCGGCAGTCGGCCGACGACATCGGCGTCCGGATCGGCGTCGCCGTTCGGTCCCCGGCTGCGCAGGATGCGGATGTCCCAATTCATGTCGCGCAATTCATTGTCGGCGGCGTCGAGCACGATGACGCTCGGGCCGACGTCGGGCAGCGCGACGCATTCCCGATCGACGTTTTTCTTCGGCTGCATGGCGACGAATTTCATCGACTTGCCGCCAAGATCGATCGGACATTCGGGGTCGTAATAGTGCCAGCCGGCGGCGATTGCCGCGCAAGGGCTCACGGCCGCGAGGATCAACAACGCGGCGCCAAAAAGAATCTTGATCAAGGTCAACCCCGCTTCACATGCCGGCGTCGAGATAGGCCAGCATTTGATCCATGGCAAGCGCCGGCTCCGCGCATTTGGCGTCGCCGACGATGCGGGCCGGCACGCCGGCCACGGTCTTTTTCGGCGGCACGGGATCGAGCACGACTGAGCCCGCCGCGATCATCGCGCAGCAGCCGATCTCGATGTTGCCCAAGACCTTCGCGCCGGCGCCGATCAGAACGCCGCGCCGAACTTTGGGGTGGCGGTCGCCGCGGGCCTTGCCGGTGCCCCCTAACGTGACGCCGTGCAGCATCGACACTTCGTCTTCGACGACGCTGGTCGCGCCGATGACGACGCCGGTGGCGTGATCGATGAACACGCTCTTGCCGATCGCCGCGGCGGGGTGAATGTCGACCTGAAAGGTCTGCGAGGACAGGCTCTGCAGGATGAGGGCGAAATCGCTGCGGCCGTTCTTCCACAGCCAATGCGCCAGCCGATAGGTCTGCAGCGCGTGGAAGCCCTTGAAATAAAGCGCCGGCTCGATCAGCCGCGTGCAGGCGGGGTCGCGCTCCAGCACGGCGAGCAGGTCGGCGCGGAGCGCCTCGACCGTCGCCGGCTCGCGCGCGAAGCACTCATCGAAAGCCTGGCGGATGGCGATATAGGGCGCTTCCGGCCTGTCGAGGCGCTGGGCCACGCGATGGGCGACGACGCCCGCGGCGCTGCTCTGCGACAGGATCGCCGGATGCAGGAATCCGCCAAGCTCCGGCTCGCGCCGCAACACCTCTTCCGCCTCGACGCGCAGCCGCGCGAAGAGCGGATCGCCCTGGGCGAAATCGATGATTTTCGCGCCCTGTTCGCGCGTTTCGGCGCCCATGCGCCCCTCCTTGCTCGCGAAATTCATATAGCGGAGCGCCTCGCCAATGGCGCGCCCGCGGCGAACTTGCTCCAGGCGGCGGTTAAGGCCGCGTGTCGAGAAACTCCAACGCCGCCTGCTTGTAAATGCGATCGCCGACCGCCCGGTTGTGGTCGCGTCCCGGAATATCGACTATTCGGACATTGGGGAAGAGCTCCGCCAGCGGGTGCGGGTCGCCGGCGACGTCGTCGCGGGTGCCGACGCAGATCAGCACCGGCGCGGTGATCCGCGCGAGAAGCTCGGGCGCGATCGCCTTGCGCGGGCCCCGCGCGCAGGCGGCGAGAGCGGCGAGATCGCTGCGGGTGGATTCGGCGAAGCCGCGAAAGATTTTGAGCGTTGAATCGTCGATGTCCTCGATACGCTCCGCCTCCATGGCTTCAGCAAGGCCGCGGGGGAGTCCTGAATCTTCGATAAGATTTTCGCCGATGCCGCCGAGGATGAGGGAGCGCACGCGCTCGGGCGCGTTCAGCGCAAGCATCGTGGCGACGCGTCCGCCAAGCGAATAGCCCATAACGTCGGCGCGAGGGATCGACAGATGGTCGAGCAGATGCGCGACATCCCCCGCCATCAGATCGAGACTGTAGAGCGCCGGATCATAGAGTTTCGCGGACCGGCCGTGCCCGCGGTTGTCGAAGGCGATGACGCGGCGGCCGTCTTCGGTCAGCGTCTTGACCCACTGCGTAAACAGCCAGTTCACCGCATGGGTCGAGGCGAAGCCGTGCACCAGAACGATCGGTTCTCCGCGATCTTCCGTAAGAGGCTCGAAATCCACATAGGCAATCTCGACGCCATTCGACAGGAACGTTTCCATTACAAATCCTAGTTAGCGCCTTTTTATCTAAATGCTTGCGCGGGCGACACAAGGCCGCCCGCCGGCGAAAGTAAATGCGCTATTGCCATTCGCGCCGCCAGCCGGTAAACGAGCGGGCGCGTCGACGGCCTGTTTAGCGCACAGGGCTGTGGCGGAACAGGCGCCCGTAGCTCAGCTGGATAGAGCACCAGACTACGAATCTGGGGGTCAGAGGTTCGAATCCTTTCGGGCGCGCCACGTCTCCTCTTCGTCCGTCACGCGGTTCGCACGCCTCCGCGGTTGCGGTTTTGCGCAGCTGGCGCTATGAAAGCGCCGTCCATCCTTAGCGACTTACGCCGATTGGTGTCGGCGACTGAGCGCGTCAGGAGCGCAATATGATAGCGGTCACCTTCCCCGACGGGGCGTCCCGTCAATTCGAGCCCGGCGTCTCGGGCGTCGATATCGCCAAGAGCATCTCTCCATCTCTCGCCAAGCGCAGCGTCGCCATGACGCTCGACGGCGCGCTCGTCGATCTGGCGCTTCCGATCGAGCGCGACGCGAAAATCGAATTCGTCACGCGCGACGATCCGCGCGCGCTCGAGCTTATTCGCCACGACGCCGCGCATGTGCTGGCCGAGGCGGTGCAGGAACTCTATCCCGGCACGCAGGTGACGATCGGCCCCGTCATCGAAAACGGCTTCTACTACGACTTCTTCCGCGCCGAGCCGTTCACGCTCGAAGATCTGCCGGCAATCGAAAAGAAGATGCGCGAGATCGTCGCGCGCGACGCCAAGATCACGCGAGAAGTCTGGAGCCGCGACGACGCCAAGCAATGGTTTTTGGCGAAGGGCGAGATTTTCAAAGGCGAGCTGATCGACGCGATCAAATCCGACGAGCCGCTCTCGATCTATAAGCAGGGCCAGTGGCTCGACCTCTGTCGCGGCCCGCATATGCCGTCTGTCGGCAAAGTCGGCACGGCCTTCAAGCTGATGAAGGTCGCCGGCGCCTATTGGCGCGGCGATCACAACAATCCGATGCTGTCGCGCATCTACGGCACCGCCTGGGCGACTCAGGAGGAACTCGACGCCTATCTCAACCGGCTCGAGGAAGCCGAGCGGCGCGACCACCGGCGGCTGGGCCGCGAGATGGACCTCTTCCATTTTCAGGAGGAAGGCCCCGGCGCGATCTTCTGGCACCCAAAGGGCTGGAAGCTGTTCCAGAACGTCATCTCTTACATGCGCCGGCGCCTGAAGGCCGACTATGAGGAAGTCAACGCGCCGCTGCTTCTCGACAAGACGCTATGGGAGACCTCGGGCCATTGGGAATGGTTCCGCGAGAACATGTTCGTCTCGCAGCCGGCGCGCGAGCAGACGGACGAAGACCGGCTTTACGCCATCAAGCCGATGAACTGTCCGGGCCATATCCAGATCTTTAAGCACGGGCTGAAGTCGTACCGCGATCTGCCGCTGCGCATGGCCGAGTTCGGAATCGTGCATCGCTACGAGCCGTCCGGCGCGCTGCATGGCCTGTTGCGTGTGCGCGCCTTCACGCAGGACGACGCCCATGTCTTCTGCACCGAAGAGCAGATGGCCGAGGAGTGTCTCAAGATCAACGATCTCATCCTCTCGACCTACGCCGACTTCGGATTCGACGAGGTGGTGGTGAAGCTGTCGACGCGGCCCGAGAAGCGGGTCGGCTCCGACGAGGCCTGGGACCAGGCCGAAGCGATCATGACGCGTGTCTTGAGCGACATCGAAGCGGGCTCGGGCGGGCGCATCAAGACCGGCGTCAATCCGGGCGAGGGCGCCTTCTACGGCCCCAAGTTCGAATATACGCTGCGCGACGCGATCGGCCGCGAGTGGCAGTGCGGCACGACGCAGGTCGACTTCAATCTGCCGTCGCGTTTTGGCGCCTATTACATCGGGCCGGACAGCGACAAGAAGACGCCGGTGATGATTCACCGCGCGATTTTCGGCTCGCTCGAACGCTTCACCGGCATTCTGATCGAGCATTACGCCGGACATCTGCCGCTGTGGCTGTCGCCGCTGCAGATCGTCGTCTGCACGATCACGCAGGACGCCGACGACTACGCCTATGAAGTCGCCGCCGCGGCGCGAAAACTCGGGCTTGCGGTCGAGGTCGACGCGCGCAATGAGAAGATCACCTATAAGGTGCGCGAACATTCGCTCGCCAAGGTTCCCGTGCTGCTCGTCGCCGGCAAAAAGGAGGCGGCGGAGCGCACGATCTCGATGCGCCGGCTCGGCTCGCAGGCGCAGACCCAGCTTCCACTCGAGGAGGCGCTGAAGCGTCTCGCCGAGGAAGCGACGCCGCCGGATATGCGCGGCTAACCCAAGGACGCTGGGCGATACCTCCTCCCTCGCGGGGAGGTCGCCCCGCCGAAGGCGCGGGGGTAGGGAATGCTATGGCCCCTTAGGCCGCCATCAAGCGCATTGGAATCATCGGCGTTGTCGCCGACTTTGTTCATGGTAAGCTTGTCGGCGCGTAAGGAGAACGCACGTCTGGAAGCGCAACGGAATGCCGACCGAACCCGAAAATATTATCCTGATCCATTTGCGTCGCCTGGGCGAGCAGATGGACGCTTTGCGCGAGGATAATCGCGAGATCAAGACGCGGCTTGGCATTCTTGAGCAACAAGGCGCGTCGCTCTCCAGCCGCATCGACCGGATAGAATCCCGATTGGATCGAATCGAAAAGCGCCTCGATCTCGTCGAGGTTTAGCGCGCCTTAAGCGCTCGCCGCCGCCTGCTTCTTCTCGATTTCGCGCTTAAGGTCGCGGGCGTTCTGCGAGAGGTCCTCGCGCTTGGCCTTCAGCAGGAAGGCGTCGAGCCCGCCGCGATGCTCGACAGACCGCAGCGCCGCCGCCGAAATGCGCAGCCGCACCGAGCGCGCCAGCGCCTCCGAGGCGAGCGTCACATTGACGAGATTGGGCAGAAAGCGGGTCTTCGTCTTGCGGTTCGAATGGCTGACGAGATGGCCGGACTGCACGCCCTTTCCGGTGAGCTCGCAACGGCGGGACATTGTTTATCCTTTGCTGTAAGTCGTATCGCTTCGGGCGCGCCTGTCCGCGCGCCGCAGTATGAAGCGAAGGAAAGCCAAAAGGCTCGCACGGCGCGCCGTCGAACCCAGATCGCGAGCCTTATAGGTTCCAACGGCCGCATTCGTCAACGGGCGAAAACCCGCGGCTACGCGCCGTCTCGCTTCTTGCTCCATGGCGCGAAGGCGTTATCCACCCCTCGCAGGGCGGGCGTCAGCTCGGGGAAGTGGCGTAAGATAATTGTTATCATTGTGTTATCGTTAATCCAGTCGAGCCCTGCCTGAGTGTAGATTTCCGGCCGGTAATCGTCGGTGAACAGGCGGTCGCTCTTGAGGCGGCGTCCAGCCATCAGAATGAAGACGCGAAACGCCGTGTCGCTGAAGCCGAATCCCACCGGCGGCTCTTCCGCATAAAGGCCCACCATTAGATCGACGTCGTCCGGCTTGTCGTAAACCTCCCGAAGAGCGTTCACGATGTCCGGATTCTTCGACATCGCCTCGAAAGATTTGAGACGCGGCAAGTGGAACAGTTCGCGGAACCGGTTGTAGCGCGGAACGCCGCGCTCGCGGTCACGCAGAATGTCGATCGCCGCCAGATCGATGAACTCCTCGAGGTTGGCGCCGTGTCTGCGGCGCATCCTTCGCATCCAGTTGGGATAGTTCCGCAGTTGCAGCGCGCCAGGATTGTCCGTCCCGAAACTATAGACGATATCGGCGAAGGACGCGTAGGCTTGAGCGTTGGGCATCGCTTGAGGACCGGTTGCGATGTCGCGGTCGCCGTCGTCGGAATTCTCGCTGATGAATTTCAACGTGTGAACCTTCTGGTCATCACGGTGGCGTCGAAGCGTAAGGATCTCGGGCAGCAGCGGATGCATGCGGTAGACGGCGGCGAATTCCTCGGTCAGGCAGAAGTCCTCTCCGAAGTGATCCTTCCTCGACCCCGGGATGCCGCTGATGAGCTCGCCTTCGCTGATGCGGCCGAGATGGCGCGTGATAAGCTCCTGAGCGGCGCCCCACCAACTGCCATGCATGATGAATTGGAGAGCAGGGTGAGAAAGAATCGCCGGGGTCCACTCGACCGTGTGGATTTTAGCCATCAGCGCGCTGTTGACCAGACGGGCGATCCGAAAATACTGGTCGTCGCCGCCGTTTTCCAGATTGCGCCATTCGGGATATTGCTCGCGCAAATGATCGCAGATCGCATTATGCTCGAGCGTGAAGATCACGTGCACCAGCCCGAGTCCGACCCACCAGCCCGTCGGCAGGGCGGCGATCGTTTCGATCGGGAGTCGATAGGTCGTCGGATCGATTTTTAGCTTGCCATCCGCCCATGTGCGATAGGCTTTCTGCAGAGGCTCGCTGCCGCCATAGATTTGCGAGCCGTCCCACCAATGGGTTTCGGCGTTGACATAAGTTGGAGGCTCGGCGCAACTGACGCGTTTTGGATCGCGGGTTGGATCGGCGCGGGTGCGGCGGATTTGCATCTTTCTTTCCGGCCAATCCTGCGAATCGACATCGAGCTCGAAAGGCTCGTCGTCGATCGGACGTGGCGTCCCGTGGTTGAACCAGTCATGCGTTTGAAACTGAATCCATGCGGCGGCCAGCAGATTGAGCGTCGCCGCCGGCGTGACCTTAGTCGCGCCATTCTCGTCGGTGGGCCGGGCCAGCAGAAGCCTGCTGACAAGACGAGGATTGGGTTCGAGAAGCCGCGCGCCAACGTCGGGACGCGCTTCGGTCAACGGCACGTTGCGGCCGAAGCGCGCGCCGGGATGGCTCTTGTTGAAATCGGACGGGTTGAGCGGGTCGATTTCGTTTGCGCTGCTGCATCCCATCGTCGGCTTATCGAGATCGTTATAGAGGCCGTCGTTTTGCCTTTCGACGCGAAATTCCGGCTTTTCCGCGCCAAATTTTCGAACGCCTTCGTCATTCGAGATCGGTATGCCGGACACGCTGTGCAGATTTTTCTCTCGAAGCCGAGCCCGCACGGCGATGAGATTAAGCACGGCGAGAAACGTCGGCAATCTGTCCCACCGGGCGATGAATTTGTTGAACAGCCAAAATAAGCGGACAAAAATCGCCCACGACAGGGACTTTTCGTCCACTTCGCGCCTAACGAGGTGGAGGGCGGCGGCGCCGGGCGCGACAGCGGCAAGACCAAAGCCAAGGCCGTTCGCGATTCCCGTAACATCCGCGCCTGTGGCGGCCCCGAAGAAGGCGACGAACACAAAAATATGGAGCGCCGAACGATACCAGCGCAACCACCTGTTTTCGGGCGTCGTCAGCCAGGCAAGCGCAACGTCGACGCCCCAAAGCGCCGCCAGGACGAGGTCCATAACCGGATGGTCCACGACATGCTCAGGCTTTCCGATTCCTTGAGGGCTGTTGAAGATTTCGCGCCAGTCCCAGTCCGCATTGACGGCGATTGCCCAATAAAGATGGACCAGCAGCGCGACATAGCCGAAGGTCCAAGACAGGCGCCACCACTCGTCGATATGATCGCTGCGGGTGGAGACATAAAGTGACAGCGCCGCCGTGACGAGAACAGTCGCGGTCCAGATCGCCGAGACCATCTGCCAGAAGAGAACCGTATGTTTGGCGAAGCCAGCCAGTTTTCTCCGCTTCATCCAGGCTCACCCCGAAGCGCCATGCGAACAACTGTCCTGCAGCCATCAACAGCGCGAAAATCGTGAAGACCCAAATGAACTTCTGAGTTGGGGTCAATGGGCCCTGAGAAGGTTTTTGCGAATTTGCCGATGTCGGCTGTGTCCGGGGGCTGGGAGCCAGCGTTTCCCGTTCGGCTTCATGCTTTTCGAATGTCAGAGTCATGATAAAAACTCCTCTCAAATCGCATTTGTCTCAATCGATCCCTCAGGTTTGCCCGAGCGCATCCCCAATTTTGGTGAGGCGATCAATTCATATCCTGGATTGCGCCGGGCGAACGCATTAAGGAAACTCCAGATAGCAGCGCCACGACTTCCGACTGTCTATTGCAGCCGGTTTTTTGCAGAACGCAGCGTACATGAGTTCTGATTGTGTTGTGCGAAACGCCTGACGCATCCGCCATATCGTCGACCGACTGGCCGGAGACGAGATTGCGGGCGACCCGCGCTTCGGCCGGAGTAAGATCGAATAGGGATTGAACAAGCTCGACCGGCGGCGCTGATGGCGCGACCACCGGAGTTAGAACCAGCGCCGCGGCGCAACGCACGAAAATGTCTCGCGCCGTGAGGCGTATCGGAACCAGGTGGGCAACCAAAGTTTGATCTCCGCCCGGCGCGCGCACAGGGAATGACCGCACGCCGGCCGCCGGCACGACTTCGATCGCATCGAGGGCGTCCCGAAGCATATTGTCTGCAGTTTTATCCGTCAGGGCGATATGATCCCGCGCGAGCCACCTGACAAAGTTGCCGACGCTGTTCATCAGATCGTTCGCCGCAAGCGCTTTCCCTTGCTCGTTGAGCACGACGGCGGGCAGGCCGAGCCTTCCCAGCGTCTCGCTGGCGACGCGGGCGCGCTCAAGCTGTAGGCGCTGACCTGCCCCTGAACTTTCATCCAGTAGCAAGTTGAGTCCCGGCGTTTGATACGCCCGAGGGCGCGGATGTAGCAACAGGCGATCGGCGGAGCTGGTCGGGGTTGCGCAGCCGATCGCCTGTTGCG
>Ga0194120_10008499_pt1 | contig 13507 bp, 12 predicted proteins | sample TA2MahCa65mmetaG_FD_148642 | JGI IMG/M metagenome (GOLD analysis project Ga0194120, IMG submission 148642) | Freshwater microbial communities from Lake Tanganyika, Tanzania - TA2015019 Mahale Deep Cast 65m | ecosystem: Environmental > Aquatic > Freshwater > Lake | place: Tanzania: Lake... | reverse complement strand
CCGCGTCCCTATAAATGGAAGGCGAAAGGCGAGGCTATCCTTGAAAAAATCCATCGGGCCCGCGCGGCGCTCGACAAAGCCAACGCCGCTTGAGTTTTTGGGCGCCAATTGAGAGTCAGGACACTAGAAGTATGGCTTGCTGCTATCTGAAGGCGAAGGGGAATGGACTATGGCCACGAATTTGTACCTCGGGGAAGCAATAAAATTCGGTGTTGGCGGAAACGCCAGAAAATTCATGGGGCGGGGCTGGGATTCTTCCTCGGCGCCGGACGGCACATATACCGTTGAACACCAGGCCCATCTGGCTTTTCAAATGGCGCGATCGAAGCAGGAAATGACGCTCGAATTAGAGGCTCTTCCGTTTGTCCATCCGCCCGAGCTAAAAAAACAGTCCTTGATGGTCCTTCTGAATGGGAACATGATCGGCTATCTAAAGGCCCCTGCTTTAGTAAAAGAGACGTTCGAATTCAAAAGCGACGCCTTGCGCGACGGAGGCGACAACCTGCTCTCTTTCATAATGCCAGACGCAGTCTCCGCGCGCGAGTTGGGAGTTGGGGACGGCATTAGGCCGTTTGGCTTTTGTTTCCATTCGGTGAAATTTATCAGCGGCTCGCCCGCGGTCAGGAGCAATAACATCAGCTCGCCGGTGGCCAGGAGTAATGACATTAGCTCGCCGCCGTCCAGGAGCAATGACATCAGCTCGCCGCCGTCCAGGAGCAATGACATCAGCTCGCCGCCGGCCAAGAGCGGCTTCACTCATTTTGTCGGAAAAACGAGGCGCTGAACGCTGGTCTCTTTTGTCGCCGTGGATTCCGGTTCTAAAGGGCAGTTACTGAAACTGAGTTCGCGAGCGGCGACATCTCAATCTTCCCCGAAGAGCGCCGTCAAATTCGCCTTCCGATAGTGGAGTGAAGAAAAGGTTCCCGTTTGAGCTTTTGTCGTCGAACAGGCGGGTCATTAACGAGCCTGTTCAAGGCATGTCATGGAGAAATGTATGGCCGCCCAGATGACGCGACCGTTTAGAGCTGTATTGGCGCGACCGAAGCGGTCGAGGCGTTCGCCATCCGACAGCTTGATCAATGCGAGCTTGCGCCAAAAACCTTCGAGTCGACGCTATGACTGATAACGCCTCCGTCGCCGACGCTATAACTGATAACGCCTCCGTCGCCGGCGACGAATACGCCAAGAAGGTCGAACAGCAGGTCAAGCAATATGCCGCAGGCTTCGACTCTTTTGGACTGCCCGGCTCATATATCTATTGGTCCGAGAATTTTCTTCGACCAGGTTTAAATGAAGTTTTTGGGCCGATTGATCTCAACGATTTTTACGCAATACCTTTCATCGAAGGCGGGCTAGGGAAGCCGCGTCCTCGCTATTTGAGCATTGGGTGTGGCGATGGGGCCAACGAAATCGCATTGGCGCGCCGCTTGATTGAAAGAGGACTTGTCGATTTTGAGTTCGTTTGCGCCGATCTGTCGGCGCCCTTGCTTGAGCGGTTTGATAAGGCCGTGGACAACGACCTTCGCGGGTTTTTCACATTGGCCCAAGTCGATCTCAACAGAATGGATGCGGAGATTTCAGGTTGCTTTGATGGGGTCATGGCGAGCCACTCCCTCCATCATCTTATGGAACTTGAGCGCGTCTTTGACTGGGTGAGGCGCGTGCTCCGGCCCGGCTGCGTTTTTGCAATAAATGACATGATCGGGCGAAACGGACATATGCGTTGGCCGGAAGCGGCAGCATTTATACAATTGCTTTGGCCGCTCCTTGGCGAGCGGCAACGCTACCATGCTCAGTTCAAAAAGGTTTTCGCTGAGTTCGAGGACTGGGATTGCTCGTCTTACGGATTTGAAGGCGTGCGCGCGCAAGACATTCTACCTTTGTTGGTGAAGACATTCAGTCCGCGAAAATTTCTCGCCGGCGGCGGCATTGTCGACCCCTTCATTGAACGTGGTTTCGGCTTCGGGTTCAATATTGCGGACGACGACGATTGCAAGTTGCTGAAGTTCATCTGCCAGCTGAATGACGCGCTGCTCGACAATGGGCAGATCACGCCGACGTTCATGCTGGCCCATTTCTATTGCGAAGAGGGGGAAGAAAAATGTTTCCGGGGCCGGTCCGCCGCCGGGAGCATTCGTGATCCGGAACGAACGCCCGGTTGGACCGCCTTCTATCCGCCTGTGCCCCTTATGCGCTGAGCTTTGGCCGGGCACAATTGCAGCTGACGTTGAAATGCTGCATGCCAGCGCCGCGCGTTTCTCACATGCGCGCCGGCAATTTATCATCGTCGGCGAGATTGGAGAAGCGCGTCACTTCCGCCTCGAAGGCGAGTTGCACCGTTCCTGTCGGCCCGTGACGCTGCTTGCCGATGATCGCTTCGGCGCGGCCATGCGCGTTTTCCATGTCGCTCATCCATTTGACGTGTTCTTCGGTGCCTTCGCGCGGCTCGCGATTGCGCAGATAATATTCCTCGCGATAGACGAAAATCACGACGTCGGCGTCCTGCTCGATCGAGCCTGACTCGCGCAGATCGGACAGTTGCGGGCGCTTGTCGTCGCGGCTCTCGACCTGACGGGAGAGTTGCGACAGCGCGATGATCGGCACGTTCAATTCCTTGGCGAGCGCCTTGAGGCCGGTGGTGATTTCGGTCAGCTCTTGCACGCGATTGTCGTTGCGCGCGCGCGAGCCGGAAAGCAGTTGAATATAGTCGACGACCAGGAGATCGAGGCCTTTCTGGCGTTTCAGGCGCCGCGCCCGCGCGGTGAGCTGCGCGATCGAAATGCCGCCGCTCTGGTCGATATAGAAGGGAATGCTCTGCATATGCCGGGCGGCGTCGGCGATGCGGCGAAAATCGTCCTCATTGATGTCGCCGCGCCGGATTTTATAGCTCGCGACGCCGGACTGTTCGGCGATGACGCGGGTCGCCAATTGTTCGGCCGACATTTCCAAAGAGAAGAAGCCGACGATGCCGCCATTGACGGTCTTATGCGTTCCGTCGGGTTCGGTTTCGGATTGATAGGCGCTTGCGACGTTGAAGGCGATGTTGGTGGCGAGCGCCGTCTTGCCCATTCCGGGCCGCCCGGCGACGATGATGAGGTCGGACTTTTGCAGGCCGCCCATCTTGTCGTCGAGATCGAGAAGCCCGGTGGCGACGCCCGACAGATGGCCGTCGCGCATATAGGCGCTGCTCGCCATGTCGAGCGCGGTGGTGAGCGCGTCGGCGAAGCGCTGAAAGCCGCCGTCGTAGCGGCCGGTCTCGGCGATCGAATAAAGCTGACGCTCGGCCTCTTCGATCTGCGCGCGCGGCGGCGAATCGATCGGCGAATCATAGGCCGTGTTGACGATATCCTGGCCGATGACGATGAGCTCGCGGCGCACCGCGAGGTCATGCACCGCGCGGCCGTAGTCTTCGGCGTTGATGATCGTCGTCGCCTCGGCGGCGAGCCGCGCCAGATAGGCCTGGATCGTGACGCCGGCCGGCAGTTCGATCTCGGCGAGGAAGGTCTTCAGCGTCACGACGGTCGCGAGCTTGCCGGCGCGAATGAGCTGCGCCGCGACTTCATAGATGCGGCGGTGCAGTTCTTCCGAGAAATGCTCGGGCTTTAAAAAGTCCGACACTCTGTCGAAAGCGTCATTGTTGACCAGAATGGCGCCGAGCAGCGCCTGCTCGGCTTCGATATTGTGCGGCGGGGCGCGATAGGCGGGCGCTTCAGGCTGCGCGATCTGAATCGCGCGCCGGCCCGCCAATTGTTCGATTGGCGGCATTGATTTTTGTGACTTTGCGAGACAGCCCTCGGCCGCGAACGCGACGCGCGACTCGTCGGGGGGAAGTTAACAATACATTAACGTGCTGGCGTCGCCACATCCTTTTGCGCGCGTCTCTCCAAAGCGCGGCGTTACGAGTCATATCCACACGAGAAAAATAATCTTCGACTGTGCAAAGCATCGCGCTTGCGCTGACGCGAGAATCGGGAGTGAGTCCGGCCGAAAGAAAAACGGCGGCCGAGACGGCCGCCGCATGAATTCCCGAAAAGCGAGAAGTCTTCTTACATCTCGACGTCGCCGGCTTCGGCCAGCGCCGCGCCGACTTCGAGGCCGAGATCGTCCATCGACGTCTCTTCCTTGAGCGTGACGCTCTCGCCGCGCGCCTGACGTTCGGCTTCTTCGTCCGAACGGGCGACGTTGATGGTGATGCTGACGTCGACTTCCGGATGCAGATGCACCGGCGTCGGATGTAGGCCCAGCGTCTTGATCGGATGCACCAGAACGATCTGGTTGCGATTGACCGAGAAGCCGCCGGCGGTGGCCGCTTCGGCGATGTCGCGCGCCGACACAGAGCCGTAGAGCTGGCCGCTCTCGCCCGCCTGGCGAATGATCGTGAAGCTCTGGCCGTTCAGCTTCTCGGCGACGGCCTCGGCCTCTTTCTTCGCTTCGAGGTTGCGCGCCTCGATCTGCGCCCGCTGCGTCTCGAAGTGCTTCTTGTTGTTTTCCGTCGCCCGCAGCGCCTTGCCGCGCGCCAGCAGGAAATTGCGGGCGTAGCCGTCGCGCACCTTCACGGTGTCGCCCATCTGGCCAAGCTTGGCCACGCGTTCTAGCAAAATGACGTCCATCTGTCCTATTTCTCCAGGATTGCGGGCTATGTCGAGAAAAACCGGGCGAAAGTCAATCCGGTTTCTGCATCGCGGCCGGTCCGGCGTCCGGCTTTCGTGCCCGATAGTTGAAGATGAGGTCGGCGAGGCCGATCGCGGCGAAAATCAGGATCGGCCAGCCGAGGAATCCCAGCGTGAAATAGATGATCGCGAGGACAAGGGCGCTCGAGCGCGAGCCGCGCAGGAAAATATGCGCGACGGCCAGTCCCTGGAACGCGAGCAGCAGTCCGGTGGTCGTCGCCAGCACCATTCCGATCGGTCCGGCGGGTCCGTTGAAGAAGCTGAGCGCGATCCCGCCCAGGAAGAGGCCGCCGATCGCCTTCGGAAGGCGGAATTCCTTGGCGATGTCCGGCCAGGGGCGGCCAAGCAGCTTGGAGGCTTGAGCGATCCGCGCGGCGAGCCACAGATTGACGACGTGGATCAAGAGGCCGTAGCCGGCGAGAAAGGCCGGAACTGCGCGCGCCACCGAAGCGGAAAGCGTCGTCGGGTCGATCTTGTCGCCAAGGTCGCGCTCCTTGACCATGAGGTCGAGCAGGATGAAGGCGCGCGCCCGGATCGGGTTGAGCGCCTCGTCGAGCGAGCCGAAGATGACGCTGGCGACAATCAGCCAGAAAATGATCGCCGTCGAAAGAAAAACCGCCGGCGCCAGCGTCGCCCAGCCCGGCAGATTAGCGGTCAGCAGGTCCCGCCCGCCGCGCGGCGCGCCCGACGCCGCATAGACGGCCGACCAGGCCGGCGCCGCGATCAGCAGCGCATAGGCCATTCCGATCACCGGATTGAGCCACAGGGACAGGATCACCGAGGCGAGGATCGCCGATGTCGCGCCATGGATGAGACCGAAAGCGAAGCCGACGATCATGATCGTCAAGGGCGCAAGATGCGCCAGGAGAATTCCGCCGAGGCCGCCTCGCACGACGACGGCGAAAATCACCGCCGCCGCGACGCCGCCGAGAATCGACACGGCGAAATTCGGCCAGGAAAGGACGCTCTTGTCGGACACGGGCGATCGGGCTTTCGGGTTTCTATGGCGCAGCGAGGAAAGGGCAGCGAGCCAGAAGCCCGGAAGGCTGAGCCGTCGGGGCGCGCCTGCTTTTAGGCTGCCAGGGCCGGGAGGGCAAGCCGTCGGGACACTGCGTTCTCCGCCAGAGGCCGACATGATATGATCGCATAAAGGAGCCGACCATGCCGTCCGCCTTGACCAAAGCCGCCGAAGGTTACCCCCGCCGCGCCTTTACGGTCGATGAGATCATCGCCATGCAGGACGCCGGGATCATTTCGCAAGAAGAAAATTTCGAATTGATCGAGGGAGAAATTGTCCCAATGGGGCCGAAATATTCCGCGCATGAACGCATTAAATCGAAAATCGCGATGGCGCTCGTTCGCGCATGTCCGTCCGATCTGATCGTCGGCTTTGAGACTTCGATCTTCCTTTCGTCGAACACCTTCGTCGAACCCGACATTTCGCTCTATCCCGAGCGTCTTCGCTCACAAGAAGTGCGCGGCCCCGACGTTTTGCTCGCGATCGAGGTGGCGGCGTCGAGCCTCGCCTATGATCTCGATCTCAAGGCGAAGCTTTATGCGCGCCACGGCGTGCAAGAATATTGGGTCGTCGACGCTAATGACCGCGTGACATTTGTCCATCAGGGACCCAGCGAAGCCGGCTGGTCCAGCGTGGCGCGCAAAGGGCCGGAGGAAACGTTGAGCTGCGCGGCGGTTCCAGAATTCAAATTCCGGCTCGCAGACGCCTGACGGACGCAGCTTGAATGTCGCTGCTGACTCCGCTCACAACTCCCGCAATTCCGGCCCTGGCTTTCGCGACAGCACCCGCCAAGTCCCGGCGAGGCCGAGGCCGATCGTGACGGCGAGCGTCGCCAGCGTCGTCGCCGCGACGATTCCGGGCGGGAAGGCGAAATCGATCTTCATCACGATCGTGGTCATGGCGTAGGCGGCGCCGGCGCCGGCGGCGAGCGCGATCAGCGACGCGGCGAGACCGACGAGCGCAAATTCCAGCGCATAGGCTGTGGCGAGCCAGGTCCTCGTCGCGCCGAGGGTTTTGAGCACGACCGCGTCATGCAGCCGCGCGCGCTGGCCGCTGGCGAGCGCGCTCGCCAGCGCCAGGACCGCCGTGACGATGGCCAGTCCCGCCGCGGCGCGCGCGGCCAGCGCCAACTGCCCGGCGATTTTGTCGATCGCCGCCAGCGCATCCTTCACGCGCACCGAGACGACGCTCGGAAAGCGTTTGGCCGCTTCGCGCATGAGGCGCGAATCCATGGCGTCGCGCGCCGCGACGGTCGGCGCGCCATATGCGACGGTGAAGAGCTCGGCGTAAGGCGCGCCGTCAAAGGCGTTGGGCGAAAACACCATGACGAAATTGATCGCATAGCTCCGCCAGTCCACTTTGCGCAGACTGGCGATCTTCGCGGTAATCTCCCGGCCGAGCACATTGACCCTGATCGCGTCGCCGATGGTCAGTCCCAGACCCTCGGCGATCTTCTGCTCCAGCGAGACGAGCGGCGGACCGGAATAATCCGCCGGCCACCATGCGCCTTCCGCCAGCGTGGAGTTCGCGGGAACGGCGGCGGAAAAGGTCACGCCGCGGTCGCCTTCGAGCGCCCATTTGGCGTCGTCGGCGACAGCGATCCTGTCGACGGACATGTCCTTCACGGCCACGATGCGCCCGCGCATCATCGGCACATGTTCGACGCGCGCGCCGGGCGCTTCGACGTAAACGAAATCGGCGAAGGCCTGGGTCTGCGCCTTCGGAATGTCGATGAAGAAGAAATTGGGAATTTCTCCCGCGTCGGCCCGCGCCAACTCGTTGTGAATGGCGCCTTCGACGAGCGCCAGCGCAATGAGCAGCGTTTGGGTCAGGCCGATGGAGATCATCAGCGCCGGCGTCAGGCTTTTCGGCCGCCAGATGTTGGCCAGCGCGAACCGCAATCGCGCGTCGCGCAGGCGGGGCAGGGCGCGCGCCAGCCGCATCGCGACCCATGCGGCGCCGCGCAGCAAAGCGAAGGCCGCAATGGCGGCGCCGACATAGGCCGCTCCGAGCTTCATCTCGAAGGATGTGGCCATGACCAGCGCAGCCAGCGCGATCGCCGCCGCCGCCGCGCCAGCGCGATAGCGCGTCAGAGTCGCGCCCCTGGAATCGTCGCGCAGCAGCGCCGCGACGGGCGTTGCATGCGCCCGGCCCAGCGGGACGAGCGCGAAGATCAACACGACGAGCAATCCGTAAAGCGCGCCAAAGAATCCACCCTGGGCGTCGAGCGCGGCGGACACGGGCAAGTCGGCGATTTCGTGCAGCGCCTGCGCGCCGGCCCAGGGAATGAGCGCGCCGATGGCGAGCCCGATCAAGATGGCGAATGACGCCGCCGCCAGAACCTGGGCGAGGGCGATTTTAAAGACGCGCGACCCTTCCGCGCCGAGCGCCTTCAGAATCGCGAATTGCGCCCGCTTGCGTTCGACGAAGCCCTGCACCGCGTTCGCCACGCCCGCGCCGCCGGCGACAAGGGCGGTGAGCGCGACGAGAGTCAGCAATTGCGAGAAACGCTCGAGATTGCGCGAGAATTGCGGAGAGACCGCGTCGCGGGAGCGCGCTTCCCATCCGGCTTGAGGAAAGGCGGTCGCGGCGTCGGCGGCGAAAGCCTTCACGTCCGCGTCGCCTGCGCCGTTGAGAGTGACCCGGACGACATTTCTGACGATCGAGCCCGGCGAAGCCAGTTGCGCGCCCGCGAGCGCGGCGCGGCTCATCATCACCCGCGGACCGAAGCCGACCCCGCCCGCGAGCTTGTCGGGTTCGCTGCGCAGCATTGCGCGCAGCAAAAAGCGCGAAACGCCGATCGTCACTGCGTCGCCGAGCCTGGCGTCGAGGCGCGCGAGCAGCATCGGGTCGACGGCGAGGCCCGGGACGCCGTTCCGCTCCGCCAGCGCCTCGGCCAAGGGCATTTCCGGTTCGAGCGCGACCGCGCCGAAGGCCGGATAGGTCTGCGGATCGACGGCCTTGATTTCCACCAGCGCCGCTTCGCCATCGTCGCGCCGGGCCATCGCCCACATCAGCGTAATCTCCGACAGCTTGCCGCGGGCCTCGAAGAACGCTCGCTGCTCGGGCGAAAACTCCCGCGAAACCAGGCTGAAGGAGGCGTCGCCGCCCAGGATCGTTCGGCCCTCTCGCGCGAGTCCCTGCGCCAGCGATCGCGACAGTCCCGAGACGCCGGAAATCGCGGCGACGCCAATTGCGATGCAGGCGATGAAGACGCCGAAACCGCGCGGATCGCCGAGCAGGTCGCGCAGGGCGAAGCGCAGCGCGAAGGGCAGGGCGAAGGGCTTGGCGGCGAAGCGTAACGCCCTCACGAAGCGCCCTTTTCGCTCGCCTCGACGCGGCCTGAGCGCAGCAGCGCTCGACGGTCGCAACGGGCGGCGAGCGCCGGATCATGGGTGACGAGGACCAGCGTCGCTTCGCGGCGCCTTTGCTGCGCAAAAATCAGGTCGATCACCGCCGCGCCGGTTTCGGAATCGAGATTGCCTGTGGGCTCGTCCGCCGCAAGGATAAGCGGGTCGGGCGCGAGCGCCCTTGCGAGCGCGACCCTCTGCTGTTCGCCGCCCGAAAGCTGTGCCGGGTAGTGGGACAGGCGCTCGGCGAGCCCCACCGCCGCAAGCTCGGCCTCGGCGCGCTGGAAAGCGTCGGATTTCCCGGCCAATTCCAGCGGAATGGCGACATTCTCCAGCGCCGTCATGGTCGGAATCAACTGGAAAGACTGGAAGACGATTCCTATGTTTGCTCCGCGGAAACGCGCCAGCGCGTCTTCCGAAAGCGCGCTGAGATCGCGCCCGTCGATCCTGACGCTTCCGGCGTCGGGCCGCTCCAGTCCGGCGAGGGTCATGAGCAACGTCGATTTGCCCGAGCCGGAGGGTCCCAGAAGAGCGACCGTCTCGCCTTGCGCCACGCTCAAGCTGACATTCTTGAGCACATGCACGCGGGCGGCGCCTTCGCCTAAAGTGAGTTCGACGCCCTCAACCTCGATAATTTGTCGCCGCACGGAGGAAAACCTTGATTGACGCGCCGCATTCGACGCCCCTGGTCCAATCGCCTTATGGCGCTTTCCGGCGTCCCCTCCAAGCCGCGGCCCTCGCCGTCCTGGCGCTGTTCGCGCTCGCGCTCGCGCCGGCGCAGGCTGGTCCGGTCCGGATTCTGGCGTTCGGCGACAGTCTGACGGCCGGCGCCGGCATCGCCGCACAGGATTCGCTGCCCGCGCAGCTCAAGCGGCGCCTGAGCGCAGATGGGTTCGACGTCGAAGTCGTGCAAGGCGGCGTTTCCGGCGACACCACGACGACGGGACTCGCCCGCCTCGAATATACGCTCGGCGCCGGCCCGTTCGACATCGCTATCGTCGAGCTAGGCGCAAACGACATGCTGAACGGGCGCGATCCCAAGACGGCGCGGGCCAATCTCGATCAAATTCTTACCGTATTGCAGCAAAAAGGCGTTCGTCCGATCCTGACGGCGATGGTGTCGAGCGCGAATCACGGGCAAACTTACAAGCGGGATTTCGATTCGATTTATCCGGATCTGGCCGCCAAACATCAGGCTCCGCTCGTGCCTTTTATCCTGGAAGGCGTCTGGGGTTCCCCTGCGCTGCTCATCGCAGACGGCATTCATCCGAACGCCGACGGCGTGGCGAAAATCGTAAAAAAGCTTGCGCCCTATGTCGAAAAGACGCTCGTTTCGATGGGGGCGAGCAAGAGTTCGCGCGCGCAATGAGACGACGCGATTCCGTTTGGGGAGGATGTCATGCCCAGACTGTTCACGGCCTTGGAGATTCCCCGACCGATCGCGGAAAGCATTGCGCGCCTGCGCGGCGGAATCCCCGGCGCCCGCTGGATCGACGTTGAGAATTATCACGTCACCTTGCGTTTCATCGGCGACGTCGACGACGCTTTCGCGCGCGACGCGGCGAAGGCCCTCTCGTTCATCCGCCGTCCAGAAGTGACGGTGACCTTCGATCAATTGACCTCCTTCGGCGGCGACAAGCCGCGCGCCATCGTCGCGCGGGCCAGACAGGAGCCGGCGCTCATCGAGATGCAGGCGGAACAGGAGCGGCTGTTGCGCCGGATCGGCGCGCCGCCCGAGCCGCGCAAATTCATCCCGCATGTCACGCTGGCGCGGCTGCGCGGCGTCAGCGCCGGGGCGGTCGCCGCCTATCTCGGGACGCGCGGCTATTTCCCGCCGCTGCGCTTCACCGCCGAGCGCTTCGTGCTGTATTCGTCGCGCGATTCAGTCGGCGGCGGCCCCTATATCGTCGAGGCGGAATATCCGCTGAGCGCGGCGCCGCAGGCGCTGACGGGAACGGCGGCCGGTTAGGGCGGAGTAGGGAGGTCCTATTCGTCGGCGGCGGGCTATCGCAGCGCCAGCTTGCGGCCTTCCTTGCGGCCGAACAGCTCATAATGGGCGAGGGGATTCATTCCCTTCCGCGCCACGTCAGGATTTTGTCGCAGATATCCATCCGTCGAGAAAAACGGACCCGGATCGCAACCTTCATTCGCCCCATGGAGCAGATAATGCATCGCGGCGTCGCCCTTGAACCAGACGCGCTCGGCATAGAACGCCGGATCGAAAAGGACGGAGCTTCTGATCGCGAAATAAGGTTTCACGAGCTTCACGTCGCGCCTGCGCAGCAATAATCCGAAGGCTCTCGGCGCCGCCAGAGCGCGGCCGAGGCGAGTTCGCGCGTAACGCTGCGACATGTTCTCGAAGATTTGAGCGATGCGCTCGGTCTCGAGGACATTCGCCTCATCGACGATGATCTGCTCAAGGATTTTCTGGCGATCGGCGTAATGCTCGGCGGTCTCCTGGGGCGAGAAGCTCTTGTATGAGTCGAGGCGCAAATGCGCGTAGAATCCTCCTTGCACCTTGTCGTCGATCACTTCCTCGACGATGAAGGGCGACAGGCCGAGAAAATGGGCGTCGGTCAGCAGCAGTCTGAAACTGTTCGGCGTGAAGGCGGAGCAATGAACGTCGAAATAGGCGTCGTCCTTTTCCACTCGTTTTCTCGTCCAATCGTCGAACGCCTCGCGCAAATTCCGTTCGGCGACGAAGCTGAAGGCGGCGGCGAACGCCTGCTCGCCGGCGCCTCTTGCAATCATGCTGACCTGCTCGAAAATCTGAGCGTGGGTCGGACGCTTTCTGTCCTCGAAAAACGCTTCGATCCAGGCGGTCAGGCTCGTGCGCGGTCGATAGAAGTCGAGGCAGCCGCTTTTGTCGGGAACCACGATCGAGAGAAAGCCGCCCTGTTTGAGCACGCGTCCGCAGGCCTGCAGAAATTTGATCGGATTGGGAAGATGCTCGAAATTATTGGCGGAGATGATGTAATCGAAGGGCTCGCTTTCTCCTGCGTCGCGGCATAATTCGTCGATGCGCATGGCGTCGCCGACAAGATCAATCGGTTCGACCTGCGCCGCCTGTTCGGGCGTGAGAAACGGGTCGGCGGCGGCGCGTCGCTTGATGGTCTGCGTGTCGAACACATCGAGATAGAGGCAATTATAGCCGTCGCGCTTGGCGGCGAGGGGCGAGAAATAGGGGCCGAGTTCGATCCCTCGCGCGTCTTTGGCGGCATGTTTGAGAATGTCATCTCGGCGGCTCATCTTTTGCACAATCGCTTTGGCGGTGAAAATTATCGGCGCCCGAAGGCGCCGGCCTGGCGATGAGATAGCGCGCCGGTCAACTTTCCGGCGCTTCCCTCACCGTCCGCGCGGCCGGCGACGTCGACCGGCTCTTCTCGACGATCGCCGCGAGCGAAGGGTCTTTCGCCACCGCCTCATCGATCAGCCGATTGGACGTTTCCTCGATCTCGCTCGTCAGCCGATCGAAAAAATCGCGCGCCTCCATTCCCGGCGCGATCAGCGGCAGGAATTCGATCACCACGGTTCCCGGCCGGATGATGAACGACCGGCGCGGCCAAAACAGCCCCGAATTCACCGCGACCGGCAGAACCGGCGTCTCGGTTGCGGCGTAAAGCTGGGCGACGCCGAACCTGTATTGCGGCGGCGCTCCGGCCGGACGGCGGGTGCCTTCCGGGAAAATGAAGAGCTGGCGTCCTTGCGCGAAGATTTTCTTCGATTTGGCGATCAGCTGCGGCAGGAGCTTGCCGCCCTTGGCGCGGTCGATGGCGATCTGCTCGGCGGCCAGCAGATACCAGCCGAAGAACGGCAGCCAGATCAGCTCGTGCTTCAGAATGTAGCTGAAGTCGGGAAAGCGGATCGGCAGGACGAAGGTCTCCCAGATCGACTGATGCTTGCAGGCGACGATCACCGCCCCTTTCGGGATGTTCTCAAGCCCCCGCCAGTCGATCTTCAAGCCGCAGATTTTATTGAGAAGCCAGAGATTGGTCCGGCCCCAGGTGCGCCCGAGCTCCTGATTGATCTGGCGGCGCATCGGCATCGCCGGCAGCCAGATGATCATCAGCCCGAACATGTTCAGGAAGAACAGAATCTGAAAAACGAGTGATCGCAGGAAGAGCATGGCGAGGCCGGAGCGAGGAGCGTCGCGGGCCTTTTAGGGCGCCAGGGCGCGCCGAAACAAGGGTTATCGCAGCCGCGCCGACGTTGACCCGCGGCAATGGGGCGGTTCGAATTTCCGCTTTGCGCCATTGCCAGACCAAAAGGCGCCATCACAAAAAGACACTGGCGTTTTGTCGCAGCTGTGATCCGGTCTGAGCTAGGGTCCGGACTCAATTAACCCGTCTTATTCATCCCACCGCCGCGCGATTGTGATTTTTTCCGCGACATGATTGCGGGCGCGAGTCCGCTTTGCGTTTTTGGCGCTGGGTGGGTCTGCACTTTTCGCACGCGTTGGAGTTGGTCGG
>Ga0194120_10008497_pt1 | contig 13509 bp, 10 predicted proteins | sample TA2MahCa65mmetaG_FD_148642 | JGI IMG/M metagenome (GOLD analysis project Ga0194120, IMG submission 148642) | Freshwater microbial communities from Lake Tanganyika, Tanzania - TA2015019 Mahale Deep Cast 65m | ecosystem: Environmental > Aquatic > Freshwater > Lake | place: Tanzania: Lake... | reverse complement strand
GTCGCCCTCGATGCCCCGTCGTGGTGCCTGCCGAGGCAGGCGGTGATCTGGTTTTTTCACCAAAACGTGATCGGTCTCATGGGAATTGCGGCGGGGGCGGCGGCGCTGGTCGGGTTGCGCCGGCCGGGGTGGCGTCCTTGGATTCGCCGCTGGCGGGCAAGGGAGACGGCGCTGGTCTTGGGCGGACTGGCGTTGACGCTTCACAACGCCGCGCTTGGTTCCGTCGCGGCGGTGCTGGGGCTTCTGGCGGCGATGGACGAGGTTTAGGGGCGTATCGGTTTCAGCCAGGGCAGCGCCAGCAGCAGCGCCGTTCCCGTCCAGGCCAGCGCCTGGGTATTGGCCGGTCCCTCGATGATCGCGACGGCGATGGCGCCCGCGGCCAGGACGGCGGCCAAGGCAAAGGCGTGGGGATCGGCGGGCCGGGGCGCGCGTTCCAGCCAGGCCAGCGCCGCCAATGCCGCCGCCGGGACGAGGTAGGCCGCGACCGGAAAGCCGCGATAGCGGCCGTCGAAGACGAGGGCCAGGGTTTGCGCCGTCGCGCCCGCCAGAACGAACAGACAGATCAGTCCCAGCGCCATGGCGCGGTCGAGATCGGCCGGGCGCGGCCGGGCCAGCCAATCCAGCGCGCGCCCGACGGGGGCCGGCCGTGGCGCTTGGCGCGCCCCGGCGAGCGTGCGAAGCAGAAACCAGGCGGCGAGAAAACTCAAGGCCATGCCGCCGCCGCCCAGAATCCATTCCACGACATTACGCCCGGCGTCGGCGGTCTCGGCGGCGGCGAGCACGATCAGCGCGCCGGCGACGTGCGCGAAGAAGGCAAGGACAAGCCATCGCCCCGCCGGCAGCCGCGCCCCCAGCGCGCCGCCGAACAGGATCAGGGCCACCGCCGCGCCGGCGGCGAAATGGAAAAGCCAGCCGGGGTTCGGCGTCACCGGCCCGGTCCAGGGAAATTTCGCCCGCCGGGCGTCGTCGAACAGGCCCCAATGGCCGCCGACGGTGCCTTCCGACGCCCGTTTCCAAGGCTGATCGAAGGCCTCGATCAAATTAAAGTCGAGCCCGTCTTCTTTCGCCGCCAAACGCGACAACTCGCGGAAGAAACGCGCCTGCTCGATCGCGCCGGGCCGGGCCCCCTCGCGCATGCGGCCCGCGCTCGGCCAGCCGGTTTCGCCGACGAAGACCAGCTTGCCGTCGAAGGATTGGCGCGCCTGGCGCCAGGTTTCGACGGTATAGGCGGGGGCCTTGGCGTTGGCGGTGGGCTCATCCTCCCAGTAGGGCAGGATGTGGATGGTGACGAAATCGACCGCCCCGGCCAGTTCGGGATTCTTCAGCCAGAATTCCCAGACATCGGCGTAGGTCAGCCGCGCGTTGGTGCGTTGCCGGATGAAACCGATGTAGCCGGCGAGATCCCGGGCCGTGCGTTCGCGGCGCAGCAGGACCTCGTTGCCGACGACGATGGCGCGAACGGCGTTGGGGTGTTCGTTGGCCAGCCGCGCCGCCGCTTCCAGTTGTTGGATGTTCTTTTCGTGCTCGCGCCCGATCCAGACGCCGAGCAGAACTTTGATGCCGTGGCGTGCGGCGATCTCGGGCACGCGGTCCAGGCCCTGGTCGACCGCGTAGGTGCGCACGCACCCGACCCGGCCCTTGAGCAGGCGGAAATCCTCCTCGATCCGTTCGGGCGCCGCGACCAGCGTTTCGTCGAAGGGCGTTTCGACGCCGCGAAAGGGCGTATAGGATACGCAGGGAATTTTGCCGCCCGCCCCGTCGGGAACGGCGACGGGCCGGCCGGTTGTCCACCAGGCGGCGAAAACAGCCGCCGCCGCCAGCAGGAAAGCGGGAACGGCGAACCAGCGGGAACCGGGCGCGGGCGTTTCGGTCATGGCGGGCCAGGGAATCCGATTCCGTCCGCCTTGTCCAGCCGGGGCCTATTATCCGGCCCTCGCATCATCGAGAAGACCGGGACATGGCCGCACCGTCCAAATCCTTCCGCATAGCGCTGATTCCGGGCGACAACGGCCGAGATGACCCGCGCGGTCGAGGACGCGCTGGGCTGAGAAGAAGACTCAGCCGGCCTTCTTGAGGATGTAACGGAACACGCCGCCGTCGGAGGTCGATTCCAGAAGCTGGTTGCCGGTGGTGCGGGCGAAGGCTTCGAAGTCCTTCACCGAACCGGGATCGGTCGAAAGGACTTCCAGGGTTTCGCCGGCGTTCAAGGCGGCGATGGCTTTCTTCGCCTTGAGAATCGGCAGCGGGCAGTTCAGGCCCTTGGCGTCGAGGGTTTGGTTGGCCATGAGGTGTCTCCTTGGAAAATGGTCCCCGTTCTTAGGCTTCAAGGCCCGATGGGGAACCCCCCTCTGAGGCCTATGGTATCCGGTTATCGTATATATTATATTGTTATGATATAGTTTTGTGGCAATCAATCAAGAGTTTAGAAGCATTTGAAAAGCAGGGGAGAGCGCGGGGTCCGGCGGCGGGCCTCCGCTTCACGTAACGGGAGGAAGTGGGAGTCATGGAGGAAATTTCGACCCGCCATCTGGTCGCGGCGCTGGGATTCGCGCTGGGGCTGGTTTTCGGCGGAACGGCGCAAAAGACGAACTTCTGCACCATGGGGGCGGTATCCGACATCGTTTTCATGGACGGATGGAACCGGATGCGCGCGTGGCTGCTGGCCATCGCCGTCGCCATCCTGGGCAGCCAGGCGCTGCACCTGGCCGGCCTGATCAATCTCAACAAGGCGGTCTATCTGACCCCCAGCTTCGGCTGGCTGGGCGCGATCACGGGCGGGCTTTTGTTCGGCTTCGGCATGACGCTGGGCGGCGGCTGCGGCGCCAAGACGCTGATCCGCGTCGGCGGCGGCAACCTGAAATCGGTCGTGGTGATGCTGTTCATCGCCGTTTTCGGGTACATGACCATGCGCGGGCTGATCGCCGCGGGCCGCATCCCGCTGGAGCGGGCGGCGAGCATCGATCTGGCGGCGGCCAAGATGACGGCCCAGGGCATCCCGGACTTTCTGACGCTTCTGACCGGCCTCGACGCGCAGACGGCGCGCACGGCGGCGGCGGCCGCGATCGCCGGCGCGCTGCTGTTGTTCTGCTTCAAGGACGCCGAGTTCCGCGCCTCCAGGGACGATATCCTGGCCGGCGTGGTGCTGGGCGCGATCGTTCCCGCCTCGTGGTACGTCACCGGCGTCGTCGGCAACGACCCGTTCGAGCCGACGCCGCTGGCCGCGATGACCTTCATCGGTCCGGTCAGCGAAAGCGTCCAGTACCTGATGACCTGGACCGGCTCCAACATCAACTTCGGCATCGCCACCGTGGGCGGCGTGATCGTGGGCTCGTTCCTGGCCTCGCTTTCGGGCAGGACGTTCTCGCTCGAAGGCTTCACCAGCGTCCCCGACATGGGGCGGCACATGACCGGCGGGGCGTTGATGGGGATCGGCGGCGTGACGGCGATGGGCTGCACCATCGGCCAGGGGCTGACCGGCGTCTCGACGTTGGCGCTGGGATCGTTCCTGGCGCTGGTTTCGATCTGGATGGGGGCATACTTTGCGATGAAGTACCTGGAGGAAGGCAGCTTGATGGGAGCCCTGCGGGCGTGCTGGGCCAAGTCCGCCTAGGGTTTTTCCCGGCGCCACCTTGACGCCGCTTTCGATCTTGCGTCCCGATCCGATCAAGGGCGAGGAAGGCAAGCGCGCCATCATCCACTGCGCGTCCGGCAACCGGACCCAGCACGCGGCCAGGATGCTGCTGCAGGCGGGTCACGCCGAGGTCACGCACCTGAAGGGCGGCATCGCGGCGTGGAAGCGCGCCGGTCTTCCCGTCGCCGCCGATGCCGATCCAGCGCCAGGTCCAGATCATCGCCGGTTCGCTGGTGGTGCCGGGCGCGGCGCTGGCCAACTGTCTCGCCAAACTGCCGCATAACAAGGTCTGAACGCCGCGAGCGCCATCCGCCCGTTGCAATAAACCATCCACCTGTCACAATCGCGCCCCGGCGAAGGGGGCGCGATGTCGGACATACGGCTCGAATCGGTTTCCAAGGTTTGGGACAAGACCCGGGCGGTCGATGGCGTCAGCCTGCGGGCGGAGGCGGGAAAGTTTCTTGTCCTGCTGGGTCCTTCGGGTTGCGGCAAATCGACCACCCTGCGCCTGATCGCGGGATTGGACGAGGCGACGGAAGGCCGCATTCTGATTGGCAGCAGGGATGTCACCCGCTTGGCCCCGGGCGAGCGCGGAATCTCGATGGTTTTCCAGTCCTACGCCCTTTTTCCCCACCTGAATGTCGCCGAGAACATCGTTTTCGGCCTGAAGGTGCGCAAGACGCCCCGGGACGACCGGGACCAGCGCCTGAAGAAAGTCGCCGACATCGTGGGGCTGGCCGGATTGCTGGACCGCAAGCCCTCGCAACTGTCCGGCGGCCAGCGGCAAAGGGTGGCGCTGGCCCGCGCCATCATTGCCGAGAACGACGTCTGCCTGATGGACGAGCCGCTCTCGAACCTCGATGCGCAGCTTCGCCACGACATGCGCACTGAAATACGCGCCTTGCAAAAGCGGCTGGGCATGACCGTCGTTTACGTCACCCATGACCAGACCGAGGCGATGAGCATGGCCGACCAGGTTATCTTGATGCGCGAGGGCCGCATCGAACAGGTAGGTCCGCCGGAGGACCTTTACGCGCGACCCGCGACCGTCTTCACGGCCCGGTTCATCGGCACACCGCCCATGAACCTGCTGGCCCTTCAGGATGGCCCCAATGGCGCGACCATCGGCGGCGAAGAGGCGACGGTGGTTCTGAACGGCGCCGGGAACGGCTTGATCCTGGGCCTCCGGCCCGAGCATATCCGCATTCAGTCCGAAGGCGGAATCGCCGCGACGGTGAAGTCGTCCGAATATCACGGCGCCGATACGGTGATCACGGTCGGGATTGGAACCGAGACCGCCCTGGTCCGGGCCGAGGGCCGACGTTTGGCCGCGGCCGGAGACGTCCTCCGGCTTGGGTGGGAGGCAGCGGCGGCGCATGGGTTTGACGCCGCGTCCGGGCGTCGGCGCGAGGTTGCGCCCCGTCCGGTCGGCTAGAAGCCCGCGGCGGCGGAATCGGCGCGCCTTGATGACGATTCCTGACCGGACTTGCCCGAAATCCCGATTTCGGTGACAATCCCCGCCAAGGCCGGCGGTGCGCGCATCTTGCCCGTTAACCGCACGAACCGGACAGGGAGTTATCCAATGAAGCACGTCATCATGCGCATGGCAGCCGCTTGCGCGCTTTTTGTGCTGGCGGCATTCGCCGGCGCAGCGCCCGCCGCCGCCAAGACCGAGCTGACCCTTTACTATCCGATCGCCGTCGGCGGCCCGCTGACCAAGGTGATCGACGGGTTCGTCGCCGGCTTCGAGAAGGAAAACCCCGGCATCAAGGTCAACGCGATCTATGCCGGCAATTACAACGACGCGCGCATCAAGGCGCTGGCCGCCATGAAGGCCGGCCAGCCGGCGCAGCTGTCGGTGCTGTTCTCGATCGACATCTACGAACTGATCGAACAGGACCTCATCGTTCCTTTCGACGACATCGCGACCACGGCCGAGGAAAAAGCCTGGCTCAAGTCGTTCTATCCCGCCTTGATGCAGAACGGCACCTACAAGGGCAAGACCTACGGCATTCCGTTCCAGCGCTCGACGATCGTGATGTACTACAACAAGGACGCCTTCAAGGAGGCGGGTCTCGATCCGGAAAAGCCGCCGGCCAGCTGGGCCGAGATGGCGGCGATGGGACAGAAGCTGGTCAAGAAGGATGCCGCGGGCGCGGTGCAGCGCTGGGGCGTGATGATCCCTTCGACCGGCTACCCCTACTGGATGTTCGGCGCGCTGGCCAAGCAGAACGGCCAGGACCTGATGAACGCCGACGGCAACAAGACCAACTTCGACAACACCGACGTCGTCGGCGCGTTGCAGTACTGGGTCGATCTGTCGAAGAAACACAAGGCGATGCCCGAAGGCGCCATCGAATGGGGCACGCTGCGCACGGCCTTCACCGAAGGCAAGACCGCGATGATGTGGCACACCACCGGCAATCTCACGGCAGTCAAGAACGAGGCCAAGTTCCCCTTCGGGGTTGCCATGCTGCCGGTCGGCAAGCAGCGCGGCACGCCCACGGGCGGCGGGAATTTCTATATCTTCAAAAGCGCCAAACCCGACGAGCGCAAGGCGGCGTTGAGCTTCATCAAGTGGGTCACCGCGCCCGAGCGCATCGCCGAATGGAGCATCGCCACCGGTTACATCGGCACGGGCGACAATGCCTATGCGACGGATACGCTGAAGAAATACGTGGCGGGGTTTCCGCCGGCCGCCGTTGCGCGCGACCAGCTGAAATACGCGACGCCGGAGCTTTCCACCTTCCAGACCGGACAGGTGCGCAAGCTGCTTGACGACGCGCTTCAGGCCGCGATCACCGGAAGCAAGTCGCCGGCCGATGCGCTCAAGGGCGCGCAGCAGCAGGCGGACCGTCTGTTGCAGCCCTATCGCTGAGGACTCCGCGGGGGACGCGTGAACCGCGCGCCCCCGCGGATCTTTCCGCGACTGTCATGTCCTCGCGCGCGATCCTGACCCATGTCTACGGGTGGCTGCTGCTTCTGCCGGCGGCGGTGCTGCTGATCGGATTCACGCACTATCCGGCGGTGGCGACGCTGGCCGACAGCCTGTTTACGGTCGGAACGGCGGTGCGGCCCTCGCGCTTTGTCGGCTTGGGCCAGTATCACGGCATGCTCGACGACCCCATCTTCTGGAAGGTGATGGGGAACAATGCCTGGTTCGCGGTCGGGACGATTCCCACCAGCATCGCGCTGGCCTTGGCGATGGCGCTGTGGGTCAACGGCCGTTTGCCGGGGCGGGGCTTCGCGCGCATGGCCTACTTCACGCCGACGATTTTGCCGATGGTCGCGGTGGCGAACATCTGGCTGTTTTTCTACACCCCGCAGATCGGGCTTTTGGATCAGGTCGGTGCGCTGTTCGGCGCGAAAAGCCACAACTGGCTGGGCAGCCCCGGCACCGTTCTGGGCTGTTTGATCGTGATGACGGTGTGGAAGGAAGCCGGGTTTTTCATGATCTTTTATTTGGCGGCGCTGCAGGCGCTGCCGCCCGAACTGGAGGAAGCGGGGCGGATTGAAGGCGCGTCGCGCTGGTATTTCTTCCGCCGGGTGACGTTTCCGCTTTTGATGCCGACGACCCTTTTCGTCCTGGTCAACGCCACCATCAACTCGTTCAAGCTGGTGGACCATCTGTTTATCCTGACCAAGGGCGGCCCCGATAACGCCAGCAGCCTTTTGCTCTATTACATCTTCGAAACGGCGTTCAGCTTCTTCAATCCCAACTACGCCGCCGCGTTGACGGTGGTGCTGCTGGCGATGTTGGGACTTCTGGCCCTGATCCAGTTCGGGGTCATCGAGCGCAGGGTGCACTACCGATGACGGCGCGGCCGAACTTGTCCTGGGGCAGGGGGATCGAGATCGCGGCGGCGTGGCTGCTGGCGATCCTGTGGCTGATGCCGCTGCTCTACGCCTTCTGGGCGGCGTTCCATCCGACGGCGTATGCCGTCAGGTTCGATTTGACGGCGCCGCTGACGCTGGAAAACTTCTCGCGCGCCTGGGAGTACGCCCCCTTCGCCCGTTATTTCCTGAACACCTTCATCCTGGTGACGATGACGCTGGCCGCCCAATTCGTTCTCTGCACGCTGGCGGGATTCGCGTTTGCCCGTTTCGATTTCGCGGGCAAGAACATCGCTTTCGCCCTGGTGCTGGTGCAGCTGATGATCATGCCCGAGGTCTTGATCGTCGAGAACTACCGGACCATGAGCCGGCTCGGGCTTGTCGACACCATCCTCGGCATCGGATTGCCGTATATGGCCAGCGCCTTCGGCATCTTTCTTCTGCGCCAGACGTTCAAGACCATCCCGCGGGAACTGGACGAGGCGGCGCGGATCGAGGGCTGCTCCTTGATCGGTGTTCTTTGGCGGGTCTATGTGCCGCTGGCGCGCCCGACCTATCTTGCCTACGGGCTGGTCTCGGTCAGTTATCACTGGAACAATTTTCTCTGGCCGCTGGTGATCACCAATTCGGTCGAAACGCGGCCGCTGACGGTTGGGCTGGCGATCTTCGGCGCGCCGGAATCCGGCGTCAACTGGTCGGTGATCAGCGCCGGCACGCTGATGGCGGTGGCGCCGCTGCTGCTGGCGTTCCTTTTGTTCCAGCGCCAGTTCGTGCAGTCCTTCATGTACGCGGGCATCAAATAGCGACATGACCGCGGTCTTGAGCTGGAACATCCAGTGGGGCCAGGGCTGCGACGGGCGCGTCGATCTGGAGCGCATCGCCGCGGCGATCGAGGCCTTCGGCGGCGGCGACGTTATCTGCCTGCAGGAGGTTTCGCGGCACGACCCCGAGGTGGATGGGCGGGGCGCCGACCAGGTGGCGCAACTGGCGGCCCTGTTTCCCGGCCATGAGGCCGTCTTCGGGCCGGCGCTGGACCGGTCGGGCCCCAAAGGGTCGCCCCGGCGGCAGTTCGGCAATCTGATCCTGTCGCGGCTTCCGGTTTTGCAGACGTTTGTCCACCCGTTGCCGCAACCGGCGGTGGGCGGGATCAAGCACATGCCGCGCGCGGCGGTCGAGGCGACCGTGGCCACGCCCTTCGGGCCGCTGCGTGTCGTGACCGCGCACCTGGAATATCATTCCGCGCCCCAGCGGGCGGCGCAGATCGCGCGCTTGAGGGCCTTGCACGCCGAAGTCGCGGCCAACGCCGCCCTGCCTCCGCTCGACCCGGGGCGCGGCACTTATGCGGCGACGCCCAGGCCCGTGTCGTCGGTCCTGTGCGGCGATCTCAATCTTTTGCCGGACGACGCCGAGTACGCGGTCTTGTTCGCGCCGTTTGCCGGATCGGTCGCGCCGTTGCGGGATGCCTGGCGCGTCGCCCGGCCGGGCGAGCCGCATCCGCCGAGCTGCGGCCTCTATGATCGCAAGCAGTGGCCGGAAGGCGGGCATTGCCGGGATTACTTCGCGGTGACCCCCGACGTGGCGGCTCGGATCGAGCGGGTTGCATGCGAAACCACGACCGACGCATCCGACCATCAGCCGGTGCGTCTCGCGCTGCGGGATTGATCAATCCGCCGAGAAGGGCCGGGTCTGCGCGTCGACGACCGCGAAGGCGGTCATGTTGACGATCCCGCGCGAGGTCACCGCCGAGGTGAGGATATGCGCCGGACGCGCCGCGCCCAGCAGGATCGGTCCGACCGAAAGCCCCTCGCCCAGCGATTTGAGCAGGTTGAAGGCGATGTTGGCGGCGTCCAGGTTCGGCATCATCAGAAGATTGGCCGATCCCGACAGCCGGGAATTGGGGAAGATGCGCCGGCGCAGCTCCTCGTTGACGGCGGCGTCGCCGTTCATTTCGCCTTCCACCTCCAGGCCGGGCGAGCGTTCGCGGATGATCTGCACCGCTTCGCGCATCTTGAGGGCAGAGGGCGTGTCGCGGCTGCCGAAGCTGGAATGGGAGAGCAGCGCGACCTTGGGCGTCTCGCCGAAGCGGCGGACTTCCTCGGCCGCGAGCAGGGTAACTTCGGCAATCTGCTCGGCGCTGGGGTCCGGGGTGACGTGGGTGTCGCACAGAAAATAGGTGCCGCGCGGCAGGATCAGCGGCATCAGCGCCGCCGTGGCCCTGGCCTCGGGCGCCTGGCCGATAATGTCGAGGACATGGCGGTAATGGGCCTGATACTGGCCGCTGACGCCGCACAGCATGGCATCGGCCTCGCCGCGTTTCAGCATCAGGGCGGCGATGACGGTATTCAGCGTGCGTACGCGGATGCGGGCCCGTTCGGGGGTTACGCCCTTGCGTTCCATCAGCGAATGATAGAGCCCCCAATACTCGTTATATCGGGGATCGCTTTCCGGATTGACGATCTCGCAGTCCTGGCCCGGGCGGAAGCGCAGGCCCAGTTTCTCGATCCTTCTCGAAACCACGTCGGGCCGCCCGATCAGGATGGGGGCCGCCAGTTTTTCATCCAGCGCCACCTGGACCGCGCGCAGCACGCGCTCGTCCTCGCCTTCGGCGTAGGCGACGCGCTTGGGCGCCTGCCGGGCGCGGTCGAAGACCGGTTTCATCAGCATGCCGGAGCGGAAGACGAAACGGCCCAGTTCGTCGCGGTAGGCGTCGAAATCGGCGATCGGCCGCGTTGCGACGCCCGAATCCATCGCCGCCTTGGCGACGGCGGCGGCCACGGCGACGATCAGACGCTGATCGAACGGCTTGGGAATCAGGTATTCGGGGCCGAATTTCATCTCCTCGCCGACATAGGCGGTGGCGACGGCCTCGGTGATCTCGGCCCGCGCCAATTCGGCGACCGCATGAACGGCGGCCAACGTCATGTCCTCGTTGATGGTGGTGGCGCCGACGTCCAGCGCGCCGCGGAAGATGAAGGGAAAGCACAGCACGTTGTTGACCTGGTTGGGAAAATCCGACCGGCCGGTGGCGATCACCGCGTCGGGGCGGGCTTCCTTGGCGACGCCGGGCATGATTTCCGGCACCGGATTGGCCAGCGCCAGGATCAGCGGCTTGCGCGCCATGCCCTTCAGCATCTCGGGCTTCAGGATGTTGGGTGCCGACAGCCCCAGGAACACGTCGGCGCCGTCCATGGCCTCGGCCAGCGTGCGCGCCTTGACGTCGCGGGCATAGCGGGCCTTCTGCTCGGTCATGTCCTCGGTGCGGCCGGCGAAGACGACGCCCTTGTGATCCACCAGGATGATGTTCTCGGGCTTCAGGCCCATCCGCACCAGCAGATCGAGACAGGCGATTCCCGCCGCGCCGCCGCCGGTGGAGACCAGCTTGACGCGCTCCAGCTTCTTGCCGACGACGGTCAGCCCGTTCAGTATCGCCGCGCCGGCGACGATGGCGGTGCCGTGCTGGTCGTCGTGAAAGACCGGAATTTTCATCCGTTCGCGCAGTTTCTTCTCGACGACGAAGCAGTCGGGCGCGCGGATGTCTTCCAGGTTGATGGCGCCGAAGGTGGGCTCAAGGCTGGCGACGATCTCGACCAGTTTGTCGGGGTTGGTTTCGTTGATCTCGATGTCGAAGACATCGATACCGGCGAATTTCTTGAACAGCACCGCCTTGCCTTCCATCACCGGCTTGGCGGCCAGCGGCCCGATCGCGCCCAAGCCGAGCACGGCGGTGCCGTTGGTCACGACCCCGACCAGATTCGCCCGTCCGGTCAGCGCCGAAACCTCGGTCGGATCGACGGCGATCACCTTGCACGCCGCCGCGACGCCCGGCGAATAGGCGAGCGCCAGATCGCGCTGGTTGGCAAGCGGCTTGGTCGGCTGAACGGAGATTTTCCCCGGCCGGGGTTGCCGGTGGTACTCCAGCGCCATGCGATCGAGAAGGTCATTGGATGTGGGCATGGGTAATGACGTACGTTAATGTCCTGGAAAGGCAAGACGAAAGATGCCCGTTCGGGTAGAGCGCACCGGGAATTATGGTTAAATCTCGATCTGGCTGCCGAGTTCGACCACGCGATTGCTGGGAAGCTGGAAGAATTCCATGGCGCTGGCGGAGCTGCGCACCATCCAGGCGTAAAGCGCCTCGCGCCAGAGGGGCATGGGCGAGGTTCGGCTGGGCAGGATGGTGGTGCGGCTCAGGAAATACGAAATGGTCATGGGGTCGTAGAAAAATCCCAACTGGTCGAAGGTGGCGTTGGCCATGGTTTTCGGAATGTCGGGGCTTTGCAGATACCCGAAACGCAGGGTGACGCCCCGGACGCCGTCGCCGAAATCGAGGGATTCGATGCGCCGGTCGGTGCCGACGAAGGGGATGTTTTCCGTTTCGACGTTCAATAGCACGACGCGTTCGTGCAGCACCTTGTTGTGCTTCATATTGTGCAGCAGCGCCGCCGGCACCTTCTCGTGCGCGCCCGAGAAGTAGATGGCCGTGCCGGGAACGCGCACGACGCGTTCGGACAGGGATTTGACGAAGCCCTCGGGCGTCAGGGCGGTCTCCTCGCGGCGGAGGAAGGTCAGGTCGCGGCCCTGCTTCCAGGTGGTCAGCAGGACGAAGATGATGACGCCGATGGCCAGCGGGAACCAGCCGCCGTGGACGATCTTCAGGCTGTTGGCGGAAAAGAAGGCGAGGTCCAGGATCAGGAAAGCCGCGATCAGGGTCATCCAGATCCGGCGGCGCCACTTCCACAGCAGCGCCATGACGATGGCGACCAGCAGGGTATCGATCAGCATGGTTCCGGTCACGGCGACGCCGTAGGCGGAAGCCAGGCTGCTCGAATTGCGGAAGCCGAAGACCAGCGCCAGGACGAAGATCATCAACGTCCAGTTCAGGAACGGCACGTAGATTTGCCCGATTTCCTTGGCCGAGGTGTGATGCACGGTCATGCGCGGCAGATAGCCGAGCTGGATGGCCTGGCGGGTGACGGAAAACGCGCCGGAGATGACGGCTTGCGAGGCGATGATGGTCGCCGCCGTCGCCAGCACGACCAGCGGCAGGCCCGCCCAGTCGGGGGCCATGTTGAAAAAGGGATTTTCGACCGCGGACGGATCGACCAGCAACAGCGCGCCTTGGCCGAAATAATTGAGGATCAGGGCCGGCAGCACCAGCAGGTACCAGGCCAGCCGGATCGGCCACCGCCCGAAGTGGCCCATGTCGGAATAAAGGGCCTCGGCCCCGGTGACGGCCAGCACCACCGAACCCAGGGCCAGGAAGGAATTGAACCCCTCGGTGGCGATGAACATCAAGGCATAATGGGGGCTGAGCGCGGCGAGGACCTTCGGGAACAGGGCTATATTGCGGATTCCGAGCCAAGCCAGCACGACGAACCACGCAACCATGACCGGGGCGAAGAAAAATCCGACCAGGGCGGTGCCGTGTTTCTGGATCAGGAACAGGAAGAGCAGGATGATCGCCGAGATGGGCAGGATGAAATCCTTCAGCCCCGGCTCGACCACGTTCAGGCCTTCGACCGCGCTCAAGACCGAAATGGCCGGGGTGATCATGCTGTCGCCGTAGAACAGCGCCGCGGCGAAGACGCCGAGAATGCCGAGAAGCGTGATGACGGCCGGCTTTCCTTCCGCCGCGCGGCGGGCGAGCGCGAACAGGGCCAGGCTGCCGCCCTCGCCCCGATTATCGGCGCGCATGATGACGATGACGTACTTGATGGAAACGATGCACATGATCGACCAGAAGACCAAGGACAGCACCCCCAGGACGTGCGGCGGGTCGATGGGCAGGGGGTGTGGCCCGGCGAAGGTTTCCTTGACGGCATAAAGCGGGCTGGTGCCGATGTCCCCGAAGACGATGCCGATGGCACCGAGCATGAGAACGGCAATGGGGCTGCCGCGGTCGACGGCCGATGGTGTGGTCATGTGATTTTCGGTGCGAAGGTATGAGGCCGGTGCGAAACGCTGTGGGTACGGGAAAAGAAAGCGTCCAGGTTCGGTCCGTTTTGTCGCGCGGCAAGGAAATGTCAGGGCCGGGACCCGGTCAA
>Ga0194120_10008494_pt1 | contig 13510 bp, 16 predicted proteins | sample TA2MahCa65mmetaG_FD_148642 | JGI IMG/M metagenome (GOLD analysis project Ga0194120, IMG submission 148642) | Freshwater microbial communities from Lake Tanganyika, Tanzania - TA2015019 Mahale Deep Cast 65m | ecosystem: Environmental > Aquatic > Freshwater > Lake | place: Tanzania: Lake... | reverse complement strand
ACGCATCGGGCAACTGCGGCAGCTGTGCTGGCAGGTGGCCGGGGTGGAGCGCCGCCCGACGGAACTGCGCCGGGGCCTCGGGCACTGCCGCCGCCAGCGCCTGGAGCTCGAGCAACTGCCCGCATTACAGCGGGCCGCGATGCAGAGGCCGGGGGAAGCGCTGCAGCTGGAGGCAGAGGTCAGCGCCTGGTTGCGCCAGGCCCACGACCTGCAGCAACGGCTGCTGGTGACGGAACTGCTGCTGGAGGCGGCGCTGTTTCGCCAGGAGAGCCGCGGCGGCCATTTCCGCCTGGATGCGCCGGCGGCGCAGCCCTTCTGGCGGCGCCACAGCCTCCAACGGCGCGATCAGGGCATCGGCACCGAGCCGGTGGCAGGCGCCGCGGCCGGGCCGGTGTAGCCGCTGGCCTCCGCCAACTTGGCCAGGGGCTTCACGCCGGAATCAAGCTTGCCGTTGATCTCCCAGGTGGGATAGCCCTCAATCTTCTTGGCGTCGCAGAGCTGCTTCTGGCTGTTGCGGCCATCAGGGGCGCATTCGATCACCGTGAGTTTGTCCGTGGCCTGACGGCCGAACAGCTCCTTCTGCTCATGGCAATGGGGGCACCAGTAGGCGCTGTACATGCGCGCCCCGGTGGCGGTGAGGTGCTCCGCCAGGGCGATGGTGGCGGCGGTGCTCTCGGCCCGCACCGGCGGCGGCACCCCCTTGCCGGTCTCCACACTGGGCTGGCCCACGGAGGCGGCCCAGCCCAGGCCGATCACCCCCACCAGCAGGGCCGTGATCACACCGCGAAACACCAGCTGGCCGCGGTCGTCCCAGTCGCCGCCGATCAGGCTGAGCACCAGCAGGCCAAAGCTCAGGCCCGCCGACAGGATGCAGAAGGGGCAGCAGTCGCGGATGCCGAAGGCCATCACCCCCAGCAACACGGCGCTGAACACCGCCATGCCAGTACTCAGCAGAAACAGCCCCCACCAGCTGCGCTGGGCCAGGCCCTGGCGGGCCTCCCCCTGCAGCACGAGGGGCAACACCGCCAGCAGCAGCACCGCCGAGTAGGCCAGGAAGCCAAACAGCGAGAGGGGCTGCCCCAGGAGGCTGCCCCAGGCGCTGGAGAGCACCTTCTCGCAGCCATTGCAGCCGAAGAACCCCTGGCTGCTGCAGCTCAGGGCCCCCAGCAGCCCCCACTTCTTCAGGGTGATTGAGCCGGTGTCGATCACCCCCACCGTGGCCAGCACGGCCATCACCACCCGCACCCAGCGCTGGCCGCCATCCCCGCGGCGACGCTGGCCGGCGAGGCGCTCGCTGAGGCGGGAGGAGGTCACGGGGCGGGGCAGAAACTCGCCTGATTCTGTCAGCCCTCTCCCGGCCGTGCCCAAGCCGCCGGGGGCCGCTGGGTAGGGTTGGAAATTGGCCCGCACGCGGCCCGCCGCGCCGCGATCCGCCACCGCCGATGAGCAACCCCAGCGCCATGCCAACGCCCCGCAAAACGGTGGCCTTCGCCCACCTGGGCTGCGAAAAAAACCGGGTGGACACCGAGCACATGCTGGGGCTGCTGGCCCAGGCGGGCTATGGCGTCAGCGCCGATGAGCACGACGCCACCGTGGTGGTGGTGAACACCTGCAGCTTCATCCAGGAGGCCCGGGAGGAATCGGTGCGCACCCTGGTGGAGCTGGCGGAGCAGGGCAAGGAACTGATCATCGCCGGCTGCCTGGCCCAGCATTTCCAGGAGGAATTGCTGGAGAGCCTGCCGGAGGCCAAGGCGATCGTGGGCACCGGCGATTACCAGCACATCGTGAGCGTGCTGGAGCGCGTCGAGGCCGGCGAGCGGGTGCATCAGGTGAGCGCCAACCCCACCTTCGTGGGCGATGAGCACCTGCCCCGCTACCGCACCACCAGCGAGGCGATCGCCTATCTGAAGGTGGCTGAGGGCTGCGATTACCGCTGCGCCTTCTGCATCATTCCCCACCTGCGCGGCGACCAACGCTCACGCCCGATCGCGAGCATCGTGGCCGAGGCGCAACAGCTCGCGGCCCAGGGGGTGCAGGAGCTGGTGCTGATCAGCCAGATCACCACCAACTACGGCCTGGATCTGGCGGGCAAACCCCAGCTGGCGGAGCTGCTGCGGGCCCTCGGGGAGGTGGAGATCCCCTGGATTCGGGTGCACTACGCCTACCCCACCGGCCTCACCCCGGAGGTGCTCACCGCCTACCGGGAGGTGCCCAATGTGCTCCCCTACCTCGACCTGCCGCTGCAACACAGCCACCCCGAGGTGCTGAAGGCCATGAATCGCCCCTGGCAGGCGGAGGTCACCGGCGGCGTGCTGGCCCGCATCCGTGAGCAGCTGCCCGATGCGGTGCTGCGCACCACCTTCATCGTGGGCTACCCCGGCGAAACGGAGGAGCAGTTCCAGCATCTGCTGGATTTCGTGGCGGAACAGCAGTTCGACCACGTGGGGGTGTTCACCTTCTCCCCCGAGGAGGGCACCCCCGCCGCCGCCCTGCCCAACCCGGTGCCGGCGGCGGTGGCCCAGGAGCGCCGGGATCGCTTGATGGCCCTGCAACAGCCCATTGCCGCCGCCCGCAACGCCGCCTGGGTGGGCCGCATCGTGGATGTGCTGATCGAACAGGAGCACCCCGGCAGCGGCGAGATGATCGGCCGCTGCGCCCGGTTTGCGCCGGAGGTGGATGGTGAAGTGCGGGTGCAGCCCGGTGAGGGGGGCCTCAGCGCCGCCCCCGGCACGATGGTGCCGGTGCGCATCACCGGAGCCGACACCTACGACCTGATCGGCACCGTGGTGGGGGCGAAGGCGATGGTGGGCGATGCCCTCGCCGCCCGCCGGAGCGGGGCTTGAAGCGAATCGCCCGCACCGTGGCACACCCGCGCCAGGCCCTCGGGCGGATGCGCGGCCGCCTCACCCGGCATCAGCGCACCACCTTTCTGCTGGCCTCGGGGCTGAGCACCGCCGGCTCCTTCGCCGGCCTCACCGCCAAGGGCTGGCTGTTGATGGAGGGGGCCGGCGATCCCATGCTGCTGGCCCTCAACTTCGCCCTGCTCACCCTGCCCACCCTGCTGGTGAGCGGCCCCGCCGGGGTGCTCACCGACCGGATCGGCAGCGAGGGGGTGCTGATCCGCGCCCAATGGGCCCTGTTCGGCGCCGCCGCCCTTGGCGCCCTGGCGATCCCCCTCAGCCATGGCGGCCAGCAGGATCTGTTGCTGCTGCTCAGCACCCTGGGGGTGGGGGTGGCCAGCACCTATGAGCTCACCGCCCGCAACAAATACGTGGCCCTGCTGGTGGAGCAACCGGAGCAGCTGGGTCCCTACCTGGCCAGCTTTTCGGTGATCTTCAACGTGGGCAAATTGGTGGGTCCGCCCATCGGTGGCCTGCTGCTGGCGGCCACAGGCCCCACCCTGGCCCTGGGGCTGGATGCCGCCACCTACCTGCTGCCGATCGCCACGCTGCTGTGGTGCATGGCACCGGCCCGGGAGCGGGAGCGGCGCAGCCAGCCCGGCGAAGGGGCCAGCCTGGGGGCCGCCTGGCGGGGCTGCGGTGCAGCCCTGCGGCATGTGCTGCTGTTCACCGGTGTGGCCTGTCTGGTGGGGTTCTTCCACCCCGGGTTGGCCCCGCTGCTCGCCCTGCAGCTGCTGGGGCCCAGCCCCCTGGCCCTCGGGATTTTCACCAGCGTGATCGCCGCCGGCAGCATCAGCGGAGGGGTGCTGCTGCAGCGTCGGGCCGCCGCCTGGAGCCGCCGGCCCGGCCTGCTGCTGGGGGGCTGCACGCTGCTCACGGGCCTGGCCCAGCTGGGGCTGAGCCTGGAGGGCAGCCAGGCCTGGGGGCTGGCGATGGCCTTCCTGATCGGCGCCGGCACCGCCTGTCTCTTGGCGGGCACCAACCTGATCATTCAGGTGCATGCCCCACAGGTGCTGCGGGGCCGCATGGCGGGGCTGGGGCAGATTGCCTTCCTCGGAGGGGGAGGCATCAGTGGCCTGGCGGCGGCGCTGCTCACCGGCCTGATGCCCGGGGGGCTCTGGGGCACCCTGGCACTGCTGGGCAGCCTCGGCGGTGTGCTGGGGCTCGCCGAGATGCTTCGGCACCGCGCCCTGCGGCTGGGCCCGGCCAACCTGGCCTGAGCCCCGCTGCGGCCCGCTCAGATCAGCTTGATGCCGCGCAGCACGAAGGAGATGGCGGCCGCAGCCACCAGGCCGCCACCCACCAGTGCGAGGTAAATCACGGGACCCATGGCGGCGCGGTGTGGTTCAGGTGTCGGAGCCATTACAGCAGAGCCACCACAGCCCAAGGCTGCTCCTAGGGTGCTGGCATCACAACCGGTCATCCCTGCGGGGGCGGCTGGTCTCTTGGATCCTCCGGGTCCCATCAGCCACGGCATGCGCACCCTGCTGATCTATCCCGAATTCCCGAAGACCTTCTGGAGTTACGAGAAGATCCTCGAGCTGGTGAACCGCAAGGTGTTGCTGCCGCCATTGGGCATGGTCACGGTGGCCGCCCTGCTGCCCCAGCACTGGGAGATGAAGTTGGTGGACCGCAACGTGCGGGAGGTCACCGAAGCGGAGTGGGAGTGGGCCGAGCTGGTGGTGATCTCGGGGATGATCGTGCAGAAGGCCGACATGGCCGAGCAGATCGCCCGGGCGAAGCAGCGGGGCCTACCGGTGGCGGTGGGGGGCCCATTCGCCAGCTCCACGCCGGATGCTCCGGAGCTCAACCTGGCGGACTTCAAGGTGCTCGATGAGGGGGAGATCACCCTGCCCCTGTTCATCGAAGCGATCGAACGGGGCGCGCAGCAGGGGCGGTTCTCGGCCAACGGCGAAAAGCCCGACGTCACCGGCACGCCGGTGCCCCGCTTCGATCTGCTGCAGCTCGAGGCCTACGACTCGATGAGCGTGCAGTTCTCCCGCGGCTGCCCCTTCCAGTGCGAGTTCTGCGACATCATCGTGCTCTACGGCCGCAAGCCGCGCACCAAAACCCCCCAGCAGCTCATCGCTGAGCTGCAATTCCTCTACGACCTGGGTTGGCGCCGTTCCATCTTCCTGGTGGACGACAACTTCATCGGCAACAAACGCAACGCCAAGCTGCTGCTGCCGGCCATCAAGCAATGGCAGATCGAGCGGGGCTATCCGTTCAGCTTCGCTACGGAGGCCTCGGTGGATCTGGCCTCCGACGACGAATTGATGCGGATGATGGCCGAGTGCCGCTTCGACTCGGTGTTCCTGGGGATTGAAACCCCGGATGAAGCGAGCCTGTCAGTGGCCGGCAAGCACCAAAACACCCGCAGCTCCCTGGAGGAGTCGGTGGATCGCATCACCTCCTATGGCCTGCGGGTGATGGCGGGCTTCATCATCGGCTTCGACGGCGAGAAAACCGGCGCCGGCGATCGCATCGTGGAGTTCGTGAGCCGCACCGGCATCCCCGCCGCGATGATGGGCATGTTGCAGGCGCTGCCCAACACCGGGCTCTGGCATCGCCTCGAGAAGGAGGGTCGCCTGATTCAGGAGAAGGCCGATGCCAAGGGCGTCAACCAGACCAACCTGCTCAATTTCGTGCCCACCCGGCCGATCCGCGACATCGCCAACGAGTACGTCGACGCCTTCTGCCGGCTCTACGAGCCCAACGCCTACATCGACCGGGTCAAGCACTACTACCTGAAGATGGGCAAACCCCTCTGGCAGCAGTACGTGCCGGCGGCCTTCGGCAAGGCCACGCTGCCCGCCTGGAACGACGTGCGCGCCCTGCTGATCGTGATTTGGCGCCAGGGCTTTAAGCGCGACACCCGCTGGCGCTTCTGGCGCTCCCTGCTGGAGGTGGCCCGCAAGAATCCGGCGGTGCTGGAGCAATTCCTGGTGGTGCTGGCCCACAACGAGCACTTCCTGGAGTACCGCTCGGTGGTGACCCGCGAGATCCAGGAGCAGCTGCAGGCCCTGCCCCCCGAGCCGCCCCAGGCCCCCGCCACCGTCACCCGCGAACTGCAGCCGGTCTAAGGGCGCCGACTGGCGGGGTCAGCTGGCGGGGTCAGTCCTGGATGTAGTCGCTGCCCTCCTCCAGGCAGCGCTCCGCCTTCTGCAGCTCCCGCCCCAGGTAGAGGGCGTGATCAAGGCAGCTGAGGGGGAAGGGGCCCTCCCCTTCGCTGAGGGCCATGCCCAGTTCCTTAGCGCTGCGGCCGCGGTAGATGGCCAGGGGAGCGCGCGGATCGGCGCCGCGGCAACTGATCACCTCGCCGGTGTCGGGGTCGGTGGCCAGGCCCCGCTCATCAATGCCATTGCCGTAGTGCTCGGCGATCAGCTCACCGGATTCACGGTCGAGCTTGATCAGGAAATAACCGGCGGGATCGAGGGCGATGAATCGCTGCGAGAGGCGACCGTCAAGCGCCTGGCGCTGCTCCGCTGAAAAGCTGCTCATGGCCTCGATGCTAGGCAGCGGGTTCGCCGCCGAGCGCACTGAGCTTGGGGGCCGTGGCCGTGAACGGCAACTCCGCATTGATCGCCTCGATCTCCGCCAGCTGCTCGGCGTTGGCCTCCGGGAGCCAACGGCGCAGGATCGTCTCAAAGCCCTCGTCGTACCAGCGGTGCAGGCTGGCGTGGGGTCGGGCCACAAACCCCCGGCGCCGTTTGTGGCTGCCGCCGGCACCGGGGTCGAACTGCTGCACACCGTTGGCGATCGCCCAGGCGATCGGCGCGTAGTAACACACCTCGAAGTGCAGGTTGTCGAGTTCCACGTCGCTGCCCCAGTAGCGACCCCACAGCTGGCCGTGGCTGTGCACACACAGCGACATGGCCAGCGGCTCCATGGGATCGCCGCGGTGGGCGCTGAACAGCACCAGCGACGACCGCAGCTCCGCGCTGTCCTGTTGGAAGAAGTCGGCGGTGAGGTACTTGCTGCCCCAGGGGCCCCAGCGGGCACAGTGCTGGGCATAGAAGTGATGCATCCGCTCCAGCAGGGCCGGCGTGATGGCCTCACCCGCCACCGGGGTCACGGTGAGGCCGGCCTGCTGCACCGCCTTGCGTTCGCGCTTGATGTTGCGGCGCTGGTTGGCGTTGAAGCTGGCCAGGTAGTCGTCGAAGCTGGCGTAGCCCTGGTTGCTCCAGAGGCTCTGCTGATTCAGCCAGGGGTGGCAGCCGGCCGCCTCCGCCAGGGGGCGCCAGGCGGGATCCACATAGAGGAAATTGCAGCTGAAGATCCGATGCTCACGGCAGAAGCCGTCGATCAGCTCCAGCATCAGCGGTGTCAGGGCGGCGGCGTCCTGGTCGGGGGCCGTGAGGAAGCGGTAGCCCAGCACGGGGCTGAGCGGACTCATCCCCAGCAGCTTGGGGTAGTAACGGTGGCCCAACTGGGCCGCCAGCTGGGCGAAGGATTGGTCGAAGACAAACTCGCCATAGCTGTGGCCCTTGAGATACAGGGGGGCGGCGGCGATCAGGCGATCCCCCTGCCACAGCCCCAGATGGCAGGGCTGCCACCCCTGGCGCGGCGCCACACTGCCACTGCGCTCCAGGCGCACCAGCCAGCGCCAGGAGTAAAAGGGGATCGGATCCGCAGCCGTGAGGGCATGCCACTGCGCCTCGGGAATCTCCTCCATCGCGCGATGCCAGCGGGCCGTGAGCTCAACCATCAGGGCAGGCGGAGGCTGGGGGCTGCGGCCGGAACCCTAGGCAGCGCGCTGTTGCTGGCGGCGACCCCAGCTCCCGCCCGGGCGGGGCTGCTGGCCCCTCTGCTGTCGCTGATGCGCCCGCAGCTGGAGCTGCGCATCACCGCCGCCTGCCAGCAATGGGCCTCCGCGGGCGACAAAACCCTTGAGGAGCGCATGGGGCCGCCCTGCCGGGCCCTGGCGGGCCCCACCAGCCGCTGCCTGGTGGAGGAAACCGAACGCAGCGGCCGCGGCCTGGGGGTGATGGGTGAACTGCTGGCGGGCCGCTTCGGCGACGACAGCGAAGTGGTGGTGAAACGCTGCGCCGGGCGGTTGCTGGGGTTGCCGCCGGAGAGCTTCCAGGACGTGCCGCTGCGGGAGCTGGCCAAACGCTTCAAGGCGGCGACACCGCTGCCGGCGCCGGTGCCCTAACGGGCCGGTAACGCAGCAACAGCTCCTCCCCCCCGAGGGCCCGCTGCTCCTGGAGCCACCATTGGTTGGGCTCCAGCGACACGGCGGCGGGCAACCAGCTGTGCTCCCCCCCCAGCAGCTGCGGGCAGAGGGTGAGCTGCAGCTCATCCACCAGCTGCTCCTGCAGCAGCTGCCCCGCCAACTCGGCGCCCCCCAGCAGCACCAGCCGCCGCAGTCCGGCCGCCGCCAGGGCCGCCAGGGCCTGGGGCCAGTGCTGCAGGAGCAGCTGTTGATCAAAACCAGGCGCCGGGGCAGCGTCAGCGGTGTGGCCCGGGCTCAGCAACCAGCGCCGCAGCGGCTGGCGGAAAAACGGCAGGCCCGGCTCCAGCTGCTGCGAACGGCTCACCACCACCGCCACCGGCTGCTCCGGGAGCCCAGCGCCGCGGCGTTGTGCCAGCAGATCGGGGGCATGCACCAGACAGGTGCTGCCATGCAACCGCAGGGTGCGGGCGCCGATCAGGCAGCCATCGGCCCAGGCCAGGGCCTCCTCCAGGGCTCGGCGATCTCCCGCACCTCCGAGCTGGGCGGCACCGCCCGTGGCGGGGGCCAGGCGGCCATCCAGGCTGACCGCCAGCACCAGGCGCAGTTCAGGCGCCGGCAAGGGCCTCGAGGGCCTGGGGACGCATGCCCAGCTGGGGCACCTCGGCGAACACCTCGGCGGCGTTGTTGGGGCTCTCCTGCAGGCGGATCTTGTGGAGCGTGGCCCCCAGCTCAGCCACCGGGGCGCTCAGCAGATCGGCGATGTGCAGGGCGATGTTCTCGGCGGTGGGCACGGTGGTGGCGAAATGGGCCACGTCCTTGTTGAGGAAGGTGTGGTCAAACGGCTCCACCACCAGGTCATCCACCCGCTGCTGCAGGGCCGCCAGGTCGCAGACCATGCCGGTGCGGGGATCGATGGCGCCGCGCACGGTCACCTCCAGCAGGTAGTTGTGGCCATGGCCGTGGGGGCGGGCGCACTTGCCGTAGATGGCGTCGTTCTGCTCGGCGCTCAGCTCCGGCCGGGCCAGGCGATGGGCGGCGGCGAAGTGGGTGCGGATGGTGAGAAAAGCTTCCATGGAATCGCCGAGCACATCGGCCCAGAGGGTGTCGGTTTCGTGCAGCCGCAGGCCCATCAGCGGCAGGTGGGGCGCCAGGCGGCGCCAGATGGCCAGGGCCAGGGCCTCGGTGGTGGGCAGCATCCCCTCCGGGCGCTGCAGATCAAATTCCGGCCAGACGCCATTAAGGCAGCGGAAATCCAGCTGGCCGGTCACCTGCTCGCGGATGGCGTGCTTCACCTCCGAGAGGTTGAGCACCATGCCATCGGCATCGAGGCCCCCGCCCATGGCCACGGTGAGCTCGTAGTTGTGGCCGTGGCCGGGCTCCAGGCTGCAGGCGCCGAAACGGGCCCGATTGGCCTCCGGGCTCAACTCCGGCAGCCAGTAGCGGTGGCTGGCACTGAAGGTCGCCCGGCGGGTGATCACGCACGGCCTGCCCTGGCCATGGGGGGGCTGGCCGTGACAGGACGTTGGAGTGGCGGGCACCGGGCTCGCCGGGGGCGCCGCCATCACGGGCGGGGTCATGACAGCGCGTGTGTTGATCGCCCATCCTAAGAAGGTTGGCCGCCGGCCTGGCTGCTGCCCGATGACTGCCCCCCACAGCGACCTGCGACAGCGCCTGGAGGGGCTGAACCTCTACCTGGTGGGAATGATGGGCAGCGGCAAGAGCAGCGCCGGCCGCCATCTGGCCGAACAACTGGGCTACCGCTTTCTGGATGCCGACACCACTCTCGAACAGGTGGCGGGGAGGCCCATTCCGGAACTCTTCGCCACGGAGGGGGAGGAGGGGTTCCGCCGCCTCGAGGCGGCGGTGCTCAATCAGATCGCCAGCTGGCATTCGCTGGTGGTGGCCACCGGTGGTGGCGTGGTGACCCAGCCCCAGAACTGGGGCCAGCTGCACCAGGGGGTGGTGATCTGGCTGGATGCCCCCGATTCCCTGCTGCTGCAACGGCTGGCGGCGGACCCCACCCCCAGGCCGCTGATGGCCGTGGCCAACCCCGCCGCGCGGCTGGCGGAGCTGCTGGAGCAGCGGCGGCCCCTCTATGCCCAGGCCGACCTGCACATCCAGCAGGACGGGCGGCCCGCCGATCAGGTGGCGGCCCAGATCCTGGAGGCGCTGCCCTCGGTGATCAAGCAACGCAGCGCACCGCCGCAGCACCAGCTGGAGGTGGTGAATGAGGCCGGGGAGCGCGGCCGCTCCATCAACTGAGGGCCGGGGGCTCCAGCCGCACCGCAAACCACTGCACCACCACGCCGGGTTCCAGTTCCAGTTCGCAGGCGGTCTCCAGCAGGCGCTGGGCCCGGGCGACACCATCGGGCAGGGCCGCCAGATCCGCGGGCGGCTCCGACAGCCGCTCCAATTGGCGCTCCAGCCACGGCAGGGTGTCGGCGGCACTGAGCAGCTGCTCCGCCTGGCCCGGCTCCAGCACCACGTAGTGATCCAGCTCGCGGATGAGGGGATCCGACATCGCAGTGCAGGGACAACGGCAGGCCCAGGGGTCCGCCAGGATCGGCGCAGCCTGCCACGCCCCTTGCCCCGTTTGTCTGCCCCCTGGCTGCTGAGCCTGCTGCTGGCCTGGCTGCTGGGCTGGGGCGCAGCCCCCGCCGCGGCCCTGGCCACACCCCTGGAGCAGCGGCTGGAGGCCTGGCCCGCCTGGAGCCTGCCGGCGCCCCTGCCGCGCCCACGCCGCGGCGGCGACCTGATCTACCCCGCCTGGTTTGAGGGCCACTGGCGGGCCACCAGCCACGACCCCAGCGACCCAGGGGCTGATGTCCACTACAGCGTGCGCTTTCACACCACCCCGGCGGGACAGGTGGTGGGGGCGCGCGCCCTCAATGCCACCGCCATCGGGCGGGCCCTGCTGGGTGATCAGCTGATCGCCGTGCGGGATGACCCCCACAACCCCAACCGTCAGCTGGCGGAACTGGCGGGGGATCAACGGCTGGAATCCACGGTGGTGGGGCGCCTCAGGGCACAACCCCAGGCCGATCTGTTCCTGGCGGATGAACTGGCCCTGCAGGTGCTGCACGGCCCCGGGGACCCTCGGGTGAGCCGCGTGGAAACCCTGAGCCGCTACCGGCTGATCAGCCCCGATCGGATCGAGGCGCAGCAGTGGCAGGCCAGCTACGGCTCCCCCGGCCAGGGCCTCGCGGCCGAGGCCCAGGGCAGCTGGAGCGGCACGCTGCTGCTGGAGCGCGAACCCGACGACGCGACGGGCTAAGGCCGCCCCAACTGGGCACCGAGGCGATCACGCCAGGCCCAGAGCGGCGCCAGCTGGGGATCATCCACCAGCCCCGGCACCCCGCGCCCCGCCAGGGGGGCTCCGGCGCTCTGCGGGAAGTGCAGCAGCGACAGCTGCGCCATCACCGCCAGGTCCGCCAGGCTGAGGCTCTCCCCCACCAGGTGGGAACGCGCCTGCACCAGGGCGGTGAGCTGATCGAGGTTGCGGCGCAGCTGCTCCAGGCCGCCGTGGTCGATCACCTGGCCCACGCCCCGCAGCAGCTCTGAGGGCAGGGCGGCGGTGAGGGAGCGCAGCGGCGCCGGCGTGGCCTCCGGCAACAGGCCCGCCCGCAGCACCGGATCGGCGGCGGCGGCCTGCACCAGCGCCAGGCGTGCACCGGCCGCCAGGGCGGTGTCGGCCCAGTCCTCCAGCAGCAGCACCTGGGCCCGCAGGGCTGGATCAGCCGGCAGCAGCGCCGGCTCGGGCTGCAGCCGCTCCAGATGCAGGGCGATGGCGCTGGAATCGGCCACCACCTCGGCTCCATCCACCAGCACCGGCACCTGCCGCTGACCCGACAGCCGATAGAGCTGCACCTGGCCCAGGCCCGGCACCACCTCGACCACCTGATATGGCAGCCCCTTGGCCGCCAACACCAGCCGCACCTTCTCGCAGAAGGCGGAATGGCGGAACTGATGGAGCTCCAACATCGGCTTTGAGCCCTTTGGCGGCAGAGTAGCCAGCAGAACCAGGCCAACGCCCTGCCCCGATGCGGGATTTCTTCCTCAACGTCACGCGCTATCCGCGCTACCTGATCGCCTTCGGCCTCGGTGTGGCCAACTCGGTGTTTGAACCGCTGGCCCAGCGCCGCAGCAACCCGGTCACCGCCGTGGCGCTGGTGGGCGCGCTGGTGAGCGGTTTGGTGAGTCTGAGCCTGATCCTGCGTGCCATGGTGAGCGCAGATGTGAGCGCGTAGCGATGGCCCAGGGCAGGCGCGTCGAGCGGGTGGCGGCGCTGATCCGCCGGGAGGTGAGCGAGCTGCTGGTAAGCGGCATCAAGGATGAGCGGGTCAGCCTGGGGATGGTGAGCGTCACCAACGTGGAGGTGGCGGGTGATCTGCAGCACTGCAAGATCTTCGTGAGCGTGTACGGCAGTGCCGAGGCGCAGCAGCAGGCGCTGGCGGGCCTGCGTTCGGCCTCCAGCTACGTGAAGGGCGAGCTGAGCCGCCGGCTCAACATGCGCCGCACCCCTGAGGTGGTGTTCCAGCTCGACCGGGGCCTGGAGAAGGGCACGTCGGTGCTGGGGCTGCTGAACCAGCTGGAACAACAGCGCCAGGAGCGGGGCGAGATTCCCGAGGGCACGGGCCTCGACGGCGATGGCGCCCCCTAGCGCCGCGCTGCGGCGCCAGCTGGCCAGCCTGCTGGTGGTGCGCGGCAGCGGCCATGGCCGCGACAGCCAGCGGCGCTACCCCCGCTGGGAGCTGCCCAACGCGGAGCTGCGCCGCCTGCTGGAGCAGGGGGTGGGCGGTGTGATCCTGCTGGGGGGCAGCGCCGAGGAGCTGCGCCTGCGCTGCGAGCAGCTGCGGCGCTGGGCCGGCCAACCGCTGCTGCTCTGCGCCGATGTGGAGGAGGGGGTGGGCCAGCGCTTCGAGGGGGCCAGTTGGTTGGTGCCCCCCCTGGCCCTGGGGCGTCTGCACGGCACGGAGCCGGGGCGGGCCGAGCAGCTGGCGGAGCGCTACGGCCGCTGCACCGGCCGCCAGGCGCGGCTGCTGGGGCTCAACTGGGTGCTGGGGCCCGTCTGCGACGTCAACAACAACCCCGCCAATCCGGTGATCAACGTGCGGGCCTGGGGCGACACGGTGCCGGCGGCGGCGGCCCTGGCGGCGGCGTTTGTGCGGGGCTGCCAGGCGGAGGGGGTGCTGGCCTGCGCCAAACATTTCCCCGGCCATGGCGACACCAGCACCGACTCCCACCTGGCGCTGCCGCTGATTCCCCACGGGCGCCAGCGGCTGGAGGCGGTGGAGCTGCCCCCCTTCCAGGCCGCCATCGCCGCGGGGGTGGCCTCGGTGATGACGGCCCACCTGCAGCTGCCGGCCCTGGATGCCGACTACCCCGCCACCCTCTCGGAGCCGGTGCTCACGGGGCTGCTGCGCCGCCAGCTGGG
>Ga0194120_10008491_pt1 | contig 13517 bp, 10 predicted proteins | sample TA2MahCa65mmetaG_FD_148642 | JGI IMG/M metagenome (GOLD analysis project Ga0194120, IMG submission 148642) | Freshwater microbial communities from Lake Tanganyika, Tanzania - TA2015019 Mahale Deep Cast 65m | ecosystem: Environmental > Aquatic > Freshwater > Lake | place: Tanzania: Lake... | reverse complement strand
CACATGCGCTCGCAGTGGCGCGCCGCCCACGCCGAGAGCGGGACCAGGCGCGGCAGTCCATCGGCCCCGCGCACCACCAGCGCCGTGGCCGGCCCGGGCAGCGCGGTGAAGCCCTGCAACATCGGTACCACGTCATGCTCGGTCGTCACGATCTCCACGCCAGTGCCTAGCCGGAGGGGGGTGCCATCGTGGACATCGGGCGCGAGGGACAGCGCCTCGAGGGGGGCCTGGCCCGGGTCGGCCAGCGCGGCCTCGAGGCTCGCCAGCTCCGCCTCGACCACGCCCCCGGCGAGGCTATCGGCAAATCGCCGGGCGAGCGGCCGTCGCACGGCACGGTCGCCCGCGAAGAAGCGTGCCTGCGCTTCCTCGAGCTGGCCGCGCTGGCGCAGGCTGGCCACGGTCGCGGGGAGCGCGCTCTCGATGCCCTGGGCCACCTGCTCGAAGCCGAGCCCGAGGGTAGACCCGGGCCCGAGCGCGTAGCCCACGGCGCAGGCCACCTCCTGGCCGGGGAGTCCCCGGGGCGCCTCCACGTAGGCCGCCGCGACGCTGGCCGCCGGCTCGCCGTCCTTCAGGCGAAGGAGCACGCGATCGAGGAAGTCCCTCCCCTTCTTGTTACGCGTGGCCAGCGCGCGCCGGATCACGAGGAAGCGCCATGCCAAGTCGGCGGCAGCTCGCTCCGCCGGGGCGCAGACCGGCACCACGGGGGGGGCACCACCCGCGAGGTGTCCCGCGAGCGAGTCGATGCCGGCCACCAGGTCGTCGAGGGAGCGTCGCCAGCCGCTGCCCCAGCCGCGGAAGGCCTCCATCCACTGGGCGAAGGCCGCGCTCTGCAGGCGGGCACCGTGAGCGCTCGACCAGGCGAGGCCGTCGGAAGCGAGATCGATGCTGTTCCACGGCGTGTGAATCACGCGCCCCTCGGCGAGCCCGCGCAGCGCCCCGTCGATCTCGCGAGACAGGAACGCCCGGCCCGCGTCGACTCGAGCGGCCCCATGGGGATCGTCGGCGGGGCCTGCGGCGGCGAGCCGCTCGCAGGCGCGGCAGAAGGGCTCGGAGAAGGCGTCGGCGCCGGCGTGCTCGAGGCAACGGGCCCGGCCGGCGTCGTCGAAGAAGTACCAGAGCGCCACGGGCAGCGCCTCGGCGATCCGCGCCATGGTGGCCACGTGCAGTCGCGACATGCCCGGCCACCAGGCGAAGCCCACCAGCTGGTGGCACAGCTCGTGGGCGGTCCACTTCCCGCGTTGCCCGGGGTGGAAGCTGCCAAGGGGCCGGTCGAGGCGGAAGTGCCGGAACTTCGCCTCCGGCAAGACGCCGTTGCTCCATCCGCCCACCTCGCCGAGGTCGGGCCGGCCCTCCGGCGCCCAGGGGTCGGGCAGAGCCACGTGGTACTCGAAATGCGACAGGCCCACGCCCGCCGCCTCGGCCAGCGCGAACACCCGCGCTCCGGCCTCGGTGGCGGCCGCCTCGGCCCGGGCGGCCTCGCCGAGCCGCGCGTCGATCACGCCCGGGCCATGAAGCTCGCGTTGTACGCTGCCTCGTTGCACGCGTCGGCGTCGGCCCCGGTGAGGATCTCCGCGTCGATGAGCAGCTTGTACTCGCGCCGCAGGTTGGTGCGGCAGAGGTAGGTGCCGTCGGTGTTGATGCTGAACGGGATCTTCCGGTCCTGGAGCGCACCCAGGATGTACCGGAATTCCTCGAGGTGCCGCACCGCGCGGGTGTGCAGGTTCGACGTGGGACAGATCTCCAGCAGGGTGCCCGTGTCGGCGAGGCGCTTCAGGGCCTCGTCGGAGTAGGCGGCGCGGATGCCGTGGCCGATACGGTTGGGCTTGAGTCGATCGATCACCGCGATCACGCCATCGGCGCCGCTCGCGGCCGTCTCCCCGGTGTGGATGGTGGTGCCGAGCCCCGCCTCGCGCGCGTGCTGGAAGAGCTTCTCGTAGCGCGCCACCGAGTCGTCGAGCTCGATGGTGTGCGACTCGGGACCGGCCACGTCGATGCCGACCACACCCCGCTCGCTGTAGCGGATGGCCTTCTCGAGCAGGATCTCGTTGAGGTGCGGGTCGAACTCGCGGGCGAGGCAGAAGATGAGGCCGGCCTCCACGCCATACTCCAGGCAGGCGCGATCCATGCCGCGGATGGCGGCGTGGATGATGTGGTCGAGGTCGCGCTCGCCCCCGAGGTTGCGCTTCATCGGGTTGAAACGCAGCTCGATCCGTCCCACGAGGCTGCCGCGGTACTCCTTGCCGATGATCTCGTACACGCTGCGCTCGATCGCCGAGGGCGAGGACTGGATGCGCTCCGTCCACTCGTGCATGATCTTCAGGTAGTCCTCGAGCGACTTCACCTTCTTGGGGTTGACCGTGATCAGTTCCACAAACTCGAAGTAGTCCTTGGTGGGGAGCTTGAAGCCCTGCGAGTGCGCGATGGCCCACATGATGTGGGGGGCGACGCTGGCCCCCACGTGGATGTGGAGATCGCAGAGGGGGCGGGTGAACATGGGTCAGACACTCCCGCCAGAATGCCAGCGTCGCCCCCGCGCAGGCGGCCGGTCGCGAGGCTCGCAGCGACGCGCGCGGCAAGCGCGCGAGGCCGCCGGAGCCCGCCCCCGGAGCCGTGCCGCAAAGGCGCGGCGTGAGGGGGGGGCGACGCTGGCCCCCACGTGGATGTGGAGATCGCAGAGTGGGCGGGTGAACATCAGCGCGAAACTAACGCGTGCCCCCCCGGGGAACGGCCCGCGGGGGCCGCGCGTTATGAGCGGTCCCTGCCCGGAGACCCGATGCTCATCGCGTACAGCCTCGCCCTTGCCACCGAGACCGAGGGCACCGTGGGCGACATGACCTACGAGGGCGGCCTGTCGGAAACGGCGGCGGGCTACGTCGCGACCAAGCCGGTGACGGTGAGCCACAGCGGCGGCAACGTCTCGGTGCGCTGCATGGACACCGAGAAGCTCTCGGCGCGGCTGCCCTACACGGTCTACGGCACCGCCGAGGCCCCGATGGAGGCCTTCGGCAAGGGCATCGGCCTGTCGGTGGGCGGCGACAGCAAGTCGGGCTGGGTCAAGACCCGCGTGCCGTCGAAGACCTCCGGCGTCACCGGCGCCGACGTCCCGCTCACGGTCAACATCCCGAAGGGCACTACCGGCCTCACCGTCACCCAGTCCGGCTCAGGCTGGGTGCAGGTGACGGGCTGCTCGGGGGCGCTGAAGATCTCGAGCGGCACTGGCGGCGTCTACGCCGATGGCGCCTACACCAGCGCCGCCGTCAGCGCCGCCGGCGGCGACGCCAAGCTCGTGCAAGACAGCGGCGTGGTGCTCACCGGCACCACCACCGTCTCCGCGCCCGGTGGCACCGCGCGCGTCACGCTCGCCTCCGCGCAGGGCGGCAAGCTCACCGCCAAGGCCAACGAGGTGTCGGTCCAGCAAACGGTGATGGGCACCAACAGCGGCACCCTGGTGCAGGGCGACATGGGCCTCGCCGGCCCGTCGATCACCGTGTCGGCGAAGGAGCGGGTGGAGGTTTCGAGCCAGTAGAGGTCACGACGCGCCTCCAGCCTCCCGCCTCCAGCCTCCAGCCTCCAGCCTCCAGCCTGTCACGTCCCCCGCGTCTGGTCCATCGACCACACGCTGTAGACCTTCACCTCCGCCCCGCTCCCGGTGATGCGCGCGTGGCAGGCGAGCCGCTGGCCCGGCTTGCACTTCTCCTTGAGCAGCTTGCTCTCCGACTCGGTGGGCTCGGCCAGCCCGCGCCCGTCGATCACGTCCACCGCGCAGCTGCCGCACCCGCCGTCGGGACAGCCGGTGGCGATAGGCGTTTCCAGCGACTGCGACGCCATCACCAGCGTGTACCGTGGCTCGGCGTCGACCTCGTGGCTCTGGCCGTCGGGCATCACCAGCGTGACGCGCAGGCGCTCGTCGCTCTCTTTCTGGCCGCCGCGCCCGAGCGCGGACTTGATGCGATTGCGGATTCCCCAGGGCGTCACTTGGCGTGCTCCTTCTCGATGGCATCGAGGGCGGTGGTGAGGAAGTGGAAGGCGTCGTCGACGCTGTCGCTGTGGTGCATCAGCTCGCGATCGGCCTCGGAGATGGTACCCCAGCGGATCAGGGCCTCGATGTCGAGCACCTCGTCCCAGAACTCGCTGCCGAAGAGCACCATCGGCAGCTTCTTGGTGATCTTCTTGGTTTGCCGCAGCGTGAGGATCTCGGCCATCTCGTCGAGCGTGCCGTAGCCGCCAGGCATGATGACCATCGCCTTGGCGAGGTAGGCAAACCAGTACTTCCGCATGAAGAAGTAGTGGAACTCGAAGGCCAGGTCGGGATCCACCCAGCGGTTCACGTTCTCCTCGAAGGGCAGCGAGATGCCGAGGCCCACGGTGCGCCCACCCGGCACGTCGGCCGCGCCGCGGTTGGCCGCCTCCATGATGCCGGGCCCGCCGCCGGTGCAGATCAGGTACTTCCGCAGCTTCGGGTCGCGACTCATGCTCCACTCGGTGAGGCGCCGAGCCAGCGCCTGGCTGTCCTCGTAGTAGCGAGACAGGCGCACGCCCCGCTCGGCCTTGCGAATGGCGGCGGCGTCGCCCCCGGCCCGGGCATCCGCCAGGAGCTGGGCGGCCACCTCGCGCGGCTTCACGCGGGCGGAGCCGAAGATCACGATGGTGTCGCGCACGCCTTCCTTGTGGAAGCGGTCGCGGGGCTCCTCGTACTCGCACAGGATCCGCACGTGCCGGGCGGCGGGGCTATTGAGGAAAGCTAGGTTTTTATACGCCTTCTGAGGCTTGGACATTGAACTCCCGGCACGCGGACGCAGAATTCGCCTCCTATTGTCTCCCGGCCGGTAGCGCCTCCCCGGGCCAGCGGTGTCGGTAGGGCGTGCGACGGCCGCGGTCGCCCAACCCCAAGCCTGGAGACGCCATGTTCCGCCACTTCCCCCTCGTGGCCCTGCTCGGCAGCGGCTGCATCATCTACGACGACGTCGAGCGCTGCAAGGACCACGAGTGCGACGACGACATCGACGTGAGCGACGACACCGCCGGCCTGTCCGTGCCCGACCCGAGCTTCTCCATCGACCCCTCCGAGGTGGAGGCAGGCAGCACCTTCATCGCCACCGTGACGGCGGAGAACTTCGACCTCGGCACCGTGGAGTCGGTGGAGGTCTTCGGCCCCGCCAGCCTGCTCGCCGAGCAGAACCGCGGCGAGGAGCTGATCCTCACCGTCACCGTCGAGGCCACCGCCGCCGTGGCCGACGAGGTCGACATCCTCCTCCACGTCGGCAGCGACGTGTTGCTCATCGAGGCCGCCATCACCGTCAACGCCGAGGCCCCGACCGGCGGCGGCGGCGACGACTGCGAGTGAGCGCGAGGGCGTCGATGCCTCCTTCCCCCGCGGCCGCCCGGCCGATGGGGGAGCCACGCCCGGCGCTGCGCTTGTTGCCGTCCCCTCCCGAATCGAGGGACAACCCGGTACGTAGCTCAGCGCCCACCGTGCATGGCGACCTCGACATCCCCGCGCTCTACCGCCGCTACGGCGACCTCGTGCTCGGCCGTTGCCGCACCATCCTTCGCAACGATGCTGACGCTGCCGACGCGATGCAAGACGTGTTCCTCAAACTGCACCGCTTCCGCGATTCTTTTCGCGGCGACGCCACCCCCTCCACCTTCCTGTACCGCATCACCACCACCACCTGCCTCAACCGCCTTCGCTCGCGTCGCCGCCGCCCAGAGGACCCGGTGGAGGAGCTGCCCCCGCTGCCCTCCTCGGAGTCGGTCCTCGACGCCCTCGCGGTGCGGCAGCTGCTCGACGAGCTGGTCGACGGCGCCGACGAGAAGACCGTCGAGTGCCTCGTCTACCACTACGTCGACGGCATGACCCACGACGAGGCGGGCGAGATGGTGGGCCTCTCCGGCGCTGCCGTGCGCAAGCGCATCGCGACCTTCCGCGCGGCGCTGCGCGACAACCCGCCTCCCTGGATGGAGGACGCATGAGTCACGTCTCGACCCTCAAACTTCACCAGCTCCGCCTCGGCGAGTTGCCCGCCGAGGAGGCCGCTCGCTGCCAGGCCCACGTCGATGGCTGCGCGCTCTGCCAGGCCCGTCTCGGCCACCAGGCCGAGGTCCGCCGCGACTTCGAGGCGATGCCCGTCCCCCTGGCGATCGCCCGTCCCCGGTGGCAGCGCGTGGCGCTCGGCGCCATGCCACTCCTGGCGGCGGCGATCGTGCTCCTCGCGCTCTTCCCGGCGACCACGACCACCACCTCCACCCCCGTCGACGAGACAGCTCCCGCCGAGCTTCCCGCCAAGGTGGATGTCGTGAGCGATGCCGATCCGGTCGCGACACCAGAGCCCGTGGTGGCGCCCGAGCCCGCCGCGCCCGCGCCGACCACGAAGAAGGCAACCACTCGGACCAAGGGCGCGTCGATCCCCCGGCTCGAGGCCTGGGTCGAGGCCGGCGAGAGCGAGCGACCGGTGTACCCCGGAGAGTCGCTCGGCGCCGGCGCCCGCGTGCAGCTGCGCTACGACGCGCTCGGCAAGAACTTCGTCACCCTCGCCGGTCGCGACAGCGACGGCGTCGTCGAGGTGTACGCCACCATCGCCGCCGGCGCGCGCGGCCTCCAGAGCGCCCCCTTCGCGCTCACGCTCGACGACAGCAAGGGGGAGCAGGCCTTCTTCGCGCTGCTCTCCGACACCCGGCTCGACCCCGAGGCGGTGAAAACCGCGCTGTCGAGGAACCCGGTGCGAATGGACGGGGCTATCGTGACGTCGCTGGTGCTACGGAAGGACTGAGCTTGAGCCTCCTCCTCGCTGCCCTCGCCTCCGCGTCGGTACTGCGTCACGCGGTGATCGTGGGCGCCAACGTGGGCGGCAGCGGGCTCGAGCCGCTTCGCTACGCCGAGACCGACGCGCAGCGCTTCGCCGACCTGCTGGTGGAGCTCGGCGGCTTCGACCCGGTGTACGTCACCGTGCTCTACGCGCCCAGCGAGTCGGAGCTCAGGGCGGCGCTGCACGCCCACGAGGAGACGGCGGGGAACTTCGACGACGACCTCTTCTTGTTCTACTACTCGGGGCACGCCGACGCGCGCGGGCTGCGCATCGGCGCCGACATCTACGATTTCGAGGCCCTGCGGAGTGACATCCGCGGCATGCAGTCCGAGGTCAAGCTCGGCGTGCTCGACGCCTGCCGCTCGGGGACGATCACCCGACTCAAGGGCGCCCAGCTCAGCCAGCCCTTCATGGTGGACGATCGCCTCGCCGCCGAGGGCGAGGCGTGGATCACCGCCGCCAGCGCCGACGAGACAGCGCAGGAATCTGACACCCTTAGGGGTAGCTTCTTCACGCACTACCTCATCTCGGGCCTGCGCGGCGCTGCCGACCGTGACGACGGCGCCGTGACCCTGCACGAGGCCTACGACTACGCCTACGCGCGCGTGGTCGATCACACCGGCGGCACCAACGCCGGCGCGCAGCACCCGAACTACGACTACCGCATCAACGGCACTGGCGCGCTCGCGCTCACCCGCGTGGACAAGGGTCGCGCCAACGTGACGCTCCCGGCCGACCTGGCGGGGCAAGTGACGGTCATCCGCCTCCCGGATCGCACCCCGGTGGCCGAGGTGGCCAAGGAGGGCGGCGCGCCGGTGACGCTCGCGCTGGCGCCCGGGCACTACAAGGTCCGCGTCATGGCGGGGAAAGAACTCCGCGAGGCCGAGGTGATGCTCGCCGACGGCGCCCGCGTGCCGGTGTCGCAGCTCGCCCCGATCTCCGCGGAGAGCGCCAAGGGCAAGGGCGCGGTCTACTTCGACGTGGCCGAGTTCCAGCGCTTCGCGAAGGAGCACCAGAGCACGTGGGACAAGGTCGTCAACCCCCGCGACCTCCGCCACTCGCCGCTCGTTGCCGGCGGTATCTCCGGCCTCATCCCCGGCGGTGGCCAGATGTTCAACGGGCAGTGGGGCAAGGGCGCCCTCTACCTTGCCAGTACCTTCCTCCTCTTCGGCGGGAGCGTGGGCATCCCCGACGACGCCTTCTTCACCGGCTCGATCACCGGCCCCGACCCGCTGGCCCTGGGCGCGGCGGCGCTCTACGGCGCCTCGATCGCCGATGCGACGTGGAACGCCAATCGCCTCGAAGAACGCCGGCCGCGCGGCGGCGGCACCCTGAGCACCTACGCGGGGTGGGATCCCACCGTGGGCGGCACCTCGCCCTACATCGCCGGTCTCTCCGGCGAGTGGCTCGTACATCCCAACGTGGGCATCGGCGTCGACCGGCTCGGGTGGACCCGCAGCGACGAGTCGGAGGCGCGCTGGAACTTCGCCAGCCGCGTGAGCTTCGGCGTCAACTGGGAGAAGTTCCGCCCCGCCCTGGCCGTGAGCGCCGGCGGGCGCATCCTCGACGAGGGCGCGCCGGGCGGAGAGATCACCACCGCCGAGGGCGCCGGCGATGCCCAGGCCAGCCGCGAGGCCCAGAACCGGCTGGTGGGCGTGGTGGGCGCCGGGCTGGAGCTCCGCTGGTATGTCACGCCCCGCTACTTCATCGAGGCGGGCTTCCGCACCGAGCTGGAAGACGCCTCGCCGCGCTTCATCGGCGGCGGCGGCATCGGCCTCCACCTCGGCGAGTAGCTTCAGCCCGCGCGCAGCACCCAGCGCACCCCCGGCCGCGCCCGCTCGAGTTCCAGCGACAGCCCGCAGCGCGCCGCCATCGCCCGCGCCACCGAGAGTCCGAGCCCGGTGCCCTCGGCGCGGGTGGTGAGGAAGGGCTGGAACAGCCTCGCCTCCACCTCGGGCGCGAGGCCGGGCCCGTTGTCCTCCACCACGATCAGCTCCTCCTCCACGCGGATGGTGAGCGATGCCGCGTCGCGACCGCGGATGGCGTCGAGCGCGTTCTGGCCGAGGTTGACGACCGCCTGCTGGAGCGCCTGCGGCGAGCCGCGCACCAGCCAGCCGCGCCCCGAGGCCACGTCGAAGTGGACGCCGAGGCTCTGCGCCCGGTGGCGCAGGACGACCGCCGCGCCTTCCACTGGCGCCCGGGCGTCGAAGAACACGTCGGTGGCGCCGGGCGCGCGCGACAGCTCGGCCCAGCCGTTGACCAGCGACTCGAGCACGTCGAGCTGGGCGCGGGCGGCCGACAGGTGCTCGGCGGCGGCGGCGGGATCCTTCTCCGCGAGCTGCACGAATCCCCGGATGGTGAAGAGCGGCTGTCGCAGCTGGTGTACCAGCTCGGCGGCGCGCTGCCCCAGCTCGGCGAGGCGCCAGGTGTCGTCCTGGTTCACGGCAGCTCCAGGCGGTGTTCGACGACGACGGCGGAGGAGCAGGCGGTGCCGATGTTGCCGTAGGCGTCGATGGGCGAGAGGGTGACTGTGTACTCCCCGCTCGCGACGATGAACCCGTCGTCGCCCCGGCCGTCCCAGGTGACGTCGGCGTCGGTGCCGGTCGCCCGGTCGCTGCGCACCTGGGCGCCCGTGCCGTCCTCGACCCGGAGCCACCACCACTGCGGCGCGCCGCTGGTCACTGGGGTGATGGTCACGCCGTCGGCCTCCTCGCCCATGCCATCGTCGCCATCGGGGCGGAAGAGCTCCAGGTCGTAGGCGCAGCCGGCCACGAGGGGGAGCGCGTCGGGCACGTTGCCGAAGGTGGTGGTGAACGCGGCGGCGCCGCTGCTCCAGTCGCCGGCGAGGCGATTGCCGGCCTCGTCGCGGAAACCCGTCCCGAGCGTGAGCGTGTAGGTGCCGAGGCTCGGGTCGATGGCGCTCGCCGGGGTGATGGTCAGCGTGTCGCCGCCGAGAGACTGCGTGGTGCTCACCGCCCCCGAGGGGCCGGAGAGCGACACGTCGGCGCTCGCGCTCTCGAGCATGTCCTCGTCGAAGCTCACCACGATCGTCGTCACTTCCTCCGTCTCCACGCCGCTGGCGCTCGCGGCTACCACGTGAGGGCGGGCGCTGTCCTGGGTCACCGTCACCGTGCTGTCGCCGTAGCCCCCGGCGCTGGCCGAGCCCATCCGCACCGTGGCCACGCCGGCGTGCCCGGCGGTGAAACTCCACGTGAAGCTGCCCTCGCCGCTGCCGTCCAGCGTGATGGCGAGCCCCGCGCCCGTGCTGGCGGCGCTGGTGCTGCCGAGGTCGACGCTCGCGAAGAGGAGCTGCCCGCTCGCCACGTCGCCGTTGCAGTCGGTGGCGGCGGCGGTCACCGTGGTGCTGCCGCCGGTGGCCACGCTCGTGGCGGCCACCGACACCTCCACCGGCCCGGTGGGCTCGCCGTCGTCCTCGCCCACCCATGCCGTTGCGCTGGCGACGCTGCCGCATCCGTCGGGCTCCACCACCAGGAGCGCCACGTCGCGCGGGCCGGCGCCGAACCACGTCCGGGCGACCACCGGGACGATGCCCCGGTCGCGGATGCCCTCGCTGTCGGTGAACACGTACACCAGGCCCGAGCCGGAGGAGGCGCTCGCGTCGAGATCCACCGTCACCTCGTCGCCCGCGAGGCAAGCCACGCGCTCGGTGTCGCCGTCGACGAGCAGGTCGGCCACCGGGCCACCGGTACACTCGAGGTCGACGACATCGACTGGTGGGGAAACGCCGGTGCGACCAGCCCCGTCCACCGCGCGGAACACGTCGGCGAGCACAACGGCGCTGCAGTCCACGCTAGCCGTCGCCTCCCCGCCGCTCCAGGCGCTGAGCGTGGCCCCGTCGCAGGAGCCCTCGTCATCGGCGAGCGTCACCGCGCCGGTGTAGCTGCTGACGGTGTTGCCGAAGGCGTCGGTGGCGCGCACCGCCACCTCGGCTCCCTCGCTCACGACGATCCACGGCCCGGGGTCGACCTCGAAGGCCGACATCGTCCCGGCGCTCACCTCGATGGCGGCGCTCTCGCCGAGGAGCGTGCCCCCCTGGCTGGCGCTGAGCGTCGTGCTGCCCGCCATGGTCAGCGTGGCGCTCACCACCGCCTCTCCCGCCGCGTCGAGGTTGGCGAGGGCCAGGTCGAGGGTGCCGGTCGCGTCGGCGAGATCGACCACCGGGTCGGACTGGACCAGGTAGGGGTTGCCGTAGGCGTCGAAGCCCGCGAGGGCGAGGGTGAAGCTCTGCCCGGCGGTCACGGCGGCGGGGACGGTGAGCGAAACCTCGGCCAGGGCGCCGTTGTCGATGTCGATGGGGTCGGGCGCGGCGCCGAGCAGGCTCATCCGCGGGGCGGCAGCCAGCAAGGTGTCGCCGGTGGTGGCGACGGTGATGGTGCAGGAGAAGGCGTGCGCGCCGTCGCCCAGGGGACCGGTCCAGTCGCAGGCCACGGTGCCCGTGTCGTCGGAGAACTCGATGGGATCGGCGCCGCCCGGCTCGATCTCGATGACGTTGGACCACGCGTCGGTCACCACCACGTGCACGGCGAAGGGCGCCCCGGCCACCACCGTGGTGTCGAGCGCGCGCACGGCCAGGACGGCGGGCGCGTCGGGCGACACCAGCACCGGCTCGGAAAAGCCGGCCACGCCGCTGTCGTCGTCGGTGGCGCTCAGCACCACCGCCGCGCCGGCCGTCTCGAGGTAGGTGATGCACAGGGCCTCGCCGTTGTTGAACTCGGGGCAGCTGGTGCGGCCCTGGTCGAGGCCCCCGGCGCTGTCGGCCAGGGTGAAGCTGCCCTCGTGGTCGGAGAGGGTGTTCTGGTAGGCGTCGACGGCGGTGACCAGCACCAGGAGCGGCTCGCTGCCGGCCGTCACCTCCGACGGCGTGGCAAGGACGTCGAAGGAAGCGTGCTCGGCGGGGATCACCTCGAAGGGCTCGCTCTCCACCGCCAGCGAGGTGTTGAGCGCGTAGAGGTGGTCGACTTCGCAGGCGGTGGTGAGGGTGAGCGCCACCTCGGCGCTGCCCACCACGTCGACGATCTCGCGCAGGTCGCTGTTGCAGTCGTCGGTGAGCAAGATGCGCGCGTAGGTGTCGGGCAGCTCGTTGCCGTACTGGTCGCGCAGCACGAGGCCCACGGTGAAGGGCACGCCCGCCGCCGCGCGGAAGGGCGAGAAGGGCAGCTGGATCTCCACGTCGGCGAGCCCGCCGGGGTCCCAGGACAGGAGCGTGCTGCCCTCGTCGATGCCCTCGTCGCCCACGGCGCGCACGGTGAAGGTGACGTCGTCGGGCTCGGTGCTGGAGGCGTGGACCTCGGCGCTGCCGTCGGGATTGAGCGTCCCACGCAGGCCCACCGCGTCGTCGAGCGCGGTGACGGCCTGGAGGGTGCCGCCGTGGAAGCTCACCCCGCTCGCCCCGGTCGGCGAGGTGGCGACGATCTCCACGGGCATGGCCTCGGCGACGACGCTGTCTTCCGGGTCGCGAAGCTCCAGCGTGAGCGTGGCCGACTCGCCGAGGTCGAAGGCAGCACTGCCGGTGCTCACCACGAGGTGGTCGGCGCGGGTGGACGTGACGCGGAAGGCCTCGGTGAGCGTGGCCTCGCCGCCGGTGGGCGTGGTGACGACGAGATCGTAGACGCCGGGCTCGATGCCGCCGGGGACGGTGGCCGCCAGCGACCGGTAGTCCACCAGCTCGACGCCCCGGAGACGCTGCCGAGGGCTCGCCTCGATCCACGCCTCGAACTCGGCATCGACGGGGTCGATGGCGCCGAGGTCGAGCGCGGGGAGCAGGTGCTCGCCGACGATGCTCACCCGGGTGTCTTCCCCGGTCCAGCCGCGGTCGGGCGACACCGCCCTCAACTCGGGCACGAGCCCGGAGGGAGCGCAGGCCACGAGGACCCAGACCGGCAGCATGCTAGTACAATACCCGGTAGCCGGCCGCGCCGAACAGCCCGCCGGCGTTGCCCGAGACGGTGACCGGCCCCGCCGGGGCGGTGAACAGCAAGTAACCAGCCTCGAAGTAGATCTCGGCCTGGCCGAGGCGGTAGGCAGCCTCGCCGTGCAGCCGCGCGCCCGGCGGGGCGAGGCCTGGACCCGAGAGCTCGCCGCCCTCTCCAAAGTCGGCGGTGAGCGCGTAGGGGACGGTGACCAGCGAGATCCCGGCGCCGAGGTTCCAGCGGCTGTCGCGCTGGGCCACCACCACCCCCACGTCGACCGGGAAGAAGCTCAGATCGACGGGGACGGACGCCCCGCTCACCTCGTCGGCGACGCTGGTGGAAAGCCCGTAGATCCCGGCCCCGACACGCAGGGCGAGGCTCGGAAAGGGCAGGCGGTGTTCCACCGCGAGCCACGCCACGGGACTCTCCACCGCGCCGAGGTTGCTGAGGTAGCCCACCGCCGCGCTCGCCGAGCCGCGAACCGCGCGCGGGACGACCTCGAGCGTGGTGGCGACCGAGGTGCCGCCCGCCGTGGCCGTGAGCCGCACCGAGCGGGCGCCTGCGCCGGTGCCGGGGGTGAAAGTTGCCACGACCGTCCCGTCGGGACGCACCGCCGTGCCCGACACCGCGCCCTCGCTGGCCTCGATGTGTACGGGCTCGTCGGTCACCAGCGCGCCGGAGGCGTCGAGCATGCGCACGCGCACGGTGGCGGCGGCGCCGGGCGCGAGGGCGAGCGTGGGCGGGTCGGCCTCGAGGAAGACCTGCCGCACGCGCCCCGAGC
>Ga0194120_10008482_pt1 | contig 13535 bp, 9 predicted proteins | sample TA2MahCa65mmetaG_FD_148642 | JGI IMG/M metagenome (GOLD analysis project Ga0194120, IMG submission 148642) | Freshwater microbial communities from Lake Tanganyika, Tanzania - TA2015019 Mahale Deep Cast 65m | ecosystem: Environmental > Aquatic > Freshwater > Lake | place: Tanzania: Lake... | reverse complement strand
TCCCTGCCCCTGTCCCTGCCCCTGTCCCTGTCCCTGTCCCTGCCCCTGTCCCTGTCCCTGCCCCTGTCCCTGCCCCTGTCCCAGGGCCTGTCCGGCGAAGCCGGCTGAAAACCCGCGCACCTCGACTGGGAACACTGCGCGACCGGGCCAGCACGCAAGCTGCCAGGATGCGAAGCGAGAGCGCCAGTTGCCCGGCCTGCCGGCTACTCGTACACCACCAACCAACTCGCCAGGTGGATGTTGCCCTCGCCGTCGGGCGGCGCCTTTCCGTTGAAAACGCCCTTGTAGGTCACGGTGACGGTCGATCCCGGCTTGGCCTCGGCGCCGAGCGCGACCCGCCAGGGCTCGACCTGTTGCCCCGGACACCAACCGCCGCGACCGAACCACCACGTGCCACCTTGGTTCGGCGTCATGCCCTTGCTCATTTGTGGCATGCATTGACTCTGCGTGCCGGCCATGGGGAACTCGAGCTTGTACGGCGTGCCGCTGACCGCGACATGGTGCTGGTGGTTGCAGAACTCCGCGCATTGCGTGGCCTTGTCGGCGCCGTGGCCGGTGACCAGCGCCCACAGCTCGACCTTTTTGGCCGTCGCGGCGATGGGCACCTGGATGTCGGGATGCGCGGCGTCGTACTTGCTATTCCACGCCCCACCGTCCCAAAGATAGTGGCCTGCGACCGGACGGCTGGGCGCGCCGGTCTTGGCCAGGTGCAGACGCAGGCGCGTTTCGGTGGGCTGCTTGTTCCAGCTCGGCGCGAAATCCCAACGGAAATGGTGCTTGCCACCCTTGGTCAGCAGAAAGAGCATGGGCGTCGCATCGACAATCCAGTGCGACTCGCGGTGGTAGGTGGTGATGAACCGCGCAATTTCGCGGGCCTTGCCGTCAGGACCGGTCACCCGCAGGCCGGCGAGGTAGTCCCACGCCCCGCAATTGCCGAACTCGACCTCATTGGCCTTCGGGCAGCGCATGTCGACCTCGACCCACAACGCGTCGAAGGTCGCCATGGTCGGCGCCCCGGGCAGGTCCACGTCGGTCTCTGCGAATTCGGCGAGCACCTCGCCCTTCCACAGGTCCACCACGGTCGCGCCGAGCGCATCGAGTTTGGCTTGACGGGCAAACTGCGCGTTCCAGAAAACGGGTTCGTGCGCGGCGTAGGCGAGGTTGGCTTGCCACGGCCACTTGCCCGCCGCCTGCAACTTGGCGTCCGAACGCGTGACGTCGGCAAAACTGCCAAAGCCGCGGATGCGTTGGTCGCGGTCGATGCCAAAGCCCATCTTGCCATGGCCTTGCAGCACCTGGCCGACCCAGTTGGCCTGGCCCAGCGCCGATTTCTTGGCCACGTGCAGCCGGCTGAACCAGTGCGCACCGCTGGCCTCGTCGAGGTTGTTGAGGGCGTCGCCGACGCGCTCTTGCATGGCCTGGGTGGCTTTGACGACGTCGGCCGAGTTCGACAGGCGCGACACGAAGAAATAGTGGGTGTTCTTCGGCGAGGCCTTCAACAGCGCGACGAGATCCTTGGTCCACACCGAGACCGGGTTGACCTCGGATACAACGATGCTGTCCGGGATGAAGGCATACGTGTCGCAGCCGGTGAAGGACGCGGCGAAATCGAACGTGGTGCCGTCGAGCAGCTCCATCGTGAACGGTTCGGCCACCGCATGACGCAAGAACCCGTAGGGAGCGCTGGCGAGTTTCTTCGGCGCCGCGCCGTCCGCGCACAGGACGGGTGGGGACGACGTTTCAGCCGTGCGGGTGGTGTCGGGCGAGGCGACATCGGCCGGCGGGGCAACCTCTGCAGCCCCGTCAGGTGCCGCAGACGTCTCGGCGGCAGACGCGTCCGGGGCAGCGGCGTCGGTGACATCGGCTGAGGCACCGGCCGGACTGGAACCGGCGGGCGGCGCGGCCCTTTCACAGGCCCACGCCAGGGCTGCAAGCAACCCGAAAAGAACGACCCGCGGGGCGATCGTGGGCATGAAAGGCTGCATCGTCATGGTTGCCTCGAATCGAGCGGGGTGCCGCGTTGGCTGGCGGCGGAAGGGCGTGCAGCTTGGCAAAGCGGGGGCTGGGGCGCAATGGGCCTTGACCTCGGGGGCAGGGCGACGTCGAACCGTGTTCCGCGGTCGACGGCAGTCGGTGGAGGGAGCGGCCAAACTCCAAAGGCATGTGTCCTTCGAGGTCTGAGAGGGTGTGGCCACATCGCGTCCGTTGCGAGGTCGAAGGGCCTGCAGCGAACGTGACTCGGCTACACCCTCTCACAGGTGGCCTGGATGCGGATGATCTCCGGTTTCACGGTCATGGCCACCCTGCGGAGCTTTCAGGGTCAGCCGGCGGCGCCGGACGGATGCGGGCCCAGGTTGTCGCGCAGGGTCTGTTTCCGACATCCATGCGAGCAGATGCAATCGGATGGTGGACGGCGCGGAGCACGCGGCGGCGGGGAACATGCCAAGCGTCGACTTGTGTTGGATCCTTGGTCGCCGCTACCCAACCGCCGCCAGCAACCGCACCACGACCTCCTTGCCCGCGAACCCGACCGCCCAGCCCAAAACCGGCGACCCAACGCCAGCCTCGCGATAACGCTTGACCCGAATCTGCGCCTCGGCGGCGTCGCAGGCCAACTCCGCGTCCGCCTCGTCTGTGCCGCGCTTGGCCGCTTTGAACTCGATGACCGCCCCCGGCTGGTCTGCCGAGCCCGGAATCAGCACCACATCGGGCCGGCCGCTGCCGTACTCGCGGTTGCTCTCGATGCGGTAGCCCGGAGGCACCTGGCTCAAGACACCCAGCACGAACACGTGGTAGATGCGCTCTGGCGTCTTGTCGGCGAGGTCGTGGTAGCTCAATAGGCCGCGCACCACACCGCCCAACATGCGCTGCACGGTCTCCTCGTCGCCGGACAAGAGCGCGGCACACAGGCGCCGGGGGTCGAAGCCGCCGCGGCCGAAATCGGCAAGCCAGCCCTGATACAACCCCTCCAAGGCGGTGCGCACCTCTTCGTTGGGCGTGCGCAACGCCGCAATGGCATGGCCGCGCTCAAAGCGCACCGCCTGCGCGGTCAGGTAGCCGGCGTGCAAGAGCATTGTGGGCAGCAGATGGCCATGGCGCTCGACGTCCGCAAGCGCGACGCCCTGGACAACCCGATGGTCGACGACCTCGCCCATCAGCCAGCGCTCCAGGTCGGCATGAAACGACGGCGGAGACTGGCTGGCCAGTCGTTCCAGCAGGTCGGTGCCGCCAGTAGCGATCCAGCGCGCTTGCAGGGGAGACCGCGGCTTGGTCAAGGTCTCTGCCACCGACCAGGGGTTGTAGATGGCATGGCCGCCGATGGTGTAGCCGTTGTACCACTGGCGCATGCCGTCGCGCAGGGCCGGGTCGTCGTTGGCCAGTTTGTCGACTTCGGCCTCGGTGAAGCCGAAATCGGTGGCGAACTCGTCTTCAAGCACGGTGTCCACTTGCAGGTTGTTGAGGTCGCTCAGGATGCCTTCCTTGGCCACCCGCATGACGCCGGTCATCACGGTGCGCGCGACCGAGGGGTTGTCCTTGGCAGCTTCGCCGAAGAAGGTACGAAAGAACGCCACGGCCTCAGGATAGTATCCATACTGCCAAGCGGTCTGGATCGGGGCGTCGTATTCGTCGATGAGCAGCCACACTTGTCGACCGGTCTGGGCCTGCAGCGCGCTGGTCAAAGCCTTGAGCGAAAGCGCAAGGACAGCCGGCGACGCCTGGGCTTTGGCCACCGCTTCGAGCAACAGCGCCTCGGCATCCTCCGCGCGCGAGCGGTCAATCCCGCACTCCCGAAGCGTCGCGGCCATCAGTTGGCCGATCGTCTCCAGGGCATCCGGCCACGTCATGCTCTTGACGCCCTTGAGCGACAGGTACACCACCGGATGCTGGGCGCGCTCGGCCATCGCCAGCGGATCGGCGTGCGCGGCCATGCCTGCAAACAACGCGTCGGGAGCGGCCGGCCGGCCTGGCATCGCCGTGCGCAGAAAATCGCGCAGCATGGTGATGTTCATGGTCTTGCCGAAGCGGCGCGGGCGGCAGATGACGAGCGCCCGAGCCGGCGAGCGCAAGACGCGCCCGATGAACGCGGTCTTGTCCACGACGGTCGCGCCCGGAGTCGTGCGGGCGTCGGCAAAGTCATTCGCGCCAAGCGGCAGGTATTTGGGCATCGCGGGCACCGGCGGCCGCTGCGGCCGCACGCGTAGGCTAGGCGCGGTCGTCGGTTGGGTCAAACATGGGAATGCGCAAGCGGTAGGCGCCCGTGGCCGACTGCGCTTGCCATGGCCGCCAAACCGGCCCACCATCGCTGCCCTGCCCCGCCGGTGCGGCGCACGAGGTGACCCCATGGACTTCCGCGGCGCCCAACGCGAACGCATCTTGGCGCTGCTCGCGGAGCGCGGCGGCGCCACAGAGGGCAACGTCCGGGCAATCTCCGCCGAAACGGGCGTGGCCGAAGCCGACATCTGGGGCGCCGGGCACTTCTATGGGCTGTTGCGCCAAGACGGCCCCAAGACCCTGGTGTGCGACGGTTTGACCTGCATGGCGCTCGGCGCCGAGGACCGCAAGGCCGCGCTGCTGGCCGCCGGTCACGACTGCGCGCCGTCGAGCTGCCTGGGTCTGTGCGACGTCGCCCCGGCCGCCATCGGACCCGACCTTGCGCCCCTGGCCGCCGATGACCGCCCCTGTCATCTGTCGCCGAACGACCCTGAGTTGCCCATCAACCTCTCCGGTCCGCGGTCCGCGGCATATGCCGCCTTTGCGCGCGCCAAGGACCTCGGCCCAGACGCCGTCATCGCCGAAGTCGCCGCCTCGGGGTTGCAGGGTCGCGGCGGCGCCGGTTTCGCGGCCCACATCAAATGGACGGGCGTGCGCGGCCAGGCCGACCCCGTCCGCTACGTGGTCTGCAACGCCGACGAAGGCGAACCCGGCACCTTCAAGGACCGCGAGGTCATTCGCCAACAGCCTGAGAAGCTGGTCGAGGGCCTCGCCATCGCCGCCTGGGCGGTCGGCGCCCGCGACATCTACATCTACCTGCGCGCCGAGTTCGAGCGCGAGCGCCGCATCCTGGTCGACGCCATCGCCAAGGCCACCGCCGGGCCGCTCGGCGGCTACGTCTTTCATATGGTGCGCGGCCACGGCGCCTACATCTGCGGCGAAGAGACGGCGCTGCTCGAATCGATGGAAGGCAAGCGCGGGATGCCGCGGCTCAAGCCCCCCTTCCCGACCGAGCGCGGTTTTCGCGGCAAGCCGACGCTCATCCACAACGTCGAGACGCTGGCATGCGTGCCCGACATCATTCTGCGCGGCGGTGAGCGCTTCCGGGCCCTCGGACGCAAAGAAGCGGGCGCCAAGCTCTACTGCATCTCTGGCCACGTCGCGCGGCCGGGCATCTACGAGCTGCCGCTCGGCGTCACCCTGGACGAGCTGGTCGCCGCCGCTGGCGGCTATGTCGGCACGCCGCTGGTGTTCAGCCCGGGCGGCGCGTCGTCGGGCTTCTTGCCAATGAGCGAGCGCGGGCGGCCCCTGGACTTCGGCAGCCTCGCCGCGGTCGGCTCCATGTTGGGCAGCGCGGGCGCGGTGGTGCTCAACGACACCGCGGATTTGGCGCAGGCGGTAGTGTGGCAGTTGCACTTCTTTGAGCACGAAAGCTGTGGACAATGCGCACCTTGCAGGATCGGCACGCGGTGGATCCACGGCGCCATGCGACACTATTTGCACAGCGGCGACCCAGCGGCGCTGGGCGACGTCGCCGACGTAGCCTGGGAGATGGCCGAAGGCTCGATTTGCGGGCTGGGCCAGATTGCGGCGCTGCCGCTGACGAGCGCCGTGCAGCATTTTCCGGAACGCTTCGGGCCGCGACCGGCCGCGCAGGAGTGACCGCATGAGCGACAGCTTCGACATCGTGCTGAACGGCGAGCGCCACCGGGCCCGCACGGGCGAGACCGTCTTGCGCGTCGCCCAGCGCGCCGGCGTACACATCCCGACGCTGTGCAACGACGATCGCCTCGACGCCGCCGGCTGCTGCCGCGCGTGCCTGGTCGAAATCGACGGCCAGCGCCGCCTGCAACCGTCGTGCGCGTGGAAAGCCGCACCCGGCCAAGTGGTGCACACCGAATCGCCCAAGGTGCGGCGCCACCGCGAGCTGTTGGTGTCGCTGTACATGGCCGACCACAAGCTCGGACCCGACGGGCTGCCGTTGCACACGACCCAGGGCAACGAACTGCGCGCTTGGGCAGAAGCGACGCCGCACAAGAAGCTGACCCAGGTCCACGCCCCGCGCGCCGCCCGCGGCCCCGACGCCAATCCGTACGTCGCCTACGACCCGGCCCTGTGCATCCTGTGCGCCAAGTGCACGCGCTACTGCGACGAAATCGAAGCGGTCAATGCGATTGCGCTGTCGGGCCGCGGCAGCGAGACCACCATCGCCACGGCCGGCACGCGCGGGCTGCTCGACACCACCTGCGAGCTGTGCGGCGGCTGCATCGACGTGTGCCCGACCGGGGCCATGCACGCCAAACAGGCGCCGCGGTTCTTGGCCAAGGCCGTTTTCGAGAAGGTGCGGACGACTTGCAACTACTGCGGCGTCGGCTGCCAGATCGACCTCAATGTCCACCAAGGCAAGGTCGTCCAGGTCACCGCGCCGCCGCCAGGCGAAACGGTCAACGACGGCAACCTGTGCGTCAAGGGTCGGTTTGCCTACGAGTTCATCCACCACCAAGACCGGCTGACCACGCCGCTGGTGCGCCGCGCCGACGGGCAACTGCACCCGGCAACGTGGCAAGAGGCGCTCGATACCGCCGCCAAAGGACTGCTCAGGGTCAAAGACAAGCACGGGCCCGACGCGCTCGGCTTCGTGTCGAGTTCGCGCTGCACCAACGAAGAGAACTACCTGGTGCAAAAGCTGGCGCGTGCAGCCTTTGGCACCAACAACGTCCACCAATGCGCGGCAACTTGACACGACCCCACGGTCGCCGGTCTGGCGACTACCTTCGGTGCCGGCGCGATGACCAACTCGATCCCCGAGATCGAGGACTGTGACCTGCTTTTCGTCATCGGCAGCAACACCACAGAGGCGCACCCGGTCATCGCGATGGCCATGAAGAAGGCGCTGCACAAGGGCGCCAAGCTCATCGTCGCCGACCCGCGGGCGATTTGGCTGACCCACCACGCCGACCTGCACATCCAGCACCGGCCGGGCAGCGACGTGTGGCTGGTCAACGCGATGATGCACGTGGTGTTGAACGAAGGGCTGCACGACCAGGCGTACATTGACGCGCACTGCGAGAATTTCGAGGCGTTGGCCGCCACGGTTGCCGACTACGCGCCCGAAATGGCCGAGGCGGTGACGGGCGTGCCGGCCGCGCAGATTCGCCAAGCGGCGCGCATGTATGCGACGACCAAGAAGGCCGGGATCTTCTACACGTTGGGCATCACCGAACACACCCACGGCACCGACAACGTGTATTGCCTTGCGGACCTGGTGGCGATTACTGGCCACTTGGGCGTGCGCTCTGCCGGCCTGAACCCCTTGCGCGGCCAAAATAACGTGCAAGGCGCGGGCGACTTGGGCGCGCACCCCGACAACCTGCCCGGCGTCCAGAAAGTGGCCGACCCGGTGGCGCGCGAACGCTACGAGAAGCTGTGGGGCGTGCCGCTGCCCACCAAACAGGGCCTGACGCTGACGCAGATGATGACGGCCGTCGAACACGGCGCCGTGCACGGCCTTTTCGTGATGGGCGAAGACATCGTGGTCAGCGAACCGAACGCCGCGCAGCTCGAGGCCGCACTCAACCGCATCGAGTTCCTGGTGGTGCAGGAGATCTTTCCGAGCGAGACCATGCGGTTTGCCCACGTGGTGTTCCCGGCGGGCTGCTTTGCCGAAAAGGACGGCACCTTCACCAACACCGACCGCCGCGTGCAGCGCGTGCGCGGTGCCGTGCAGGCGCCGGGCCAGGCGCGCCCGGACTGGCAGATCCTGGTGGATCTGATGCGCGCGTGCGGCTATCCGACGCCCGCGTACCAGAACCCGGGCGAAATCTGGGCCGAAATGTCGGCGGTCAGCCCGCGCTTCGTCGGCATCAGCCACGAGCGGCTGGACCGCGACGGCGGCATCCAATGGCCGTGCCCGACGCCCGACCACCCGGGCACGCCGACGCTGCACGTGGACAGGCCGATGCGCGGCAAGGTGCTGCTGCGCGGCGTCGCCTACCGCCCGCCCGTGGAACCGACCGACGACGCCTATCCGCTGGTGCTGTCCACCGGCCGCGTGCTGTACCACTACAACGCCGCCAACCAGACCACGCGCGAAAAGGGCGCGGCGCTCAAGGTCCCCAACAACTTCTTGGAGATGCACCGCTACGACGCCAAGCGCCTGGGGGTCAAAGATGGCGAACGGGTGCGGGTGATTTCGCGGCGCGGCGCCATCGAGGTGGCCGCGATGGTCAGCCCGCGCATGAAACCGGGGCTGGTGTGGATGCCGCTGCACAATTTTGGGGATACCGAGAACCGGGTGAACCTGCTGACCATCGACCAGGGCGACCCGGTGACTGGCACGCCGGAGTACAAGGTGTGTGCGGTGCGGGTGGAGCGGGTGGGGTGACGGGGGCGCGGGCCAACGTCGGATCTGCGCACAAAGCGGGCCTGGGTCTTGGCCACGACCAGCTAGGGCTCCACAGGCCCCAACCGAGCACAAGCGACCGTCCAATCGATCGACACCCCATCGAGCACGCCAACGGCGGTCGCGCCGTCCAGTTCCGTCGGCTGCCCGTCCACGAACCGGCCGTCCACCAAACGCAGCACGAACACCACGCGGTCGACAGGGTGCACGAACCAAAGCTCGCGCACGCCAGCCCGTTCGTATTTGCGACGCTTGGCGACCAGGTCGCGGCCGGCCGTCGAGGGCGACAACACCTCCACCACGAAATCCGGGGCGCCGCGCGCGTTCTTGTCGCGGACCTTGTCGGGGTCGCAAAACACCACGATGTCGGGCTGGAGCACCGTATCCACGTCGTCGTCGGCCTCGTCGGCCCGTGGCAGCAGCACGTCGAAGGGGGCCACGAAAGGCTCGCAGCGCTTGCCGGCCAACTGGTTGACAAGTTGCGCGAGGATCGCCACCACCAACCGCTGGTGCACCGTCGTCGGCGCCGGCGACATGCACACCGCCTCGCCGTCGATGAGCTCCCAGCGCTGGTCGGCGGGCAGGTGGACGTAGTCGCGGTAGGTCAGGTGTTGGGGTTTGGATTGGGGCTGGGCCATGGGTTCCTCGCCGGCCGTGGGCCGTGCTGGCAGTTTGGCATGTGGGGGCGGCGCGGGCAAACGGGAGCCTCGCCGAGGCGGTGGAAGCGGGCGGTTGCTCTTTTCGTCCGCGGCATTGACCCCAGTGCACCCCAGCGGTACAACGCGACGGCACGCCGCGCGCCACGCGACAAGGCCGAGGCGGCGGACACACTTCCACCGCTGCGGTCGCCTCCACGCACAATCCGTGCACAAAGTCGGCGCAGCCCCAGAAAAGCGGCCCCTGATCATGAGCAAAAAGCACAGCAAGCCTGGCAGTATGACCCGCGCGCAACGCAACAAGGCACAGGCACACAAGGCGCCGCCGCGCCGCATGCAGGGCCTGACCGCACTGCCCGGGTCGGGCCCGGTCCGCATGGATCTGCCCGGCGGCAACTGGATCGTCAACGTCGGCGCGTGGCAAGCTTTGCTGGACGACGGCACCGACCAATTGGAGGCAGGCGACTTCGACCAGGCGGTGCAGACCTTGACCAAGGCGCTCAAGAGTGCCCCGGCCGGAACGCCGATGCGATCCAGGGCGCTGTGGGCGCTGGGCACTGCGTGGGCCCAGTTGGAGAAGTACGATGTGGCCTATCCGCTGCACAAGGAGGCGGTCGCGCTTGAACCGCAGCGCCCTGAATACTGGCACAACTTGGCCATGACCTGCTTGGGTCGCCACTACCCGGTCGAGGCCGAGGCCGCGTGGCACAAGTGCTTGGCGGTGGAACCAGGGGCGGACCTCAGGCGAATGGCGCTGGACGGCCTCTGCGAGGTCGAATCGGGGCGCGCCATGCGCATCGCCGCCTCGCCCGGCCTGACCGTCGAGGCCATCCGCGCGCATGAACCGGTGTTTAGGGCAGGTCTGGACGCCATTGACCGCCACGATTTTGCTGCGGCCATGGCGCTTTTTCAGCAGAGCGCAGCCCTCGACAACTGCCATCGCCAGTCCTGGGCGAACCTGGGCGTTGCCTTGATGGCGTCGGGGCGCCTGGACGAAAGTGAGGTGGCGCTGCGGAGGGCGCTGCAGATCGACCCGGCGTATGCGTTTGCCCAGTCGCGCATGCGCGTTTTGGAGGAGCTGCGGCTGGCTGCGCCCGGCGTCGGCGAGGGGGGTGAGGCGGGCGCGTTGGGCCGGGTCGGCTGATCGGGGCTTGCGCGGGTGGGCCCGGCCGGGGCTTGACGCAGCTTGCAGCCTTGCAGTCATCGCGCGGTCGCCGCGCCGGTTTCGCGCAGCAATCCCGCGACTGAGGCCAGTAGGCAAAACCCCAAATTCGCGTCGGGATACGGGCCGTAATGCCCCAACAAATCCTCAATCGGTTTCGCCTACTAGCTGCTTGTTGAGTGAAGTGGGCTCGCAGCCCCCTCCCGCGCCCATGCGAGCTCACTCCCGCGGCCGCAGTCGGCAGCGTACGGATGCGATCTTGACAGGCCCATGCCACCGCCGATAATCCCCCCGCGGCCCGACTTCGCCGCGCGAGGATCCAAAACATGGCAAAGAACACCGACCTGGGCGTGGTCACCGAAGCGCGCCGGCTCGCTGGCGTGGTCATCAAGGGCAAACTCAAGTTGCCGAGCGGCCTGACCGCCGAGCAGATGACCAAGGACGCCGACAGCGCCCAGAAAGAACTGGACGATATCGACCAGACCAAGCGCTCGCTGACGAAAAAGGTCACCGACAAGAACAAGAGCATCAAGGGTCTGCGCGATGTCATCAAGCGCCTTCGTAACGCCGTCAAGGGCGAGTACGGCGACGATTCGACCGAGTACGAGTCGGTCGGCGGCAAGCGCTTGAGCGAACGCAAGCCGCCGGTGCGCAAGCCCAAGGTCACCGCGTAGGGCTGGGGTCAAGGCGCGCTTTGCAGTTGGCTGCGCATTTTGATTGCGCGGTGCCGATTTTGAAATGACGGCATCTATTTTGATTCGCGCCGCGCCGATCTGTTTTGGTGGCCGCGCATTTCGATTGGCGGGCACCACATTTGATTTCTTTCGCCGCCCATTTGATTCGCGTCCGTCGTATTTGAAGTGCATGGCCTGGTATTTGATTTCCTGACGCCGATCATCATCGTCAAGGCGCAGAAGAAATGTTTGCAAAGCCGATCAGGATTGCTGCCATTCCGACCGACCTCGACGAACAGGTGTTGGCGTTCGAGGACAGGAACTCTACACCTGCGCTTCGCCAGTACCGACCTGTTCTATACAGACCGACCGAAAAACAAAATCATGATTCGCCCGTCGCCGCGAGTCGGCCCACGAGACCTTCCGCATCATGGGCGAGATCGACGAGGTCATTGAGGCGCATGGTGGGTGGCCGGGGGCGTTTCCATCTGGCGAGGCACCCAAATGAGCCATGAAGCCGTGCCGCAGCCGTGGCAGCCCATCACTGCCCTCGGCGTCGCCGAGCGCGCCATCCAAATGTGGACGATGGCACCGCTCGCAGCGGCCTGGCGCGCCGCGAAGGGCCGAATGAACGCGGAAAACGCGGCCGGCCTGAAGACGTTCAACGAGAGGCTAATCCGCCGGCTCAGCGTGGAGACGGGCATCCTTGAACGTCTCTACGACATTGACCGAGGCACGACCGAGCAGCTCATTACCCAAGGCTTCAACGCCGACTTGGTCGTCCGTGACGCAGCAACGCTGGACTCGGAGAGCATTGTTGAGATGCTCCGTGACCATGAGCATGCGGCGAGGCTTGTCCTGGACTGGATCGGGCAAAAAAGGCGCCTCACAGGTGGCGCAATTTGCGAATTGCACCATCTGCTTACGCGCCATCAGCCAACGACAGTCGCCCAAGACCAGTTCGGCAATCGCGTCGAAATCCCGCTGCTCCGCGGCCAGTTCAAGACGCAACCCAACAATCCCAGGCGCGCAGACGGAACCGTGCACGAGTACTGCCCGCCTATCCACGTCGGTTCGGAAGTCGACAACCTTCTGCGCTGGCTCGCCGACTACGACAACGAGGATCCAATTGTCGTTGCCGCGTGGCTGCACCATAGGTTCTCGCAGATTCATCCATTCCAGGATGGCAACGGCCGAGTGTCACGCGCGCTCGTGCTGTATGTGCTCATCCGCGCCGACCTGTTGCCTGTCGTTGTCGATCGCGATGCGCGTGCAGAGTACATCGGGTCGCTCGAGGCGGCCGACAGTGGCGACCTGTCGCCATTGGTCAAACTGCTGGAGCGGATCGAAACCCAGACCATTGTCGCCGCGCTGAGCATCGACGTGGAGACCGCGACGCCACGGCCTCGCGTTGCGGCGGACGTTGTCGCAAGCATCGCGGCACGGCTGGCAAGGAAACTGGACGCCAGGGATGCCACGCTTCGGTCGGTCAACGAAGTCGCCATCGAGCTGCGAGCGCAGGCGCAATCGCAGATCGAAGACGGTTTTGCCAAGCTTGAAGAAGCCGCAATGCAGTCTGGCGGACAAAGGGCCCATTTCGATCTCGGTGCACCGGATCGAGGGAATGCGCACTGGTACCGGTCGCAGTTGGTCGGGCTCTACAGCAACAACGCATACCTCAATTTCAGGGAAGACCACTACTTCATCAAGGCATCGGTTCGTATTGAAAACGCTCGGCTTGTGTTCGTTCTTTCCTTCCACCATGTCGGCCGAGAGCTGTCAGGCGTGATGCAGGTTGTTGCGTTCGCAGAGTTGCAAGCATTCGAGAGCCAACAGGACAAGCAGCCGACCGCAGTCGATACCGTGGATTGTACCGTCGGCGGGCCGTTGGTCTTCACGCATACCAGTTCGGTCAAGGGCATCGCGCCGCAGTTTGACGAATGGCTCGACAGCGCGATGGCAGCCGCGTTCCATGCCTTCGGCGAGCGCCTGTGAGCTTGACATGTGGCCCACCCACGCAAAGACCTCCGCCGCCCGCCCAGAGATGGGCCGCGCGCCGCTGCACACCCTCGAAGTCGCAGCCGCGATGGGCGTGCGGCGATGCATCACCTCCCCCTGCACACACCGTGACCGTATCGCCGCAAACCTCATGGTGCACGAGCTTGGTAAACACTTCTCTGGCAGCAAGATCGGCGTCGGCAGCGCTGCCTTTGGCCCGCAAGCCGGCAGCAGCCCAGGCCGCCCCGCCGAACTGGGCGCAATCTTGGCCGGCAGCAGGCGAACCCGGTGCGTTCAGGGCACCCTAGTAGGCGAAACCCCAAATTCGCACCGGGATACGGGCCGTGATGCCACAACAATTCCTCAATCGGTTTCGCCTACTAGCTGCTCGTTGCGTGAAGGGGGCTCGCAGCCCCCTCGCGCGCCCATGC
>Ga0194120_10008476_pt1 | contig 13541 bp, 10 predicted proteins | sample TA2MahCa65mmetaG_FD_148642 | JGI IMG/M metagenome (GOLD analysis project Ga0194120, IMG submission 148642) | Freshwater microbial communities from Lake Tanganyika, Tanzania - TA2015019 Mahale Deep Cast 65m | ecosystem: Environmental > Aquatic > Freshwater > Lake | place: Tanzania: Lake... | reverse complement strand
GCGGAGGAGTGCGCCGGATGGGGGTCGACGAAGCGGTCGGCTGTGCCGGGCACCGCTGAGGAGACCCCCATCCGGCGCGCCCCGGCACTCACTCTCGGGTCAGGCTCCTAGAAGAGCCGGACGAAGCGACGTCGGAACGCGGCGCGCTGCTCGGCGAGATCGAGCGGATCGTCGCGCAGGAGGGCCCCGGTCAGACGTACTTCCTGGCCGGACACCCGTTCATGAAGACCGAGATCGCGCACACCATGCAGCGCGATCTCGGCGTGTTCCTGCCCGCCACCGTCGCGCTGATGGCGGTGCTTGTGTACGTGAGCGTCGGCTCGGTCGCGATGACGCTCCTGATCCTGGCGGCGGTGCTCGTCGCGGTGGTCTGGATGACCGGCTTCATGGGCTGGATCGGCCAGCCGATCACGGCGCTCTCGAACACTGCCCCGACCTTCCTGCTCGCGATCGGCTGCGCCTACGTGATGCACCTGGCGGCGTGCTACCAGCGACAGGTCCACGCCGGGGCCGACGCTCGCGCTGCGACGCTCGCCGCTCTCGAGCGCATGCGCAGACCGGTCGTCGTCGCGGGGCTCACCACCGCGATCGGCGCGGGGTTCGTGGCGCTCTCGGACCTGCCGCTCGTGCGCGGATTCGGCATCGACCTGATGGCGGGCGTGCTCTCCGTGATCGTGCTCGCCTGCTTCGCGGTGCCCGCGGTTCTGTCGCTCTCGAAGGTCCGCCGCGGCAGCGGGATCCTGACCAGCGAGCGCCGGCTCGGCGTGCTGCTCTTCGGGATCGTCGAGTTCGTCTCGCGCCGCCCGCGCGCGATTCTCGCGGCGGCGTTGCTGCTGTTCGTCGCGGCCGGCATCGCGAGCACCCGGCTCGTGGTCGATTCCAGCGGCCCGAAGGCGTTCGCCGAGGACTCGCGCTTCCGCCGCTCCTCGGAGTTCTACCGCTCGCACCTCTCCGGCGACGTGATCGAGAACGTGTACGTGCGGACGTCCGGAGCCGGCGGGATCCACGACCCCGACCTCTTGCGGCGGATGCTCGCGTTCCAGCGCGCCGCGGAGGCGCTGCCGGAGATCGACAAGAGCTTCTCGATCGCGAGCTACGTCGAGCTGATGAACCGCGCGATGCACGGGGAGGATCCGTCCGAGCTGCGCATCCCCGACAGCGCCGAGGCGGTCGCGCAGTACCTGCTGCTCTACTCGTCGGCCGGCGAGCCCGACGAGTTCGACGACCTGCTGGACTTCGAGCATCGCCACGCGCGAATCGTGCTGACCGCGACGGTCGGCTCGAGCCGCGAGAGCGCGGCGCTCCGGGCGCGGCTCGAGGCGCTCGCGCGCGAACACCTGCCCGGGGAGTCCGGCCGCGACGCGGTTCTCTCGACCGAGATCCTGCTCTCGGAGGCCGCGGACGAGCTGGCCGTCGAGCAGGTCTGGAGCCTGGCGGGCGCGTCGCTGCTGATTCTGCTGCTCTCGGCGTTCGCGTTCCGCTCGCTCTGGATCGGCGCACATCTCTTCCTGCCGATCGCGCTCCCGGTCGCGCTGAACTTCGCGGTGATGGTGATCTTCGCGATCACGCTTCGCGACGTGACCAGCGTCATCGCGGTCACCACGCTCGGAATCGCGGTGGACAGCACGGTCCACCTGCTCGACACGATCCGGCATCACGAGGCCGCGCACGGTCTGCGCCGCGTCGCGGTCTTCGAGGCGTACGTCACCACCGGCCGGCCGGTGCTGGTGACGAGCCTGATCATCGCCTCCGGGCTGGCCGTGCTCGGACTCTCGGATTTCCAGGTGATCGCGAACTTCGGCGGGCTCGAGGCGCTCTCGCTGCTCTTCGCGCTGGCGGCCGATCTGTTCATCCTGCCCGCACAGCTCCTGGCCAGCGCAGCTCCCGCGCGCGCGGACCGGGTCTCGGAGGCGCTGCTGCTCACCACGAGCGAGCGCGCGTTTCCCGCGCTTCTGGTCGAGAGCTCGGGCGAGCTGCTTCGCGTTCGCGCGCTGGGCGAGGGCGGCGCGGAGTCCGCGAGTCCGGGCGAGGAGATCCTGGTCCGCGGTCTGCGCGCGGGAACGAGACTCGCGGGGCGCGTCAGCCGGCGCGGTCCCGGGGAATCGGAGCTCGAGATCACGCTCGAGTCGGATGCGCGGGGCGAGCAGCGCTCCGCGGCCGACGAGCTGCGCCGGCTGTTCACGGGCGCGATCACGAAGGAGTTCGCGCTGGGCGGCTACCGTTTCTGCCGCGCGGATTCGATCGAGCAGCGCCAGGCCGCCTACGCGCTGCGCTTCCGCGTCTACGCGGCGCACGGCTACATCGATCCTGCCGACTTCGGCAGCCCGAGCCTGCGCGACTCTTTCGACGAGTCGGCGATCCAGTGTCTGGCGTACGACGCGGGCGGCGCCCTGGTCGGCACGGCGCGCGTGGTGCTGCCGAGCGAGCTCGGCTTCCAGACCGAGGCGTTCTTCGAGTTCGAGCCGCCCGACGTTCCGCGCGAGCGCCTGGGCGAGATCGGCAAGCTCGCGCTGTCGGTCGAGCACCGCGGCGGCGAGCGTGTCGCACTGCTCGGGCTGGTGAAGCTGCTCTACGACGCGCTGCGCGAGCACGACCTCGGCCACGCCTACGCGTTCATGCCCCGCAATCTGATCGAGTCGCTCGCCCGGCTCGGGTTCCCGTCGAGCCCGCTCGGTCCGCTCTCGGCCGCGACCGAGGCCGCGCGGCGCCGCTCGCCGATGCGCGGCTACTTCGAGCGGCTCGATCCGCAGTCGGTGCTCTTCGACCTCGACCAGGCCGGCCGCGGCTTCGGGGGGAAGTCGTGAGGCTGCGACGCGATCCGCTGCTCTGGTGCGCGGCCGTGCTGCTGCTGCTCACGGGGATGTACGGAGCGATCGAGACCTCGCGCTGGCGCGACCGGCAGTTTGCGGGGTTTCTCGTGCTGCGAAACGGGGTCGTCGCCTCGGCAGGGCTCGCGCACTGGCCCGGCACCTCGGACGGCGAGATCTACGGCCGGCAGGTGACCGAGGTCGACGGGAGCTCGGTGCGCGGCGGCGCAGAGGTACGCGCGGCGATCGCGGGCGCAAGCGAGGGGAGATCGGTCCGCTACCGCTTCGGCGAAGGCGAGGGCAGCTTCGTCCGGAGCGTCGAGACGCGGCGCTTCGCCTTTCGCGACCTCTGGCTCCTGTTCGGGAGCTTCATGCTGAACGGAGCCGCGTTCGGCATCGTCGCGATCCTGACGCGCGCGCTGCGCGGCGGCGACCGGCTGGGCCGCGGCACGTTCGCGTTCTTCTGGCTGGCGGCGATGTACACGTTCTCGGCTCTGGACCTGTACGGTCCGTACCGGCTGTTCCGGCTGCACGTGCTCTGCGAGTCGTTCCTGTTCGCGGGCACGATCCACATGGCGCTGGTGTTTCCGCAGTCACCGCGGCTGGTGGAGCGGTTCCCCTGGCTGATCCACGTGCCGTACGGGCTGGCGCTGCCGGTCGCGGTGGCGGGACAGATCTGCCTGGACGACCCCGAGCGCTACGTGGTCCACCACGGCGTCTCGATGCTCCTGTTCGGCCTGGCGGTGGTCGGCCTGATCGCGTCGCAGGTCCACGCGGGTCTGCGCCCGGCGTCGTTCGAGGCGCGCCAGCGCGTCCGCGTGGTCGCGTTCGGAGCGGTCGCGGCGCTCAGCCCCTCGGTCGGGCTGGTCGTCATCTCTCCGCTCGTGGGCTTGAACGCCTCGCAGAACTCGATGGCGTTCACCGCGTTCCTGTTCCCGGCCGCGGTGGCCTACGCGGTTCTGCGTCACAACCTGCTCGAGGTCGACGCGCTGATCCGCCGCTCGGTCGCGTACGCGGCGCTCACGCTCCTGGCCGCTCTCGTCTACGGGGGCGGCGTCGCGCTCACGCATCGCGCGTTCGCCGACGCGCTCGACTATCGCGAGCCGGTCTTCGCGATCGTCTTCGGCGTGGTCTGCGTCGGCCTGATGCTGCCGCTTCGCGACCACGCGCAGGCGCTGATCGATCGGCTCTTCTTCCGCAACGCCTACGACTATCGCCGGATCGTCGAGGAGACGAGCGGACGGCTGGCTTCGGCGACCGAGCTCGCGTCCCTGTCGCGAGAGCTGCACCGCGGCGTCGAACGCGCGCTGCATCCCCAGGGCGCGGGCCTCTTCGTCCGCGGCGAGGGCGGCGCGATGTTCGCGGTGGGGGACGCGGGCCTGCTTCGGGCGCCGCTCGACGTTCCCGCCGACCGCAAGAGCGTCGACGCGGCGGACGGCGGGCTGGTGATCCCGTTCCGCAGCGAGGGCGAGCTCGTCGCGGCGCTCGTGCTCGGCCCCCCGCGCTCCGGCGGCATGTACAGCGGCGAGGACCGCGCGCTGCTCCACACGCTCGCGCACCAGGGCGCGGTCGCGGTTCGAAACGCGCTCGCGCTCGAGCAGCTTCGCGAGCTCAATCGCAGCCTCGAGGGCAAGGTCGAGGCCCGGACCCACGACCTGCAGAAGGCGCTCGACGAGCTGCGAAGCACCCAGACCCAGCTGCTCCACCGCGAGAAGATGGCGTCGCTCGGGGCCTCGTCCGGCTCGCTCGGGCTCGACTCGAACGCGCCCGCGACGCAGGGAAGCGTCAGCCGGAAGCGGCTTCCCTGGCCGGGCGCGCTCTCGAGCGAGATCGAGCCGCCGAGCAGCTCGGCGAGCCGTCGCGAGAGTGCGAGCCCCAGGCCTGCGCCGCCGATGCGTCGCGTGGAGGAGCCGTCGACCTGCGTGAAGGGTCGGAAGATGCGCAGCTGCTCCTCGGGGCTCATCCCGATGCCGGTGTCCGTCACCGTGAACTCGACCGCGTCGCGATCGCCGCAGCGTGCGCTGCAGACCGAGAGCTCCACGTGGCCGCACTCCGTGAAGCGCAGCGCGTTGCCGAGCAGGTTCAGCAGGATCTGCCGCAGCCGCCAGAGGTCGGTGGCGAGCTCGGCGGGCGCCGCCGGCGGGCGCACGAGCCGCAGCTCGAGCCCTCGCTCGCGTGCCTGCGGCGAGAGCGTCGCCGAGAGATCGGCGAGCAGCGCGTCGATCTGCACCTGCTCGCTCTGCAGCCAGAGCTTTCCGGCCTCCATTCGCGACAGGTCCAGGATGTCGTTCAGAAGCCGCAGCAGGTGGCTGCCGTTGGTGTGGATCGAGAGCAGCGCGCGCGCCCGCTCCTCCGACTCGAGCCCGTCCTCGAGCAGCTGGCTGTAGCCCAGGATCGCCGTCATCGGCGTGCGCAGCTCGTGGCTCATGTTGGCCAGGAATTCGCTCTTGGCGCGGCTGGCGGCCTCGGCCGCGTCCTTCGCCTCGGAGAGCGAGGCGAGCGCGCCCGCGAGGTCCTGGTTGCGGGCCTTGAGCTCGAGCAGCAGCCCGTCGTTCTCGCGCGCGAGCTGAGCCCGCTCGAGCACCGAGCGCACCGTCGCCAGCAGGTGAGCGGGCGGACACGGCTTGCTCAGGTAGGCGTGCACCCGGGCCCGGTTGATCGCGTCGACGGTGTCGTCGAAGTCGGCGAAGCCCGTGAGCAGGATCCGGCCGATCAGATCGTCGCGCGCGGCGACGCGCGAGAGCAGCTCGACGCCGGAAAGGCCCGGCATCCGCTGATCACAGACGACGACGTCGTACTCGCCCGCCGCGAAGCGCTCCCAGGCGGCCTCGGCGCTCGCCTCGCCCACGACTTCGCCCAGCGGCCGAAGCGCGCGGACGAGCAGCTCCACGCCTCGTGGCTCATCATCGACGACGAGGATCCGGGCCGGCCTGGACATTCGCTCTCGCATCGGCTGCGCGCGAGGCGAAGTGGAGCGCGGCTCAGGTGCGGACCGAGAACTCGAAGCCGGATGGGAACGGCACCGTCACGGACTGGAATCCGCTCCGGCCCGACTGCACGTAGGCCAGGTACGGCGCGAGTGAGCGCTTGAACGTGCGAACGTTGTCGGCGAGCACGACCGCGCCCGGGCGGAGCTTGGGCGCGAGAAGCTCGATCATCGGCAGGTAGAGCTCCTTCCAGCCATCGAGCAGGACCAGGTCGATCGGCGGCGCCAGGTCGCGGAGCGTCTGCAGCGCATCGCCGAGCCGCACCTCCGCGTGGCCGGCGAGCCCGGCCGCCTCCAGGTTCGCCAGCGCCTGCTCGTGCTTGCCGGGCTCGAGCTCGGAGCCGATCACGCGGCCGTTGCCGTTGTCGCGCGCGGCGGCCGCCGCGTAGATCGTCGACACGCCGAAGGAGGTTCCGAACTCGACGATCCGCCGCGCCGAGAGGGAGCGGGCCACCAGGTACAGGAAGCGCCCCTGGGCCGGCGAGAGCGGGATGTACAGGTCCTTCATTCGCGACGAGAGGACGGCGGGCGCGGGTGCGTCCCGGCCCAGGAACGAGCGCGCGAGCGACGGCAGCCGTCCCAGCATGCGGAACACGTCGCCGCGAGCCGCCGCGTGCAGGCGCTCCAGCTCCGACCGGACCTGCGGATCGTCGAGTGAGCTCGGGGTCGGGATGATCGAGAGCGCGCGTTCCAAGGCCGTTCCTCCCCGACCGAGTCTACGCCACAAGAGCTAGACTCTGGAACAGGAGGGATCGATGTCGGACCGCAAGCGGAACTCTCACAGCTCGCTGATCACCGAGGGCCACAATCGCGCGCCCAACCGCGCGATGCTCCGCGCGGTCGGCTTCGGCGACGCCGACTTCGGCAAGCCGATCGTCGGCGTGGCCAACGGTGACAGCAACATCACGCCGTGCAACCTCGGGCTGGGAGATCTGACGGTCGCAGCGTGCGAGGCGATCCGGCGCGCCGGCGGCATGCCGCAGACGTACGGCACGATCACGATCAGCGATGGGATCTCGATGGGCACCGAGGGCATGAAGTGCTCGCTGGTCTCCAGAGAGGTGATCGCGGATTCGATCGAGACCGTCTGCCGCGGACAGTGCCACGACGGCGTGATCGCGATCGGCGGCTGCGACAAGAACATGCCGGGCGCGCTGATCGCGCTGGCGCGGCTCGACATCCCCGGCGTGTTCGTCTACGGCGGAACCATCAAGCCCGGCCACTACAAGAACGAGGACCTCACGATCGTCTCGGTCTTCGAGGCGGTCGGGGCGCACGGCGCGGGTCGGATGAGCGACGCCGACTTCGCCGAGATCGAGCGGCGCGCGTGTCCGGGCAAGGGCTCGTGCGGCGGCATGTACACCGCGAACACGATGTCGAGCGCGATCGAGGCGATGGGCATGAGCCTGCCGGGAAGCTCGACCATGGCGGCCGAGGACGACGAGAAGCGCGAGAGCGCGGCCGAATCCGGGCGCGTGCTGATCGACCTGGTGGCTGCGAACCTGACGCCGCGAAAGATCATGACGCGGAAGGCGTTCGAGAACGCGATCGCGGTGGTGATGGCGGTCGGCGGCTCGACCAACGCCGTGCTGCACCTGCTCGCGATCGCGCACTCGGCCGAGGTGCCGCTGCAGCTGGACGACTTCGAGCGGATCCGCGCGCGCGTGCCGGTGCTGGCCGACCTGAAGCCGAGCGGGAAGTACGTGGCCACCGATCTGCACCGCGTGGGCGGGATTCCGCTGGTGATGAAGATGCTGCTCGAGCGCGGCCTGATCCACGGCGACTGCCTCACGATCACCGGCAAGACCGTCGCCGAGAACCTCGCGAACGTCCCGTCGCAGCCGCCCGCGGGTCAGGACGTGCTGCGCCCGTTCGGAAAGCCCGTCTACGACGAGGGGCACCTCGCGATCCTGCGCGGAAATCTCGCGCCCGAGGGTTCGGTGGCGAAGATCAGCGGCATCAAGCTGCGCGAGATCACCGGTCCGGCGCGCGTCTTCGACTCGGAGGAGAAGTGCATGGAGGCGATCATGGCCGACCGTATCCGCAATGGAGACGTGGTCGTGATCCGCTACGAGGGGCCGAAGGGCGGGCCCGGAATGCGCGAGATGCTCTCGCCCACGTCCGCGCTGATCGGAAAGGGCCTCGGCGGTTCGGTCGGCCTGCTCACCGACGGCCGCTTCTCGGGCGGCACGTACGGATTGGTCGTGGGGCACGTCGCGCCGGAGGCCTTCGTCGGCGGGCCGATCGCGCTGGTGCACGAGGGAGACTCGATCACGATCGACGCGAAGCAGCGCCTGCTGCAGCTGAACGTTCCGGACGACGAGCTCGCCCGGCGCCGCCGCGAGTTCCGCATGCCCGCGCCGCGCTATCCGCGCGGTGTGCTCGCGAAGTTCGCAAAGCTCGTCTCGAGCGCGGCGCTCGGCGCCGTCACGGACGCCGATCTTTGAGCTGGCTCGTCGCCGCGGGGCTGTTCGGCCTGCTCTCGGTCGCGGCGGGCGCCTTCGGAGCGCACGGCCTGCGCAGCTCCGTCACGCCCGAGCGGCTCTCGGCCTGGCAGACCGCGGCGCACTACGCGCTGGTGCACAGCGGCGTGCTTCTCGCGCTCGCGCTGCACGCTTCGGCCACGGGGCGCAGCATCGGGCTCTCGGCGACGCTCTTCAGCGCGGGGATCCTGCTCTTCTCGGGCTCGATCTTCGGGCTCGTGCTCTTCGAGCTGCGCTGGCTCGGCCCGGTGACACCGATCGGTGGCGTCTGTCTGCTCGCCGGCTGGGCGTCGCTGCTCGTGCTCGTGCGCCCGATGTAGCCCGGCGGCGATGAGCACCCCCGCCCGCGTCCTCGCCGGAATCGCGTTCCTCGCCGTCGCGCTGGGCATCCTGCTCGGCGGGCACGGCTACATCGCGCGGCGGCTCGTGCTCGATCCTGGAATCGCCGAGCCCGCGCGCAGCGCCCTGCTCGGGGTGATCTGTCTCGGCCTCGCGTCGCTCGTGGCGCAGCCGCTCGCGGAGCGGCTGATCGCGCCGCCCTGGAACCGGCTGGTCGGCTGGCCGGCGTCGCTCTGGATGGGGACGGCCTTCCTGCTGCTGGTCGCGCTCGGCGCAGGCGATCTGCTGCGCTTCCTCGCCGGCGGCGTCGCGTATGCGGCGGGGGGCGAGCTGCCCGACGCGACGGCCGCGGCGCGCGCTCAGGCCGCGACCACGCTCGGGGTCGTCGGCATCGCGGGAGCGCTCGCGCTCGTCTCGGGCCTGCGCCCGCCCCGCGTCGCGCGGGTCGAGATCGCGCTCTCGCGCTGGCCGAAGGTGCTCGACGGCTTCCGCATCGCGCAGATCAGCGACATCCACATCGGGCCGCTGCGCGACCGGCGCTTCTCGGCCGCGCTCACCGCGCAAGTGAACGCGCTCGCGCCCGACCTGATCTGCGTCACGGGCGACCTGGTCGACGGCAGCGCGCGCCTGCTCGCGGACGAGGTCGCGCCGTTCGGGGGCTTGCGCGCGCGGCACGGCGTCTTCTTCGTGACCGGAAACCACGACCACTACTCCGGCGCCGACGCCTGGAGCGACGTGGTCGCGAAGCTCGGGCTCGTGCCGCTGCGCAACCGCAGCGTCACCATCCGGTGTGAGGGCGCGGCGTTCACGCTCGCCGGGGTGGACGATCACCGCGGCGGATTCGGCGGCGGGGACCGCGAGGATCTGCCGAAGGCGCTCGCGGAGCGCGATCCCGCGCTTCCGGTCGTGCTGCTCGCGCACGATCCCGCCACGTTCAAGCGCGCGTCGCAGAGCGGCATCGATCTGCAGCTCTCGGGGCACACCCACGGCGGGCAGATCTGGCCGTTCCGATTCCTGGTCCGGCTGGCGGTTCCGTTCGTCGCCGGGCGCTACGCGCGAAACGGCGCCGAGCTCTACGTGAGCCGAGGCACCGGCTTCTGGGGCCCGCCGATGCGCCTGTTCGCGCCGGCCGAGATCACCGAGCTCACGCTGCGCTCGCGGGCGTAGCGGTGTCCTCGTCCCGAAGCGGCTTCTGCCCGCGGTGCAGGAACCAGCGCTCGACGACGACGCGGCGCGCGAACGCCGGCGTCGCGAGCAGCCGCGCGGCGAGCCAGGGGCGAAGCGGCGCCGGAATCCACGCGGAGGCCGACGCCGCGCCCGCGCGCGGACCGAAGCGCGCCTCGACCGCCCGCGCGTACGAATCCAGGCTCGCGTCGCCGCGCGCGGCTGCGGCTGCGAGCGCCTGCGCGGCGAGGATTCCCGATTCGACCGCGGGCCGGATGCCCTCGCCGCTCTGCGGCCAGGCCAGGCCCGCGGCGTCCCCGACCAGCAGGAAGCCGTCGCCCGTGAGCGGGCGCGTGGACTGGCCGTTCAGCAGGTACGCATGTCCGTGTAGCTTCGCCGGCCTGCGCCGGGGCAGCTTTCCGAGCGCTTCGGCAAGCGCGAGGAAGCGCTGCGCGTGGCCGGAGAGGTCGTGCGCATCCTGCCGCCCGATTCCGAAGTTCAGCACCGGTCCCTTGCGCACCAGCCACGCGTAGCCGCGCAGGTCCGCCGAGAAGTACAGCTCCGGCACCTCCGGTGAGACGCCGCACTCGCGGATCTGATCGCGGTCGAGCTCGAGCTCGAGCTCCTGCGCCGCGACGACGGCGTCCGCGTTCCGGCTTTCGGGCGCCAGCAGTCGCGCAACCGGACAGAAGTGCCCGCCCGCTCCGACCACGAGCTTCGCGCGGAGCTCGCCGTTGGCGAGCCAGGCGCCGCCCTCGCGGACCAGCGAGCGCAGCGGCTCGCCCAGGCGAAGCTCCGCTCCGCAGCGCTGCAGCAGTCTCGTGTCGAATTCACAGCGGCGGATCCCGTAGCTCACGACATCGGAATACGTCACTCGCGTGCTCCGCGCGCCGAGCCGCCCCACCTCGAAGCCGCGGAACGGCTGGAGCACGCTCGACTGCGCGTAGTCGTCGGGGTCGATCTCGAGCGTCTCGAGGATCTGCGGCGTGATCCAGCCGGCGCAGACCTTGTCGCGCGGGAATCGCTTCGCGTCCATCAGGACGACGTGCAGGCCGAAGCGGCGAAGCCTCCACGCGCAGGTCGATCCGGCGGGGCCGCCGCCGACGATCAGCACATCGCAGTTCAAGCGGCTACGCCTCGCGCGCGTAGAGCTTCGCGCGCGTCCACGGGATCGCGTTCGAGCGCGAGCGCGCGAACGCGACCTGCCAGAGCTGCAGGCTGCTGGTGTGGAACGACGCCTGCGATCCCGCGAGGTACAGCCGCCACGTCCGCACGAAGCGCGCGTCGAAGCGGCGCTCGATCTCCGCGGCGTTCTTCTCGAACCGCTCCAGCCAGTGCGCGAGCGTCTTCTCGTAGTGCAGGCGCAGGTCCTCGACGTCGAGCACGGCGAAATCCCGCTTCGAGAGGATCGCGACCATCTGCTCGAGCGTGGGCGCGTACGCGCCGGGGAAGATGTGCCGCGAGATCCACGGATCCATCGGCCGGCGCGCGACGCGGCCGATCGAGTGGATCAGCCCGCGGCCGTCGGGAGCCAGGCAGCGGTCGATCACCCGGCCGAGCCGCCGGTAGTTCTCCGGCCCGACGTGCTCGAGCATGCCGACCGAGACGAAGGCGTCGTAGCTGCCTGCGATGTTTCGGTAATCGTCCTCGCGGAACTCCACGCGATCCGAGAGCCCCTGCGCGCGCGCCTGCTCGCGCGCGTAGCGGATCTGCTCGCTCGAGATGTTGTACGCGGTGACGCGAGCACCGTGCGCGCGCGCGAGGTGCAGCGCGAGCGATCCCCAGCCGCAGCCCGCCTCGACCACGCGCTCGCCGGGCCGCAGCCAGAGCTTGCGCGCGACGTGCTCGTGCTTCGCGATCTGCGCCTCTTCGAGCGACGCCGTCGGAGTCGGGAAGTACGCGCAGGTGTACGACATGGAGCGATCGAGCCAGCGCGCATAGAAGTCGTTGCCGAGGTCGTAGTGGTGGTGGACGTTCGCGCGCGCCTTGCTGCGCGAGCGGCTTCGCCTGCGCCAGAGCTGCCACGCCCAGGCCGCGCGCCGCAGCGGCGTGGCGCGCCGCGGGGCGGCGAACGCGAGCTTCAACACGCTCGGGAGATCGCCCTCGATCTCGAGCGCTCCGCTCGCGTAGGCGTCGCCCAGGCCGTTCGAGCCGGGGGCGAGCAGCAGGTCGCGGAGCACGCGCCGCTCGCGAAGCACGACGCGGCCGAGCGCGGGCGCGTCCGAGAGGCGCAGCTCTTCGGAATTCCAGAGCACGAGCCGCAGACGCGGATCGCCGCTCGCTTCGAGGATTCGCCGCGCGAGGCGGCGCTCGAGGCCGGTCACTCCGGTGGAAGCAGAACCACCCATCCAGCTCATGGGCTCACCTCCGTGATCCCGACTCACTGAATCCAGGCAACTCGCGAGCCCAGAATACCCCCGGCGGAGCGCGCGCGGCGAGGGAATTTCAGCCGGGCAACGGATCCGACGGCTTCGTTACCACCTGCCAGTGCAGGCACGCATCGACCGGGCGGCGCGGAGGCCGGCCGTGCCTGCCCGATGGCCAGCCGATCGGCAGCAGCGCGATCGACGGACAGCCCTCGGGCAGCCCGAGCCAGCGGTCGCACTCGTCGCCAAAGCTGCGGTGCAGCGTCGTGAGCGAGGCGCCGAGCCCCACGGCGCGGCAGGCGAGGAGCACGTTCTGGATGCAGGGAAACAGCGCCTGCACCTGCGGCCGACCGCGGCGCGTCCAGCCCGCCACGAACAAGTGTACGGGCGCCTCGTGCAGGTGGTCGGCGAGAAAGAGCGCGGCGCGCATGTTGCGCCGCCCGGCCTCGGGAAAGTCGTCTCGCTTCGCGGCCTCGAGCGCAGGCGCGATGTACGCGTGGAATCCGCGTCGGTAGCGCTCGGCCACCCAGGCGCGCCGCTCCGGCTCGGTCACGGCGACGAAGACCCACGGCTGGCGGTTGCCGCCGCTCGGCGCGAAGGTGCCCGCTTCGCAGACCTTGCGCACGAGCTCGCGCGGGACGGGATCCGGGCGCAGGCGCCGGATCGCGCGCGCGGTGCGAATCCCCTCGAGCAGGGGAACGTCCTCGCCGATCCGCGCGACGTCGATCTCGTCGCTCAACCCGGGCGATCCTTCAGCACGGCGAGCTGCTCGCGGTAGCCGGCGCGGATCGAGGCGATCTCGGCGTCGGTGAAGTCGAGCTCGATCGCGATCGCGGTGATCTCGGCGTTCTCGATCGAGGAGATGTTCCCGTCGGCGGCAGCGACCGCGAACATGCAGCGCAGCAGGTCGACGCGCTGCGCGCGATCCGAGAGCTCCTTGAACTGCCGCGTGACCAGGTAGTTCTCGGTGCCGCCGAGCGCGATCGCCTGCGTCTTCGCGATCTGCACGACCAGAACCGCCTGCGCCTCGTCGAGCGCCGACCACTCGCGCACCAGGCGCGTCATCTGCGAGGTCTCCTCGGGCGAGATCTCGAGGTCCGCGCGCGCCACGCGGGCGAGCACGTAGGCGAAGGCCGCGAGGTAGCGCGCTTCGGCCACCGGAAGCGCGTCGAGCCTGGCCGCGATGCGACGCACGGTCTCCGTGTCGCGCGCGTCGCCGGGCAGGTCCGAGCCGATTCCGAGCAGTCTGCGCAGCGATCTCATCGGCGCCTAGGAGCCTGACCCGAGAGTGAGTGCCGGGGCGCGCCGGATGGGGGTCTCCTCAGCGGTGCCCGGCACAGCCGACCGCTTCGTCGACCCCCATCCGGCGCACTCCTCCGCCCACGACACGCCGACG
>Ga0194120_10008475_pt1 | contig 13541 bp, 13 predicted proteins | sample TA2MahCa65mmetaG_FD_148642 | JGI IMG/M metagenome (GOLD analysis project Ga0194120, IMG submission 148642) | Freshwater microbial communities from Lake Tanganyika, Tanzania - TA2015019 Mahale Deep Cast 65m | ecosystem: Environmental > Aquatic > Freshwater > Lake | place: Tanzania: Lake... | reverse complement strand
GTTCGTGCAGGGCATGGAGTTGGTCCCGGCCACCGGGCGCCTGGCCATCATGAATCTGCTGCTGCATGGCATCAATACCGATGTCTGCCCGATTCAGGTCGGCGTCGATAGCCTGGCCAAGGACCCCAGCGAGAAATTCAGCCTGGTGCTGACCAACCCGCCCTTCGGCAAGAAAAGCAGCTTTTCCATCGTCAACGAGGAGGGCGACCTGGAAAAGGAGGACCATGCCTATCAGCGCGACGGCTTCTGGGTGACGACCAAGAACAAACAGCTCAATTTTCTTCAGCATGTGACCACGCTGCTGAAGATGAACGGCCGCTGTGCGATTGTCGTTCCGGATAACGTGCTGTTCGAGGGTGGGGCAGGGGAGACCGTGCGGCTCAAGCTGTTGAAGGATTACAACGTCCATACCTTGCTGCGTCTGCCCACGGGTATTTTTTACGCCCAGGGCGTCAAGGCGAATGTGCTGTTTTTCGACGCCAAGCCGGCCCGCGAGGCGCCCTGGACCGACAAGCTGTGGGTTTATGACTTCCGCACCAATGTGCATTTCACGCTGAAGACGAAGCCCCTGCGGCGGGAACATCTGGACGATTTCATCGCCTGCTACTTCCATATTTCGGCGGCGGACGTGGCCGCCCTGCGCGACCCGAATCATCCCACCCGACCCAGCGTGCTGACCCGGCTGGACCGTGAACCCACCTGGAGCGAGGCGAACCCGGAAGGCCGCTGGCGGGCTTACGACTACGAGGAGTTGATCCAGCGCGACAAGACCAATCTGGATATCTTCTGGCTCAAGGACAAAAGCCTTGAAGATACCGAGAACCTGCCGGAACCCGACGAACTGGCGCGGTCCATCGCGGAGGACTTGCGGGCGGTGCTGGAGCAGTTTGAGGCGATTGCGGGGGGTATGATTGATTATCATGACTTGGAACGTTGAAGCATACATTTACCCTTGTGAAGCTGGCACTTAATGACTCTAAATATGCGCGTTAAGGCGGATGCTTCATGATTTTCAATCTTTGATCGTTAAACTCAAAAAAAGAGATGAGCTATGGAGACCACTGTCCTTTTTAAGGTTGAACAGCATGTGTTCCAATTACGCCAAAACATTAAATCCATCGCGCTCTACAATACTAGCGAGCATACACCGAAAACATGTAGTGTCTTTTTTGTGGAAAGCGGGGCCCCTTTGCCGCCGCCACATACTAGTGTTGATGATCAAGGTCATATAATCGATGGAGCCATGTTTTTCCAATCGGAATTCATTCCCTTGTTCCTGGATATGTTGAGAAATGAAATAATGTGGGTCTTTTTATCGAAGAATTCAGAAGAAAATGGTATTTCTACGCAAAACTGGCAGGGCATGGGAGAAACGTAAATGAGTTTCCCGTTATGGAGTACACGGAAGCCGAGGGAGCGATAGCAGACGAGCGATGTGTGAGGACCACCGTGTTGCCGTAGGGCCGCTGGTGAAACGTAGCGGATAACGAACGCGGGCCGCCGAAGGCAAACTCTGCTCGTTGGCCTTGCGGGCGTGGAACGGGTGCGGGAGGTCTGGCACACGGCCTGGTAACTGGAGTTGATCCGCCAGTAAAACCGCCACCAGGGCGGTTTTACTGTGTTCGCGGTTGTCGCGTGCCAGTCACGGGCTGTTTGGTCTCATCCTGGGTGTCCTCATCGGAAAGTCGGCGTCGATGCAATATTCAGCCGCCCAACAGGACTGTCACCAAACGGTTATCCCGGGGCGTTGATTCGCGACGCTGTCCTCCCACGGAGGTGGTGACGTTTTGTTCACCGCTTCCGTTGATGACGATCGAAAATGCCACTTCAGCCGAGCCTCCGGCGGGTAGGCTGCCTAAATCGCAGGTTTGAACTTTAACGCCAACGGACGGCGAGCACCGGCCTTGGGCAGGCGCCGAACTACGCAAGCTGACGCCATCGGGCCACACCTGCGTCAGGTTTGCCACCGCCGCTTGCGTGCCCTGGTTGTGAACGTGGAACACCAGGGCGCAGGGCTTGCCGCGTTGGCAGGCGGCTTGCGGCGGGAACTCAATGCCCAGATTATCCGCACCCGCTATCCAGGTCATATCACGCGCAAAAACATCCGTGGCGCCATTGGCGTCGTTGGCGGATAAATTATCGGCTGTCGAGTGAAAAAACACGTTGCCACCGCTCGCCGACATGGCTGTCCATTCACTGTAATCATTGCCCTCGGCGCCTTTATTATTGATGCTGACACGTTGAACATTTTTGGCTTGGCGGTCGTAAACGAATATGTCCTGGGTGGCGTTATGATCATCGCCGATTAAATCACTGGCCCGGGATTGAAAGGCGACATAGCGGCCATCGGCGCTAAAGGCGGCATTGGTGCTGCTTTCATTGCCAGGTTTACCCGCCGGGGTATTACTGATGCGTCGAGTGGTACCCAAGGCGCGGTCCCTCACGAAAACGTCATACCAGGGATCATTATCGCCAGGAGCAAGATTTTGCGCGTCGGATTCAAAACCAACAAAGCGACCATTGGCGCTGATAATCGGCCAACTACTCCGACCACTGCCGTCGGCCGGTTCGTTCTTGGAGGTTACGCTAACCATCTGGGTTACGCCGGCTCGCATATCGCGCACAAAACAATCCATCGTCTGGTTTTTATCCCCCGTCACCAGATCATCGGCGAAGGATGCAAAAGCAATCATACGGCCATCCGCGCTGATGCTTGGATAAGTGCTGGTGACACCGCTGTCATTCCCCTGATATCTGCCAGGCCGACCGCTGAGGCTGATGCTGACCAGACGCGTGGTCCCGGTTTTGCGGTCACGCACGAACACATCATGATCCGCACTGGCGGCGGGATCTTCACCGGGAAAAAGATTTCCTGCGTAAGAAGCAAACGCGACATAACGGCCATCGGCGCTGATCGCCGGCCAGCTACTCGAGCGGTCAGCCGCCAAACCATCGGAATTTAAATCCACGCGCTCCGTCTTGCCGGTTTGCAAGTCATGCAGGAATATCTTCGAATAAAGCGAATTTTCGCCGGTTACGAGATTCCGCGCATACGAATCAAAGGCGACATAGCGGCCATCGGCGCTGATGGCCAAGGCGTGACTGTTATCATCCGCCTGCTCCCCGCTTGAACTCACGCTGACGCGCAGAATTTGGCCGGTCAAGCGATCACGCACAAACACGTCGACTTTCCCGTTGGTGTCACCAGCCACCAGTTGGCTGGCCGCCGAGGTGAAGGCAACAAAACGCCCATCGGCGCTGACCGAGGGCATTGCACCACTACTATTATCCTGCGTCGCCGAGCTTTTCAGGCTGATTTGCGAGGTACGTCCCGCGCTTGCGCTGGGCGTTGCATTAAGAAATGCGCATAGACAAAGTCCAACGGTCGAAATTTTATGCATTTGTGCTTCCTGAGCGCTTTGGAGAACGGAGGGGATAATGAACGATAGCAAAAACCCTCGGATAATGCCTGTGCCGCCGCTTCAATATGAGCAAACTTGTCCGGTAATCAAATCCAGTTGATCTTGTTTAAGCATGTTCATGGTCTTCACCACCGACTGAAAACCGACCTCTAGGTCGGTCAATTGAGAACTGCCGGGCTAAAGATGACAGGGTCCGCGCTATTGTGAATCAGCGATAATCATGATTCTCTCTACCTACCAGCCAGCCAACAACGTCCGGTAGGTCTCCGTCTGATTGAGGACCTCAGCCGTCTGCTCCCAATCGACATCCAGTGATTCGGTGGTTTCCTTGAGCGTGAAGGGGTTTTCCCGGCGTTCGGCGATGATCTCCAACACTGTATTCTCGTTCCAGGCTTTGTCATCGAGCATGTCGGTCACCCACTGATCGACGATAAAGTCGGGGATGGTGCCAAAAATGGCAGTGACTTCCTGAATACGGGCATTCAAGGTCTTGAACAGCCGCTGTTCCGCGCCTTGGTCATACCGCATGTTGTAGAACGGAATCCGCTTGGCCAGCGTACCGCGTTGCACCCGCCCCTTGCGCTGCTCCAGTACGGTCGGGTTCCAGGGCAAATCGAGATTGATCAGGCAACCCAGATGCTGCAGATTCAAGCCGGTGCTGGCAGCGTCGGTACCGATCAGCAGTTTGAGCCGACCCTGGGTCACTTTCTCCTTTAACAGCTCCCGGTCAACGCTCTGCACCTTGCCGTCTTCGAAGAGCTTGCTGGCGCTGCTGTTGGCATAGAGGCCAATGGGTTCGTCGAAGTGCTTGAGCAGGTATTCGGCCAGAGCATAGGCTGAGTCGTAGAACTGGCTAAAGATCAGGACACCGCGATCGACCCATTTCTCGCCCTCGAATTCCTGTCCCAGAACGTCCCGTACCCGTTCGAACTTGGGATCGTCTTCCCGCTGCCGATGTTCGGCCAAATGGTCGCGCAGACGCAGTTGGAGCCCCCTCTCGGCCTGTTCCACGGGATAGATGGAGTTACCCTACTCGTCAGAAAGGTTTGGTAAAGACTGGCCAGCCGGGAACTGTGGCGGTGCGGCATGGGCTTGACCTAAGCCCGCAAGGCGGCTGCGCAAGCACCCTCGATAACCGCATCCGACAAGTAATACCCGTTTTGCCGTAGGTCCACCAGGACACTGCGCAAGTCCTTCACCATGCCGCGCCGATTGGCTTCCACCAACAGCCCCGCCGTGCCCTTGACGGTCAGGTCGTAGACTTGTCTGGCCACACGCCGGCCGCGCTTTTCATCGATGACGACCATGGCCGAGGGAATACTTCGCGCCAGCGAGATCACCGCTGCTTCGCCGGGGTCCAGTTCCGCGATCAGAAGAGGATCGGAGCTTGGTGCTTCCCTGACGCGGTACAACCAATCCGGCGCGGCCAGTGTTTCGGCGCCGGGGCGCCCCCAGCCCGCCACGGTAACCTCATGGTAGACCGGTTCCGGTATCCAGAACTCGCCGAATAATGCCTGCAACAGATCCAGGCGATCGGCCAGAGACAGCGCTACCAGAGGGCCAGCGTTGATGACCGCACAGTTGGCCAGCATCAGGCGAACTCGTCCTTCAGCTCTTCGGCATTCATATCGACCACCGGCACGCCCGCCCGGCTAGCAGCCAGCAGGAATTCCACCCGGCCCATGCCGCACAATCGGCCGGCCTTGCCGGATGAGATGCGCCCCATTTCAAAGAATTTAAGGGCCAGCAGGAGGCGGGCTTCATCGGCAAAGTTGTCGGCCAGCTCCGCCGCTACAGGCAGCCCTTCTACCGGTAATTCAATCGTCAGAGTTTGCATGGTGATCCTCTATTTCAGTCCCGATGATGCTCGATGCCGATCGCCAGTTGGGTCAAGGCATTCTGATACTTCGCCCAAGGCGGATTGTGCGCGGTCATTTCCCGCAGGTAGGCCAGAACCGCCGCCAGGCGGGTGGTGCGCAGGTTGCGGAAGTCGGTGGCGTCCACCAGGTGCTTGACCGCCCGTTCCACCTCGGCGCCATCGGCAAGCAACTTGAGCGCGTGGTAGATGTGGCGGGTCGGTGAATAGCGCCATAAGCCCCGGTCGGCCGCCGGTACCTCATCGAAACGCAGCGCTTCGGGTCGCGGCAGTTCTTCCGGCAACACGGTGCGGGTATCGTTGGCGCGGGTCGGGCCGAGCAGGCTCTCGGCATCGGCCAGCCCATAGGCGCGGCCCAGGTCCTGGAAGACACCCAACTTGAACACGCCCTGCGCTTCGCCCTCCAGGTTTGGTGGATGGCCTTGGTCATGTCTTCGATGCTGCTCAGGAAACCCAATCACTCATTGTCGTCCAGTCTCTCAAGACAAGCAAAGAGCTTTCAAAAGCTACTTTGACATGATCCGGTGATGAATCAACTGAAAGTGTATTCATTACCCGGCGGACCACGTTTCGTACGATGTGAATTCCCGTGATGGAACACCACCATAGCCGGTATATTCGGTAGCGGGCAATCGAGTGGTTCATCATGGGTGTGATTCAGGTGCGAAGCGCTGCATGTCGGGGTGTAGGCTGGCGGGTATCCGCACAATGGTTTGGTGACCCTGTCAGACCCAAGTTCGTTGGCAGGCTCATCGCGTATATACTCCCTTGAAGGAACCAGTCGTAGTATTCGAGCATGACCGAGATTTCCATCGAACTTCCCGACGAGGCGTCAACAGTGCAACTCGCAGAGACCATCATGTCTCGGCTCGCGCCGGGGACCTTGATCTTTTTGCGCGGCAGTCTCGGGGCGGGCAAGACCTCTTTTGTCAGGGGGTGTCTGCGCCAGGCAGGCTATGAAGGGACGGTCAAGAGCCCGACGTTCACCCTGGTGGAGCCGTATGCCTTGCCAAGCGGCAGGGTTTACCATTTCGACCTCTATCGTCTGAGCGATCCGGAAGAATTGGAATGGATGGGTATCCGTGATTATCTTGAAGCCGAGGCGATCTGTTTCATGGAATGGCCGGAGCGTGGTGAAGGCTGCCTGCCCAAGCCCGATCTGGACATCGAACTGCTGTATGCGGGGTCGGGTCGTCGGGCCAGACTGCGCGGGGGTTCACCGCGCGGCCTTGCGCTGTTGGCGGCACTGACGGCGATGAGCGAGCTTGCATTTTCTGCTTCTGAATCTGGCGCCACGCTTGGGGAAGGGTGCTGAGAAGCCGCAGGCCCGTTTTGCAGGGCAGTTCGCCAGGTTTTGGCATGACTTTCCAGCAGGTCGTTTGTAGTGCGCCGCGGTCGGCTGAGCGACGTTGACTTGATTTGTGTTCCAAATTGAGCCATCTGCTGCTATCATCTGCCCAGATTTGGGGTGTTATCCCGTTATGAGGATGGCCCTTTCGTTATTCGCCCCTTCGGGGCGTTTTTGGTTTTTAGGGACTGACGAACGAATGGGCCTTGGGCCCATTTTTTATTTTTGGGGAGTTTACGAGGTGAGGGCTTGAGAGCGCGTGACGGTTTGGTCAATTTGCTCGAACCTGTGGTGCGAGGCATGGGGTATGAGCTGGTGGGTGTCGAGTTCGACGGCCATCAGCGCGTGCTGCGTGTTTACATTGATCGGCCCGAGGGCATCACGCTCGATGATTGCTCGGCCGTCAGCTACCAATTGAGTGGATTGCTGGATGTGGAAGATCCCATTCCGGGACGCTATCAATTGGAAATCTCATCGCCGGGTATGGACCGGCCCCTGTTCACTATCGAGCATTTCGAGCGTTTCAAGGGGGAGATGGTCAGGCTGCAACTCTCGCGGCCGCTGGAGGGACGCCGCCGCTACAAGGCGCGCTTGCAGGGTGTCGAGGGTGAGGAGGTGCTGTTGACCGAGGATGATCATACGTTCCGCATTCCCTTCGATCTGATTGAAAAGGCGCGTTTGTCGCCGGAATTTGATAAATAAACATAGCTTTAGGATGACGCCATGGCGAATAAAGAAATCCTCCTAGTGGTTGATGCTTTTTCCCACGAAAAGGACATAGAGAAAGATATTGTCTTCGCGGCGATCGAGGATGCATTGCGCATGGCCACCATCAAGAGCCACGAGAACCGCATCGATGCGTGTGTCCTGATCGATCGCAAGACGGGTGATTACGAAACCTTTCGCCGGTGGCGAGTGGTCGAATCCGAGGACGCAACAGGTGACGAACCGTTCAATCCCGAACTGCAGATGACGATCGGGCAGGCCCGGCAACAGTTTGGCGGTGTCGAGGTCGGGCAAATGGTCCAGGCGCCCATGGAGTCCATCGGGTTCGGGCGCATCGAGGCGCAGACCGCCAAGCAGGTCATCGTGCAGAGGGTGCGTGACGCCGAACGGCGGAAGATTGTCGATGCCTACAAGGACCGCATCGGTGAACTGGTGACCGGTATCATCAAGCGGATCGAGCGCGGCAATGTCTTCCTGGACCTGGGCAACAATGTCGAGGCTTTCATCCCTCGCGAAGAGATGATCCCCCGCGAAGCCGTGCGCTCCGGCGATCGCCTGCGCGGTTACCTGAAGGAAGTCCGACAGGAGGTGCGCGGTCCGCAGTTGTTCGTGTCACGCACCACGCCCGATCTGATCGTCGCGCTGTTTCGCCTGGAAGTGCCGGAGGTCAGCGAGGGCATCATCGAAATTGTCGGCGCTGCCCGCGATCCGGGCGTGCGCGCCAAGATTGCGGTCCGCAGCAAGGACCCGCGGCTCGATCCGGTCGGCGCCTGTGTCGGGATGCGCGGTTCCCGGGTCCAGGCCGTGTCCAATGAACTGGCCGGCGAGCGAGTCGATATCATTCTCTGGAATGAAAACGAAGCCCAGTTTGTGGTGAACGCCATGTCTCCGGCCGAGATCGTTTCCATCGTGATGGACGAAGACCGTCATTCCATGGATATCGCCGTGAGCGACGAGAATCTGTCCATGGCCATCGGCCGGAACGGCCAGAATGTGCGCCTGGCTTCCGGGCTGACGGGTTGGACCCTGAATGTGATGAGTGAGACCCAAGCCGAGGAAAAGAGCGAGAAGGAAACGGAGGCGCTGATGCAGTCCTTCGTCGAGCAACTGGATGTCGATGAAAGTGTCGCGGAAGTCCTGGTCCGAGAGGGCTTTTCCACCGTCGAGGAGTTGGCCTACGTTCCCGCCAAGGAATTGCTCGAAATCGAAGAGTTTGACGAGAGCCTGGTCGAGAGTCTGCGCAACCGCGCTAGGGATACCCTGCTGATCAAGGCCATCGCCACCGAGGAACAGCTCGAAACCGCCGAGCCTGCCGAGGACCTCCTGAACATGGAGGGCATGGATCGGGCGACGGCTTATCTGCTCGCTTCGCGGGGAGTCGCCACGGTCGAGGATCTGGCGGAGTTGTCCATCGATGAAATGCTGGAGATCGAGGGCATGGACGCGGACAGAGCGGGGCAGTTGATCATGATTGCCCGGAAACCCTGGTTTGCGGAAAGTTAACCGAATTCGGAATAGCAGAGGCTTAGTATGAGCGATTTAACAGTAAGACAGCTTGCCGAAGTCGTCGGTATTCCGTTGGAGCGTCTCCTGTCCCAGTTGAGCGAAGCCGGCCTGGCGAAGGGCGGGGCGGACGACTTGCTGACCGACAAGGAGAAACTCAAGTTTCTCTCTTTCCTGCGGCAAAGCCATGGCAAGGAGCAGAGCGGTGAAAACGTGACCAATCCCAAGCGGGTCACCCTGCAGCGGCGGACTGTTAGCGAGTTGAAGCAGGGCAAGCCCGCCCACGGCAAAACGGCCAAGACCATCAGCGTGGAAGTGCGTAAAACCCGAACCTACGTCAAGCGCAGCGAATTGCCAGAGGGCAGCGAGCGCCGTCAGGAGGCGGAGCAGGCGCGCCTGGCATTGGAAGAGCAGCAGCGCATGGCCGAGATCGAGGCTCAGCGCCTGCGTGAGGAGCAGGCATTGCGCGAGGCCCAGGAACAGGAGCGCTTGCAGCGTGAGGCTCGGGAAAGACTCGCCGCCGAGCAGGAAGCCGCCCGCCAACTGGAGGAGCAGCAACGGCTAAAGGCCGAGAAACTGGCGGCCGAGAAATCCGAGGTCGAGGTCAAACCCGCGGAGCCCGCACCCGCGCCCAAGCCCACTCCGAAGCCAGCCCCGAGGGTGCAACCCGAGCCCCCCAAGCCCAGGCCCCCGAGCACTCCGCCGGCCGCGGCGCGTGTCGCCGAGATCGAGGAAGACCGTCGCGCCAAGAAGAAGGAACGCGACAAGCTCCTGGAGGATGGCGCCAGCCTGGAGAATCTGCGCGTCAAGACCAAGATCAAGAAGAAGGTGAAACCGGGCAAGCCGGTGGTCATCCCGGAATCCCGCCATGGCTTCGAGAGACCTACCGGACCTGTCGTTCGGGAGGTCAACATTCCCGGATCGATCACGGTGTCCGATCTCGCCCAGCGCATGTCGGTCAAGGCTACCGAAGTGATCAAGACCTTGATGAAGATGGGGGTCATGGCCACCATCAATCAGATTCTGGATCAGGACACAGCCATTCTGGTGGTCGAGGAAATGGGTCATACCGCCGTACGACAGGTCGAAAACGTGCTGGAGGCCGAGATCGAGGCGACCCTCAATCTGGCTTCGCGGGCCGAACAGACTCCGCGGGCGCCGGTGGTCACCATCATGGGCCATGTCGATCACGGTAAAACCTCGCTGCTGGACTTCATCCGCAAGAGCCGGGTCGCGGCAGGTGAGGCGGGCGGCATCACCCAGCATATTGGCGCTTACCAGGTCAAGACCGATCATGGCGCCATTACCTTTCTCGACACGCCGGGCCATGCCGCCTTTACCGCCATGCGTGCTCGCGGCGCACAGGCCACGGATATCGTGGTGCTGGTCGTGGCGGCCGATGACGGTGTCATGCCGCAAACACGCGAGGCAATCGACCACTCCCGCGCCGCGAAGGTCCCTATGGTGGTCGCGGTCAACAAGGTCGACAAACCCGAGGCTGATCCCGAGAAGGTCAAGCATGAGCTGACCAATTTCAATGTCATCCCGGAGGAATGGGGCGGCGATTGTCAATTCGTCGAGGTGTCCGCCAAGACCGGACAAGGCATCGACTCGCTGCTGGAAGCCATTTTGCTGCAAGCTGAGGTGCTTGAGCTGAAGGCCGCCCATGACATACCGGCTACCGGTGTGGTGCTGGAATCCAAGCTGGAAAAGGGGCGCGGTCCCGTGGCGGATATCCTCATTCAGCAAGGCGCCCTCAGAAAAGGCGACTTCCTGCTCTGCGGCATGGAGTTTGGTCGCGTCCGCGCGATGTTCAATGAGAATGGCAAGCCGCTCAAGGAAGCCGGGCCCTCCTGTCCGGTCGAGGTGCTGGGCTTGTCCGGGGCGCCCAATGCTGGCGATGAATTCATCGTGGTGGCGGATGAGCGCAAGGCGCGTGAAATTGCGATGCAGCGCGAGGAGAAACTCCGCAACAGCAAGCTCGCCGAACAGCAGGCGCTCAAGCTGGACAACATCTTCGCCCGCATGGAGAGCGCCTCCGAGACACTCGACCTCAACATCATCATCAAGGCCGATGTGCAGGGCAGCCTGGAGGCTTTGCGCGGCTCGCTGACCGATCTGTCGACCGACAAAATCAAGGTCAAGGTCATCGGTGGCGGTGTCGGCGGCATCAGCGAATCCGATGCCAACCTGGCCCTGGCGTCCAATGCCATCATCATCGGCTTCAATGTCCGCGCGGATGCCGGCGCACGCAAGCTGATCGAGGAGCGCGGCATCGATCTGCATTACTACAGCATCATTTACGAGGCGATCGACGATATCAAGAAGTCGCTCAAGGGTATGCTGGAACCCGAGTTCCGGGAGCAGATCGTCGGCAACGCCGAGGTGCGGGATGTCTTCCGTCATCCGAAGTTCGGCGCCATCGCCGGCTGCATGGTCACGGAGGGTTACGTCAAGCGCAATTTGCCCATCCGTGTGCTGCGCGACAATGTGGTCATCTTCGAAGGTCAGCTCGATTCGCTGCGCCGCTTCAAGGATGACGTATCCGAGGTCAAGGCCGGCATGGAATGCGGCATGGGCGTGAAGAACTACAACGAGATCAAGGTCGGTGACCAGATCGAGGTGTTCGAAAAGGTCCAGGTCAATCACTGATGCCCAGGGAATTCAAACGCAGTGACCGGGTAGGGGCTCAGATTCAGCGTGAAGTCGCCGATTTGCTCCGGACCCGGATCAAGGAACCGGATCTGGGTATGGTGACGCTCAGTGAAGTGGAGCTGAGCCGTGATCTGGCCGTGGCCAAACTCTATGTAAGCTTTCTGGCCCCCCGGTTGTCGCCGGAGCAGTGCGTCAAGCGGTTGGGCGACTTCGTGCCCGAACTGCGCCATGAATTGGGCAAGCGCATCCGCATCCGGGTCCTGCCGGAACTGCGCTTTGCCTATGATGATTCCATAGAGCGGGGCATACGCATGGATGCGCTGCTGGGAACGCTGGTGCATGAATCGGCCCCGGCGGATGAGGAATCCCAGCCGGAATGAGCGCCGGACGCGCAAGCCTGCGCCCCATTAGTGGAGTTTTCCTGCTGGACAAAGCCAGCGGGTATTCATCGAATTCCTCCCTGCAAAAGGTGCGGCGATTGTTCCAGGCGCGCAAGGCGGGACACACTGGCAGTCTTGATCCGCTAGCCAGCGGGTTGTTGCCGGTCTGCCTGGGTGAAGCCACCAAGCTATCCAGCTTCCTGCTCAACACCGACAAGCGTTACCGGTTCCGGGTCCGGCTCGGGGTGGAAACGGATACAGCGGACAGCGAGGGCAGGGTGGTTGCGTCCAGGGCCGTTCCCGACTTGTCAAACACGCTCATCGAGGCCGCTCTGGAGCCGTTGCGTGGCGAGATCGACCAGGTCCCCCCCATGTATTCCGCGCTCAAACATCAGGGACAACGCCTGTATGATCTGGCGCGTCAGGGGATCGAGGTCGAGCGCGCCAGCCGGCGGATCTTCATTTACGAATTGCGATTATTGGCTTTCGAAGCCGATGTCGTGGATCTCGAGGTACATTGCTCCAAGGGCACTTACGTGCGGTCACTGGCGGAAGTCCTCGGCCGGACGCTGGGCTGCGGAGGGCATGTCGAGATTCTGCGCCGCACGGCCGTGGGGACGCTGGACATCAGCGATGCCCTGACGATGGACGAGCTTGAATCGCTCTCCTTGGAGGAACGGGATGCCCATGTTCGGCCCATGGATCAACTCGTGTCCCATATGCCCGCCATTGAATTGAATGATGAAATGAGCCGACTGGTTCGCCAGGGTAACCCGTTGTTCGTGCCCCAGGCGCCGGCTCACGGCTGGGTGCGCTTGTATGGCCGCAGCCTGGGATTCCTTGGCTTGGGAGAAGTGCTCGATGACGGTCGGGTCGGACCCCGGCGCATGCTGGCCAGCGTCTAGTGTGTGTTCCTGCTCTTCCCGGCGACCTTTACCGGGCGTCACGCGGCTTGTTCACCGGCGCCCAAGAGAATCCTTGATTGAACAACAAGGGTTGAAAAGTTAAAATTCCGTGTTTATTCAAAGTCAGACTTTCAGGAGTCGTTAATGCCCTATACCGCTGCCGATAAAAGCGTTGTCATCCAGAACTATCAACTCGCGCCCAACGATACGGGTTCACCCGAAGTACAGGTTGCGCTGCTGACTGCTCGCATCAATCATCTCACCCCTCATTTCGTCCAGAACAAAAAGGATCACCACTCACGTCGGGGTCTGCTGCGTCTCGTCAATCAGCGCCGCAAACTGCTGGATTATCTCAAGGGCAAGGATGTCGATCGCTACAAGAGCTTGATCGAGAGACTGGGTCTGCGTCGCTAATTCGGAACTAAATTAAGGTATCGTTGTGAATCCAATCCGGAAACAGTTCAAGTACGGCGAGCACCAGGTCGCCCTGGAAACCGGCGAAATCGCGCGGCAGGCGGATGCGGCCGTGCTGGTCGATATGGCCGGCACCGTGGTTCTCGTCACCGCCGTGGGTAAGAAAGAGGCGTCACCCGACATCGATTTCTTTCCACTACGCGTGGATTATCAGGAGAAGGCCTACGCCGCCGGGAAGATTCCGGGTGGATTCTTCAAGCGCGAGGGGCGTCCTTCCGAAAAGGAAACGCTCACCGCCCGATTGATCGATCG
>Ga0194120_10008474_pt1 | contig 13542 bp, 10 predicted proteins | sample TA2MahCa65mmetaG_FD_148642 | JGI IMG/M metagenome (GOLD analysis project Ga0194120, IMG submission 148642) | Freshwater microbial communities from Lake Tanganyika, Tanzania - TA2015019 Mahale Deep Cast 65m | ecosystem: Environmental > Aquatic > Freshwater > Lake | place: Tanzania: Lake... | reverse complement strand
TGACGAGTGGGATAAACGGGCTCTTCGATCGTGTTGAGGTGTTTACGAATCGTGGGACGGGATAATTTGAACTGCTTCGCCAAGTCGCTGATGGTAACTTTCTCAACGAAATGCAGTCGCCTGATTTCGGGTATGACATCCATTTTTATCACTCCAGGTTTCTCCGGCAAAAAGCCGGTCATTGAACTACCTGGGGTGGAAACTTTTCAACGCTCTTTTCCCCAGGACCCTGGAAAGTTTTGTACGCCGTTTTGCAGCTGTTGTAGGTTTCCGCCCGTTGGATCATCTTGTTAAGATTGGCTAGATTATAACGCCGGTAGGCAGCAAAAACCTGATGGGTCAAGGTTTCCTGGCTGGCTTCCTACCCACCAATGTGCGGAATTGATTAAGGGATTGAAAAAACTTGTTATGGTCGGGTATTAAAACCACTGCCAATACAAGCGCCAGCGCGGTCATGGGAATTAATACCGGTGAGTGCGACAGTAAAAATTTTCTTAGATGCCACCAAACGATATAAAACAGGGTACACATCACGATCAGCGCAAGTACGCCCATGGCAAAGGGCAGCAGGTTGCTTAATAAATTGGTTCCGGAAAACCAGGTTGCCGTATACGCCAAAACGCTGATAATGGCATAAAGCGTGATCGATGCCAGCGCAATGAGTTCGATGGTAAAAAATAACAGTTTTTCTTTAAAGCTGTGGACTGGCGCATTAATGGCGGTTTTGGGCGCACGGGCTTTGCGCGTTTTGCGTTTAACGCGCGCTGCTGCTGCTGCAGTATTGTCTGCTTTCCGTGTTTTTACGTGGCGAGCCGCCGGTTTATTGAGCATTGTTCAATATAATCAATCATTAATAATGCAATAAATAAGGCCGATTTTACCTGAATATCTGGCAAGTTTAAGCAATTACCTAACAGAACGTTTGCCGTATCGTCGATTATTAATAACGGACAGATGCATCGTTAATGAAAGACCGGCTGCAACGATACACGGCTGTATGTTAAATTCTGCAAAAAATGATAAACAATTAATGGAACGCTATGTATTCGCAAGGCGCTAAAAAAACCATCATCGAACGGCCGGTAGCGGATAAAAGATGGCCATCGGATGATTTGCCGCCTTTGTTGCAACGCATTTTCCTGGCTCGCGGCATAGCGTCGGCAGACGATCTGGACAGGGCTTTGGATAAACTGCCGTCGCCGTGGTTATTGTCTGGCATGGAAAACATGGTGTCCCAGCTAATTAATGCCATTAATAACCGGCTTAAAGTCACCATCGTCGCGGATTTTGACGCCGACGGCGCCACTGCCTGTGCTGTGGCGGTAAAAGGTTTGCGCCTGCTGGGCGCAGAGCAGGTCGATTTCGTCGTCCCCAACCGCTTCGAATACGGTTACGGCCTGACGCCTGAAATCGTCGAGCTGGTGAAACGACAGCAGCCTGACGTCATTATTACTGTCGATAACGGCATTTCGAGCATAGACGGCGTAAATGCAGCGCGAGCTGCGGGGTTGAAAGTGCTGGTCACCGATCACCATTTACCGGGACATGTTTTACCGGATGCAGACGCCATCGTTAACCCTAATTTGCCTGGCGATCGATTTCCCAGCAAGTCTATTGCCGGTGTCGGCGTGATGTTTTACGTATTAATGGCCTTACGCAGCCGCCTGCGCGAGACCGGTTATTTCGCACAAAAACCGGAGCCAAACCTGGCGCAATTGCTGGATTATGTTGCACTGGGAACCGTTGCCGACGTGGTGGCGCTGGATAAAGTCAACCGTATTCTGGTGCATCAAGGCTTAATGCGCATACGGTCGGGGCGTTGTCGCCCTGGTATTCACGCATTAATCGAAATATCAGGCAGAAATCCGGCAACGTTAGCCGCAACAGACCTCGGCTTTGCCTTAGGGCCGCGGTTAAATGCGGCGGGACGAATGGACGACATGTCTTTAGGCATTCAATGTTTGCTGACAGACGACATTAATCTCGCTAAGACCATCGCCTTGCAACTGGACGATCTGAATAATGACCGCAAGGACATTGAAAGCCAAATGAAGCACGAAGCTCAGGCATTGCTGGGCGAGCTGAAAACGTTGACCGGCCAACAGCTACCGGCTGGCGTATGCTTATACGATGAAAACTGGCATCAGGGTGTAATCGGTATTTTGGCGTCACGCATTAAAGACCAATTGCACCGTCCGGTCATTGCGTTCGCCCCCGCCGGTAAAGACTTAATTAAAGGCTCGGCGCGGTCGATACCGGGCGTTCATGTGCGCGACGTGTTAAGCGATATTGCTACGCGCCAGCCTAAGTTATTAAGCAAATTCGGCGGCCATGCCATGGCGGCGGGCTTAACAATCGCCATGCACGACTATCCCGTTTTTGCTTTGGCCTTTGCCGATATGGTTAAAGCACGGTTACACGGCGTCGATCTTGAGCAGAAAATATGGTCGGACGGCGAGCTGGCCGAGCAGGAGATGACGTTGGAAGTCGCCCAACTGCTGCAATCCGCAGCCACGTGGGGACATGAATTTCCGGAACCGGTGTTTCATGGGAGATTTGAAGTAATACAGGTGCGCATTGTCGGTCAGCACCATTTGAAGTTAGTCATGCGAAAAGAAAAAGGCAACGTCGTGTTCGATGCGATTGCTTTCTTCGTCGACAAACCGGAGCAATGGCTCGGATTACGGCACTGTCAAGCGGCATACAAACTCGATATTAATGATTACAAAGGTCAGCGCAGGGTGCAGTTGTTGTTGCAATATGTGGAGAAAGTATCTTAACAGGCGTTAACTGCTTCTTAATCGTATGCATTAATATTTAAATTGCTATAATTGTTTTGTAATTTTCAACAAATGTTGTTTTAATCGTTTTTAAAGGATCGTCATTAATGGATAAATTAATGAGCATGACCGTATTCGTACGGGTGGCGCGAGCAGGTAGTTTTGCCGCCGGTGCGCGCGAATTGGGTATTTCCAGAGCCATGGCGACCAAACATATCATGCAGCTGGAAGGCGCGTTGGGTTCGCGGCTGTTTAATCGCACCACACGCAGCCTTAATTTAACCGATGTCGGCGCTTCGTATCTGGAACGCTGCCAGCAGGTTTTGCTTGATATTGAAGAAATGGAAGCGGCAGTCACGCAGTTGCAGACCGAGCCGCGCGGGGTGCTGAAAATCAGCGCACCGCCGGTCATCGGCGCTACGCACATCACCCGGGCGGTGGTGGAGTTTCTGAAAATCTATAAGGATATTAAAATCGATATCGTTCTGCAAAGTAGTCCGGGCGATTTGATCGACGAAGGCATTGATATTGCTATTTTTTTGGGCAATCTGGACGATACCAGCATGGTTGCCAGAAAGCTGGCGACATCGCCGCTGGTGGTGTGCGCCTCGCCAAGTTATCTGGAAAAATACGGCGTACCCAAGACGCCGGAAGATTTGATTAATCACAGTTGTTTGGTCAATTGGGCTATTCCGCCCCGGCATAAGTGGCAGTTTAAGACGGAATCCGGATTGAAAACCATCGACGTTTCAGGCCGTGTGCAAACCAACGCCGCGCATTCTATCCGCATTGCCGCCATTAATGGCTTGGGTTTGGTCATGTTGCCGACGTATATCGTTGGTGGCGATATCGAAAAAGGGCTGCTGAAAGTGGTGCTGGAAAATTATACCTTGCCGCCTTTGGATATCCATGCCGTGTACCCGCACCGGAAGTATCTATCGACCAAGGCGCGGAAGTTTCTGGATTTTTTACAGGAATGGCTGGAACCCAGGGCGGGTAAAGAAAGCGTCGAGTAGGTCATTAATGATCCGCCTTGCTTGCATCTAACGTCATTAATCTACGCAAAACAGCGGATTAATCATGCAAATACACCTGATTTCGGTCGGCAACCGTATGCCGGAATGGGTAAAACAGGGTTATGAGGAATACGTCAAGCGCTTGCCAAAAGAATGCGAGCTGGTTCTGAAAGAAATTACGCCCGGCCAGCGCGGAAAAAACTGCGATGTTGCGCGTATCGTAAGGGATGAAGGGGTAAAAATGCAGGCGGCGATGCCAGCCGGAGCGCATACCGTCAGTTTGGATTTGACAGGCAAAGCCTGGAGCACCCCGGCTTTGGCGCAAGCTTTGCAGCGCTGGCAGGGTTACGGCAAGCCGGTCGCCTTGTTGGTCGGCGGGCCGGACGGGTTGGCGGATTCCATTAAAGGTCAGGCCGAGGAAAGCTGGTGCCTGTCGGCATTAACGTTCCCGCACCCTTTGGTGCGGATCATTGTCGCCGAGCAGATTTACCGGGCTTGGAGCATTCTTCATAATCATCCGTATCACCGTTAATTAATGCAAGCGCAACTGGTTTTGGCTTCAGCTTCGCCGCGCCGTAAAGATTTGCTGGCGCAAATCAATATTTCTACCATTATTAATCCCGTCGATTTCGATGAAACGCCGTTGCCGGATGAAGATCCGGTTGCTTATGTACGCCGCATTGCCGCCGGAAAATCCGCCCTTTGCGCTGAGCAGCTTGGGATTGATTTGCCAGTCCTTGCGGCCGATACGGCGGTGGTTCTGGATGGTAAAATTTTAGGCAAGCCGAAAGACGAAGAAGATGCAATCGCCATGTTGAGCGCCTTGTCAGGTCGTTCGCATCAGGTATTAACGGCGGTTTCCCTGCGCGGTAAACAGCATCGGCAGACGTTAAGCGTGAGTGAAGTAACTTTCAGGCTGCTGGGCGAAAGCGAAATCCGTGCGTACTGGCGGACGGGCGAGCCGGTTGACAAAGCCGGTGCGTATGCTATTCAGGGTTTAGGCAGTATTTTTGTAGTTACGATTAACGGCAGCTTTTCCGGCGTGGTAGGATTGCCGCTGTTTGAAACCGCCGAACTTTTGGCGAAAGAAGGAATCCATCCGTTGCTATGAGCGAAGAAATATTAATTAATGTTACGCCGCCCGAAACCCGCGTGGCCGTGGTTGAAAACGGCATTTTGCAGGAGCTGATCATCGAACGCAGCCGGATGCGCGGGCTGGTCGGCAATATCTACAAGGGCGAAGTGTGCCGGGTATTGCCGGGTATGCAGGCCGCTTTTATCGATATCGGTTTGGAAAAAGCGGCGTTTTTGCATATTTCCGATCTGTGCGCGCGCGATCTGGAAAAAAAAGGTTCCGACAACATTGAAGCGTATCTGCATGAAGGCCAGCATATTGTGGTGCAGGTGGTTAAAGATCCACTGGGCACCAAAGGCGCACGGATTACCACAGAAATTTCAATACCTTCGCGTTTTCAGGTTTACATGCCGTACGGCAGCAATTGCGGGGTGTCGCAGCGAATCGAATGTGAAGAGGAACGCCAGCGCCTGAAAGCTTGTTTGGAAGCCTTCAAAAAACAGCAGAAATGCGGCGGCTTTATTGCCAGAACGGCGGCGGAAAGCATGGAGGAACCGATATTAATGGCGGATATGTCGTTTCTGTTGAAGCTCTGGGAGTCCATCTCCGAGAAAATAGCCAGCGCCAAAGCAAAAGAATTTATCCACAAGGATATGCCTTTGAGCGTCCGCACGTTGCGGGATTTGTACAAAGAAGGCATTGAGCGGGTGAGGGTGGATTCCAGGGAAACTTATCATCGCCTGATCGAGTTCGCCCAGATCTTCGTACCGGAAATCGTACCGGTAATCGAACATTACACCGGCGATTCGCCCTTATTCGACATTTACAGCGTGGAAGATGAAATCCAAAAAGCGCTGGAGCGTAAAGTCACCTTGAAATCGGGCGGGCATCTGGTGTTCGATCAGACCGAATCCATGACCACGGTGGATGTTAATACCGGCGGGTATGTCGGCGGTAAAAATCTGGAAGAAACCATCTTCAAAACCAATCTGGAAGCGGCGCAAACGATTTCCCGTCAGCTCCGGTTGCGCAATCTGGGCGGTATTATCATCATCGATTTTATCGACATGCAAAGCGATGAACATAAAAAACAAGTATTGCAGGCCCTGGAACGCAGTTTGGAAAAGGATCGCGCCAAAACCAAAATTACCGAGGTTTCGTCCTTGGGTTTGGTGGAAATGACCCGAAAACGCACCAGGGAAAGTCTGGAACATATCCTGTGCGAACCGTGCAGCGCCTGCGGTGGGCGCGGCGTATTGAAAACCCCGGAGTCGATGTGTCTGGAAATTTTTCGGGAAATCATCCGCGAAGTCAGACAATATAAAGTTCAGAAGTTATTAATACTGGCGTCGAATAGCGTGGTGGAAATGCTGCTGGATGAAGAAGCAGGCATGTTGGCGGAATTAGAGACTTTTCTGGGTGTCCAAGTAAAATTTCGGGCGGAAGCGGAGTATAACCAGGAACAGTATGACGTCGTTTTGTTGTAACAGGATGAAAAAAACGCGTTAGCTTTGGGTATAATTAAGCCTCATGATCCATCACGTCACAAGGGCGACAAAACATCTTATTTTCTGGTCACTGGTGCTGACAGCGATCGCTTTAACCGGCATCAGAGTGGCGTTGACCGGCGTCGAGCGGTATAAATCGGATTTAGAAACCCGCATCAGCGCGTTGGTCGGCACCCCCGTCAAGTTCGGCAAGTTAAGCGCCAATATGCGCGGCGTCAGTCCGGAACTGGTCGTTAAGGATATCAAATTCACCCCGCTGCTTAAAACCGAAAACACCTCGCTACACTTTCAGGAAATTCGTTTCGGCATTAATCTCGGCCGTTTTTTACTGACCCGCGATTCGTTGTCGTCCAGTTCCGTCACCGTGGTCGGAGCCACTTTAAATACTTACCGCAATACGAACGGCGATTTAGTTGTTGAAGGTTTAAAAGCGGGGAAAGGCCAGCCCTTATGGTTGTTGCAAGGCCGTAAATACGAATTGTTGCAAAGCCACGTTACTTGGCAAGACAAGTTAAAACAGGCTAGGCCGGTAATTCTGGATAACGTCAATGTAGCGATTATTAATCAGGGCGACAATCATCGGATTAATGCGCTGGCTAAAACGCCGGAAAGCTTGGGCGAAGGCTTAACCGCCATCGTGAACTTTACCGGCGCCATCAATCGTCCGGAGGCGATTAACGGCAAACTTTATCTCAAAGCCGATCGGCTCAAGCTTTCGGAAATATTGTCGCCTTATCTGCCGGAAGAATTCGGACTCACCGCAGGCATTGCCGATCTTAGCCTCTGGGGGCAATGGCAGCAAGGCGCGCTCGCATTGGCGCAAACGGAAGCGCGTTTAGAGAATGCGGTGTTGGCTAAAAAAGCGCAAGGAAATTTCCGGATTAATCAACTGGATACCCAGATAAACTGGCAGCACAAGGCGGAGCAATGGCAGGCGGACGTCGGCAGATTTAATTTGGAAACACCGGACAGCAGTAAAAAAACCGTCAAGAAATGGCCGGAAGCCGTATTCAGCGTTGCTGTGGAACAGAATGCTGAAGCATCGATAAAATCCATAAAACTTTATGCAAAACAAATGGATATTGCCGAAACGGCGGCAATGGCGCAGTTTTTTGCGTCGAAAATGGAAACCACACGGGAAGTTATTAACAAACTTGCTCAAGCGCAATTGACCGGTGTTTTGAAAGATTTTTCGATGTTTGTTCAGCCTGAATCCGAAGTCTTTGCTGTCGCCGGCTGGTTTAATGGCGTCAGTTTTGCGTCACAGGAGACTTTGCCCGGCTTGACCAACATCAGCGGACAAGTAAAAGGCAGCGATGAACAGGGAGTAATCGAATTAATCAGCCAGAATAGCCAGTTGCATCTTCCGGCGTTATTCGCCAAACCATTAGTGTTTAGCCGCATTAACGGACAGTCCGGCTGGCGAAAAACCGCCGAAGGATGGCGTATCTCCAGCCCGTCGATGGTATTAATCAACCCTGCCTTTAGCAGTGAAAGCAGGGTGTCGATAGATATACCGGATACGGAAGAAAAACCTTTTCTCGATGTTCAGATCGCCGTCAACAGCGAGGACGTAAGTAAACTTAAAGATTATCTGCCAACGCAGGTGATGAATGAAAAATTGAAAAGCTGGCTTAGCAACGCTTTCGTTAACGGTAAAATCAGCAATGGCGGGTTCTTAATTTACGGGAAGGCTGGGGATTTTCCTTTCAATGACGGCAGTGGTGTATTTGAAGGCAGCCTGGAGGTTATTAATGGCGAGCTAAACTATCACCCGCAATGGCCTAGAATTTCAGGTATTAATGGAACCGTTACCTTCGACAAAAATAATTTGACCGGGCGCTTTCATTACGGTGTGATTGAAAAAGCGGTTATTAATAAAACGGATATGTTAATTTCCTCCCTCGGAATCGAGCCGATGCTGACTATTAATGGCGAAGGTCAGGGCGAAGTTAATCAAGGTTTGGCCATTTTGCAGCATTCGCCATTGGCGGAACGGGTTAATCCCTTGCTCACCGGTATCAGCGCCCAAGGTTCCGCCAAGGCTTTTTTGAATCTGGAGATACCCTTGCATACGGGCAAAGAGATTAAAGTCGATGGTAAAGCTCAGCTGATAAACGATCAAATGACCGTTAACCGCTTGGGTTTAAAGATAACCGGCATTAACGGCGATCTAAAGTTCGATAACAAAGGCATTTATGGCGAGAAAATTCAGGGAGTTGCGTTAAATCATCCGATTCAGGCAAACATTTCTCAAGCCGAACAACACACGATGGTGGATGTAAGCGGTAAAGCCAGCGTGTCTGCCGTAGAGAATCTTTTTAATCTGCCGGATTCGAAAGTCGCCGATGGCGAAAGCGACTATTTGCTTGAATTGAAAATTCCCAAAATTGTCGATAACGATAACCCGTTTGATATCCAGGTTAAATCAACGCTGGAAGGCGTCGCCTTGAATGTGCCTGGATTAATGGTTAAAAGCAAAGAACAGGCGAAACCATCCGTCTTTAATGTTAAATTAACCGATCAGGAAGCCTTGCCGGTCGAACTCGACTTCAATAGCGAACTGAAAGCCGCGGTCAGTCTGAACGCAACAGAAAAAAAACTGAATTCCGGACATATTCTGATCGGCAAGGGCGAACCTAAGCAGCGCAAAACGCCGGGTATTAAACTGGAAGTCAGCCAGGAAAACTTGGCACTCCAAGATTGGCTCGGCATGGCGTCAGATCGGCAATCAGGCGCAACCGGCAATAACGTTAATGAGGTTACGATTCATAGCCAGTCTGCCTATTGGCAAAAAACACGCCTCGGCCCATTCAACTTAACATTAACGCGCAACGGCCAGAATTGGGACGGCGATATCGACAGTGTTTTCGGCACCGGAAAATTTGTTTTGCCTTTAGATTCAAACGGCGTTAATCCGACGGTGTTGAACATGGATTCGATTAATCTCACGGCGTTAAAGCAGTTGAAGTTGCAAGAAGGCACGGTCGGTAATAGCGGCTTTAAACCCTACATTCATATTAATAGCAAGAAGACCTTATGGCAGTCCGAGAACCTTGGTGCGTTAACGCTGCAAACCGAACGCATGCCCAATGGTATCAAAATCAAAAAGCTGGATCTCATCGGCGCGGACGAAAAACTGTTTATGACCGGAAACTGGAAGGAAACGGGGATTAAATCGGTTACACACATTAACGGCAAGCTGGAAATGACCAAAGCCGATGAGTTATTCGACCGTCTCAACATTATTAAGGACTTAACCAAAACCAGCGGCGTCATAAACTTTAAACTGAATTGGGCAGCGCCGCCCTGGCATATCTCACTACCTACGCTGCAAGGCACGTTAGACGCTAAACTTAAGGATGGCCGCATACTCAGCATCGAGCCGGGTTTCGGCCGCTTGCTGGGCATGATTGCGGTCGCTCAATGGATAAAACGCTTGCAACTGGATTTTAGCGATGTGTATGAAGAAGGTTTGACGTTTAACAGCATCAAAGGGCATTTCGATGTATTGAACGGCAATGCGCGCAGCAAAGATTTGGTTATCGATGCCGTCCCGGCTAAGATTACCATTGCCGGCGACACTAATCTGGTTAATCAGACGGTAGATCATGTTATTACGGTTGTGCCGAAAAGCTTAGATGCTTTGCCCATTGCTGGTACAATTGTCAGCAAGATCAGTTCAATGGTGGGCAAAACCTTAACCGGCACTGATCCTGAAGAGTTTTTCATTAGTAAACAGTATCTTGTTAAGGGTAGCTGGAGTGATATCAGAATCAAGCAATCTTACGAGAATGGCGGATTAATCCAGAAAACATGGCGAAGCATTACCGAGTTTCCGTGGGATGAAGAACAGAAATAACAGGCATAACCGATGAGTAAATGTGCAGCCATTCAGATGGCGTCAGGACCGAGCGTCAGCTCCAATTTATTGGAAGCTGAAAAACAGATTGCCGAAGCGGTTAAAATCGGCGCCAAATTGGTGGCGTTACCGGAAAATTTCGCCATGATGGGAGATAGGGAAACCGATAAAGTCAAAATCAAAGAAGCCGATGGCGCAGGGCCGATCCAAAAATTTTTATCGTCGACGGCAAAAAGATACGGTGTCTGGATTGTCGGCGGCACAATTCCGATTGCGGGCGATGACGGCAATAAGGTACGCGCCGCCTGTCTGGTTTACAACGATCAAGGCGAACGCGTGGCGCGTTACGATAAACAGCATCTGTTTGATGTTAATGTGCCGGAATCCGACGAGGTATACCGCGAATCGGACAGCATCGAGCGCGGCGATGAACTTCTGGTGGTCGATTCGCCGTTCGGCAAATTAGGGATTGCAGTCTGCTACGATCTGCGTTTTCCCGAATTTTTCCGCACTTTGGTAACGCAAGGCATGGAGATATTAATTATTCCGTCCGCTTTTACCTCGCGTACCGGCCAGGCGCATTGGGAAGTATTGCTGAGAGCGCGCGCCATCGAAAACTTATGTTATGTCATTGCACCGAACCAGGGCGGTTTTCATCTGAACGGACGCAAAACCTTCGGCCACAGTATGATTATCGATCCTTGGGGCGTCATTCTGGACTGCTATAAGACCGGAGCCGGTTTTGTGGCGGCGGATATCGATCTCGACAAACTGGCGAAAGTGCGCGGCGCTTTTCCCGTATTGGAACATAGGCGTTTTCATTGTGGCTAAAATCCTTTTCAATTTCATACTGACCGCCGTATTAATGGTTGGTTGCGCATCCGAAAATTCCCGTTATAAAGATAACGCCAGTCTGGAACGTCCCCCGGCAGTGCCGATAGATAAACAAGCGGCGGAACAACAGGCTATGAATGAATTGGAAACGCCGGTCAGACGCCACGGCAAGGGATTGAAATCCGATGTCTACCGGGTTGAAGGTTCGTCCAGGGAAATCAAGCTAAAACGAACTTATGACGAAACCTGGAGTCTGTTGAATCAGGCTATTCAGCACAACGAACTTAAGATTAACGACCAGGATCGCAGTAAAGGCGCGTATTACGTCGCCTACGGTGGCGGTAGTATGTTTGGCTTGACTTCGCTTTTCGCCGGTAATAGCAACCAACCTACCTATTTGATTAAGATTGAGCCGCAAGATCAGGAAACCAGGGTAACAGTCGGTTTGGCGAACACACATGAACAAAGCGATTCCGGCAAACTCAAAGACGGGATTGCCGATGAGTTAACTGCGGATAAGTCGGAGAACTTGCTGGAACTGTTATACGATACCTTGCACGATACCGTTAAGGATGAATAACCGGTCGCCGTTTTTGAGGCCATTAATCAGTATGGAATTACTCAGCCAAGCTAAACAAACTATTCTTGCGCCAACCGGAATGCAGGATTACGACATCCAAAAGGTGATGAACCAGTTGCTCAGCGCAACAGTGGATGCTGCCGATATTTATTTTCAAGCCAGTTGCGCCGAATCCTGGATCATGGAAGGCGGCATCATCAAGAAAGGCAGCTACAATATCGAGCAAGGCGCTGGTGTCAGGGCTGTTGCGGGCGAGAAAACCGGATTTGCCTATAGTGACCGTATTGAATTGCCGGTTTTGCTGGAAGCCGCCAACAACGTCAAAACCATTGTCCGGCAAGGTCAGGCGGTAAGCGTCGGTTTGCAGACTAGCGGTCGTTGGCCGCAGTATTATCCGATGATTAATCCGCTGAAATCGCTTGCCGACCAGGAAAAAATCGATTTTTTACGTAAAGTAGATGCGGAAACACGCAAACTCGATCCGCGGGTAGAAGAAGTCATTATCAGTCTGGTAGGTGTGCATGAAAGCGTTCTGGTGGTCAGCCAGGACGGTTCGCTGGCTGCCGACGTCCGGCCTTTAGTGCGGATGAACGTAAGCGTTATCGTTGTGGAAAACGGTAAACGCGAGCAAGGCAGCATGGGCGGCGGCGGACGTTGCGATTACCGGTGCTTCATTGAAGAAGATACGGCGCTGGAATATGGCCGCGAAGCGGTTCGGCAGGCGCTGGTTAATCTGGAAGCTGGCGAAGCGCCCGCAGGCAATATGACGGTCGTGTTAGGTCCCGGTTGGCCGGGGATACTCTTGCACGAAGCGATCGGTCACGGCTTGGAAGGCGATTTTAACCGCAAAGGCACATCGGCATTCAGCGGTCGCGTGGGTGAGCGAGTGGCTTCGGACTTATGCACGGTCGTCGATGACGGTACATTAATGGGCAGGCGCGGCTCGCTCAGCATCGATGACGAAGGTACACCGACCGAAAAAACCGTATTAATCGAAAACGGCATCCTCAAAGGCTACATGCAGGATAAGCTCAATGCCCGGTTAATGGGCGTAAAACCGACCGGCAACGGCAGGCGGGAATCCTACGCGCATTTGCCCATGCCGCGTATGACCAACACCTACATGCTGCCCGGAAAAGATAACCCGGAAGACATCATTAAATCGGTTAACAAAGGGTTATATGCGAAAAATTTTTCCGGCGGGCAAGTCGATATTACCTCCGGTAAATTCGTTTTTTCCGCCAGCGAAGCTTATTTAATCGAAAACGGTAAGATTACGCGTCCGGTGAAAGGCGCTACCTTGATCGGCAATGGGCCGGATGTCTTGACGAAAGTCTCGATGGTGGGTAACGACCTGCAATTGGACAGCGGCGTCGGAACCTGCGGAAAGGAAGGGCAAAGCGTTCCGGTTGGCGTCGGCCAGCCCACACTCAAGATCGACAATATTACCGTCGGCGGGACGAGCATGTAGAGGCGGTAAATCCGCCTTTTAGCGCAATTGGCTGCGGTGTTTATACAGCAAGCCGATCACCGCCGCCGGAACGATAACAGCGGTAAATTCCCAGTAACCCATCGCCATTAATACAATCTGGTTGCAGAGCAATAAAATCGTATAAGTAAGTGCCGCCCATTTTTTCAGTAGCCACAAACCAATGATCCTTAAAAGAGCATCTTAAGGTTGCAAAAAATTGTTAACTGTTTGAAATTAAGCGGCAAGGAGGCGCTTATGGCAGAACAGATCATTCACCCTTTAGGTGAACCCGAACCGAAGGCATTAATTCCGTATGCTGAACCTGTCAGGGTAGAAACATTTGGCGGCAGGATCCATGTGGAATGGGATCCACAAGCATCGGTGACGGCGATGGGGCAATTGCCCTTTTTCATAGA
>Ga0194120_10008472_pt1 | contig 13545 bp, 11 predicted proteins | sample TA2MahCa65mmetaG_FD_148642 | JGI IMG/M metagenome (GOLD analysis project Ga0194120, IMG submission 148642) | Freshwater microbial communities from Lake Tanganyika, Tanzania - TA2015019 Mahale Deep Cast 65m | ecosystem: Environmental > Aquatic > Freshwater > Lake | place: Tanzania: Lake... | reverse complement strand
CGCGTAGACGGGGCTGGAGGGCGGAGCTACGCCCGCCCCCCGGGTCTAGCTCCCGGAGAGCGGTTCATGCTGCCTTTCATCTGGGGCGAGGCCTTCCAGGAGGACCTCAGCGCCGAGGTGTCCCGCCAGGTGCTGACCGAGCCCCTCCTCGGGCGATCGCGGCCTCTCGACCGTGTAGAATCGCCCGCGTGGCTCTCCTCCTGTTCGCCGCCGCCTGCGAGGTCTCGCAGGACTACGGGCTCGCCGTGGCCCAGGATCGACCGCGTGCTGACGTCCTGCTGTTCGAGGAGCCCGAGTTCGAGCTGACCGCCGACGTCCGCTACGAGACCAGCCAGTGGGGCGCTCAGCTGGGAAACTGCTCCCTGCGCCTCTCGTTCATGCTCTCGCAGCACGATGAAGACGCGCAGGAGGGTACCTCGGGCACCGAGGTGGCGCTCGCGGAGGATCCCGGCGAGTGCGTGGTGACCACCTTCGCGGCGGGGGAGGCCCAGGAGGCGATGGAGTACGATCCGCCCGGCTACGTGGACGTGGGCGAGGTGGTGTACCTCGACGACGAGCGCGGCGAGATCGAGCTCAAACGCCGCGCTTCGGGCGAGGACACCGTGGAGTACCTGCTCGAGTCGTGTACCGCCGACACCTTCCCCTTCGGCCGCACCCTCGACCTGGTGCTCCCCGAGGGCATCGGCGAGCTGGCGGCATTCTCGGTGTCGAACGCCCTCACCATCCCCCCGGCGCTGACGGTGATCGAGCCGGCGGGCGAGGCGGAGCTCACGCAGGCCGACACGCTGTGGGTGGCCTGGACCGAGGGCAACTCTGCCGCCGACCTCTCGCGCGGCCTCACGCTGCGGAACCAGGACACGGCCGATGGCGGGCGCATCATCGAGGCCGCGCACTGCCTGCCGGTCGATGGCGACACTCGCGTGGAGGTGGGGCCAGCCGTGCTCGCGGCGCTCACGCCCGCCGACCCCGCCGAGCTCGAGCGCTACGCGCTGAGCGCGCAGGTCGACGTCCGGGCCATGGCCACCGACGTGACCATGCCCTGGGGACAGGTGGCCCGCCTGTCGGGCAACACCTCGGTGTCGGGGGGCGTGCGACTCTACGGGGAGTAGCGCGCGTCGTGGCCGGCGTAGGCGGTGCCGTCGACGTAGGTACACGCCGAGAAGTCACCCGCGCTGCCGGGCGCGTAGCTGTGGTGCGTGTAGTCGGTGCCGTACACCTCGGGGCTGAGCACGAAGCTCGCGTCCTCGATGGCCTCGTTGTCGGTGCCGTCGCCGTAGGCGAAGCCCGCCACGGTGGTGCCGGCGGTGTCGACCAGCGACATGCTCTCGCCCTCGTTGTTGAGCGCGAGCCCATACTCGAGCGCGGAGTCGTCGTTCACCGCGACCACCGCGGTGCAGTTCGCCGGCGCCATGCTCGAGGTATCGCCACCGCCGAACACCACGATCGCCTCGCCGGCGCGGAGCACCGTGCCCTCGGCGAAGGTGTGGCGCGGCAGGTAGTAGAGGTCTTGCTCGACCAGCGTGTAGCCGGAGAGGTCGACCGTCACGTCGGAGGCGTTGGCGATCTCCACGAACTCGTCTTCCACCGGATCGAGGTTGCCATCGCCGTTGGGGTCGCCGTCGACGGTGCCGTCGGCGAGCACCTCGTTGAACACCAGGTCGCCCGTGGTGGCGCTGGCCAGGCTCACGTTGGCCGTGGCCGAGAGCTCGTGGCCCTCGAGCGTGGCGGTGACGGTGACGCTGCCGGCCCAGATGGGCTGCCCCACGCCGGGCTCGTAGACCTTGAGCACCATCTCGTCGCTCGAGGCGTAGCTCACCATCGTCGAGGCGTCGGTGCTGCTGCCGTCGCTGTACGAGGCCGTCACCTGCAGGGCGAGTGTGTCGCGGGTGGTGATGTCGGAGGCGGGGAGCGTGGTCCACGTGATCGACAGCAGCTCGGGCGGCGGCGGCTCGCCGGTGTCGCCACCGGTGTCGGTGCCGGTGCCGGTGTCGGTGTCGGTGCCGGTGCCGGTGTCGGTGCCGACGTCGGTGTCGCCGTCCTTGGCGGTGTCGTCGCCGCTCGGGCATGCAGTCAAACAGAGGAGGAGGAAGCGCATTGTCGTTGTCCTAGGGGCAGGTGGAGCCGCCGGGCGAGGAGCCCGCCGAGCAGGAAGAGGAGGTCCAGTTGGTCGACACGTCGCCGGTGGCCAGGTTGACGCGCACGATGCTCGTGCCGTTCCCCGGGTCGGTAGGGAAGCTGAAGGTGTCGATCAGCGCCACGCCGTCGGACTCGTAGAACGAGATGGGGTCGTTGGTGGCGAGGCCGGAGCCGATGCTGGTGTCGTCGACGGTGAGCAAGAGCGCGCTGGAGGGGATGGTGTACTCGCCGGCGTAGTTCGCGTCGAGGATCACCGCGTACTCGCCCGGGTCGAGCACGGTGTCGTAGATGTCGTAGAGGCCGAAGATGGTGTCGAGGGCGTCGCCGTCCCAGATCACCATGTAGAGCATGTCGATCGCGGTGCTGCCGTTGTTGTAGATCTCCACGAACTCGCCCGTGGTCTCGTCGAGCGGGTTGGCCATCACCTCGGTGATGAGCAGGTCGTAGGCCGAGGTGGAGGAGCCGGAGGAACCGGAGCCCACGCAGTTGTCGTCGCCCGGCGAGGATCCGGCGCCGCAGGTGGAGGCGAGCCAGTTGCTCGCATTGTCGAGGCTCCCGGCGATGGCCACGCGCTCGGTGGACTTCCCGTTGCCCGCGTTGATGGGGTACACGTGGGCGTCGACCAGGTGCTCGCCGTCGGCCTCGTACAGGTACACCTCGTCCTTGACCGAGAGACCGTTGCCAAGGGTGGAGTTCCCGAGGGTGACGACGATGGCGTCGGCAGGGATGGAGTAGTCGTCGGCGTACTCGCTGTCGACGATCACCGCGAAGCCGCCGGAAGGAAGCACGGTGGTGCCGCGGTCGTAGCTCCGGATGGTGTCGTCTTCGGCGCCGTCGCTCACGATGAGGCCCGCGAGGTCGATGTCGTTGTTGCCGGCGTTGTAGATCTCGATGAACTCGCCGGTGTCCTCGTCGAGCGGGTTGCTCATCACCTCGGTGACCATCAGCGGCTCGCAGATGCCGGACTGGCTGCCGTTGAGGCGACCGGGGGAGCGGCCGCGCCCGCAGGTAGTGGTGGACGCCTGCCAGTTGCCCAGCACGTTGCCCACGTCGTAGAGAACCTTCTCCACGGAGTAGCTGTCGCCCGGGTCGCGGATGGCGGTGTAGCTGTCGATCAGCGTGGCCCCGTCGGCCTGGTAGAGGTACACGTTGTCGCGGGTGCTCAGGCCGTTGCCGAGGGTGGCGTCGCCGGTGGTGAGCAGGACGATGTCGCTCGGGAGGTAGTAGTCATAGGTGTAGCCCGGGTCGACGATCACCGCGTGCTCGCCCGCGCCGATCAAGGTGCTCCCGCTCTGGAAGCCAACCAGCGTGTCGGAGGAGCTGTTGTCGCGCAGCACCAGGCCGGACGCGTCGACCTCGAGCGGGCTCGGGTTGTAGATCTCGACGTACTCCCCGGTGTACTCGTTGGACGGGTTGGCCATCACCTCGGTGATGACCAGCACGGCGGGATCGGCCGTTTCCGGGAAGCAGTGCTCGGCCCCCGGCGACGAGCTGCCGGTGCAGGCGGACGCGCGCCAGTTCCCGGCCGCGTCGCCGGTGTCCAGGTCGATCATCTCCAGCGACACGCCGTTGCCGGGATCCTTCGGGTAGCTGAAGGTGGCGGCCACGGTGCTGCCATCGGTTTCCAGGAGCTTCACCGGGTCGCCCGTGGTCAGGCCGTTGCCCACCTCGGTGTCGCCGGTGGTGAGCAGCGTGACACTCGCGTCGATGGTGTAGCCCGACACGTACTCGGGATCGAGCACCACCGCGTACTCGCCGGGGGCCAGCGTGGTGGCCGAGCCGCCGAAGGCCCGGAGGGTGTCGGTTTCATCGCCGTCGGTGAGCAGGAATCCCGCGAGATCCACGGACGAGGAGCCCGCGTTGTAGATCTCCACGAACTCCTGGGTCGACTCGGTGAGGGGGTTGGCCATCACCTCGGTGATGATGAGGTCGTAGGACGACGAGGCGTACTCGTCCATGCCGATGTCGTAGCCCGCGCCCTGCGGGCGGCTCTCGCCGTCGCCGTCGCTGGCGTGGCCGTAGGTGCTGGTGCCGGCGTCGATGCAGGGCGAGGTGGCGGTGAGCTTGAAGTTGCCCTCGCTGGCGGCCTCGAAGAGCGGGTCGACCGCGAGTTCGGAGCTGTGGGCGGCGGCGTCGTTGATGTAGTCGGTAGTGTTGCCCCAGACGAGGTTGTTGCGCTGGGTGAGGGTACAACTGTAACAGTCGACGCCGTAGTAGTTGGACACCACGATGTTGTTGGCCATCACGTGGCCGCTGCCGCTGGTGCTCGCGAAGGCGACGGCGCCGACGAGGTAGGCGCTGGTGGCGGCGTAGGCGTTGGCGATGAAGTCGTTGTGGGTGATGGTGGTGTTGGTGCCGCCCTGCACGTACACGCCGCCGGCGGCGTTGCTGCCCACGAGGCTGTTGGTGAGGGTGAAGTTGCTCGACGAGGTGCTCCCCGCGCCGTACCAGTTGTAGGACAGGAGCGAGTCGTTGATGGTGACGGCGGTGGCCGCGTAGGCGTAGATGCCCACGTCGTAGTAGTGGACGCCCATGTCTTCGGCCACGAGCGTGCCGCCCGACACGTAGATGCCGTAGTCGGTGTAGCGGGTGCCGCTCGACGCGTAGGTGGGGTCGACCATCGAGAAGGACTTGATTGTCGCCGTGCCCGAGCCGTGGGTGACGGTGCCGTAGATGTAGGACTGCCCCTGGCCCGCGCCCTTGACGGTGACGCCGGCCTTGAGGGTGATGTCCTCGGTGTAGGTGCCCGCGGCCACGCTCACCGTGTCGCCCGAGGAGGCGGCGTCGATGGCGTCCTGGATGGTGGTGGCGAAGAAGGCGCCGCGCATGGCGGCCGGGTCGTCAACCTCGGCGTGAGGGCCCACGACGAGGATGGTCTTGCCCTCGGGTTCGGTGAGGCAGCCAACGGCGAGGAGAGCGAAGGGAAGGTAGAAAGAGCGCATACGGGGTACCGTGTTTTTGGGGAGGCGGCGTATACACCTGACGGTGAAGATTCTGCAAGGTCTTTTTTTGTGCCGAGTATGATGTGGTTGCGATGAGGGGGAAGCGTGGTGGCGGGCCGGGGCAAGAGTGGCTCGCACAGAGGAACAGGGCGCACAGAGGGGGAGGCCAGGGAGTATGTTGAGCGCATGTGGATGCTCGTTGCGTGCGCGCCTGGGTCGGTGGGTTTCGGGGGTGACTCCGGCGGTGGCGACACCGCTGCCGACTCCGTCGCCCGGGACTCGGCGGGCGACACGGGTGCTGACTCTGGGGGCGACACCGAAGCGGACACGGCGACAGACACCGGGACGAGCGAGCTTCTCCCCTGGCCAGCCTCCCTGCCGCCCGACGTGACGGCGCTGGCGGGGCTCGAGGAGGACTTCGAGATCTCGCTCTCCGGCGCCACCTGGAACGCCGCGACCCGGGAGTTGTGGGTGGTGCGCGGCGACGGGGCCACCGCGTGGACGTTGACCCGCGACAGGGAAGGAGACTGGGCGATCGACCGCGAGGCCGACCTCGGCAGCCTCGACCTGGAGTCGGTGGTCGTCCCCGACCCAACCGGGGCGCCGAGTGTCATTTACCTGATGGTGGAGCACGAGGAGCGCATCCAGGCGGTGGAGGTGTCCGCGTCCGGGGTGGCCACGCTCGGCCTGTCCTGGGACACCAGCCCGTACTTGCCCACGTCGGGCTCGCTCGGCTCCGAGGGACTGGCTTTCGTGCCCGACGCGGCGCTGGCGGAGGGAGGCTTCGTCGATGGCGCCGGGGTGGAGCGGACCTCGCGCCTCGGGCACGGCGGCCTGTTCTTCGTGGGCACGCAGAACGGCGGTACCTTCCACGTGTTCGACCTGTCCGACACCGGCACCGACTTCGAGCAGGTGGGCGAGTTCCAGTCGGCGCGCGACGACCTGAGCGGGCTCGAGTGGGACGCCTCCACCGGGCGGCTCTACGCCTGGCACGGGGGTGACCACAACGATCTCGGCGTGTACCGGCTCTCGTCCACGTCTGGCACGCTCGACCTGGAGGCCATCTACGACTACCCCGGCGACGACAACATCGAGGGCCTCGCACTGCTTGGGACGGAGGACTGCGTGGACGGGAAACGCCCGCTGGTGCTGACCATCGACGACGGGCGAGAACGGGCGTTGGACGTGTACGAGGACTGGCCGCTGTGCGGGGGGGAGTGAGTCGGCGCGCCGTCAGTGCCCCCCCTCGTCCTCCACCGTCACCCACTCCGCCACGAGCAATAGCAGGGCCATCGCCGCGTAGCCGATGGCATGCTCCCACGCGGGAAACAGCGCCATCGCCGCGTCGCCGAAGGTGAACTGGTAGGCGTGCACCAGCCCCGTGGCCGACAGCACCGCGCCGAGGGCCGCCCAGCCCGCCGCCACGCGGAAGCGTCGCTCGATGATGTAGACCGTCACCGCCGCGAGCACCATCGCGGTGAAGATGAAGCCCTGCTCCAGCGCGAAGGCGCCGTGGATCCAGGTGTCCGACGCGGCGAACTTCGGGACCAGGGCCTCGGTGAAGGGCTGCTCGCTGCCGTAGCCGGCCGCCCGGAGCCCGTTCTTGGCCATCAGCGCGCCCCAGGCACCCACGCCGGGCAATAGCCCCACCACCACGGCGGCGGCGTGTTTCTGGGGGGTGGCCACGAAGGCCTGCGCGGTGATCACGATGCCGATCCACAGCACGATCGCCATGCCGGCCTCGATGGGGATGGCCCAGGCGATGTGGGCGAGGGTGCCGGTGAGGCACACCACGGTGGCGAAGGCGGCGTTGAGCACCGAGTAGCCGGCGCGGGCCCCCATGGCCTTCCAGCCGGGGTGGCCGATGTAGATGGTGGTGGGGAAGGTGGAGCCGAAGAGCGCCGCCGCGATGCTGCCGAGGCCGTTCACCGCGAGCGAGGGCGCGGTGGGGAAACGGTCGCCGGCCGCCTCGGCCGACTCGATGTTCTGCAGGCTCCCCACGAGGTTGAAGAGGCCCATCGGCACGATCACCGCCATGTAGGGCAGGATGTAGGGCAGCGAGGCGACCAGGTCGCCGACCACCGGGAACGGCAGGTGCAACGACGGCGCGCCCGGCGCGGGGCCGACCGGCGCGATGCCCGTGGCCCAGCCGAGGATGGTCCCGAGCAGGACTGCCACCAGGCCGCCGGGCAGGCCACCCCGGAACTTCACCCGTCCAAAGTACGTGAGGAGCACCACCCCGAGGGTCGCGAGGCCCACCACGGGGCGCGCGAAGGTGCGGAACAGGAACCCGAGCGCGATGAAGGAGAGCGCGATGCCGGCCAGCGTGGAGAGCAGGGCCGCCCGGGGCGTGGCCTTGCGCACCCGCTCCGCCACCAGGGCGCCGCCCGCCTCGATGAGGCCCGATCCCAGCGTGGCGGCGAGCCCCGCCTGCCAGGCCACGGTGGCCGGGTCGGGGTGCCCCGCCGCCTCCGCGCCCAGCTTGGCCGGCAGCATGACCAGGAAGACGTGCCCGAACAGCGACACGGTGTTGATGCCGTAGGGAAGCGCGCAGATGTCGGCCCGACCCTCGCGCTCGGCGAGCTTCTTGGCCTGCCAGGCGTAGAACAGGTTGCCCACCACCAGCGACACCGCCGCGCCGGGGAGCACCCTGCCGTACACCAGCTCCGGTGGGAAACCCAGCACGAAGCGGCACAGCGCGTCGATGAGGAGGAGCTGCACGAGGTTGTCGAGCGCCAGCCCGAAGAAACCATCGAGGTCGCCACGCACGAACCAGCGCATCCAGCACCCGGGGAGGGGCGTGAGTGTACCGCGGCGCTAGAGACCGGCGGCGGCGGCGACGGCGGCGAGAAAGGCGCGCAGCCCGGGTAGCCCGTCGCTCACGTCGGCGTAGAGGCGGGCACGGTCGATGCTGCCGTAGCCATGCGCGATTCGGTTGCGCAGGCTCGCCCCGCCGCGCATGAGCACGGCGAGGGGAACGGGAATCAGGCCGGCACCGGCCAGCGTGTCGAAGGCCGCGGCGGCGGCGGTGGGCGGCGGCAGGGACGCCGAGACAATCCAGTGCGCTGCCAGGTCGAGGCACTCCTGCATGGCCAGTTGCAAATGGAATGCGGCGAGATCGGCGGTGTCGGCGTCGTCGAGGAAGTGCTGGAGACCGGGCGCGAGCCGGCGCTCGACATCGTCAATCCACGCGGCGGCGGCCGCGAGCTTCCGGAGGACGACCTCACGCTCCAACGGCGCGCTCCACATGCTGTCTCAGCCGCGCCACGAAGGCGGCGTGCATGCTGCTCGCAGTGGGCTGCCAGTCCCACCAGTCGATGATCGCTCGGACCTTGAAGCGGTGCCATGCGCCCGGGTCGCGCTCGAGGAGGAGACGCCCGGTCCGAGCCACCTCGAAGGCCAGCAGCGGGCCGGCGTCGCAGGTGAACACCACGTCGACGTCCCGGGCGAAATGGGCCGAGAGCGCGGCGGCCGTCGCGAAGCGCAGGTCGGGCGTGTCGGCGTCGAGTCCGACCAGCAAGTCGACGTCGCTGTCGGGGCGGGTCCGCGCTGTGCCGTGCGAGCCGAACAGCACCACCAGCCGGGCTCCCGGGGGCAACACCTGTTCGAGCGCGCTCGTGGCCTGCACGCCGGGATCGTAGCACGCTCTGCTCGCTTGCCCTCCCACCCCCGCCGCATCCGTCGTACACTACGCCGCCTTGCGCACGCCCTCGCCGGCTCTCTCGCTCTTCGGTCTCGCGCTGGCGTGCAGCGCCGTCCCCGGCGTGGCGCAACTGGTCGACCCAGACATCACTCTCGGTGACGACGGCGACGACAGCGGCGACACCGGCGACAGCGGCGCCACCGACAGCGGCAAGCAAGAGTGGGAAGACGACGACTCCGGCGGCGACGACACCCCCGCCGAGATCCTCCACCCCTATTGCGACGCCTACCTGGCCTGCCTCGCCGAGGTGTCGCCGGAGCAGAGCGCGGCGGCCAGCGCCGCCTACGGCTACAGCAGCGACTGCTGGGACAGCGAGTCGAGCGCCGCCGCCTGCGAGGCCGAGTGCGCCGCCGCGCTCCACGAGCAATGGGTGCAGAACCCCGGCGCCCAGAGTTGCGACGACGGCACCGACATCCCGTCGAACACGGTGATCCTCCAGTCCACCTGGAACATGAGCATCACCGAGGTGGACGGCCCGATGTGCGACTCGTGGTTCAGCTACGTCACCAGCTACACCATCACCTTCTCGCCCAACGACACCGCCGAGTTCCCCGGCACCTTCAACGGCTCGGGCTGGAGCAACACCATCGACTGCGAGAACAATGGCCTCGACATCTCCTGCTGGGGCGTGGCCGACGCCTTCATCATCACCTTCGAGGGCGAGATCTCCGACGACCTCGCGCGCCTGAGCGGGGTGTACGCCGACGACGTGTATTGCTCCTGGACGCTGGAGAGCGGCTAGGCGGCGCGGAAGGGGTAGAATCCCCGGATGCGCTTCCTCCCCCTGCTCGCCCTCGCACTCGCCTGCCAGCCCGCCGACCCCGGCGATAGCGCCAAGGACGACACCGGCGGGGGCGGCGCCGCGGATGCCGATGGCGACGGCTACACCGTGGCCGAGGGCGATTGCGACGACAACAACGCCGAGGCTGCGCCCGACCTCGCCGAGACCTGCGACAACGTCGACAACAACTGCAACGGCTACGTGGACGAGGGCGCGCTCTCCACGTTCTACGCGGACGTCGACCAGGACGGCTACGGCGACGCCGCCTCGGCGAGCGAGGCCTGCGAGGCGCCGTCGGGCGCGGTGACCAACGCCGACGACTGCGACGACAAGAACCCCGGCGCCTTCCCGGGCAACGCGGAGACCTGCGACGAGGTCGACAACAACTGCAACGGCGCCGTGGACGAGGGCGTGGCGAGCACATTCTACGCCGACGCCGACGCCGACGGCTTTGGCGACTCCGCGGCGGCGGTGGAGGCCTGCACCATGCCCGAGGGCACGGTGGAAAACGGCGACGACTGCGACGACACCACCAGCAGCGCCTTCCCCGGCAACCCGGAGGTGTGCGACGAGGTGGACAACGACTGCAACGGGACCGTCGACGACGCCGTCCAGACCACCTACTACGTCGACAAGGACGGCGACGGCTACGGCAGCGCGAGTGTCACCGACCTCGCCTGCGCCGTCCCCACCGGCTACGCCGAGAACGCCGACGACTGCAACGACGACGCCAGCGCCATCAACCCCGGCGCCACCGAGGTCTGTGACACCCGCGACAACGACTGCGATGGCGCGGTGGACGAGGACGACGCCAGCGATGCCGCGACCTGGTACGCCGACGTCGACGCCGACGGCTACGGCAACCCGGATGCGTCCTACGCCGCCTGCGAGGCCCCCCTCGGCTACGTGGGCAACGACGAGGACTGCGACGACGCCGACCCCGGCATCAACCCGGACACCGAGTGGTACCTCGACGACGACGGCGACGGCTTCGGCGACCCCGACCGATCGCTGGTGACCTGCGAGCCCCCGGCCGACTGGATCCTCGACGACAGCGACTGTAACGACAGCGCCGACAGCGCCTACCCCGGCGCCACCGAGGCCTGCGACGAGATCGACAACGACTGCGATGGCGAAGTCGACGAGTCCGGCGCCACCGGGGAATCGACGTTCTACGCCGACGGCGACGGCGACGGGTTTGGTGACGCCGCGAGCACCAGCACCGGCTGCGAGGCGCCCATTGGCTACGTGTCTGACGCCACCGACTGCGACGACACCGAGAACGACGTGTTCCCCGGCGCCACCGAGGCCTGCAACGGCATCGACGACGACTGCGACAGCGAGGTGGACGAGCCCGGGGCCACCGGCGAGGACACGTGGTATTCCGATGCCGACGGCGACAGCTACGGCGACGCGGGCGACACGCAGGACGGCTGCGAGCAGCCCACCGGCTATGTCGACAACGCCCTTGACTGCGACGACGGCGAGCCGGCCGTCAACCCGGCCGCCACCGAGGCCTGCGACGGCATCGACAACGACTGCGACACGCTCGTGGACGACGACGACAGCGGCACCACCGGCACCAGTACCTGGTTCTTCGACGGCGACGCCGACGGCTACGGTGACGCGACCAGTGTCACCAACAGCTGCGTGATGCCGGCCGACCACGTGGCCGACAGCACCGACTGCGACGACAGCGAGTGGGCGGTGAACCCCGCCGCCACGGAGGTGTGCGACGGCGTGGACAACGACTGCGACACGCTGGTGGACGACGCCGACAGCTCGGTGTCCGGCCTTTCCACGTACTACGACGACGACGATGGCGACGGCTACGGCGACGCGAGCGACAGCGCCGCCGCCTGCGCCACGCCCAGCGGCTACGTTTCCGACAGCACCGACTGCGACGACACCGACGCGGACATCAACCCGGGCGAGGCAGAGGTGTACGACGGCGTGGACAACGACTGCGACGGGACAGCCGACGAGGGCCTGTACCCCGCCGACTGCGAAGAACTCCTCGACCTCTACCCCTCCTCGGGCAACGGCACCTACACCATCGACCCCGACGGCAGCGGCGGCACCTCGGCCTTCTCGGTGCTCTGCGAGATGACCATCGACGGGGGTGGCTGGACGCAGGCCATCCAGTCCCACCTCGACCACCTGTCGACCTCGAGCAATCGCGAGTACCTCTACACCGAGACCGACGGCGGCACCGGCTGGTACCTGTCGCCGGTAACCAGCGCCGTGTGGAGCTGGTCGAGCTACTACCCGCTCAACGGGACCTACTACTACGCGTCGAGTGGAACCAGCGCGACGGGCAGCTTCTACTGTTCCCACGCGGAGTCGGGCGACTGGGGCGTGGGATGCAGCAACGGCGGCGGCGGCACCTACAAGGTGCTCCCCATCTACTACTCCACCGCCAGCTCGGCGCTCTCGATGATCTGCCAGGACCGTCCCGACGTGTTCGGCGCCGGGGCCTGCCAGGCCAACGCGCGGATCTGGTCGCGGGAGGACTGATAGTTCCCCATGCCGCCGCGCGCGTCGGCTCCCTCCCGGCCTCTGGCCGCCCTCCTACCCCGCGTGCTGCCGCATCTCCTGGACGAGCACCGATCCGCAGTAGCGTCCGATCTGCACGAAGGCGTCGTTGATCTCGGCGTCGCTCATCGAGTCGAGCTTGGCCACGTTGTCGACCACGGCGAGCACCCGCTCCACCGGCTCGCCCGCGCCGGCGTCGGTCGCGCACTCCACCGAGTTGGTGTACACCCGCTCGCCCTCGCGCGTGTAGATGTGGACGCCGAGGTTGTAGGTGAAGACGCCGGGCGCGCCAATGTAGGGCACGAAGAGCCCGTAGGACTCCACCGTGATCTGCAACAAGGGCGCGTCGGGGCTGTCGGTGAAGGCGAAGGGGGGACCGCTGCCGAGGGTGTCGCGCACGCCCTCGACGAGCGAGTTGGCCACCGCGTTGGGATCGACGGCGCGGGCGATGCGGTCGGTCTGCTCGATGCTGCGGACCGCCTGCACCGTGTTGACCACGGCACTGGCAACCTCGAGCACCGGGGGTCCGCCGACGTAGGTGGCGCCGAGCGACACGTAGGGCACGCCGGTGTCGACCACCTGCGAGCGGACGCTCCCGAGCGTGGGCGCGTACTTCTTGAACTTGGCGTGGCAGCCGAGGAGGAGAGGAAGGAGAAGCAGGGTGGCGCGGTTCATGCGCCGTAGACGTAGCCCGGCGGGGATTATTCGGCGGCTTCCGGGGGCAACGGATCGAGGCGACGCACCCGCCGCTTCTTGCGAGGCTCCAGGGTGACCCCGCGGTACACCTCGTCGACGGGCAACTTGGCCCTCACGCTCTTGAGCGCGAGCGTGTCGCCGGGGCCGAGCCGGCGGTACTCCCAGGTGCCGGGGCCGCGCAGCACGTAGTGCTCGACGCGCACCTCGTGCTGCGACACGAGCACGTACTCGCGCAGCGTGCCGAGCGCCTGGTAGTAGTCGAACTTCTCGTTCCGGTCGTAGTCCTCGGTGGACTCCGACAGCACCTCGATCACGACGGTGGGGTTGACCAGCGCGTTGTCGTCGAGCTGGTCGCGGATGGGCTCGCCGCAGACTACGGCCACGTCGGCGTAGGTGGCCACGTCTTCCGCCGGGATGCGGAGCTTGAGGTCGGAGTTGTAGGGGCGGCAGGGTTTCCCGTCCAGCCGCCCGAAGAGGAGCCCGAAAACGCGGCCGCCGAGCTCGGAATGCGCCACGGTGCCACCCGCCATCGCCACGATGACGCCCGCGCGCCACTCGTGCTTGACCTGGGTTTCTTCCTCGACCTGGAGATAGTCGGCGTAGCTGAGTAGCTTGCGGGCGGCGACGGCCATGACGGCGAGTATATTCCCGGATCAGGCCGCGCGACCAAGCGCCGAGGCGAGGCGGTCGAGGGCCTCGCGGGCGGGGCTCTCTTCCACCCCGGCCAGCGCCTTGCGGGCGGCCCAGGCCTC
>Ga0194120_10008464_pt1 | contig 13561 bp, 12 predicted proteins | sample TA2MahCa65mmetaG_FD_148642 | JGI IMG/M metagenome (GOLD analysis project Ga0194120, IMG submission 148642) | Freshwater microbial communities from Lake Tanganyika, Tanzania - TA2015019 Mahale Deep Cast 65m | ecosystem: Environmental > Aquatic > Freshwater > Lake | place: Tanzania: Lake... | reverse complement strand
CATTGGAAATGAAGATCTCGTAGAGGTCGATCGAGTCTGGAAGCGCGGCAACAAGGGACGTGGTGCCGGTCTGGCCTTCGATGAGCGTGAGCGCACCGCCTCCTGAGTCGCTCGCGGCGACGGACTTTATTCGACTGGCCGTCTGCGCGCTGGCGCCGGCCTTGTCACCGCCACCTTCATCCCATGTGGGGCCAGCGAGGCCGCCATCGTCAGCGACGGCAGGAAGGGCACAGAGCAACGAAACGACAAGGGCGGTACAACGCATGGGACCTCCGAGGAAAACAAACCCTTGGCCACCAACCACAGTCCACAGAGTGTCACCGCGATTGGGCACAATTCCAGAAGTCACTCATGGAATCGGTTGGAAAGTGGGTTTCCGGACCGAAAGTTCGGTCAGTTGGTCATAAGGCTCGGCCTGTCGGCCTCTCGGCGCGTCCAGTCGGTCAACGGTTCCACGCGCGATCGATCCACGCATTCCAGAGTTGAAACGCCCGTTGAGTGGCAGCCTGAAGGCTTCGTCCATCGCCGTCAGTGTGCGCACGGCACGCGGATGGACCCGCCGCCGACGGTCCGAGTTCGGTGTTGCAGGCCGTACACCGAAACCTTGCCTGGGACAGCATGAAGCGCTTCCACTGGATCGGTCCCAAGCGGACCCGTCTTGTGCAGCCGGGGCAGACCACTTCGGCGCCCGGCGTGCGCTTCACGCTGCCATAGTCATGGCAGCGCTCCACGGGAAGCCCAAGTTGGTGCATGAGCCGCTGCCACCGATGGTCGTGATGGCACGGACGGCGATGATGGAGATCGCAGGCGACATGGGCGACCTCGTGGCCGATTGTGCTGTCGAACCGCTCTAGGCCCTCGTGGCGGAACATATGAAACGAGAGCTTGATGTGGCGGCGAGCGGGCATCGCCAGGCCGGCCGTGGTGCGCAGGCGGGTGCTCAATTCGACGCTCGGTTCCGGACCGAGCGGCTTGCCCAACGCCCGTTCGCACGCGCGCCACCAGTGGCTGACGCGATCCTGGGCCAGGCGTTCCCAATCGGCACGGAGGATGGGGACGACTCGGCCCATCATGGTCTCTGGAACGGATGGAACGCTTCCGCGTGACACGGCCGGAGTTTAGGACGGGCGCGGGGCATGGTCGATCAGAGAATTGAGTGACTGGGCTTGAAGTTGCGTGCAAGAGCACTAGCCTCGGGTGATGGCCCTCAAAATGGCACGGCTCTCGGCGCTGCGCAAGGCACTGCTCGACGCGCGCGACCTTGGGAAGCACCGCTCGATGGCCGAATTGCAAGCCGAACTCGGTCTGAGCAGGCGCACCGTGGTGCGGTACCTGAATGATCTGCGGGCCCAAGGTGACCAGGTGAAGATGGTTCGTGGCAAGGGCTGGACCATGGTCAAGCCGCGGCGAGATGGCACGCTCGAGTCACAGATCCCGGAGCAACTGCTGGTCGTCTTGCGCAAGCTGGGTTGGGCGCTTCGTGGCACGCCGTGGCACGATGAGATGGAGGCACTCTTCGGCGCGGAGCTCAAGCGCGTGAAATCGGTTGCTCGGCAAGGCATGCACGGCGGTGCGATGGCCGAGGCGGTGCGGCTGAACAAGGTGCTCTTCATCGCCGACTTCGCACCAGGTATGCGCGCCGAGGGTGCAGACGAAGACCCAATCGAGGACGACGACGAGATGGATGTGTTCGATGACGAGTCGTCGAGCACGCTTCGTCAGTCGTTCGATCAACTTCGCGAACGCCAGTTGCGACAAACAGCGTGGGATGATGTGTCGGCGACGGTGTGGCGCGGTGTGCTCCTTGCAGCGCGCGAGAGCAAGCCGCTGGTGGTCGAGTATCTGAACGCGAGCAAGAGAAAGCTTGACCAGCATCAGGTGGTGCTGCCCTTGGGCGTCGTGCTCCGCCCTGGCGGTGCCTACATGCTGGTGCACAAGGTCGGCAACCTGCGCGATGCTGAGGTCGAAGCGGGATCTGCATCGCAGTGGAGCGAGTCGCTGCGCAAGCGGCCTGTGCTCAGGTCGTTCGCGATGCAGCGCATCCGTTCGGTCCGCGTCCACGAGGGATCGTTCAAGGTCCCGGATGGGCTGTCGATTCGCGAACTCGTGAAGGCATCGGTGGGCGGCTTCGTGCAGCACGGTCCGCTCGAAGCGGTCGAGCTGGAGTACGACGCGCTCGACCTGACGCTGGCCGTCGGCGAGGCCTGGCACTCCGATCAGCAAGTCACCGTGCGCGGCCACGGCGCGGGCATGACCGTTCGTGTGCGATTTCGCACCAACAGCAGAATCGAGGTCCAGCGGCGCGTGCAGGCACTGGGCGGCAAGGTGCGGTTGATCAAGCCTGTCGCGTGGCGCAAGGAGATCGCCCGAAGCGCGCGCCTGCTCGTCGAGGGACATGAGCGCTAGGGCCGCTCATGCATAGGGCGTTTGCGATGAAGTCACACAGCGAGGCGCTGGGCAGTGACTTCGGCCAAGAGCTTCAGGTGCAGCGGTCCGATGTCGGTCATCGGAATTCCCGCTGCCTCGAGTTCAGTCCCGACGGCCGTGCGCAGCGAACGGATGCCACGCGAGAGCAACTGCCGCACGGACTCGGCTCGGCGGCCCATGATGGAGCCGATTTGCGGAGCGGTGTGGCCCTCGAGCGAGAGCCCGAGCGCCTGACGAGCATCGCGCGAGAGTTCGCCGAGTTCACGGGTGAGCACGCTGACCAGCAGTGCGTGGTGGGCGGGCTCGATCATGTCAGCACCCGGGGCGGCGGCGTGCGGATCAGCAAGCAGGTCGACCACGGGCGTGGCCACGCCGTGGGCATCGATCATGGGCGCGGCCTCGGCGCGCAGCTTGGCCGCACGACGGGCATCGATCAGATTCGTGCGGATCGACCGCTTGAGGTACGACTCCATGGCAGGAACGGTGGCGAACTGCAGCCCCTGCCCGCCTTGGCGGCGCAGCCGGCCGGAGATGCGGTCGAGCACGCGCTCGACGATGTGATGGCGCAACTGGGTGGCCGTCGGGCAGATCGTGTCCACCAGGTGCTGGACGGCATCTTGGGCGAACATGTACAGATCGAGCAGGCTGAGCGAGCCGGCCGAGGCAAGGGTGTCCTGCGCGGCAGCACGGGCGCGGTCGGCGCGGATCGAATCGGTGGCGAGGGACATCGAGCGCAGCGGGCTGCGGCGGCTGCGGCGGGAGCGGGGGTTCGTCATGTGGGCTTTCCTCCAAGTGAGGGGTTGAACGGCGCGTCCTCAAACTCTTTCCCTGGCGGGGGTCAGAGTGTGACAGTGAATGACACAGTGAATGACACAGTGAAAACACGGGCACCGACCCCGCTATGCCGGATCCCCTTCGGCATCGTTCAGGCCGCGCGGGCCCCCAGAACCCGCCTCATCTGCATAATCGTGCTCACCGCACATGTAGAGGCGAACGACATCGACCGCCGCGAGGTACATCGCGCCCTCGCGGGGTGACAGGCTTGGCTGGCCATGCCTGCCCGCTAGGAACGCCTCCCGGAAGGTGGCGATCATGCGCAGGGCCAGTCTGACGCGGGCCGGAATCGGAAACTGTGGTGGTGGTGGGAGAAACCTGCTTGTCATCGATCCTCGGGGGTTGAAGGTGATGCCCTGCCTTGGGTCGGGTTCATGACCAAAGGCGAGGGCCCGGACAAACAAACGCAGCTTGAACGAAACGCGGAACGGTCGGATCCAGGTGGAACCAGATGGATCTAGGTGGATCCAGGTGGATCCAGGTGGATCCAGGTGTGCAGCACGACGGCAGCCTGAACGGCATCCAACGGGGCGATCGGCCAACCGTGACCAAACTTGGCGAGGCCCCCGCAAATGGGGCACCTGACACGAGAGTGCCAATATTTGTCACAGTCCACCCCTCGTCCTGACTTCCGACCCGCGGTGGATCCTCCATACGATCCATCCGTGATCCACGCCCCACAGGCACACCCGCATGTGCACCCGCACGCACACGCGCACGCACACGAGCCGATCGTCAAGGCGATCTACAAGGCATACGCCAGGCCGAACGCCAATTCGATCGTCAAGGCGATCGTGGCATGCTGATCACCTGGTGCACGATCGTGGCGTCCATGGTGTCGCAGGCACCGGCCACGCCACCGGCCGATGAGTCCAACGCGGCCACCTGGTACCGGCGTGCGAGCGAGATGCGGTTCAGTGACGAGGACCGTGTGTTCCTCGGGACAGAGCTGTTCGTTCACAACGAGTGGCGCCTGTGGGATCCTGCGTGGGTCGCGCGAGCCGAACGAATGATGGAGGCGCTCCGCCCGACGATCGATGCCCTTGCGCGGGGTGCCGCAGCGGATCGATGCGACTTCGAACTCGACCGCTCGGCAGGGATCGGCATGCTGATGCCGCATCTGGTGCACCATCGTCATAGCGCCCGGGTCTTGGGCGCTGCGGCGCAGTGGGCCATGAGCCGCGGCGATGTGAGCGAAGCCGCTCGCCTGGTCACGATGCAGACGGAGCTCGCGCGCGACCTCGTTGGTGACCGCGTCATGATCAGCTCGCTCGTGAGCACGGCGATCACGCATCTGGCGACCACGCACGCGCGCGATCTCCTCGATCTGGGCCTCGTTGATCCGACAACAGCAGCGAATCTTGCAGGCACCTTCGAGGCGATGGCTGATCCATCCGCGCTGGGTTGCGCCGAAGCGATGCGCGGCGAGATGGAGCTCATGCGCGCCAGCCTCAAGGACGCCGAGTCGGCGAAGGAGGCACTGGCGACCGCGGACCCTCAGACCCCCGTCGAGATCGCGGATGACGAGGCGGTCAAGCGCGAACTCGTCGTCATGGACGACTTCTACCTGCGCGCAGCGGCTGCGTTCGAGGAGCCCGACCCGGCCAAGGGTCGCGCGATCCTTGATGGCTTGACGAAGGAACTCGAGAGCCTGCCCGATGGCTCGCTCGCCCGCACGCTCATGCCGTCGTGGGACAACACATGGGAATCGATGCAGGTCATTCGCCAGGAACTCACCGCCGTCGCCGCGCAGTTCCGCGCGATCGCCGACGGGAAGGCGTCGAGCGAGTTCGCCGATGCAATGGTCTGGTACGCGCAGGCCGGCCGTGCGATTTCCGCGATCCCAGACGACGAGCAAATCGCGCTAGAGCTCCTGCGCTCAGTTGGCCACGCCGACGATGCCAAGCTCGTGCTGCGGCCGCTCGAGCAGCAAGCGCGTGTGGTCGATCAGGCGATGCAGCGTGGTTGGGCTGCGGGCCGTTGCGAGGTCGCCGGTCGTGAGTTCGCCCGCCCCACGCTCGCTATCGATCATGTCGCGCTCGCGCGTGGTGCCGCACGCGCTGTCCTGCTTCGAGCGCAGCAGTCGAAGGATGCAGACCTTGTGCGTGCGGTCCAGGGCTGCGTGCGCATGATCGTGCAGGCGCGGGACTCCAAGTGCCTAGCCGGGTCGCTGCTCGCGAGCCTGCTGCTGGATGACCTCACTGAGTCAATGCCGGCGATCCTGGCTGATCCGCGCATGGATCATGCCGCACGAGCGGCGCTCGACGAGTCGCTGGTCCCGCTTCTTGATGGCGGCATGCGGCTGCCGATGGCGCTTCGTGGCGAGGTCGACATGATCGTGCGTCGGTGGTCACCGCCCAAGCAGGCGCCCGAACTTGCTGCGGCCCGCACGGCGGCTGGCGAGCGACTTGGCGCCAACGGCGTGGCGTTCGTGCTGGCCGTGATGAGCCCCACCGTCGCGCGCGACGCAGAGCACTTGCCGACGGGTGAGCTCGTCGATGATGGCGGCGTGTCGATCGAGGCGCTCGAGCGACTCGCAGAAGAGCGCGACGCGGTTGGTGCCACGCCGTTCGTCTCGGGGACCGATGCCGCGACCGTGCAGGCCATGGCACCCTTGGGCAGCATCACGCAGAAGGTGCCGATCGATCTTGAGGCGATGTCCGCATCATGGACCGATCGCGTGCAGGCGCTGATCACGAGCGCTCGCGCGAAGTGAGTCGAGGAGCATGCGGCGTTCCGAGCGTGCGAAGCGAGGCGCGTCACTCACCGAATGAAACGGAGTTCGCCGAAGTCGGGGATGAAGGGCGTTCCGCCGGGCGAGGTGCGAAGCGGCGCGGGGAAGTAGACGCACCACGCCTTGCCAATCATCAAGTCTTCGGGCACGACGAACGGGCTGCTGCTCCCCAGCTGCACCGACACGAGCGGGTGCGGTCGACCCCACAGTCGGCTGTCGCGGCTCGCGCCTGAGTTGTCGCCGAGCATCACATACTCGCGATCACCGATCGTCGGCGGTTGCTTCACATCGATGCCGAATCCCAAACCAGGGATCGGCTCGCCGTTCATGGGGTACTGGTCGCCGGGGTTGAGGAACGCAGGGCGGTAGTACAGGTCGCGGTCGACGCGGATGCGCCGCAGCGTCACCGGCCCGCCACCAAACTCCCACGCGAGCGTCGTCGGCGTCGGCTTCTGCGCGGACGGATTCTGCAGCACCTGATCGATGGTGCGTCCGTTGTGACTTGCGAGCAGTCGCTCCTGCGGATCCCACTCGTAGTCGAGCGTCAGCACGCTCTCACCATCGACGAAGAGCTGCAGTCGTTGGTCGATGTGCCAGAACTCAAGTTCGAACGCGCCGTCCGGCAGCGCGACCGAACCGCTCGTCGTGGCCTTCATTTCGCCGCTCTCGCCGTGCACGACCGAGAGCGTGGCCTTGCTGCCGGCGACCTCAAACTTCATCACATGCGAGCGCGTGCCGATCGACAGATTCGTCGTGAAGAGCCCACTCGACGCCGGCGTGCAGTGCGCAGCCACGCGCAGGTCGCCCACAGGGAAGAGTGGGATCTCAGGGCGCGTCGAGTTGTACGCATTCCAGTCATCGAGTTGGATGTCGGTCGGGACCCACTCAAGCCGAGCCGGACCGGGCGCACTCCACACGAAGGCGCGAGGATCGCTCGTGTCCCAACCCTGGCCACGCAGCGGCGGGCCGCTCCACGAGCCGCGCATGCGCTGGCGCATCGCGGACGGATCGATCGGTGTGAAATCGCTGTTCCAGACGGGCTGCAACACTGCGCGCTGCACAGACTCCGGCTTGCGCTGGATGCGCATGCTGCTCACGGGAGCGTTGGGCTCACCAGTGAACGCATCACCATCCGAGAGCGCGAAGCGTTCGCCGGGCATGCCGACCAGACGCTTGATGTAGTACATCGCATCGCCGACTGGATCGCAGGGGTTCTTGAAGACGACCACATCCCACCGCTGCGGCTGCTGGATTGGCCATAGGAACTTGGTGACGAGGATGCGATCGCCCACGCGCGCGTCCTGCGCGAGACGGATGTTGCCCTCGCTGCGCGTGGCAGCGGTGTGGCTCACCATCGGATCGCCGATGGGGCGTTGAAAGTCGCGGCCTCCGCGCGCTGACTCGATCACCGGCGCCGCGTCGGCGGGATAGCTGTAGCCGGTGTCAGGACTACGCAGACGCAGGTGCTCGCCCATGAGCGTCGGCGCCATGCTGCCCGTTGGGATCACATAGCCCTCGATCACGAATCCGCGGAAGGTCATCGCGAGCGCGAACGAGATCAGCAGCAGGCTGATGGTGTCGAGGGTCGTGCCCTTGCGTGGCTCGTGCTCCATGGGGGCCCGATGCTAGCGGCGCTCACGCGGGCGCTTGATCCACGGGCAGCAACTCTTCGACCGAGACAGCAATGTCCCGGCCTGTGGCGTGCAGGCGAACAAGGACCAACTGCACGAGCGTGCGACTGTCGACGACTGAGCCCACGCCTTCACTGGTGCCCACCACGGTGCCGCGCTTGGGCAGCTTCGACGCGAGTTCGGCGTAGGTCTGGTCCTCGTAGCGCAAGCAACACATCAGCCGCCCGCATCGCCCAGAGATCTTCAAGGGATCGAGCGTGTGCCCCTGCACCTTGGCGTGCTTGATGCTGACGGGCTTGAGCACCTTGAGGAAGGTCGAACAGCAGACGCTCTGGCCGCACTTCTCGCGGTCCGCGACCAGGCGCGCCTCGTCCCGCGCTCCGATGGTCTGCCACTGCGCCTCGCGCCCGATGATCGGCGCCACGACCCGCTTCAATGGAGCAAGGTCGAGTTCGCCTTCGGTCGTCGGATGCACCCACGCGATGACCTGCTCGCCGCCAAGGATCGGTTCGAGTTGTACGAACCGCGCAGCGATGCCCAGCGCGATCGCCGCTTGCTTTGCGGCCAGCGTGCGTGCGCCCCAGTCCATCGTGATGCGCTCCCACGCAGCCAGATCATCCCTCGTCGCCACGCGCAGCACCTCGCCATCGGCATGGAAGGGATAGTCCTTGCCGCCCGAGGCCTCGATGTAGCCACGCACTTGATCGCGCGAAACGCTCTTGCCGCAGCCGCCGTTGCCGCAGGTCGTCGTGAGCATCTCGCCCAGTTCGGTGCCGCGATGTGTCCGAACCACGAGCTTGGATCCGCATCCTGGTTTGGCGTCGCCGCGATGCGGGAACTCCCCGATCATGCGCATCGCACCGAATCGCACGACGATCGAACTGGGCGCCTTGAGTTCCGCATACGCCGCCGCATCCACATCGCGATGGACCGGATCGGCATCGCGTTCAAAGATGGGCAACGGGAAGATCGACACGACCCGCGCAGTGTCGCATGTGGGCGTCCGCCCTGCATCGGCGGTCCCGGTAGCATTGCGCGGTTCCATGCTGCCCGTCGTCGCCATCATCGGTCGCCCCAATGTCGGCAAGAGCAGCCTGCTCAACCGCATCGTCGGTCGACGCGTGTCGATCGTCGATCCGACTCCGGGCGTCACGCGCGACCGCATCACGGCTGAACTCACCCTCGATCCGCCGATCGAGGGTTCCGAAGATGCCCTGCCCCGCACCGTCGAGTTCATGGACACCGGCGGATACGGCGTCTACACGGCTGACGGCCGCCGCATCGATGATGCGGGCATGGACCTGGCGGCGCTGACGCCGCACATCGAAGAGCAGATCCGCGCGGCCACTGAAGAGTCCGATGTCATCCTGTTCACGGTCGACGCACAGAGCGGGATCACGGCGCTCGACGAGACGATCGCCACGATGCTCCGTCGCAGCGGTCAGGCGTCGAAGGCGATGCTTGTCGTGAACAAGGTCGACGGCCCATCCTGGGAGGCGCATGCCTTCGATGCGATGCGGCTGGGATTCGGCGAACCGCACATGGTCAGCGCCAACAACGGCGCCGGCCTGCGTCGTCTGCGCGAAGCGATTTGGGAGCGTGTGGGCGACGCGCCCGCCAAGCCCGTGCCGACCGAGATGAGGGTCGCGATTGTTGGGCGTCGCAACGCCGGCAAGAGTTCCTTCACCAACGCGCTCGCGGGCGAGGACCGCGTGATCGTGAGCGAGATCGCCGGCACCACGCGCGATGCGATCGATGTGCGCTTCGAGGTCGGCGGGCGGACCTTCGTCGCCATCGACACCGCGGGCGTGCGCAAGCGCAAATCGTGGGCGGATGATGTCGAGTTCTATTCGAATGTCCGAACGGACCAATCGATTCGGCGCGCCGATGTCTGCCTGCTCGTCCTCGATGCGACCGACAAGATCAGCCAAGTCGAGAAGCACCTGGCGATGCAGCTCATTGAGCAGGCCAAGCCCACCTTGATTGTGCTCAACAAGTGGGACCTCATGCCCAAGAAGGCCAAGATCGAGGACTTCCTCGAGTACCTCGGGCAGGAGCTGCCTGGCTTGGACTTTGCGCCGGTGGCCTGCGTGAGCGCGCTCAAGGGCGACGGCGTGCAGGATGCGATCTCGATGGCGTTCAACTTGTTCCGGCAGGCGGGTCACCGCGAAACGACCGGCCGACTCAATGCGCTCGTGCAGAAGATCCTGACCGAGCGCGGACCGAGCTCGCGTCTGGGAACGATCGCGAAGATCTACTACATCACACAGATCGAGGTCTTCCCGCCGACGATCGCGATGGTGGTGAACAAGCCCGATCTCTTCGAAGGCAACTACGAGCGCTACCTGCTCAACCGCATGCGCGAGGAACTTCCGTACGCCGAAGTGCCGATTCGCCTTCGCTTCAGCGCGCGCAAGCGTCGCGAACATCCTGGCGACGCGCAGCCTTCTTCAGGCGGCCAGTCGGAACAGTGATCACGCCAGCAGGCTCTGACCCGTCATCGCAGCGGGCTTCGACAGCCCGACCATCTCGAGCATGGTCGGTGCAATGTCCGCGAGCCGTCCATCGTCACGCAGACGGCGTCCACGGAACGCCTCACCCACCACCGACAGCGGCACCGTGAAGTTCGTGTGCGCGGTCTGCGGATCGCCGGTCGTCGGATCGATCATCTGCTCCGCGTTGCCATGGTCGGCCGTGATCACCAAACTCCCTCCGCGCGCGAGCGTGGCGCGCGTGATCTCGCCGACGCACGCGTCGACGACTTCGCAGGCGCGCGTGGCGGCATCCAAGTTGCCGGTGTGGCCAACCATGTCGCCGTTGGCGAAGTTCACGATGATGAAGGGCTCACAGTCCGCTGCGGCCAAGCGCGCGAGCACGGCATCGCGCACGCCGTGCGCGCTCATCTCTGGCTTCAAGTCGTAGGTCGGCACATCCTTGGGGCTCTGCACAATCACGCGATGTTCGCCCGGGAACGGCTCCTCGCGATAGTCGTTGAAGAAGAAGGTCACATGCGGGAACTTCTCCGTCTCCGCGCATCGGAACTGCGTTAGACCGGCGCTCCTGATCACATCGCCGAGAATCGACTCCATGCGCGCGGGCCGTTCGAAGGCCACGGTCACCGGCAGGCCCTCTTCGTAGTTCGCCATCGTCACGAAGCGCAGGTTCGTTGGCACATGGCCGCGATGGAATCCACCGCCAGGTAGCGCGCGGAACGCTGCTTCATCGAGGACGAAGGCCTTGGTCAACTCGCGCGGCCGATCGCCGCGGAAGTTGAAGAAGATCACCGCGTCGCCATCACGGACGAAGCCCTCATCGGCTGCGAGCAGATGCGTTGGCGGCACGAACTCATCGCCGTGTCGAGTGGGGCCTTCGGGATTCGCGTAGGCGTGGTCAAGCGCCGAGCGAGCATCGGTCGCCCCCTGCTCTTGTGGACCGACCAAACATCGCCAAGCGCGCTCGACCCGCTCCCAACGGTGGTCGCGGTCCATCGCCCAGAAGCGACCCATGATGCTGCCGATCCTTGCACCGCAGCGATCGACCGCTTGCTGCACGCGAGCGATGAACCGAAGACCAGTCGTGGGACCCGTGTCGCGACCATCGGTGATCGCGTGCACGAAGATGCGCCCGCCCGGGAAGGCTCGCGTGCGCGCGAGCTCCAGGATCGCCTCAAGATGCCCCAAGTCGCTGTGCACGAGTCCCGTGCTGCACAGCCCAAGGACATGCACGCAGCCGCCGGTGGCCGTGGCGTGGTCAAAGGCCGACTGCAACCCGGGATTCGCTGCGAACCGACCATCGCGGATGGCGCGGGTGATCCGCATGAGCTCCTGGTCCACGATTCGGCCGGCGCCGATGTTCTGGTGCCCGACCTCGCTGTTGCCCATGACCGGGCCCTCGGGCGTTTCAGGAAGTCCGACATCTTCGCCGCTCGTGCGGATCAGGGTGCTCGGCCACTCCCGACGCATCGACGCATCGAAGGGGCACTTGGCCCGGAGCACGGCGTTGCCGGAATCCTGCTCAGCGTGCGGATTGCGCCCCCAACCGTCACGGATCACCAGGACGATGGGCGTGTTCACGGTCGGTGAAGCCATGGCCGAACTCTACCGCGCACAAGCCATCGGCTTCGGGGCGGTCGTCCGCTACGCTACGCCCGCACCCAAGTGCATGGAGGCACTGAAGGATGACCACCACCTTGGCCACGGACACGGCACCACTCACCGGCGACGCACTGCGAAGCCGCTACGACGACATCAATCGACGCATCGGCGAAGCCGCAGCCCGTTCTGGGCGGAAGGCGTCGCAGGTCGTGCTCGTCGCGGTGAGTAAGACCGCGAGCATGGAGCAGGTCCGCGAGCTCGTGCAGGCTGGCCACACGCACTTTGGCGAGAACCGTGTTCCGCAACTGCAGCAGCGTGTTGCCCAAGTCGAGGAATTCCAAGCGCGTCGCCGCGAGCTCACCGGCACGGAGCCCACGCCCGTGCGCTGGCACATGATCGGCTCGCTCCAACGCAACAAGGTCAAGAAGGCGATCGAGTGCGCACGGCTCATCCACAGCGTGGACAGCATGCGGCTTGCCGAAGACATTCAGAACGCCGCGGCACGCCGCGACGATCCAGTCGACATTCTGATCGAAGTCAATGTGAGCGGCGAGGCGAGCAAGCACGGCCTGCATCCGCCCGCCGTGCGCCATGTGATCGAGCAGATCGACACGATGGTCAATGTCCGTCCGCGCGGACTCATGTGCATGGCGCCCAACACGCAGGACGCGGCGGTCCTGCGCGATGTCTTCTCGCGATGCCGTGAACTCTTCCAGGACATCCGCACCGCCAGCGTGGGCGGTGACGCGTTCGACCTGCTCTCGATGGGCATGTCCAATGACTTCGAGATCGCGATCGAGTGCGGCTCGAACATGGTGCGCATCGGCGGCGCACTCTTCGGCGCACCAGCCGTTCAGGACGAACCCGGCGAAGCCTGACTCAGGCTGTCGATGCGCCGTTGCGTGCGCGCATCCCAGCTTCGGTGGTATCGCGCGATCGACATGCCGCGGAAGGTGCTGCGGCAGCGGTAGCAGTTCAGCCGCCACTCCGAGCGCATCCAGAGCACCACATCGATGGCCGCCACGACGAGCAAGGTCGCCACGACGATGGTCGGCGTGCCGTAACCGGCCAGTCCGACCGCGACGACCGAAAGCGCAAGCACGGCAACGATGATGGTCAGACGCGGCATCGATCGGCTTCGGTAGAGCGAGTCGCAGCCGCAGAGCACGCACTTGCGCAGATGACCTCCGTCATCGACCGCACGCTCCCAATCAAGGAAGTGCTCGCGCTCCTTGCCCGGTTCGCCCAAGCGCAGCCGCGCTGGTCGCTCATCGAGGCTGACCTCGGCATCGCCCAGTCGCGATCGGTCGGTGGCTCGTGCGGTCACCTGCATCGCAGGATGGTACGGCGATCGCCCGCGGATCCATGCCGCCGTAGCATCGACCGCATGAGACCAGGTTGGTCGCACGCGCTCCAAGGACGCTTCATCGTCTTCGACGGCCCCGACGGCAGCGGCAAGAGCACGCAGATCCGTCGTTTCGTGCAGTCGGTGCGTGATGATGGCACGACGGTGACCGATGTGCGTGAGCCTGGTGGAACGCCGATCGGCGAGAAGATCCGCGAGATCCTGCTCGACCCAGCGAATGTCGAGATGGATGTGCGCGCCGAGATGCTGCTCTACATGGCCAGCCGCGCGCAGTTGATGGTCGAGCGCATCAAGCCCGCGCTTGCTGACGGCCACATGGTGCTCAGTGACCGCTTCATCAGCAGCACACTTGCCTATCAAGGCACGGCCGGTGGGCTCTCGCCTGCCGAGATCCTTTCAGTTGGCGATGTGGCGATCGGCGGTCGTTGGCCTGACCTGACCATCGTCTTCGATGTCGATGAACGCGTCGCCGCCG
>Ga0194120_10008454_pt1 | contig 13573 bp, 20 predicted proteins | sample TA2MahCa65mmetaG_FD_148642 | JGI IMG/M metagenome (GOLD analysis project Ga0194120, IMG submission 148642) | Freshwater microbial communities from Lake Tanganyika, Tanzania - TA2015019 Mahale Deep Cast 65m | ecosystem: Environmental > Aquatic > Freshwater > Lake | place: Tanzania: Lake... | reverse complement strand
CTGGATGGTGGTGGGCCAGGCTGGGCCGGTGCCTGCGCGGGAGGGGAACCCGGCTGGGCGCCACGTTCCGGGGCCGGCTCGCCAAGAAGGAGCGGTTTGTAGGCGATGGCCAACTCGCCGGCGGCCGGAGCCCTTTATCCAGCTCTCTTTCCTGGCCTTGCCCGTGGTCCCTTCGCTGAAGATTACGGACCGGGGCCTCGTGGATGTGGAGAGATTTCAGTTGGTGTCGGCCGCTTACTGAAGCAAAGATCAGCCGGCAAGTATGAAAGCTGACAGGCTGCAGGTTTTCTTGTCAGCTTGCTCGCTTGTGACTTGTCAGCGCCTGAAGGCAAGGCTTTTGGGGAAGCTGGCTAAAGGCGGGTCTGGACGTAGCGGACCAGCCCATCCACGATCCGGTCCTCCGCCGAACGGAAATTCTCCGGGTCATCCGCTAATCCCTTGATCGTAATCTGACCGATTTCCTTCTGCGACCGCTTGTCGACGAACCGGATGTCGACCAGCAGGTAGCCGTCGCCCATCGAGCCGGATACGTTTCCCGCCGACAGTTTGGTGTAGGACTCGTAGAAGCCGCCGACCAAGTCGGTCACCGAGCCCATCCACCGCATAAAGGCATTGCCGTTATCATACTTCACGATGGTGGCTTGCAGAATCAGGACGCTCTGGTCGGGACCGGAGGCCGTGCCGACCCGCCGGAACTTCCCCAGCGACCCGATCTGCAAGAGCATTTTCTCGTGGAGGTCCGCGACGATCTTGTTCGGGACATTCTTGTTGCGGGGGGCCGGAATCTCGACCGCGCTATAGATGGTCAGTTTCCCATCGATGGGAGCAACGACATCCGTCTTCTGTAACTCCACGGCGCAGCCGGTCTGCAGCAACAACAGTCCGGCCGACGCGCCCAGACTCAGTCGGCGAAGCAGCGTGAGGGGCTTGTGAACCGGTTTCGAAGCTCCGAGGGGTTCCTGCATCGGGAGGTATCATACCCGAACAAGGGCAAAAATCCTACTCCTCCTCTGCCGCCATCGTCATGCCAGGTATTGGTCGATCGTTTCGAACTCCTGGGTTGCTTTGTCGATGCAGGCTGCCAGTCCCTTTTCGTCCAACCTGACCAGCTTCCACGCTTCGGGGGAGGGGGCGGGCACCAGGTTGTTGCCCGTGACGCCGCAGCCCATGGCCTTGACCAGGATGTCGGCGACGTGGACGATTGCCGCATGCAAGGGAGCGGCGAGCGCCAGCGTCGGTCGGTGATGAAACATCATGGGGTCCTTCAGCAGGGTCGGCAGGTTCCACATGTCGGCCACCCAGCCGGCCACGTCGGCATGGGTCAGGCCCAAGGCCTCCTGTTCGACCTCACTACGAAAGCAGTCATGCTCCCGGAAGTCCTGTTCGATCTGCGCCGCCTGATCCGACAGTTTCTCGGAGATAATGACCTGGCCCAGGTCGTGCAGCAAGCCGGCCACGAACACCTCTTCAGGATTCCTCAGACCGGCTCGCGGAGCCAGGACCGTGGCCATCATTGCCACGCCCAGCGAATGACGCCACAGGTGTTCCATCCCGGAAGCCTTCATCATGTCGAAGGCGGTAGCGCCCAGCGTCAGCCCCTTCACGGCATTGAGCCCGAGCACGACGACGGCATGGCTGACGGAATAGATGCGTTTGGGGAATCCGTAAAAGGGGGAGTTCGCCAGCCGCAGGACCTTCGCGGCGAGCGTCTGGTCTTTCTCGATGATCCGCCCGAGGTCCGCAGCGGAGGTATCGGACCGATTGCTTATGGAAACGACTTTTGTCACGATGTGCGGCAGGGTCGGGATCTCATGAAGCCGTTCGAGGCGTTGCTTGAGATCAGCCCCGGCTGTTCCTGACGCGGCTTTCATGGACGGCTCTCCTCCACGGCGGGTTGCCCTCCATGCGTGGCGTGCAGATGCCGCCGGATGACCTCGCGAATCATCTCACTGGCTGGATCGCCAGCAGCCTTTCGGAAACGGTGATCGAGTTCCTGCTCCAATCGCGCGAGCCTCTCCGCCTGCGCCCCGCCCTCGTCGGATGGCTCCTTCACATAGACCATGGCCACCCCCATCTGTTGGAGACGGGCGATCAGCGTCTCGTCCAGCTCGGTGCCGGCGCCTACGAGCGTCTGGCCGGTCGAGTTGGTCGCCGGCTTGGCCAGGCTCATGCCCGGAACTGCCTCGTCAATCGAGACCCGCTTCATGTTGTCCTCCACGGTCTACGCTTCGATTCATCGCCCGCGCTCCACCCAGATTCACCCGGACCGCCTCCGGCCCGGAGATCAGTCTCGGCGTCACGCCGAGATGTTCAGGAATGATCCGTTGACAGCCGCCTCCACGCGGTCCCGTGTCGGTTGACGGGCGTCATAGAGGGCCGTTTCCGCCGCGCGGACGAAGGCATCCGGGTCTCTCATCTCCGCCGGCCTGCTGATGGCCGACACGCCTGCGCTCACGGTGACGGGGATCGTCCCGCATTCCAGTTTCACCGGCATAGCCGCGATGCTGGCTCGAACCCGTTCGGCCACGTTGACGGCCATGTGAAAGTCACAGCTCGGCAGCAGGAGCAGGAACTCGTCGCCGCCGTACCTGCCGAGGCCGTCATAGGGCCTGAGCGAGCCTCGGAGACGCTGGGCCACCTCACGCAGCACGGCGTCACCAGTCTGGTATCCGTGGGTATCGTTGAGGTATTTGAAATCGTCCAAATCAACCAAGACGACCCCCAGCGGAGTCCCTTCGCGCTTCGCTCGGAAGATCTCTTGCGCCAATTGCCCGAGTGAGGCCGCCCGGTTCCACAAACCGGTGAGGGGGTCCATGGACTCTGTCCGGCGCAGTTGATCACGGGCGGCGGCCAGTTCCCCCTGCACCTCCAGAAATCGCTGGGCGGCCTTGAGGCGCAGTTGCAACTGGCTGGCGTCCACCGGCTTGATGAGGCAGTCGTCCGCCCCCGCCTCCAGTCCTTCCAAAGGGTCTTGTTGGAGGTCCGGCGCGGTCAACAAGATGGTATAGGGTCTGGATGGCCCCGCCTGCTTGACCTCCCGACAGACCAGCCGTCCGTCCATACTGGGCAGTGACCAGTCCAAGATCGCCAGCTCCGGTGCTCCCTGGCCTTGCAGCACTTGACAGGCCTCGGCGCCGTCCGAGCAACTGGTCACCTGGTGGCTCCACTGGGTCAGGGCCGTTTCCAGAACACGGCGCGCCATCGTATCCGGCTCTGCGATCAAGATCCGCACGGGCGTCTCTCCTCAATGATCCGGCTTCTCATGGCTCGGAGACAGTCGGCACTCCAGGGCCTGCATGGTTCGCTCCTCCCCGGCTGGCCTTGGTTCTAGTCAGCCAACGGCGGGTTTCTGCCTGCCACGGAGGAAGACCCTTGGAGCTAGGGTTTGCCCATTACTTGATCGGCTCAAAGCGCTCCCGACTTGAGAGGGTCATCAGGGAGTTGGCAAGGGGGTCCTTGCTGGCAAATCAAGAAGTTCAGCGGCGAACTGATCGGCAGCGCCGTTGATTTTTTACGGAGGTTCGCGTAGTTCTCTGTGCGGCAAAAACTGCCCTATGAAGGGGTGGTGCCACCCTGATCGACAGCCTGGCTGTGACCGACCAGGGACAGGCCTCTCCCGATATCGATCTATGGATCTCTTGTTCGGCTGGATTGCCCAGTATGGCTATGGAGCCCTCTTTGTGGCGCTCATGTTGGGCATCGTGGGGGTGCCGGTCCCGGATGAGACGCTGCTCCTGTTCGCCGGGTATCTGGCGTTCAAGCAGAAGCTGGCGATCCTCCCGACGGTGGTGGCCGCCTTTCTGGGAAGCGTCTGCGGGATCACCCTGAGCTATGGACTGGGACGTACGGTGGGAACCTATCTGTTCCGAACCCTCGGACACCTGATCGGCGTGGATGCGGGAAAGCTCGAGGAAGTTCGGGCCTGGTACCTTCGTCGAGGCAAGTACGCTCTGCTCGTCGGCTACTTTGTGCCGGGCGTTCGCCACCTGACGGCGGTGGTGGCCGGTTCCTCGAAGCTGTCGCCGGCGGTCTTTGCGCTCTTCGCCTATAGCGGCGGCTTGCTCTGGTCGGTCAGCTTTCTTGCCGCCGGGTACTTGCTGGGCGAAGAATGGTCCCGCTTCTCGACCGTGATCCACCGTTGGCTGGTCATGGTGGGAGCGGTGAGTCTGGCCGGGCTTGCCGTCTGGTTCCTGTTCATGCGGAACAGACGCAAGGATGAACGCTGAACAGTTAATAGTTCTCAGTTTACAGTTCTCAGTTTCGGAATTGTCCGGAACTGAACACTGACAACTGATGACTGACGACTCACATTCATCATTCTGTGTTCAGCATTGTTCTCTAATCGGCAAATTTTTTCTCGCTCCTTGCACGGGCCTGCTCGGCCAGATCGTGTTTGAGGCGCGCCAGTCCCGGGGCGAGACGGACCGGGTAGACCTCCGGTTTATCCAGACGTCGGACCGCCGGGGGAAGGCCGGTCAATTGCTCGCTCGCCCGCCGCCGTGCCTCCGTGATCGGCGGCAGGTTGTAGACGAGCCGGCCCTGGCGGACCACCGGCACGAGCAGATCGGTGGAGGCTGCCGCGTCGCGCAGGTTTCCGGCGCCCTCCGGCCAACCGAAGCCTGTGACCAGGTCATAGATCACGTCGCCGAGGAATCGGCCCTCGTGCTGAAATCGCCGCACCTGCTGGAGTCCGGGATTGGAAATCTTGGCCGGTTCCTCCGACAGCTTGATGCGCGGCTGCCAGACGCCGCCGGGCCGTCGCACCGCGGCCAGCTTGTAGACCCCGCCCATGGCCGGCTGGTCATAACCCGTGGCCAGTTTGGTTCCGACTCCCCACAGGCCGATGGTCGCGCCCTTCTCCTTCAAGACCGCGATGGCCTGCTCGTCCAACTCGTTGCTGGCGACGATCGTCGCATTCGGGAACCCCCCTTCGTCCAGGATCTTTCTCGCGTCGATGCTGAGCTGCGCAAGGTCCCCTGAATCCAGGCGGATGCCGAGCAGCTCCTGGCCTTGGGCGCGCAGCCACTGACCGACCGAGACGGCTTTGCGGACCCCTTCCAGGCTGTCATAGGTATCCACCAGGAAGACGCAGTTGTTGGGCAGGGCTTTGGCGTAGGTCCGGAAGGATTCTTCCTCGTCGTCAAAGCACATGACCCAACTGTGGGCATGGGTGCCGGCGACCGGAATGTCGAAGAGCTTGCCGGCTAGAACGTTAGAGGTGGCGGAGCAGCCGCCGATGTAGGCGGCCCGGCTCGCGGCCAGGGCCCCGTCGATGCCCTGCGCCCGTCTTAGCCCGAACTCCAGGACCGGCTCGCCCTGCGTGGCCATGCAGACCCGCGCGGCTTTCGTGGCGATCAGGCTCTGAAAATTAACCAGGTTCAGCAGCGGCGTCTCCAGCAGTTGAGCCTCAAGGATCGGGCCTTGCACCCGCACCACCGGCTCATAGGGGAAGACCACGGTTCCCTCCGGGACCGCATCGATGTCGCAGGTGATGCGCAGGCCCCGGAGGTGGTCGAGGAAATCCCGCTCAAACAGCGGCCGTCCGTCATGGCCCTTGAGGGTCGAGAGATAGGCCAGATCGCTCTTGTCGAAGCGAACGTTGTTCACGAAGTCGATCACGTAGTCCAAGCCGCAGGCCAGGCTGAAGCCGCCTTTGAAAGGATTCGTCCGGAAAATCAGGTGGAAGGCCGCCTCCGTCTCGCGGGCCTCGGACTTCCAGTAGCCGTAGGCCATGGTCAACTGATAGAGGTCGGTCAGGAGCGTCAGGGAGTGGCGATAGAGTTGCGTGAGAATGCCCATAGGCCTGTCGTCGGACCTGCCGTGCCGAAGCGCCCCTGCTCAATGCCGACCGGATTCTATGCCCGACGAGCCGGGAACGCAAACGGCCGCCTCTGCTTCCGACGGGCTCGGATCGCCCGCCTCTTCTCCTGGACAAGATTGAAGAAGTTCGTGTACCCTCGCTCGGATTGATTCCCCGGCGAAACCCTCAAGGCCGGCATCGAGCGGAGCGAGCGAGTGGAGGGGAAGCCCGTGAGCAACGAGCGGAATGAGCAGATGGCCAGACAACTGGCTGTCTTGAACGTTCTTGCCCGGGAAGAACGGCTCCGCACCGGCGACTTCGAAGCGGCGTTGCGTCAGGTGGTGGAAACGGTCGCACGGACGCTCGGAGTGGAGCGCGTCAGCGTCTGGCGCTTTATCAAGAATCGCTCCGCGATCCGCTGCCTGGCCCTCTACGAGTTGAGCCTGCACGTCATGGTAACCGAAGCGCCGGCCTGGACCGACGGCAACATGGATCGGGGCGTCCATCATCGATGTGATGCCGAACGGCTTGAGGTAGGACTCCGACAGTTCGCTTGTCCGGCTGTCGCGACGCGCGTCGTCCGCCGCCACGACCTCGGTGGCGTCCAGCGCGCTGAAGTAGCGGGGATACTCGCTGACCTCCAGTTCAAGGCCGGAGGAGTGGCGATGCGCATGTCTCCGCTTCCCTGCTTGATTGACGAAAGCGGGTGGCTGCGGTATCATGCCATGTGACCAGAATTCTGGTCATCTGTGATTGGAGGCGTGCGATGGCCAAGACGTTGCCCTTGTCGGAGGTAAAGACGCGGTTGCCGGAGCTGGTCGCCGGCGTCCAGGAGCGCGAGGAGGAGGTGGTGGTCACTAAGAACGGCCGTCCGGCTGCGATCCTGATCAATGCGCAGGAGTATGCGCGGCTGAAAGAGACGCTGGACGTGCTCAGCGATCCCACATTGATGCGACAGATCGCCCGGAGCCGGGCGTTCTATCGGTCCGGCAGGAAAGGCCTCGCCTTCGAGGATGTCTTTGGTGAGCCGGTCACTCCTGTTAAGAAACGTCGCAGTGCGTGACTCCCTTCCGCCCCGACATCCCCCCGCACGTGGCTGAAGCGATCCGGTCTCTCCATCCCGACCTGAAACGTTCCATCAAATCCGCCGTTCGCGCCATTGCGGCCGATCCCGGATGCGGGGAGCCGCTCCTGCGCGAACTCGATGGGTTGTGGAAATACCGAGTCCGCCGCTTTCGGATCGTCTACGCCATCGACCGCAGGGCGCGCGTGATCCGCGTCATGGCTGTCGGCCACCGCCGGTCTGTCTATGAGGAACTGACCGCTCAGCTTCAGCGGAAAGCGTGATCGGTCAGAAGCAAAGGGGTCGGGAGTCTCTTCTTCAGCCCCCCTGGGCGATGAATGGGTTGTGAGGCGCACGGCGGGGTGAGGCTCAGCCGGGTGCTCAGGACTCCGCTAGAACAGGCAGGGAGATTCGGGCTCCGGGGGTGGCGCCGGATAGGTGAGGACGCCGTTCTCCAGCTTGGCGAAGGGCGTGAGTTTGTGCTCGTCGGCCTTGGTTAGCGTCATGATGTGTCGGACAGTCCAGCCCCGGCTGACGAGGGCATCGGCGATCAAGGACCGGTGGCACCGCCAGGGCACGGCTTCCGCGCACATGACGGCGGTCCGTTCCCTCTCGCCATAAGCCATGAACTCTTCCAATGCTCTTGAGAACCCGTCCGTCTGCATGTAATCCGCAAAGCCTCGGAAACTCGCGTTCTTCCATCCTGTGTTGATCGAACCCGGCCGGCTTTTTCGTAGCCCGCCGAGTTCCGGCACATGATGATACGTGACTCCTGCGTCCGTTAAACTCGCCGCCAGCGCCTGGCTGTTGAACTGCGGATTGTGCCGCGAGCGTGGGACCGTGCGGACGTCCATCAGAAGAGCGATCCCATGCGCCTTCAACAACTCGATCAACTCGTCGATGGGCCTCGTGGAATGGCCGATGGTCCAGAGCGTCGGTGCCATGATCTGGAATTCTGGCACATTGTCTCTCTGTCGGGTATAGAAAAGATGGACGGGCCAGAAACCGTTCTTTTAGAGCGAGGGGTGCGCTCGGCGAGGCCGAAACATGCCTGTCTTGCTTTTTGTGTTCCGATCAGACTAGCTTGCCGTAGCGTAAGGGTCGGAGGTCTTTGCGGTGAACAATCGGAGCATCAGAGAAGGAGTGGTTGGCAATGAAAAGTGAGATTCTGTATCCCGGGGCGTTTCCGATGGTGCGCATCGAGCTGGCGTCGGGCGAAAGCGTCAAGGCGGAGTCCGGCGCGATGGTGGCCTGCTCGCCGACGGTGGATGTGGAAAGCAAAATGGAAGGAGGGCTCCTGGGCGCCCTCTCGCGCAAGATGCTGAGCGGGGAGAAATTTTTCTTCCAGACCCTCAGGGCTAGCCGAGGGCCGGGAGAAGCGCTGCTGGCTCCGACCGTGCCAGGCGACATCGTGGTCCTGGAGCTGGACGGGGTGAATGAATATCTGGTGCAGAAGGACGGGTTTCTGGCCGGCGCCGAGGGCGTGAAAATCGAGACACGGACGCAGAGCCTGAGCCGGGGTCTATTGGGCGGCGAGGGGTTCTTCATCCTCCGGATGAGCGGGCAGGGCCAGTTGATCCTGAACAGCTTCGGGGCGGTTCACAAGGTCGAGCTCAAGCCGGATCAAGAGTACATCGTGGACAACAGCCACCTGGTGGCCTGGACCGCCACGACGTCCTACAACATCGAGAAGGCGGCGGCCGGCTGGATTGCCAGCTTCACGTCGGGCGAAGGCTTCGTCTGCCGCTTCAGGGGTCCCGGCATCGTCTATCTCCAGAGCCGCAACCCCAGCGGATTCGGGAATTGGATCAGGCAGTTCATCCCAGTCTCGGAATAACGACAGTCATCAAGTCTGAAAGTCAAAAAGTCTGAACGTCGAAGCGTCAAGAAATTTTTGACTTGATGACTTTTAGACTTTACAGACTTTATGGACGGTAAACCTTCACCGTGAATGTTTCTGCGAACGCGCTGTGTTTCGGCGACGACCTGCCGGCGGCGGGGACGCCCTGCCAAGTATCAGTCTCCGCCAACGGCCTGCGCGTGACATTCCCGAGCGCACCTGAAGAGATCATCCCTTTTGCCAAGCTCTCAGTGATGGCGGGCGGCTTTGACCATGATCAGTTGGTCGTCAAGTGGGCCGCCGGCGGCACCGCGCGGACGGTCTACCTCAAAGACCCGGAGATCATCCGGTCGTTCCGCCGGTCCGCGCCGCCTGACCTGATGCCCCATCTGGAACGGACGGCGAAGCATGTGCGCCGCGCCCGAGTGAGCCGCCGGGCCTGGCTGGCAATCGCGGTCGGCTCCCTCCTCAGCTTGCTTCTGATCCTGTGGGCGGCGTCCGATGTTCTCGTCAGAATGGCGGTGAGCCATATTCCCGTGGAGTGGGAGCAGCCCATCGGCGAGGCGGCACGGAGGCAGTTCCTGGCCGGACAGCAGGTGGTGAAAGAGGGGCCGGCTGTGGCGGCGGTCCAGGAGATTACCCAGCGACTCGCCGGTTCGATTCCACACAGCCCCTACAAGTTTGAGGTCACAGTGGTCCGGAGCGACGTCGTCAACGCCTTTGCGCTGCCGGGCGGCTCTGTAATCGTCTGCACCGGCCTGCTCAAAAAGGCCGAAAGCCCTGATGAAGTGGCGGGGGTGCTGGGCCACGAGCTGAACCATGTGCTGTTGCGTCACGGGCTGGAACGGATCGTGAAGACCTTAGGCATCGTGGCCGTGGTGACGATCGTCGTCGGTGATCAACAGGGGCTGGTCGGGCTGGCGAAGCAGTTGGGCATCGAGCTGGTCACGCTCAAGTTCGGACGGGAGCAGGAGACGGAAGCGGACCTCAACGGCCTCCGACTGCTCCATCGTGCGAAGATTCCTTCCGAAGGAATGATCCGGTTCTTCGAGCGGCTGTCCGAGTCGGACAAGCTGCAGGTGGAGATGCTGAGCACACACCCGATGAGCGCGGCGCGCGCCGAACGGCTCAAGGCGGAAGCCGCGTCGCTGCCGAAGGGCGATGCGGAGCCGTTCACCTTCGAGTGGGCTGCCGTGCAGGCGGGGCTCTGACCATGAAGATCGGCGTGATTGCGGACACGCATGGGCTGTTCGATCAGGCCATCCTGCGCCATTTCCAAGGCGTCGATCACATCATCCATGCCGGGGATATCGGGGGTCGTTCGGTCATCAGCGCGTTGCAAGCGATCGCGCCGGTCACGGCCGTGTCCGGGAACGTGGACGGGTATGGACGGAGCGGCTTCAAGAGAGCAACGGTCATCGAACTGGCCGGTAAACGGATCGCGATTCGGCACATCCTTTACGAGGGCGGCAAGTTGACCAAGGAAGGGCTGGCGTTTCTGGAACGTGAACTGCCCGATGTCTGCATCTTCGGCCATACGCACCGTCCTACATGCGAGCGGCACGGCGACACGCTGCTCTTCAACCCCGGCTCGGCCGGACCGAAACGCTTCACGCTACCCCGCGGGCTGGGGTTGCTCGTGATCGCCGGCGAAACGGTCACGCCCCGCCTGATCCGCCTGGCGGACCGACCTGAATCGATCGCAAGCGGCAGGCAGCTCGGCAGGACTCGAAAAAGCGCGGCGACCCTTACAGGTGCACGAGTTCGACCCCGGCCTTCCTCACAGCTCCGGTGAGGCGTCGGTCCAAAGTGGCGAGGGGTATGTCTTTTCGCTGAGCGAGCTCAAGATACGCGGCGTCATAGGCGGACAAGGCATGCTCTTTAGCCAGGGCGTGAACGCGCCGGAGGGTATCGGGGTTCAGGTGCGCATCGGTTTGAATGGGGAGGGAGCCGTAGAGCTCAAGCAGGCGGGTGTTGTCAGATTCGGTCAAGCGGTGTCGGCGGTGCGCCATTACCAACGCATTGGCAAGCTCGTACCACCACAAGGCCGGGACCCAAAGCTGGCTCTCTCCGCTGACTTCCGCCAGGAGGTGCTCCGCCCGCTTTGAATGTTCGTCTGGGAGCGCCCAGGCGAGGGCCAGGGAGCAGTCGAGCACGTAGCGCATCAGGAGCGGCGCCCTTCCTCGATCAACTCGCGGATGTTCACGGTTCCATGCACGCGCTTCCGGATCTGCTGGAAGGAAGCGAGGACCTGGGGAAGAGCCACGTTCGGAGCCTCTTTCGCCGGAGGGATCAAGCGCGCCACGGCCTTGCCACGCCGACGAATGACGAAGGACTTACCGGACTCGGTCTCTCGCAGCAATTCCGAGAGACGGGTTTTGGCCTCAAACGCACTGACCTCGGCTGCTTTGCCGCTCATGCTGAACCTCCTGCAAGCCTGTCCAATAAACCAGTTTAAACAACCAGTAGAGTTAAATCAAGGATTGCCATGAAAATCGAAACTTTGACGTTCGAATTTCATGGTCAGTAATTGGAGGCCCAGAGGATGACACAAGCTCCGCCGGACCGAAACGGTTCATGTTGTCCCGCGGGCTGGGCCTGCTGACGATAGCCGGCGAGGCGGTCACGCCCCGCCTGATCCGCCTGGCGGACCGGCCGGAGCCGGAAAGGCCGGCGGCGCGGCTTGACAGGTAACGGGATTGCCGCTAGAAGCGTGCGACCGTTCACCTCCAGGGGGAATTGAATGGCGATGCGCTGCAACCACAGAGGCTGGCTCGCCGGCACGCTGCTGCTCGTGGGGCTGCTCATCCAGAGTTGTTCCGCAGCTCGCGACGTCTGGCCCGTTGCCCAGTCGCACGAGATTTACCCGGACACCAGAGTCGTGCCCATCGGAGAGGCGAAGGGCGAGGGGAGGGACTGGTTCTTCACCTATGGCGGCGTTGTGGACATGATGCATCCCGACATTCAAAAAGAAGCGGTGAATGAGGCGATCAAGTCCAAAGGCGGCACTCTTCTGATTGACTATACCCTTTCACTGAAGGCCACTCGTATCCCGTTCGGCCTGTTCATTGTGGGGCTTGATGGCTGGTGGATCACCTGGACGGCGGAAGGGACGGCAGCCAAGATGGAATTGGTAAAACCCGAACCAGCACCTGAAGGAGCCGGGAAGGCACCGAAGCCATAGGAGCGACCGCATGCTCATCCGGACTATCCTGGCTGTTGGGCTTGCGCTGGCTTCTGCCGGCTGCACGACGGTCCTCGGCACCAACATCGCGACGGACAGCGTCGTCCCTCCGACCGCCGGCATCGAGCCGTTAGGGAGAGTTCACGGTGCGGTCTCGACCGGCCAGTGGTTCTGGGCGAGGGAGGCGGACAAGCAGATGTACGACGAAGCCAAGCGCGCCGCGCTCAAGCAGAAGGGCGGCGACCTCCTCATCAACGCCAAGATCACCACGATGCTGACCTCCTACCTCGCCCTCTACTACAAGACCGAGGTGGCCATCGAGGGGACAGCGGCGAAGCTGGTGATGGGGCGGTAAGAAAAAGCGGAATCAGAAAATCTTGGCGAGGGGGATGGTCAGTCCGGGAAGCAGAGGAGAGACGAGCACGTCCTGCCGAGCATACAATCCCGCCCGGTGATACTGCCCCGCACTCAGCGTGAGCACCTCGATCGTTTTTTCCGTTGCGTCCACCAGCCAATATTCCACAACGCCGACACGGGCGTACAGTTTCTGCTTCACTCCGCGATCCCGCTCCGCAGTCGCGGGAGAAAGGATTTCGATGACTAGGTCAGGCGCGCCTTGGATGTTCTTCTCTTTGATGATTGAGCGCCGCGCTGCGGAGATGTAAAACAGGTCCGGCTGGACCACATCGGTCTCGGATAACAGGAGATCGCAAGGAGCATAGAAAACCTCTCCCATGCCCCGGTCGGAAACAAATCCGTGGAGGCAGTATTCTAGGTTGCGGGATACTTGCTGGTGGTAAGGCACGGGTGCCGGCACCATAAAGAGGTCTCCCTCGATAATCTCATACCGCCGATCTTCCGGGAGCTGGAGATAGTCTTGGTAGGTGAAGCGAACTGCGGTGGACATGGCGACCTTTCTCCTTGTCGTGAAGACAGCATAGAAGAGCGAGACGGATTAGTCAAGGGAACGACTGCGCCGTCCCATTCGTTTGACAATTCCATCATGGTAGCTACACTAGCGGAGGTACTTACGGTCGCCGATCGAGATATTGAAGAGAACTGGGAGCGTTACAAGGCGGACTATGTGAGAGGGAGGCGGCTATGACGGACCAGGAAATGTTCAGCAAGAATCTCGCGCTGTCGCGGGAGTTTGATTTGTATATGTTGGAGCACCCGGAAGTGGCTGAGCGGATTCCGGAGCAGGCGCTGATCGTGCTGCTCCCCGAAGACGATCCGGACCTCTGCGCGAAGAACCTGGAGATCGCGAAGGCAAGGCGCGAGCCCGGCCGGCCGCTCGTCTCCGTGCGCGTGGAAAAGGTAAACCCGCCGCGTTCGCGACTCGTCAATCCTCGCGTGGAAGTGGCGGCATGATTCTCCCAAGCCCCCCACTCTGACCGAACTCGCCATCGACGGCACCGCCGTCAATCTGACGACGGTTCGTTAGCGGCCCGCCTCACCAAACAATCCCCCGCCACCAGTTAAGCCGTGACTATCCAGCCCAGCGCCGGTGGTGGGCTTCTTTACCTGCCGAATTGACAACTCAGTCTTTTCCCTTGATTATTATAAAAGCTAGGCCTAGACTTTTGTCCAACCTACTGATCTTGACAAGCTAAGCATGATGGCGTAAATGCGTGTGCTACGCGAGGCATGAGTTCTCATGAAGCTCTCCCGCAAACTTACTGACGG
>Ga0194120_10008453_pt1 | contig 13575 bp, 24 predicted proteins | sample TA2MahCa65mmetaG_FD_148642 | JGI IMG/M metagenome (GOLD analysis project Ga0194120, IMG submission 148642) | Freshwater microbial communities from Lake Tanganyika, Tanzania - TA2015019 Mahale Deep Cast 65m | ecosystem: Environmental > Aquatic > Freshwater > Lake | place: Tanzania: Lake... | reverse complement strand
CCAGGGGTAAGCCCCGCAAAACTTTTTGTCGGTCGCTGGGGCCGGGGGGCAGCTGTACCACAAAAAATTGACTTCCAACTTTTTCACTTAAATTTATCCAATTTTCTTTTCTTCGTCCTTTTGTCTGCCTCGTACATATCGCACGCAGTTTTCTCGAACTTCTTTTTGTATCTTTTATGCTCCCGAGGATGGCTACCCAAACAGCAGGGCATAACACCTTCGGTCAGCAACTCGACAAATGCTAGGTCCTCATATTTTTCAATTATATTTTTAGACTGTTTATATAAATCACAATCGACATCAATTTTTGACATAAATTTAACTATAATCCAACCATGACAACTCAGTACATTTCGTACAATGAATTCTTAGCCAGTGCCAGCATCAACTATGAAATGATAAAGAAAGCCGGTTCAATGCTCCGGTATGGTCAAGTTTATTTTGTGATGCTTAATGATTTGCATCCTAAAATCGCTAGTAAAATTCTCAGCACGCCACTTGACCCTTTTTACCACGATAAAGCGTCTAGTGAGACCCACGCATTTGTGGAATCGCTATGGCCGGCAAAACCGAATCCATAGCCCCAGATAGTTCTATATTTATTTTTCTTTTTTAGTTGTTTTAATGATTTCTTCTATTTTGAAGAAACTCCCCTTCTGCAACAATGAAGTGAGAAGTGAAGTCGAATCGATGTTTTTTATATCATCATCATTTGACTTCTTTATTTTTATAATAAATGTTTCTACGCCATTATTATTGTTATCTGTCATTGGGTCATTCTTCTTTCTCGTTGTCCCGTGGTGGGAATATTTTTGAAAATAGCGCGTCGATAATTTCACCATCCGTAATTTTGGATTGGATATCTATTGACGCATATTTTTCTAACATCAACTGATTGATGCAGTGTTCGATTTTGAATAAATCAGCACCAGATTTAGAGCGAAACACAACCCATTCTTCGTTTCGTGCGCTAAACCACATACCGGAGCCGTGCAGGGTGGCTTTTGATTTTTTTTGTGGTTCGGTTTTATCGCTGTACATAAATATAAATGTGTTTTTATTGTTCGGATAAATTTATCCAAACATTGAGCAACTTAAAAAAAAAATTTAAACTTGCTCCAGTTTTCGTATTAAATGCCAACCTTTCCTTGATTAGAAATTACCCCCGGCCCATCCTCGGCGCGCTGCGGTGTTCCATCAAAAATCATGCCGTCCATATCGTCGTCAATGGCTTCGTTGGCGGAGGCGATGTTGATTTCATTGAATAGGTTACCAAAAGCCATAATAATTTCGCTTTTCTTGCAGCCGATAAAGATTCCCGTATCTATTCGGTTGTTTATCATGTCGTCAACCAATGATTCGAAAGCCGACTCCGGCGTTGAACCAAAACCCATATATTCTTCGCTGAGTACTCGCGTTAATTCATTTACCGTGTTTCTTTGATTTTTCATTTTGTTCTCCTAGTTATGATAGTGAATAGCTTAAATCTTTACGAAACACACCCAGCCAATTATTAACAATGTCGGCGTGTTCGGTAAGCACCGAAATACCGGTGCTAAAAAGGTTGCTTGTTGGGTCCACAACTATGGCTATCGGTACCGGGGGCTTGATTTTCCCCGACATTAAGTTTTCTGCCCATTCGTTGAATGTGGTTTTTCTATCGGATGTTGGGTCGCCCCATGCACCGGTTGTCCAGCCAGACAAAACACTGCTCCACCCATCTATTGTGGTTTCATGATGACCCCGGTATCCGCCGGTATTAACCCAAGTTCTATCAATGCTATATAAAGGTCCTATTTCATCCCCGTGTTCGTTGATTCGAACATGGTTTCCAATAAAGTATTTTTTGATTGATGTGTCATCGAGAATAAAGACCGTGGAAACCGATTCCTCATCACTTTGTCTACAATCAATGCATAGGTAGGCGTTTTTTACGTGGCTCCAACCATAATCGCCATTTTCGTCAATTTCGGATTCGCAGTTGCAGCATTTGAGTAACATATTTTCGCTCATTTTGATTTTAGTTCCTTTCTTGTTCAATGTCCTGATTATTTTTCTTCATGATATTTAAAATCAACTGAACTGCACTGTCGGTTTCCTCAAACTCCCCACCTTCGACCGCCGCATCGACCACAGACCGTTTTTTCTCAATAAGACCATATATTTCTTCATCGATTGTGTCAATCGCAAGGAGGTAGGTCGCCGTAACCGAGCCCCTTTGTCCGATTCTGTGTAGGCGGGAGTAGGTTTGGTCGACGTCTGCCGGCGTCCATGGGAGCTCTACGAATAGGCATTCCTCTGCTGCTGTAAGCGTGTGCCCGGTTTTGGCTGTTTGTATCGATAAAACAATGACTGGGGCGTCTTTTACAGATTCCGTTTGAAAACGCCGCTTATTTTCTTCCACCTCTTCGACCGACATACCGCCCTGTATGCGAAGATTGCCATATTTGCGAGCGATTTCGTCAACAATGTCGCGGTGGTGAGCAGCAACAACAACCTTTTTATCATTTTCAATTCTGGCATTTATCCACTCTTCCACTACTTCCATTTTTGCTTTGGCGGCTAATTTTCTCAAGACAGATAGCCTGACCAAATGCTCGTTCGCCTCTGCGCGAATCATCGCGGCAACAGCGGCTCCCCACATTGGTTTGCCCTCTTTTTTGGCAATTTCGCGAGCTCGTTGGGCGATGTAAAGAATAATATCGTTTTCCGCATTTTTGTATTCCTTCATCCAGTCAGAATCCCCATCGACCACAACCCTGCTATGAATTACCGGCGGAAGTTCCGAAAGTACTTGGTCTTTTGTGCGCCGAATATAACAAGAGCCGCGCAGCCTGTCGTTTAATTCATCCAAATGAGAGTGTCCGCTGATATTCCAAACACCAAAGGAATCTTGATATGCGGCACAATACCGACGATAGAAGCCCCATAGGCCGCCGAAATCTTTTAATCGACCCAAAATGTCAAGCTGACTTGCATACTCATTTGGTCTGTTTGTTACCGGCGTACCGGTCAAACACAAAACAATGCTGTCCTTGGGCGCGCTGTGCGCAATCTTTATTGCTGATTTGGTTCTTTGGGCAGCCGGAGTCTTGCAGTAGTGGCTTTCATCAAAAATATATGCTTTGTGATTTATCAATTGCTTTTGCCAATGGGCGATATTGCTGTAACCGACTACAACAACATCGTACGTCCCTGGGTTTGGAAAAGTTTTTCGATTGGTTACTGCAGCCACGCGAAGACGTGGAAGCCATTTATTCCATTCAGATACCCAGTTAAGCACCAGACTTGGTGGACAAACCACAACAGCCGGATACGAATCCGCGGCGTGCTCAAGGGTCGCCATCGCCTGTATTGTTTTACCCAGGCCCATCTCATCAGCAATAAATGTCCTCATTGTTTTGGCCGCATAGACAACGCCCGCACGCTGATATGGGAGTAAATTGCCGGTCAATGAAGGTATCTCGAGCTCCGCATCTATGGAACGCGACGCTTCGATGAAATCATTCATTTTTGTAATAACTGAATTAGCAATCATCCGTACGTCTTGCTCGACTTCTATCTTGAAATTATCCGCCCACTCAATAACGGACTGTATCGACGACTGTGGGGCACGCCATGAATAAAATCTTGAGTCCCACGACACGGCAGGGACTTGTTTTACGGCTTTTATAATCACCCGTTCGTAGGGGAAACGCATATAAATCATGCCATCTTGAAGAAAAACACGAGATTTTCCTGCCGACCTCTTTGGAACATCAAATTTCATCACATCAACGGATACTGCAAAGTCATGACGAAGGGCAAAGTCTCTACCCTCGCTCATTGACGTAAGCGGAAGCCTCCAGACACGAGAAAGCTTGTCCCATCTTGCTCCAGGTATTTGTTTTATCTCATTAACCTGAATTCGATTGAACGGAAAATCTAAAACTATTTCATTTTTGTCTAAATATAAACGCATGAAATTCTATTAAGTTTGTTTGGATGGTAACTTATCGAATTCTATCCGAAAAATAGGATGCCATCTTGAAGCATTTATAACCACTTCAAATGTGGGGACGGAATCAGCAATCTTATTCTCAGTGTCCATTTTTAATTCTAAAACTTTATATTTGGCACAAGAGGGGAGCGCGCGTTGGGTTTTTGCAACCAAGCGCGACCCCCCTCTAGATACCTAATTAAACTTCAACCTGAACGGGATTCGGGTTGCTATTGCGTCGCCTCTTGGACGAAAGCCAAGAAACAAAAGAGGAGAGACCGGGATTCATCATGTTCGCGGCATTTGGTGAGTAAGTGCCATAAACATTGAAAGTCCCATCTGATTGTTTCTCTTGACGAAGCGAGATTTGGCTAAGGTCAAAACCATATCGCTTTTGCCACTTCCATCGGAAGGTGTGCCAAGTCTCCGGCCTATTGGTGTTTTGCGAAAGAATGTGCTCGTAACGAGGAGTAGAAGAAACGAACTCCATGAACACTTTCTCTTCATGTGTCAACGGATAAATTGCGGCATGAGCAAGAGACACTTTTACGGGTTTCTTTGGTGCGGATATTTTTCGTGTCTTTTTGGACGGACGGATTGATTCGCCGCGATTTTGCTGTGTTGCTTTGCGTGGGCTGACATCGCGAACCTTGACTGTGCCATTTTTGCTGGCAGCCTTACCAAGTACGTCTATCTTTTTGCGAAGAGTTTCCATTCTGCGCTTGCCGTTTTCGTTCATTGGTTCACCCGTGTATCGGCAGAAGTGCTGAATTTTGCCATTCTCCTCGCGGCGAATCATCTCAAAACAGCCACCGAGCTGATAGAGACCAACGTCTTGTCGTTTTTTGGTTCCGGTGTAAACAAGGAACCATTTGTTCGGATTTGAGGTCAAAGCAAGAATGACAATGTCCAGCTTGGAGAGCTTGACTGCATTATCGCCGGTGAAATCCCCATCGCCATTCCCGACTTCGCGTGGAACGATGATGCCGGACTCCGTGATGGCTTTTGAGATTGCATCAAGCGATGCATTGCTCAATTTACTCATCTGCTTATTGGAGCGGAGGATATTACTCAGCTCCCTGCTTTGGGCGGTTGATTTACTCTTCATTGGTAGGTTCTCCAATTTCTTTGTCTATGTGGTGTAGTTATTGCCTTTTAGGGGCCACCACGAATACTAGACAACCCGTCAATAGAAAAACAACCTTTTTCAATAATTATTTTTTTTGGCAATTTCCTTGTCTTTTTAGGGGGTTTCCGCTAGGGTTGGGGGATGGGCCCACCGAAGGCCCAACCCCCTGGGGTGGGCCCACAAAGAAGGCAATTTCCTTGTCTTTTTGAGGGGTTTCCGCTAGGGTTGGGGGATGGGCTTACCGAAGGCCAACCCCCTGGGGTGGGCCCACAGAGAATAGGGAACTAATTCAAACCAAAGGACCACAAAACATGCCAACAAAGAAGAAATCAGCCAAAAAGGCACCAGCAAAAAAGAAATCAGTCAAAAAGAAAACACAAACCAAGAAAAAGGCACCGGCGAAGAAAAGGGCACCGGCGAAGAAAAAGTCAGTCAAAAAGGCTCCGGCAAAAAAGAAAGCACCAGCCAAGAAAAAAGCTGCCGCTTCTAGGGCCTCTCGCCTCGTCGCCCAAATTTTTGGAGACACCAGTGGAGACACCAGTCCAGTTGCTTGAATGAAAAAAGCAAAGAAACTTTCATTCGATAAGTGGATGAAAATAGGCATTAAAAATGATTGGTGTGGACCGCCAGTATGTTATGTACACGACGGTCTCCCTCTTTCGGAGGCGGAAATCGACCTTTTGGAGCAGGAAGACCCGTGTATACATATAATTCGTCTATACAGCGACATTGAGCAGAAAAAAAGTATTGAGGAAGCACATTCGCCATCACTGTGGCGGAATATATTTTAAAAAACTAGACCGCGATTAGCGGCAGCACCTATTTCTTCCTGCTTTTTGGGGGCGATGGGGCGTATTGACGTTTTGGGCCTGCATCAAGATTCTTGTGAATGTTGCCCCTGGTTGCTCTTCTGGTTGTGTTTCTTTTTTCTTTTTTGCCATAAGTGATGCCTGTATATCTATTGTGCCATAAAAATAGCAAATTCACTAGAACAGGGCATCTTGAATAGATTCGATACTTTCCTTATCACAACAAACGCTGTGCTTGTAGTCGTGGAGTTCTTCTATAACCCTAGAAATTGATGTCCCTTTTGCTTTTAGCCAAACGACGGCTTTTCTTTCAATCGTCGTATTAGTAAGGTCAATTGGAAGGCCGCAGACTTTGCATTTATATAGCGGTGGGAGGTTTTGTGACATATCTAAAACTTACCAATAACCAAGCGGACATTCCGCTCCAATAAGTTTGGTTTTTATATTCATAAAACATCCACATTCTACACATTGATTTGAAGCTTTTATGAATTTGGGGCATTTTTTGCAAATGTTAAAACGTTCAGTCGAAAGTTGTATATCAACATAATTTTTTCGTCTCAGAATATGCCAGGGACGTGCTTTTCTAGTCATTGTCTTTACCGATTCGCACTCTTTTGCGACCGACAACCTTCATGCTTGCATAAAAAATAACAAGAAGGCTAATGTAGAAATAATCTGCTACGACCATACTGTGAACTCAGTTTTTAAATTATTAATATTCTATACAAAAATACTTTTTGTGGTCATATACGGTCTCAACGACCGGCATCAGGTTTCCCGGTGAATTATTGAACAGACAGGGTTCGGATGTGACTATCGCCCGGACCAGGTCGCCGATTTGGACGTTCTTGCTCGACTTGGTCCTTATAACGCGACCCCTCTCCAGCGTTTCTTTATCTAAAAGCTTGAACATATCTATGTGGGCCATTAGTGAATCTGCACCTACGCTCATGTTATTTGTCCTCCAGATTAACGATTGCATTGATGATTTTTTTGAGACGGATAATCTCATTTTTCAACCTATCAACCTCGTTGTCGTCGACTTGGCCGAAATCGACCTTCCTGCCCGACCACAATTTGTCGGCGGAATTTCGTGGGAAAAAGTACTTCGAGGTCTGGTGTCTTTTGATTCTGTAGACACCCTCGATTTGCCCGTTGTGAATCGCCCGCCTGACGGTGTCCATCGAGACGTCGTACTCCGTGACCGCCTGGGTGATTGAGATGTCGTTCGTGTCTCTCGGTTCGAGCAGCACCTCGTGGTCGACCCCAATCATCAGCATAAGCGCCCCTTCCTTGTGCTCGTCGTGCACCGTTCCGTCAGCATATCGGGAGCCGTGTTGCGGCATTATCCCCAACTTGTCTTTTTTTGAAAGATTGCATCTCGCGCATGACTTGACCAGGTTGAACGGGTCCTTGTTGCTGCCGGCGTACCTTGACCGGGGTATCACGTGGTCGATGTGCCAATTTTTGCCGTCGGGGTCGTTGCGGCCCGAGCCCGTCCTCAGGCAGTAGGCGCAAACCTCGACCGACTTCAGCCCGCTTTTCAGAGTTTGCCCTCGAACTCGTCGCCAATCCTGACCCGCACCAGCCTGTACATATGCCGCTCGAGCCAGCCGATTCTGTCCCTGAGAGGTTTGTCGTTTTTTTCTAGCCGCTCAATCCTGTTTTTCAAATCACGCGTCATAAAAAGCACTAGGAAAAAGTCGGCGGCCAGACCCACAAAGAGGCCGATAGCAAACCAGATTACGGTTTCCATTGCATCCCCGTCTTTAATCGCTTAATTTTATAAGAATCAAAATTTGGAGACACAACACGGCCACGGGAATCAGGGTCCTGACGAATTCCATCGTATGGCTGTATTCATCAAGTTTTCGTTCAAACCGATTTCGATTTTTGTAGTGTTCGTTAAGTGCCGGCATAATCTGTTTTTTCATTTCTTATAAGCCCCAAAAAACATGCTTAAAACCCCAAGAAAAAATAAAAATGCCAAAATCGCCAAGAATTGAATTGTTTGTTTGTAGTAACCCAGTTTTGAGAACATTTATTCACCTTTTTTTTGTTTATTGAAATATTTGTTCAACTCGTCTCCATCGATGACGACATCAACAAGTGATTTTTCAATTTCAAGCAGCATATTGATAACATACTTGATTGGAAGTGTCCGTCTATTTTCATTTACGGTTAGATGTAGCAAATTACCAATTGATTTATCGAGAAGGCTACGAACGTCTATCTCGTTGTTTTTTCCCATAAAAAATGATGGGGGGTTTAGTTCCCAGCTATTACTTACGGGTTTGTTTTTGTTTTTTGCCCGGTATTTCGACAATTAAAGTAAGAGCAGAAAATTCGGCATCATAAATTTCATTATATTCATCTATGTGACGACTTTTCAAAACAAGATGTGCCCGACGGCGCGCTTCTTGACGAGCCATATTGGTTTGTTGTGCTTTTTCTTTCTGTTCCGGGGTGTGTCGCGGACGACCCCTACCCATACCTTTTTCTTTAAGCTTTCCATATTCGGAGTCTGACATTTTTATTTCTCCTTTTTTCATAGATGGTTTATTGTCGTTATTGCACTTACACTATTACACTAAGTGGTGTAAATAGAAATAGCAACATATTTTTGAAAATTGACATCTGTTTTCTGCTCTCTGACAAGAATTAAACATATGTCAAATCTTTGTGTTAAAGCAATGTCAGAACGGCTCGGACGCATCCTCGTCGGTTGAGCGGGCAGAAGCTGAAGCCAATGGCTTATTTCGGCGTGGCGACTGCTGTTGGCGTAGCGCAGTATTTGCCGTACCCTGCTGTTGTCCATTGTTCGCATTTACCTGACGCCGCTGAATTGTCTCTAGTGATTTTGTCGCTATTCCAATCTCTTCGGCAACGAGTTCGGTTATGGAGCGCTTATTTCCATCCTTGTCCTCATAAGAACGTTGTTCAAGACGGCCAAAAACAATAACTCCAATACCCTTTTCTAGTGTCCGCGCTGCATGTTCGGCAAGATAGCGCCATGCGACCACGTTGTGAAAGCTGGTTTTTTCTTGTTTGTTGTCGTTTTGGTCGTACCAAATGTGATTCACTGCAACAGAAAACGCAAGCCGAGCTTGCCCGTTTTGCGTAAAGGTGAGTTCCGGGTCTGCTGTGATATTTCCAATTACTGTTACCGGTGCCAAATTCATAAAATTTCTCCTATCGGGTTTGATTCTTTGTTACACCATAGTTGGTTACACCATAGTTGAAGGAGTGATAGTGTGTCAACATGTCCAATAAAATTATAATGAATAAAATGACAATCATTATTAAAGAACTCATAAACGAAATCTGGACACACGAAAACGAAGAAGCCCAAGAAGATTTTGCTTCGTTCCTATCTGCCGGGATTATCGAGACAATGGAAATAGAAGAAATAGCGAAATCGAAGACGAGGAACTCTTCTCTTGTCGCCATCAACCTTATCCCCGTGGAAGAGGTTTGGGAACTTACGGACGGAGAAATAAATTAAAAACCCCAATATTTATTGGGTTTTGGAGGTGTTGCACGATTGGTTGTCAAATTGTTATAATTTAGGAACCCCCAGGCGGGGGCTTTTACAGAAAGAAAAGCAATAATCGGGATTAATTACTAAACCCGAGTCCTATCCGCCAAACACAGGAGAAAAATTTGAGCCAGGCCATAGCTGGATGGGGAGTTTCTTTGCTCCTTTTTATCGTCGGAGTAGGAATTCCTTCTGGTAAAACACTCCCACAAGAAAAGCCTGTCCCCCCAAACAGTCAAATCAATCTAGTTCAAGTATCAATTGCGAAATCTATTGACAAAACTGAAGTGGAGGTAGTTGACCGAGCTTCAAAAATTACATTTAGCTGGGGGAATGTATCATGGCTGCCCGGGCTGGCCACCATGGCTGGGTGGCCCCAAAACACGCACGCCAGGCTTGCCGAAATCATCTTGCGAGAATCCGGAGGGTGCCCAAACCGCCGTGGCGGAGACGCGGTGGATAAACAATGCAATATAACGCACGTAACGGAATGGAATCACCGTTCAGACACAGGACTATTGCAGATAAATGGCCTCAATTACGATATAAGTCGGAACAAATGGGCTATTGCTTGTCGAAAAATGAATATATGCACACAGGAGCCGCTACTTAACCCGCTTACAAATCTTCGGGTTGGCTACCTGCTTTACCAAGAAGCTGGATGGGCGCCGTGGGACCCGTGTGCGTGGGGGGATGAGTGGGCCCATCGCTGCGGAAAAAACAAAAAACCCAAACCCTGACAAATGTGGCCTGTATAGGCTTGGGGTATGAAAAATTCATCTTTCGATATATCGGGAAGAGTGTTTAATTTTCAAGACGACCTTGAGTATGGACGGCAGGGGGAAAATCTTGTTGCTGGGTTTTTGGATGCTCTTTCCGATGGGGATTTTGAGGTAAAAAGTGACAGGTATAGAAACGGAAGAATGGTTGTCGAAACCAATCAAAACCCAAAAGCGATAATTGGTAATGATGGCGCACCACTTTGGGTGCCAAGTGGAATCAATGTGACCACCGCATCATGGTGGGTTTACATATTTTCGCCAGATGGAGCGTTTGTCGTTGTTTCGGTATCTCGCTTAAAAAAATATCTTATTAAGAATAAGGATGTGTTCAATGAATCAACAAAAATTAACTTTGGTGGAGCCGATAATCCGGCTCGGGGATTCCTTTTATATTCCGACAATGTTCAGGATTTGATGACAAACAGCCAATACGATATAGTTTAAATTATGACAATTGAACTCACTAGCGATACATTTGACGAGTTTATAAATTCATCGAATTTGCCCGTGGTTATTGATTTTTGGGCACCATGGTGCGGACCCTGCAAGACAATCGGACCAATCATTGACAATATGTCACAACAGGATGACAGGATGGTCAATTTTGCAAAAGTTGACGTTGACCAATTCCCCGAAATGAGCTTGAAGTATAATTTCAAATCAATACCGGCTCTTTTTTTGTTCAAAAATGGGCAGGTTGTCGGAAAACTTTCCCCTAGGGGGTTTTCTCAGGAATCAATAACCGAAAGCATACGCACCGTTTTGGCTGACCAAGAGTCGTAATTTTTTATCTTTTGGTTTGCGGGCCGGTAGCTCAGTGGTTAGAGCAACACTCTTATAAGGTGTAGGCCGTGGGTTCAATCCCCGCCCGGCCCACTCTTTTTTTGTTTTTTTTCCACCATTATTCGTTTGAGATAGGTTTTCGCCCACTCATGCTGCTCTTCGTCGCTTAATTCGAAAAAACCATTCGGGATGCTGGAAACAGTAAATTGCATTTTTTCTTTATCCTTCTTCATTTTCTTCATCCCATCCATCATTTAAGGTATCTTTTTTTTCGCGATATTTTTTCATCGTATGTTCCAATATGGCATCAAGGTCCATTCGTGATTCTATGCCGTTCTGCCTGTCCGTACCGTCAATACTGAAGAATGTGGCCATTTCAGATGCCGTTCCACCTATGCCAAGTCTGGTCATTTAGTTGTCCGTTTCTTTCTTTCTTCGTTGGGTTTTTTTATGGACCTTTTTACCTTTTTTTGTATCGAAAAATTCAAGCTCGAGCCATTCATCAAAATCCTCATAGGCGCCCGGAGTGTCTCGGATGTATCTTTCGTATTCTTTCAGTAGTTCGACGTATTCGTCGTCGTCTTCATTAAATTGTCTGCCCATAATTACCTATCCCTGGCCGGAACCCCCGACTCTTCTTCCGGCTTTTTTTGCTGCTGTCGTATTAGCAACAAACTGGTTGCCCGCCCTGCTACCAAGTATTTTCTTTTTATTGGTGGCTGCGCGTTGAGCGGGAGTCAATTTTGACCAAGCTTTTGCTGGGAGATATCTTCTCATTCCGTCAGGTCTATTTGCTGGTTTACCATCACTCGTTGTCCACTTTTCGCGTGTCCATTTAGCCAGGGAACGTTGGCTTTTCTTTTTTTTGCCTCGGTAACCCCCACCAGCTTTTCTGTACTCAAGGGCAACCAATTGTGCTTTTCTCGCTGACCATTGTCCCGGCCTGCCACCCTTGGAGGCAGCCATAATTCGATTTTTGATTGATTCTCTCAATTTTGGCTTTGTATAGTTCATGGCTGCAGTTTTTTCAAGAATTGGAGATGCATTATCAACAAACGAATTAATGGATGCCTCAACCCATGCTGCACAAAATTCAGAATTTTTAAATACTCTACTCATCGCTTTTTGGGGCTTCCCTTGCTGCGGCCAGATTGAGCGCCTCGTCAAAGTCACGTTTTATGGACGACGGCAAAGAGGTAAACCAATTGTATGTTTTTATGGTTTCAATTGTTTCTTTTGGTAATTTGGATACAGAGCTGCGTATGTTTAAAAACCTCAGTACATCCTGAATATTATTGACTTTGCCCATATCGAGAGTGCCGCGTTTAATCCAGTCGGCATTTTCTAGGGTTGAATCAACATTAAAGATTTTTGCCATAAGTAGATTTTATATCACTTTCCTATATTTGTTTGGATTGTAAAGGGTTAAATAACTTTTAAAGTGTCGTCATCATTTTCGTTTTTCTTGTTTTACAAGTTCTTTTTCAAAATTTAGCAATCGTTCTTTGTTTTTCTTTGATTCCCATTGGGGAATGGCGCTGTAATCGCCGGATTGATAAATTTCTTCACCAGTCACGGCCGACATAAAAGCTGCTCCATCATTGGTGAAATCGTCGGCCCTCATCTCTAGGCCGCCATTGTATTTTTTTGCTTCATCGTATAAATGTGAAGCGATTCCTTGTCTCCTGTAATCTGGAAGCACATAGGCCTTGATTATAAAATCATTCCTAAAATCCAAAAAGCCGACTGCTTTTCCGGTTTTATTGTCGCTTATCCAAACAGTTCCGCCATATTCAAAAGAGCCGGGTTCTGTGTGGGTTGTAAAATTTTCAAAAATATTTTTCTTTCGACGACGTTCGCGCCTGGCCGCCCTCTTTTTGTCCTTCACCTCTTTCCACTTGGCTTTCCACCATTTTTTCACGATATCTCTGCGTTCGGCCTTCTCTTCGTCCGACATCGCCGCGTACTCGCCCATCAGGGAGTCGATTAGTTTCAACCTTTCCTCGCCCTTTGGCATTGTAAGTAATTTTTTATAGTCATCGGGCAATAAATAGTTTCTGTCAACAACATCACCTTGGCTATTTTTCCAGCCGAGCGCGTTCTGTGCGTCGAGTTCTCGCCTATATTGCTTGCGGGCTTCTCGACCAGAACTTAGCCTTGGGCCCCTGAGGGTCATTTGATTTAGGACGGCCCACTGTTTGTCTGAAAGCGTACCCGTTCGCCTGTACTGGGCAACTACGCTCTTTGAGAAATCATCAGTCCGCCGAGACGCGATAGATATAATTTCTCGTTTTTCTTCATCAGAAAGGTTTATGCGCGTTTGACCCCCGGGTGATGCTTTTGGTTTTTTAGATGATGCTTTTGGTTTTTGGGGTGATGCTTTTGGTTTTTTTACATTTTCAATATCAGCTATTGCTTCCTGCGGAGATGGTACTACGTCTTCGTCAAATCCGAAAAAAAATCTGTCAAGTTCCGCAAAATACTCATCATTATTTCTTCTGTCTGGCAAGGAATTTAATTTTTCAATTAGTGCATCAGCCATATCGAGGTTC
>Ga0194120_10008452_pt1 | contig 13575 bp, 12 predicted proteins | sample TA2MahCa65mmetaG_FD_148642 | JGI IMG/M metagenome (GOLD analysis project Ga0194120, IMG submission 148642) | Freshwater microbial communities from Lake Tanganyika, Tanzania - TA2015019 Mahale Deep Cast 65m | ecosystem: Environmental > Aquatic > Freshwater > Lake | place: Tanzania: Lake... | reverse complement strand
AAGACCAGGCCCCTGAAAATTTCGCCGTCCTTCGGCATATTGCTCTCAATCTTTTGAAAAAAGAAAAAACTGCCAAAGGCGGTATTCATGCTAAACAACTTCAAGCCGCTTGGAAAGAAGACTACCTCATTAGAGTCCTTTCCCCTGATATTTAGATGCGATTGCCCTACTGCGAATCTGTTTGACGACTCGCGGAAACTCGTGGTATTATACCCGTGTCTATAGCCGTCCGGCAGTTGTGGGCGGCTCTGTTTTGTCTAGTAAGGAGCCAATATCAGCGCATCAGACTATCGCATCAATGAAGAAATCCGCGGCGTGAGGGAAGTGCGGGTGATCGGCCCCACCGGAGAAAATTTGGGCGTCATCAGCGTGCAGGAAGCGATCCGAATTGCGCGCGACGCCGACAAAGAGTTGGTGGAAGTAAGCCCCAACGCCAGCCCGCCCGTGTGCCGAATTCTCGACTTCGGCAAATTCCTGTACGAAAGAGCCAAGAAGGAAAAGGAAGCCAAGAAGGCGCAGAAGGTCATCGAGGTCAAAGAAATACGCCTGCGCCCCAAGACAACCGATCATCACCGCTCTTTCAAGGTGCGCGACGCGCGCCGCTGGCTGTTGGACGGGATGAAGGTGAAGGTGCGCATCCGCTTTCGCGGGCGCGAGATCACTTACCCCGAAATTGCGCGCGGCGAATTGCAGGAAGTGGCCACTGAACTGGCCGACGTGGCGGTGGTGGAAGTGACCCCCGACATGGAGGGCAAGACGATGCTGATGGTGCTGGCCCCGGCGCGCAAGAGCGGCAAGAGCAGCGCCCCGAGCGGAGAGAAACCCGCGCCCAAGAAAGAGGCGAAGAAATCGGAGCCGAAGGTTGAAGAGAATGTCGAAGTCGTCAAGTATGAAGGCGACGACGATGACGACGAAGAATAAGACTCGCCCGCTGGCGCTGTGAAGCCAGCGGACTGGTGAAGCAGAAAGTTAGGAGAAGGACGCGATGCCCCGCAAAGCGCCGAAAGGCAAATATAAACTCAAGACCCACCGCGCCACCGCGAAGCGATTCAAGGTGACCGGCTCGGGCAAACTCATGCGCACGAAGATCGGCAAAGGCCACCTGCGCCGCAACACCTCCAAGCGCGTGAAGGCGCAGCTCAGCGAAATGCAGGAAGTGAAAGGCCGCAGTATCGTCAAGCGCGTCAAACGGCTGGCGCCCTACCTGCGCCGTTACAAACTCAACCCGTCGTCGTAAGGGCCATTCGCGAATCGCCCTTACCTGCCGCAATCGTCTATCGCGCGAACACACAGAGGCCTCATCTGTGGGCGATAGGGGAACGCAAAGGATGTCGAAATGGCAAGAGTGAAAGGCGGATACGTCACCCGCCGCCGCCGCAAGAAAATCATCAAAATGAACGAGGGCCACTTCGGCTCTCGCCACCGCCTGTGGAAGAAAGCGCACGAGTCGTGGCTGCACTCCGGGCAATACGCCTTCCGCGACCGCCGCAATCGCAAGCGCGATCTGCGCCGGTTGTGGATCGCCCGCATCAACGCCGGGGCGCGCGCCAACGGCCTCTCGTACAGCCGGTTGATCGACGGCCTCAAGAAAGCCAACATCGACCTCGATCGCAAGATGTTGGCTGACCTCGCCGTGCGCGACGCCAATGCCTTTGCCCAAGTGGTGCAGGCGGCGAAGGGCGCGAAAGCGGCATAACCGATTGGCGCATCGGATCAAAAAGAGAGAGCGGAGAAATCCGCTCTCTCTTTTTTGTTGAGCAAAAGCAACCACGGATTACACGGATTTCACTGATGATGGGCAGCTCCGTAAGTGAAGTTACACGAAGATTTGCCGATGTTCTTCGCGCTCTTCGTGGCCTTCGCGGAGAGGGAGTCTAATCTGCCGCAAAGGTGGCGGCCAAGTTTTGTTTCTCTTCGATTCGGCGCGGGGCGAACAGCCCCACGATCACGATGAGGATCGGGCACAGAGCGATCATCACCCAAAATGGCGCGTGGGGAGTCGATTCGTACAACAGCCCGGCCAAAAACGGCGCGACGATGTCGCCCGCCGTGCCCACCGTTTCGCTGACCCCGAAGGCCACGCCCAGCCGCGAGGCAGGCACGATGCGCGCGACCAGCGCGTTGATGAGCGACCGCGCCGCCGCGTAGGCCCCGCGCAGAAAATAAGCCACTGCAAACCATCCGATCCACGAGGCCTGCAATAGAATGACGCCGTAGATCATGAGCAGGCCGATGGCCAGCATGAGCATCCGCCGCGGGGGGCGGCGTCCCAGCAGTTGGCTGAGGGCAAAGCCTCCGGCAGCGTGCGCGGTTCCCATCAGCCCGATCTGCCCAACGTCAATGTGTTTGATGTCGTTGAGGAACTTGGGCGCGAACTCGTAACCCATGTACAGCGCGGTCATGATGCTGAACACCATCAACATGAAACCCATGAAGCGACGGTTGCCGAGCAATTCCGTTGGGCGCGCGCGCTCTTCGGGCGGGTGCGGCGGCTGATGGCGGAGCAGAACGATGACGGCGGTCGAAACAGCGAACATGATGGTGGCAACGTAAAAATTGGCGCGCAGTCCGAACGCCTTGCCCAAATAGCCGCCGATGGCGGGCGAAAGAATCAGCCCGGCGTTGAACATCGAATACACCGCCGTGAGCGCGCGCTCCGGCGGCAAGTCGCCGCGCCCGCGTGTGGCATAGGCGCTGATGGCAGGGATAACCCACGCCGTCACTCGATACAACAGCCAGCCGATGAGAAACACTGGAATGTCGTTGGCGATGATGAAAAAGAAACCGGCCACCGCGCCGATGGCCCATCCGCTCACCAGCCCGGCCTTCGGCCCGAACCGATCGGTTGCCCAGCCCGCCGGGACGAGCGACACCGCCATCGCCGCCGCGCCGATGGCATACAACTGCCCGATCTGCGCCGGTGACGCGCCGAGCTCGGCCATGTAGATCGGCAGGATGAAGACAAACAACCCCTCGCCCATCGCCCACAAAAAGAGGGCGAGGCTGAGGAGCTTGAGATCGCGGCTCACGCCAGCCTCATGAACTCTCGCGGCAGAGTCGTCATCGTCTCCGCGCCCGCCTCGGTGATCACCAAATCATCCTCGATGCGCGCGCCGCTCTTGCCCGGAATGTAAATGCCCGGCTCCACCGTGAAGGTCATGCCCGGCTCCAGCGGCATCGTTTCGCCCTCTTTCATGTCCGGCTCTTCGTGGCCTTCGAGTCCGAGCCCGTGCCCGGTGCGATGGGTGAAGTATTGGCCGAATCCTGCGGCGGCGATCACTCCGCGCGCGGCCCGATCTACATCCTGCCCGGTCTTTCCGGGGGAGGCCGCCGCGCGGCCCGCCTCGTTGGCCTCTTTCACCAACTCGTACGCTTTTCTCAACTCCGGCGCGATCTCGCCGACGGCGAACGTGCGCGTGAGATCGGAAAAGTAACCGTTCACTGCCGCGCCCCAATCCATCGTCACCAAATCGCCGGGGCGAATTTTTCGGTCGGTCACGAAGGCGTGAGGCAGAGCCCCGTTCTCGCCCGAAGCCACAATGGGCTGAAAGGGCAGCTCGCCCGACCCGGCGCGAAACAGCCGCACCATCAACTCGGCGGCGACCTCGCGCTCGCTCACGCCCTCTTTCACGAAAGGCAGAGTTTCGATGAGCGCGCGCTCGGCAATGGCAATGGCCTGCCGCAGGCAGCCCAACTCGGTCTCGTCTTTTTTCATCCGCAGTTTGGCGATGAGCGGTTCGGCCATTTCGAATTTGATTCCGTCGGCGAACTCCTCGAAGTAGTGAGTTTCGAGCACGCGCATTCGCCGCCCCTCCACGCCCAGCGATGCGCCCTTGAGTTTGAGCGCGGCGCAGGCTCCCCCGAACGCCGCCGCCGGGCCTTGCTCGTCGGTGTAAGTGAATTTCCGAAAGGGGATCGGCGCGCGGTCGGGTTTGTCGGTTTCGAGGGCGGGCAGAACGATGGCCGGGGTTTGGCCGGGAGCAAAAATGGCGACGGTGGGCCGTTCGCTCAAATGGAATTGCAGGCCGGTGAAATAGATCATGTTCGGGCCGGGCACAACGGCAACGGCGGCCAGAGTCTGCGAAGCGGCAAGTTGTTGAAGGCGGTTGATGCGCTGAATGTGCATGATAGACTCTCCGGCGTTCGATTATACGCTAACGTGAGTGCGGGATAGAGGGCTTTTGCCGCAGAGAGCGCTGAGAGTTCTTGAGTTATCTCTGCGAACTCAGCAGTGAAATGACAACGCCTCTTCACTGACCCGGACTGACGTTATGCCATTCAACTTTCACACAAGGCGCGGAGGCTCACAATATGCGATTGCAGAATAAAATTGCGCTCATCACTGGCGGCACGTCGGGCATTGGCCGGGCAACCGCCGAACTGTTTGCGGCGGAAGGGGCGCGGGTGGCGATTACGGGCCGCCGCGCGGAACTCGGCGAAGCGGCCGCCCGGCAGATGGGCGGGCTGTTTGCGCCAGCCGATCACCGCCGGCTCGACGATTGCGAGCGCGCGGTGCGCGAGACGATGGCCGCGTTCGGCCGCATTGATATTCTGTTCAACAATGCGGGCGTGGTGCTGAGCGGCACGGCGGAGTCCACCAGCGAGAAGGATTGGGCCGAGACGATGGCCGTGAACGTGACGGCGGTGTGGCGCATGAGCCGGTTGGTCATCCCGATCATGCGGGCGCAGGGCGGCGGAGTCATCGTTAACAATGCTTCGGATTGGGGGATCGTGGGCGCGCGCAATGCGCTGGCGTACTGCGCTTCGAAGGGCGCGGTGGTGCAGATGACGAAGGCGATGGCGCTCGATCATGCGCGCGAGAATATTCGCGTGAATGCGGTGTGCCCCGGCGATACGTTCGTGGAGCGGTGGACGCGCGAGGGGTATTTCCGAGAGTCGGGCGGGGCAGATGAGGCGGTTGCCCGGATGAGCGAGGAATTGCCGTTGGGCCGGGTGGCTGAGGTGGGCGAGATTGCGAAGGCGGTGCTGTTTCTGTCCTCCGCCGACTCGAGCTTTGTGACCGGCGCGGCGCTGGTGGTGGATGGCGGCAACACGGCGCAATAAGGTGGTTGACGGAATTGGAGTCGGGTGGTAAAGTTACCCACGCTGGAGAAGGAAAGTTCCTGTAGGTGTGAAGTGCCCGCTGGTCTTTCGGCCATGCGGGCTTTTGTTTTGCGCGACGGTGAACGAAACCATCTCTCCTAAACAACTTTTTCTCACAAGGAGATTTACTCACATGGGCGATCGTATTCAAGGCACCGTCAAGTGGTTCAATGCCACCAAGGGTTACGGTTTCATCGAACGGGAGGGCGGCGAAGATGTCTTCGTGCATTTTTCCGCCATCCAGTCCGAGGGTTACCGCAAACTCGAGGAAGGCCAGCGCGTCGAGTTCACCGTCGAGCGCGGGCCGAAAGGTTTGCAAGCCAGCGCTGTAAAAGTCATCTAATTCCGGCGCGGCATACCCGCAAGACACACGGAGCGCCGAGCGAAAGCTCGGCGCTTTTTTGTTGCCGGGCTGATAAAATACCCGCATGATTCGCTACTTCGATCTCCTTCGCGCGCGCCCGCACTTTCGCAATTTGTGGCTGGCGCGCGTCGTCAGCCTCACCGGCGATTGGTTCAACACCATCGCCGCCGTGATTCTCATCAGCCGTTACACCGACTCGGGGTTGGCGGTGGGCGGCTTGTTTTTGGCCCGGGCCCTGCCGCCGTTCGTGTTCGGCCCGCTGGCGGGCATCGTCGCCGACCGCTTCAACCGCAAGTATGTGCTCATCGCCGCCGATCTGCTTCGCGCCGTGATCGTGCTCGGATTCCTTTGGGTGGATCGGCCCGAACGCGCGTGGCTGTTGTTTGCTCTCTCCGTCGCTCAATTCACCGTGTCATCGTTTTTCGATCCGGCTCTCGGCGCGATCATTCCCGGCCTCGTCGCCGAAGACGAACTGATCACCGCCAGCACGTTATCCAGCACAACGTGGTCGGCGATGCTGGCGTTGGGCGCGGTGATCGGCGGGGCCACGACGGCGGCCTTCGGCGCGCGCGCGGCGCTGATCATCGACTCGCTCAGTTTCGTCGTTTCAGCCATGCTCGTTTTCTCGGTGGCTTATGCGCCGCGCGGCGGGCGGCATACGGCGCACGGCAACCCGTGGGCCGAATTTTTGGCCGGGCTGGGTTACGTGCGCGAAAACCCCAAAGTGGGGATCGTGACGCTGGTGAAGGCGATGGGGCAGGTGGGCAGTGTGGATATTGTGGCGGCCATGTACGCCGAGCGCATCTTTCGTGTGGGCGAGGATGGGGCGCTGACGCTGGGGCTGATGTTCGCCTTCTTCGGAGTCGGCGCGGTCATCGGGCCGCTCATCGGCAATGCGGTGGGCGTGCGCACGGCGCGCAATCTTCAATTAGCGATCATCGCCGGATACTTGTGTTTGCCGTTTGGCTGGCTCATCATCGGCCTCGCGCCCGCGCTTCCCCTCGTGCTCGTCGGCGTCACCCTGCGCGGCATGGGCGGCTCGATCAACTGGACATACAGCGACGTTCTTCTGCAACTCAGCACGCCCGATAAATTTCTTGGCCGCGTGTTCGCCCTCGACTTCGGCCTCTTCACGCTGGCGATGTCGGCCTCGGTGTGGTTCACCGGCGCGGCCATCGATCGATTCGCGCTTGACCCGCGCGCCGTCGCCGTCGCCTTTGGCGCGGGTAGTCTTGTCCCGCTCACTCTGTGGGCGATCTCGACACGGGCGCTGAGGATGGGAGAAGATCAAAAACCAATCGCCGAAACGGTATAATCCGCGCCATGATTCATCCCCTCTCCGGCGTGTACGCCGCCGCCGTCACTCCGCTCAAACCCGATGGCTCCATCGACGCGCCTGCCATCGTGCCGTTGCTCGATTTCCTCGCCCGGCGTGGGTGCCACGGCGCCCTGCTCTTCGGCACCACCGGCGAAGGCCCCTCGTTCGCGCCCGACGAGCGCATCGAATTGTGCAGGGCCGCATTGCCGATTCGAGAATCGCACCCGGATTTCAAGTTGCTTCTCGGCGCGGGCACGCCCAGCCTCGAAGAAACCATTGCCCTCACCCGCGCCGCCTTCGATCTCGGACTCGACGGTGTGGTGACTCTGCCGCCGTATTACTTCCGCAAAGCCTCCGATGACGGCCTCTTCGCCTGGTTCGCCGAGGTGATCCAACGCGCCGTTCCCGGCAACGGATTCCTTTTCGGTTATCACATCCCCTCTGTCTCCGGCGTTGGCCTCTCGTTCGATCTGCTCGCCCGGCTCAAAGATTCCTTCCCGACTCAGTTCGCCGGGCTGAAAGATTCTTCTGCCGACACCGAGCACGGGCGATTGCTCGGCGAACGGTTCGCCGACGATCTGCTCATCTTCTGCGGCACCGACCCGCTGTTTCAGAACGCGCTTCGCGGCGGCGCGAGCGGTTGCATCACCGCTCCGGCCAATCTCTTCTCGCCCGAACTGCGGCAAGTGTGGGAGGCGCACGCGAGCGGCGGCGATGCGGCGGCGGCGCAGAAACGACTCGAAACCATGCGCCCGATTCTGGATCGTTACCCACCGGCATCGGCCACGCTCAAAGCCTTGCTCTCGCGCATGCACGGCCTTCCGCGATTCGCCGTGCGACCGCCACTGCTCCCCATCTCACACGAAACCGAAGAGGCGGTTGTCTCGGAACTCGAAGCCGCTGGCTTGATCAATTGATTCTGATCCACGAAGGGCGCGAAGATTCACGAAGAAAAAAACATCGCGCCCCTTCGTGTGACTTTGTGGATAAAAATGCCGAACCCTGCCGACGTTGTGATCTGCGGCGCGGGCATTGCCGGAATCTCCGCCGCGTATCACCTCTCCCTTGCGCGCAAATTCAAGCGCATCGTCCTCATTGATGAGCGCCCGCCCATGTCGTTCACCAGCGACAAAAGCACCGAAGCCTATCGCAACTGGTGGCCCGGCCCCGACGGCGCGATGATCGCCTTCATGAATCGATCCATCGATCTCATCGAGGAACACGCCCGCCAAACGAATAACGCCATCCATCTCAATCGCCGCGGATACCTTTACGCCACCGGCGATCCGAATCGCATCCCGGCGTTTATCATCGCCGCGCGCCGCGCCGCAGAGCAGGGCGCGGGCCCGGCCCGCGTCAACGATTACGGCGATGCCGCCGACGGCGCAGACGTGCTCACCGACCCCGCGCTCGTTCGCAAACACTTTCCCTATCTCACGCCGCGCGCCGCCGCCGTCATTCATGCGCGCCGTTGCGGCTGGTTCAGCTCGACGGAACTCGGCGCGCATCTTTTGGAGGCGGCTCGCGCGGCGGGAGTCGAGTTGTTGAATGACAAAGTGATCGGCGTGGATTGCGCTGGCGGACGGGTTCGGGGAGTCCGGTTGGGAAACGGCGGCGGACTCCCCACCGGACTCTTCGTGGACGCCGCCGGACCGTTCATCGCCGAGGTCGCCCGCTATCTCGATCTCGATCTGCCCGTCTTCTCCGAGCGCCACACGAAGGTCGCTTTCCGCGATCATCTCGGAGTCGTTCCGCGCGACGCGCCGCTCATCGTTTGGACTGACCCGCAAGTTTTGGATTGGAGCGACGACGAGCGCGCGGTGCTGGCCGAAGACGACGAGACTCGCTGGATGACCGAGCCGCTTCCGGGCGGCGCGCATTTGCGCCCCGAAGGCGGCGAGGGCAGTAACATTTTGCTCATGCTGTGGGCGTATGACGCGCAGCCCGTCCCGGTGGTCGCGCCGCCGGAATTCGATCTCTCGTTCCCCGATGTGGTTTTGCGCGGGCTGGCGACGATGTTGCCGGGATTGAAAGCGTATTACGGCAACGCGCCGAAGCCGATGATCGACGGTGGCTATTACACGAAGACAAAAGAGAACCGCCCGCTGATCGGGCCCCTGCCGGTGGAGGGCGCGTTTGTGATCGGCGCGTTGTCGGGCTACGGAATCATGGCCGCGCCTGTCGCAGGCGAATTGCTCGCCGCGCACATCGTCGGCGATTCACTGCCGGAGTATGCGCCCGCGTTTTTGCTCAGCCGACACGACGATCCGGCGTATCGAGCGATGATGGCACAGTGGGATGACACCGGGCAGTTGTGAGTGTGGCGGCGTCGAAAACCGGGCGCGGTAAGGAAATGTCATCCATTGCGTCGGAGGGTACCTCACGCTCGACGAGAATGTCGCCCACCTGCAATCGCCCGCCCGGCTTGAGAATACGGAACCATTCGCGAAGCGTCTCGGTTTTGTCGAGAGTGAGGTTGAGGACGCCATTGCTAATGACCACATCTGCAAAGTTGTCGGGCAGAGGGATGGCTTCGGCGAGCCCTTCGCGGAATTCGACGTTGGCCGCGCCCATGGCCGCCGCTCCCGCTTGCGCCTTCTTCAACATCTCCTCGGTCATATCGAACCCGACGACACGCCCCGTCGGTCCGGCCAAACGCGACGCAATAGGTGTATTCCTTCTTGATTTCTTGCCGCAATTCATTGAGTGAGATTTTGGGAACGGGCTGATGTATGGTCATTGGCTTTCTCCTCATCGAATACGCTTGAAACGAAAGAAATAATCAAACCGGATGTTATTGAGCGAGATCACATTACAACATTTTCTTGCTCTCGAGCAACCCCCATTTTTCAGCCAGGTGCCGTCGCAGACGGGGCGATCACAGCCCCCAAAGGCGGGCGGGGCGGGTAGTCGCCCCGCCTATCGCTCCGCCTCAACCCACAACTGCTTCCCGTCCGTCGCAAAACTGATCGCGCCGCGCTCGTCGGTTCTCAGCACCGTGCGCCCCTCGAACAGTTTCATCGTCTGCGCCTTCGGGCTGTTGCCCGCGCCGATGGCGATGACGATGGCCCGCGGTTGGGCCGCGTCGAGGAACAACATGCTCATCGAGTTCGCGTTGCCGTGATCGGGCGCGAGCAAAACAGCCGCCGGAGCGATGAGGCCGCTGGCGGCCAGTTCGGTGGCGGCTTTGGCGTCGAGGCCGATGGGGAACAGAAAGGCGGCCTGCCCGTAATCGAGCCGCAGAGTCGCGCCCTCATCCCTCACGTCAATCACCGAGAGTATCGCGCCACTGCCGAGATCGAATCGCTGGCCGTTCTCTGCCGCGAGGGGCGCGATGCCACGCGACGACAATCCATCGGCCCATTCACGGTACGCCGACGAGCGCCCGGCCTCTCCGGCGCTGACGGCTTGCAAAATGGTGTAGCGGCCAAACAGCCCGGGCAGGCCGCCGAGTCTGTCGGGCTGGGGCGAGGCGGCGAACACGAGATCGAGAGTCCGCTCGTTGGCGGGCAACGCGCGCCCCAGCGATTCGGCCAGCGCGTTGGGGCTGGGGCCGCCGTCGATCAATGCGTACTGCCCCGACGGAGTCTGAATCAGAATCGCGTCGCCGTGCCCCACATCGAAAAACGTGACGCGCAATTTGCCATTGGGTTGATGAAGATAGATGTTCCACGCGGCCAACGCGCCGATGGCGACGACGCCCAACGCCGCGCTCGACGCCCACGCCGCCGCCGAAGTGATCCATGGGGGGCGCCGACTCGGATCGCGGACGGCCAGCCAGGTGAGGCCGATGAGCGCGGTGTATATTCCGAACAGCGCGGCGACAGGAAAACGATCGATGGGGATGGTCGCGAGTGGAACCTGCGCGAGGAGTTCGACGGCGGCGATGGTGAAGGTGACGGACGGCCACGCCAGCCAAAACAGAATCGCGCCGAGCGGCTTGGCGATCATCGCGCCGATGGCGGCGAGGCCGCCGAGAATCATCACTTGCGGTTGGACGGGAAGGACGACGACGTTGGCGACGAGAGAGACGATGGAGATTTGGTGAAAGTAGAAGGCGATGAGCGGGAGCGTTGTGATCTGCGCGGCGAGGGTGAGAAGCGAAAACTCGCCGACCGCGCCGACGATCCATTGAGCAGTGTCTTGCGGGGCGATGCGGGTGAGGACGTTGGTTGCGGCGCGAGTGAACGGTTCGGCGTAAATGATGAGGCCGAGTGTGGCGGCCACGCTGAGTTGAAAGCCCACATCCCACAGCGCGCCGGGATTGAAAGCGGTCATGAGGAAAGCGGCGGCGGCCAGCGAGGCGAGGCCGTTGGAGGGACGATGGAAGCCGTCGCTGAGAAGGACGAGGCCGCCCATGAGCGCGGCGCGCACCACCGAGGCATCGGCTCCGGCCAGCACGGTGTAAAAGGCAACGGCGGCGATGGTGAGCGGAATCGATCTCTTGCCGCCGACGATGCGGCGAAAGAGCGAGGCGAATACTTTGACGATGATGCTGACGTTGAATCCGCAGATACGAAAGCAAATTGGATGTCGGATTTCAACTGGTGTGTCTATTTTCCGGTTAATCACAGAAGGTTTTTGCCGAATTAACGTTCGGCCTCAACCCATAATTGTTGTCCATCGGTCGCAAAACCGATGGTTCCATTCTTGTCAGTTCGCAACACCGTGCGCCCCGTGAACAGATCAAGGGTCGCGGGATGCGGATCGCCGGCCGCATTGCCGGCCTCGACAGCAATGACGATGGCTGAAGGTTGGACCGCATCCATGAACAAGGCACTGATCGATTTCTCACCGCCGTGGCGAGGCGCGAGTAAAACAGTCGCAGGAAGGATGCTGCCCGAGGTCGCCAATTCGGTGGCCACTACCGCATCCATTCCGGCGGGTATGAGAAACGACGCATTGCGATAATCAAGACGGAAAACGGCGCCACGCCTGCTGTTGGCAACGACGGACAAAACTGCGCCGTCGCCGAGATCGACTTGCAGCCCCGGTTCGGCGGCGGTGACGGATATGGCATGTGACGATAGGCCACCAACCCATTCTCGATAAGCAGAATTGGTTTGAGGTTCCCCGGCCATGACAACCTGTCCGATATCGTAACGACCTAACAAACCAGGCAAGCCACTCAGACTATCGGTTTCGGGTGAAGCGGCGATCACAAGGTCTAGCCTGCGGGCTGTCGCTGGCAGATGGCGGCCTAACGCCTCGGCCAGCGCGTTCGGGCTGGGTCCGCCGTCGATGAGCGCGTAGCGCCCCGTTGGGGTTTGGATCAGAATTGCATCACCGTGGCCGACATTCAAAAAAGTGACATGCAGCCTGCCGTCTGGCTGATGAAGATAAACGTTCCATGCCGCTAGCGTTCCGATTGCCAACCCGGCCAGGCCCAGAGTCTGTGCCCAACTCGACATGGCCGGCAACCACTTCGGTCGCTGTTCAGGTTCGCGGCTATAAAACCACGTCAGGCCGAAGAGAGCAGCATACATCCCGAACAGCGCCCCAATCGAAAACTGATCGATGGGTATCGCCGCCAGAGGCACCTTGGCAAGCGCCTCGACGACGACGATAGTGAATGCGACAAACGGCCAGGCAAGCCAGTAAAGCCAGTAGCCGAGGGTTGTGTTGATCATCGCGCCCAGTGTGGCAATGCCGCCTAAAATCATAACGGCTGGCTGAACGGGGAGGACAAGCAGATTGGCGACCAGTGAAATGACAGAGATTTGGCGGAAGTAGTAGGCAATGAGCGGCAGGGTTGTGATCTGAGCCGCAACGGTGAGCAATGAGAATTCGCCGACCAGGCCGACGACTCGCTCCACCGTTTTTGGGGACATGAAGCGAGCGAGGAAGCGTATGGCGGCTTGCGTCAACGGTTCGGCGTATAGGATCAGACCGAGAGTCGCGGCCACGCTGAGTTGGAAGCCCACATCCCAGGCCGTGCCGGGGTTATAGAGCGTCATGATGAAGGCCGCGGCGGCCAAGGAAGCCAAGCCGTTGGACGGCCGGTGAAAGCCGCCGGAGAGCAAGACGAGACTGCCCATGACAGCCGCGCGCACGACCGAGGCATCGGCGCCAGCCAGAACAGTATAGGCCGCGATGGCGGCAATGGTGACGGGGATGGCCTGCTTCTGGCCCAAGACACGCTGGAAAATCTTGGTGAAGAGGCCGGCGATGATACTCACATTGAATCCTGAAATCGCCAGAATATGGGTTGTGCCAGTAGTTCGAAACGCTTCTTGAAGGGAGGGCGGAACGTTTGCATCGACGCCGAGCAGGATGCCCGAGAGCAACGACCCTTGCGGCTCGGGGAACGTGCGAGTGATTGCGGCCAGGGCAGCACCCTTGACCGTGTAAATGGGCCGGAAGATAACAAACTGCCATTGAAGCTGCCACGGCGGCTCGCCGCCGTCGATCACCGAGGCCCGCGCACGGCGCAAGATGGAGTAGACGCCTTGCCGGGCCAGATAATCGGCGTAGTCAAAATCCTCGTAAGTTGGCGGCTGGCGCAGATCGCCCTGAACACGGATGCGGTCACCATAGTTGATTTGAGGAATGCGAGGAACTTGGGCCAGGACTATGCCACTCACGGGGATTGCCGCGTCGGAACTATCGGCGAGCAGGGTATCGACTGCCACCCGGAGGTTGACGTAGGTGTCGCGCGCATCCGGCTCGTCAATGACATAGCCTTCCAGCGTCGCTTCACCGGAGTCGTTGTAATACGCGATGAACGAGGCGTCTATTGTGGGTTGCGCCCAGGCCCAGCGCGCCGCGCCGAGGCCGAACAGAACGACGG
>Ga0194120_10008449_pt1 | contig 13577 bp, 8 predicted proteins | sample TA2MahCa65mmetaG_FD_148642 | JGI IMG/M metagenome (GOLD analysis project Ga0194120, IMG submission 148642) | Freshwater microbial communities from Lake Tanganyika, Tanzania - TA2015019 Mahale Deep Cast 65m | ecosystem: Environmental > Aquatic > Freshwater > Lake | place: Tanzania: Lake... | reverse complement strand
TCGCCGAGGCGACCGTCGTCGAGCGGGACCGGTTGCAGGCGGTGCTCGACGCCGCGCCTTTCGCCATCTGGCAGCGCGACGAACGCGGCCGCCTGATCTGGGTGAACGGCGCCTATGCCCGCCAGGTGGGCCTCGGCCGCGACGAGGCGCTGCGCAACGGCGTCGAGCTCGAACCCCTCGGCGAGCGCGGTCTCGCCCAGGCCCTGGCGGCGCGGGCGCGCGAATCCGGCGCGACCGCGAGCGAGCGCCGGCTCCTCGCCGTCGAGGGCGAGCCGCGGCGCTTCGACGTGATCGAATGTCCCGTGGGCGGCGCCGGCGGCACCGCCGGCTTCGCCCTCGATGCCAGCGAGGCCGAGGATGTCCAGGCCGATCTCGAACGCCAGGTCGCCGCCCAGGCCGACCTGCTCGATGAACTCGACATCGGCGTCGCCATCTGGGGATCCGACCGACGCTTGGTCTATGCCAACGGCGCCGCCGCGAGGCTGTGGCGGGTGGAACCCGAATGGCTCGCGAGGGCGCCGGAGCATGGCGAGTTGCTCGAGCGCCTGCGCCAAAACCGCCGCCTGCCGGAACAGGCCGATTTTCCCGCCTTCAAGAGAGCGCGCCTCGCCCTTCAGGACAACCTCGCCCAACCGGTCGAGGGCATCGACCATCTGCCCGACGGCACCGCCATCCGTTGGCGGGTCTTCGCCTCGCGCCTGGGCGGGGCGGTGTTCACCCATGCCGACGTCACCGAGCGCTTCACCCTCGAACGCGACCGCGCCTCGGCCGTCGCCCTGCAGCGGGCGACCATCGACAATCTGCGGACGGCGGTGACGGTGGTGGGCTCCGATGGGCGGGTCAAGCTCTTCAATCCGGCCTTGGCGCGGCTCTCGGGCCTCGATTCCGCCGTGCTCGCCCGTCAACCCCATGTCGAGGAGGTCGTCGACCTGATCCGCCCGCTGCTTCCCGAGCGCGACGATTGGGCCGAGACACGGCGCCGCCGGATCGCGTTCGCCCTCGAGCGGCGGGGCCGCGAGGGCCAATTCGCCCTTCGGGATGGGCGGACGCTCAACTGGTTCCAGGCGCCGCTTCCCGATGGCAACAGTCTCTTCGGCTTCCTCGACGTGACCGACAGCACGCGGGTCGAGGCGGCGCTGCGCGGGCGGGCCGAGGCCCTCGAGGCGGCGGATCGCTTCAAGCGCGCCTTCCTCGCCAACGCCGCCTACGACCTGCGCACGCCGATCACCACCATCGCTGGCTTCGCCGAGATGCTGCTGCGCCGTTATTTCGGCGAGCTCAATCCGCGTCAGCTCGACTACGCCAGGGGCATTCTCCATTCCGCCGAGACCCTCAACGACCTGATCACCGATGTCATCGACCTGGCCGGGGCCGAGGCCGGTCATGTCGCCCTCGAAACCGCCCGGCTCGATCTCCAGGAACTGCTCGCCGACGCCCTGGAAATCCAGCGCAATCGGGCGACGGCAAGGGGCGTGGTGGTCGATCTCGATTGCGCCCTCGATATCGGCGAGATCACCGGCGATGTCCGGCGCCTGCGTCGCGCCCTTGACCGCCTGGTCGCCAACGCCATCGATCGGACCCCGCCCGGCGAGCCGGTCGTGGTGGGCGCCGCGAAAGAAGGGCAGCAGGCGACCCTCTGGATCGCCGATGGCGGGCCGCCCCTCGACGAGGCGGAGCGGGAAGGCTTCTTCGAGCCCTTCGCCGGCGCGACGCGGGAGAGTCTGCGCCGCCCCGGCGGCGGGGCGGGCCTGTCGCTCGCCCGCCGCGTCGTCGAGCTCCATGGCGGTCGGGCCGAGGTCGCCCATAACGCCGACAAGGGGGCCTGCGTCATTTTGCGCCTGCCGGTCGATGGTCCTGGGTCTAAGATCGCGCCATGATCATGGGACGCCTCGCCCTCGTCGCGCTCCTCGGCCTCGCCGCCTGCGACAGCGCCTTCATCGATCCCGCCTATCGCTCGACCGCGGGGGCCGACGCCGCCGGCGCCTACGCCCGTCTCCTGCCCCTCGCCGAGGACGGCCATGCCGAAGCGCAGTTCACGCTCGCCAGCATGCTTCTCGCCGGGCGAGGCCCCGCCGCCGATCCGGCCGCCGCCGCGCTGTGGCTTCGCCGCGCGGCCGATCAGGGCGATGTCGACGCCCAGTTCGCCCTCGCCCGTCTCTATCGCGACGGCATCGGCGTCGTTCGCGATCAGGTCGAATCGGAAAAATGGTTGGCTCGAGGACAAGGGAAAATCTAGCCATGAGCAAGCAACTCCGCCTCAAGGACGTCGATCTCGACAAGCGCATCGGCGATCGCAAGGACTACGAAGCCGAGCTCACCGAGCTGCAGACCAGGATGCTGCGGGTGCAACAGGCCTATTGGCGCCAGAAACGCCGCGCCATCATCGTCTTCGAGGGCTGGGATGCCTCGGGCAAGGGCGGCGCCATCAGGCGCCTCACCGAGCTCCTCGATCCCCGCGGCTGCAAGGTCTGGCCGATCGCGGCGCCAACCGAGGTCGAGCAGGGCAAGCACTATCTCTGGCGGTTCTGGGAACGCCTGCCGGAACGCGGCACCATCGGCATTTTCGACCGCTCCTGGTACGGCCGCGTCCTGGTCGAGCGGGTCGAAGGCTTCGCCAAGAAGGAAACCTGGAAGCGGGCCTTTGACGAGATCAACGAGTTCGAGCGCCTGCTCACCGACGACGGCGCCCGCATCGTCAAGATCTTCATCCACATCGACCAGGAGGAGCAGCTTCGCCGCTTCGTCGAGCGCCTGACCAACCCCTACAAGGTCTGGAAGCTGACCAGCGAGGACATCCGCAACCGGTCGAAATGGAAGGACTACAGCGAGGCGATCAACGACATGTTCGCCGAGACCTCGACCAAGACGGCGCCCTGGTACGCGATACCGGGCAACAACAAATGGTATTGCCGCCTCAAGACGCTCCGGGTGGTGACGGCGGCGTTGGCCGAGGGGGTCGATCTCACCCCGCCCGGACCCAATCCCGCCCTTCTCGAGGAGGCGGCCACCATGCTTGGCCTTCCCGATCTGCCCTTCATGCTCGACAAGAAGATCCTGCTCGGCGAGAAAAAGAAGAAGAAAAAGAAGAAGGACAAGAAGGACAAGTGAGCCGCAAGCGCGAAGGCGATCGCCCGCGCCCCTCGTTCTTTCGCCGCGTCCTCGCCTGGCTCGCCGCCGGCCTGATTTGGGCCGGTGTCGCCGGCCTCCTGCTCGCCGCCTATTACGCCTACGATCTGCCCGATGTCGGCCGCCTCGGCGTCGTCGAGCGCGAGCCCTCGATCACCGTACTCGCCGCCGACGGCGCCGTCCTCGCCACCTATGGCGAGACCTATGCCGGGCCGTTGCCGCTCTCGGCGATCCCCAAGGCGTTGCGCGAGGCCGTGATCGCCATCGAGGATCGGCGTTTCCGCTGGCATTTCGGCATCGATCCGATCGGCCTCGTCCGCGCCGCCCATGTCAATTGGCGGGCCGGGCGGACGGTCCAGGGCGGCAGCACCCTCACCCAGCAGCTCGCCAAGAACGCGTTCCTCACCTCGGAACGCAGCGTCAAGCGCAAGGCCCAGGAGCTTCTCCTCGCCTTCTGGCTGGAGGCGAGGTTTTCCAAGGACGAGATCCTCGCCCTCTATCTCAACCGCGTCTATCTCGGCGCCGGGACGCGCGGCGTCGAGGCGGCGTCGCGGCGCTACTTCGCCAAGCCCGCCCGCGACCTCACCCTCGCCGAGGCGGCGATGATCGCCGGCCTGCTCAAAGCGCCCTCGCGCTACGCGCCGACCGCCGATCTCGCCGCCGCCCAGGGACGTGCCCGCCTGGTGCTCGAGGCCATGCGCGCCTCGGGCGTGATCGACGAGGCCGCCTATCTGGTGGCGACGGCGCGGCCGGCCGTGCCGGCGCGGCGTCCGGGCGGCCAGAGCGAGCGCTACTTCACCGATTGGATCCTCGATCAGGTTGCGGGCTTCGTCGGGCCGACCGATCGCGATCTGGTGGTGGCGACGACCTTGGATCTCCGGTTGCAGCGCTTCGCCGAAAAGACCCTCGCCGAGGCCATCGCGCGGGACGGCGACCGCGCCGGGATCGAGCAAGCGGCGCTCCTCGCCCTCGGCCCCGACGGCGCGGTGCGGGCGATGATCGGCGGGCGCTCCCACGGTGAAAGCCAGTTCAACCGCGCGACCCAGGCCGAGCGCCAGCCGGGATCGGCCTTCAAGCTCTTCGTTTATCTCGCCGCCCTCGAGCGCGGCCTCGCGCCGGAAACCGTGTTCGAGGACGGGCCGGTGAGCATCGCCGGCTGGCAGCCCAGGAATTTCGACGATCGCTTCCATGGCCCGGTCACGGCGCGGGACGCCTTCGCCAAATCCCTCAACACCGTCGCCGTCCAGGTCCAGGAACGGATCGGGCGCGAGCGGGTCGCCGCCGCCGCCCGGCGTCTCGGCATTACCAGCCCGCTGAAACTCCATCCCAGCCTCGCCCTGGGCGCGAGCGAGGTGAACCTCCTCGACCTCACCCGCGCCTACGCCACCATCGCCAATGGCGGCGAGGCGGTGCTCGCCCATGGCGTTCTCACGGTGCGCGAGGCCGAAGGGCGCGTGCTCTACCGCCGCGCGGGATCGGGCCTCGGCCGGGTGGTCGATCCGACCATCGCCCGGCAGATGGGCGAGCTGCTCGCCGGCGTCCTCGCCCCCGGCGGCACGGCGGAACGCGCCCGCCTCGACCGCCCCGCCGCCGGCAAGACCGGCACCAGCCAGGACCATCGCGACGCCTGGTTCATCGGCTATGCCGGCGATCTCACCGTCGGCGTCTGGGCGGGCAACGACGATGGCGCGCCGATGAATCGGGTCACCGGCGGCGGCTTCCCCGCCCGCCTCTGGCGCGACGTGATGACCGGGGCGGGGCGGTAGCCCTTACGCCCTGAGCAGGCCGACGATGTCGTAGACTTCCTTGAGGATCGGGGTGGCGATGGCCTCGGCCTTGTCCCCCCCGGTCCTGAGGACGCGGTCGATCTCGGCCTTATCCCCCATCAGCCGGCGCATCTCGGCGGCGATCGGCGCGAGCACCGAGACCGCGAGATCGGCGAGCTCGCTCTTGAAGGTCGAGAAGGACTTGCCGGCGAATTGGGCGACGATGTCGGCGCGGCTCTTGTCGGAAAGCGCGGCGTAGATGCCGACCAGATTGTCGGCCTCGGGCCGCGCCTCGAGGTCCGCTTCGTTGTCCGGCAGGGGATGGGGATCGGTCTTGGCCTTGCGCAATTTGAGGGCGATGGCGTCGGCGTGGTCGGTCAGGTTGATGCGCGAATAGTCGGAGGCATCCGACTTGCTCATCTTCTTGGTGCCGTCGCGCAGGCTCATCACCCGCGTCGCCGCGCCGAAGATCAGCGGCTCGACGGTTGGAAAGAACTCCACCCCGAAATCCTTGTTGAATTTCTGGGCGATGTCGCGGGCGAGCTCGAGGTGCTGTTTCTGGTCCTCGCCCACCGGTACATGGGTCGCCTTGTAGGCAAGGATGTCGGCGGCCATGAGGTTGGGATAGGCGTAGAGCCCGACCGAGGCGTTTTCCCGGTCCTTGCCGGCCTTCTCCTTGAACTGGGTCATGCGGTTGAGCCAGCCGAGCCGGGCGACGCAGTTGAAGATCCAGGCGAGCTGGGTATGGGCGGCGACCAGGCTTTGGTTGAAGAGCACGACGCCCCTTGGATCGAGCCCGGCGGCGATCAAGCCGGCGGCGACCTCGCGGGTCTGGTCGGCGAGTTGCTTGGGATCCTGCCAGATGGTGATGGCATGGAGGTCGACCACGCAATAGATGCAGTCATAGTCCTTCTGCAGCTTCACCCAGTTGCGGATGGCGCCGAGATAATTGCCGAGATGGAGATTGCCGGTCGGCTGGATGCCGGAAAAAATGCGCTTCATCGCTGTCCGTCCGCTCGCTGATGGTCCGGGAGGTCGGGTCTTATCGGTCAAACCCCCGGGCGGCGCAAGAGGCGGCGGAGCTCGCGCCAATCGGTGGCGACGAAAAGCTGCGCCGCGCCCGCGTAGACGACGACGCCGAGGACGACCAGAAGGCCGAGGGCGCTCCAGCGCTCGATCTGGCTTCCGACGAGACGCGGCGCCAGGGCCCCGGCGGCGAGCCAGACCGCGAGCGCCATCGCCGCCGTCGCCGCGACTATGCCGGCGGCGCGGCGCTTGAGGCGGGCATCGGGGGCGAGATGGCCCCGCCGCGTCAGGACCCAGCCGAGCAGCGCCGCGTTGACCGTCGAGGCGATGGCGGTCGAAAGCGCGAGGCCGACATGGAGGAGCGGTCCCATGAGAACCAGATTGAGGGCGAGATTGAGCAGCACGCAGGCGATGGCGATCTTGACCGGCGTCGCCGTGTCCTGGCGGGCGAAGAAGCCGGGGGCGAGGGCCTTGACCAGGACGTAGCCGGGCAGCCCCATCGAATAGGCGACCAGGGCCGCCGCCGTCGCCCGCGTCTCGGCGGGGCCGAAGGCGCCCCGCTCGAACAGGGTGCGGATCACCTCATCCGCCAACACCATCAGGGCCGCACCCGCGGGCAGGGCGAAAAGCAGCACCGCCTCGATCGCCCGGTTCTGGACGGCGTGGGCCTCGGCGGTCTCGCCGGCGGCGATGCGACGGGCAAGCGTCGGCAGGAGCGCGGTGCCGACCGCGACCCCGATCACGCCGATGGGCAATTCGTTGAGGCGATCGGCGTAGAAGAGATAGGAAACCGAGCCCGGCGGCAGGAACGAGGCGAGGATGATGTCGACGACCAGATTGATCTGGGCGACCCCCGCGCCGATTGCCGCCGGCGCGGCGAGGATCAGGAGGCGCTTCACCTCGGGAGAAAGCCCGGGGATTTTGAGGTCGAGGGGGAAGACCGCCCCGGCGCCGACGCGATTGAGAAAGAGGAATTGCAGCGCCCCCGCGGCGAACACCGCCCAGGCGAGCATCCGTCCCTTGCTCGCCTCGTCCGTCGGCAGGGCGAGCAGCGCCGCGATCAGGCAGAGATTGAGGAGGATCGGCGCGATGGCGACGGCGGCGAAACGCCCCGAGGCGTTGAGCACCCCGCCCTGAAGGGAGACCAGGGAAACAAAGAGCAGATAGGGAAAGGTGATGATGGTGAGCTCGATGGTGAGGGCGAATTTGGGCGGGTCCGCCGCGAAGCCCGGGGCGAGCAGGTGCATCAGCCAGGGCATGCCGAGCTGCGCCGCCAGGGTGAAGGCGAGCAGCGTCGCCAGCAACGCGGCGAGGGCCTGTTCGGCGAAGGCGCGCGCCGCCGCCGCTCCGCCCTTGGTGGCGGCCTCGGCGTAGAGGGGGACGAAGGCCGCGTTGAAGGCGCCCTCGGCGAAAAGCCGGCGGAAGAAATTGGGTAGCTTGAAGGCGACGAAGAAGGCGTCCGCCCCGAGCCCCGCGCCCAGGGCCGCGGCCATGAGCATGTCGCGGACGAAGCCGAGAACGCGGCTCACCAAGGTAAAGCCGCCGACCGTCGCCACCGCCCGCATCAGGCTCATGGCCGGTTGATAGAGGATTCGCCGCAAGCGCGCTAGCATGGGGCATGGCCGCCGCCTACGTCTTTCCCCCGATCGCCGGACGCAGCCGCGACCTCGCCAAGGGGGAGGCACTCTTTCGCCAGGGCGATCCCGTCACCGCGCTTTTTCGGGTCGAACGCGGTCGGATGCGGCTCCTGCGCCATACCCCGTCCGGCGCGGCCGTCGTCCTACACACCGCCCGCGAGGGCGAGATCTTCGCCGAGGCCGCGCTCTTTTCCGGCGTCTATCATTGCGATTCCCTGGCGCTCGAGCCGACGCGCGTCACGGCCTACGCCAAGGCGGATTTGCTCGATCATTTCGCGGCCGATCGCGACGCGCTGCTCGCCTTCGCCGGGTCGCTGGCTCGCCAGGTCCAGCGGCTGCGGGCGCGGATCGAGCGCCGCGCCCTCAAGCCGGCGGCCGAGCGCCTCGTCCATTTCCTGCTCACCGAAAACGAGCGAAACGGAACGGCCCTCAAGGAGTTGGCGGCCGAGCTTGATCTCACGCCCGAGGCGCTCTACCGGACCGTCGCCTTGCTCGAACGCAAGGGTCGCCTGGTCCGAAAAGGCGGGCGTCTCAGCCTGACATGATCCGGATCATGCGCCCTCGCCCCGGTATTGGGGGAGAACGCGCGCCGGAGGTGACCCATGCGCTCGATTCGATTTCTTGTTCTTCTTGTTCTGGCGTCCCCGGCTCTGGCCCAGGACGGCCATCACACGCACCAGCCTTATCGCGGGATGGAAGCCCGGGAGATCAAGGCCCTTTCGGCCAAGGAGGTCGATGATCTCAAGGCCGGTCGCGGCATGGGCCTCGCCCTCGCCGCCGAACTGAACGGCCATCCCGGCCCCCTGCATGTGCTGGAACACGCGGCGGCCCTCGGCCTGACGCCGGATCAGATCGCGGCCAGCCGAAAAATCCAATCGGACATGGCGACCAAGGCCAAGGCCATCGGCGCCGATCTGATCCGCGCCGAACACCGCCTCGACCAGGCTTTTGCCCAGGGCCGGATCACCGAACCGCTTCTCGCGGCGCTCACCGCCGAGATCGGCGTCTTGCAAGGACGGTTGCGGGCGGCCCATCTCGCCGCCCATGTCGAACAGCGGGCCCTTCTCACCGAGGGGCAGATCGCGGCCTATGCGCGCCTGCGCGGCTACGCCGGCGGCTGATCCGCCGCCTCGTCGCGGGGGTGGGCGCGACGCTTCTCCGACTTGGCGCCGGGTTCGGCGAGGGCCTTGAGCAGGCGGGCGCGGATCGCGGCGATCTTGCCCTCATGCTCGACCTTGAGGCCGAAGATGTCGCGCACATAGAAGGTGTCGGCGGCGCGCTCGCCATAGGTGGCGATGCGGGCCGAGACGATGGAGAGGTTGAGGTCGTAGAGGGCGCGGGTGAGGTCGTGGAGCAGGCCGCGCCGGTCATGGCCGCTCACCTCGATCACCGTCGCGGTGTTGGAGAGGCGGTTGTCGACGATCACCACCGGCGCGACCTCGAAAGCCTGGCTCCTTCCCACCGGGGCCTTGCCCTCGGCGAGGAGGCGGTGGGGGATCATCCGGCCGGCGAGGGTCTGCTCGATCGCCGCGACCAGGCGGGCGAGGCGGTCGGGGCGGTCGAAGGCGCCGCCGGTCGCGTCCTGGATGATGAAGGTGTCGAGGGCCTTGCCGTCGAGGGTGGTGACGATGCGGGCATCGACGATGTTGGCGCCCGAGACCGCCATGGCCCCGGCGATGCGCATGAAAATGCCGGGGTGGTCCTCGGTGTAGATGGTGATCTCGGTGATGCCGCGGGCGGGATCGATCCGCCGGTCGACGGCGAGGGGGGCGCCGTCGCGATCGGCCTGGCGCATCAGCTCGGCGTGGCGGAGCTGGGTGTCGAGAGTGTTCGAGAGCCAATAATTGGCGGGGAGCCGCGCCACCACGCGCTCCGCCTCCTCGGCCGGCCAATCGGCGAGCCTCTCGCGCAGCCCGGCCTTGGTCGCCGCGACGCGCTTGTCGCGACCCTCGGCGGTGTGGCCGCCGGTCATGCGCTCCTCCGCCCGCCAATAGAGCTCGCGCAGGAGCTGGGCCTTCCAGCCATTCCAGACATTGGGGCCGACGGCGCGGATGTCGGCGACGGTGAGGCAGAGGAGGAGGCGCAAGCGCTCCATCTCCTTCACCAGGCCGACGAAATCGGCGACGGTCTTGGGATCGCCGAGATCGCGCTTGAAGGCGATCGAGGACATGGCGAGGTGATGGCGCACCAGCCAGGCGACGACCTCGGTCTCGGCCTCGCTCAAGCCGAAGCGCGGGCAGAAGGTCATGGCGGTCTCGGCGCCGAGGACCGAGTGATCGCCGCCCCGTCCCTTGGCGATGTCGTGGAGGAAGACGGCGAGATAGAGCACGCGCCGGGAATGGATCTCGTGGATGACGCGGCTCGCCAGGGGGATCTCGGTCTTGAGGTCGCCCCGCTCGATCGCGGCGATGACGCCGACCGCGCGGATGGTGTGCTCGTCCACCGTGAAGTGGTGGTACATGTCGTGCTGCATCTGGGCGACGACACGGCCGAATTCGGGGACGAAGCGGCCGAACACGCCCGCCTCGTTCAGGCGGGTGAGGGCGATCTCGGGACCCTTGCTCCACATCAGGGTCTCCAGAAAGAGGCGGTTGGCCTCGGCGTCGGCCCTCAGCTTGTCGTCGATGAGGTCGAGGCTCCGTCGCACCTGGCGCAGCACGTCGGGATGGATGTCGAGCTCGTGCTCCTGGGCGACGCGGAAGAGGCGGATGAGGGCGGCCGGGTCCTTGCGGAAGGCCTCGCGGTCGGCGACCCGCAGCCGGCCGCGCTCGACCTGGAAGCCGGCGAGGCGGGTGCGGCCGAGGCGAAAGCGCGGCAGGCTGAAGAGCGGCTTCTTGCGGTGCTCGTCCTCGATCGCGGCGCAGATGATGCGGGTGAGATCGCCGACGTCCTTGGCCACCAGGAAGTAGCGCTTCATGAAGCGCTCGACCCCGCGCACCCCGCCCTCGTCCTTGAAGCCGAGGCGCTCGGCGAGGCGAAGCTGCATGTCGAAGGAAAGCCGCTCCTCGGCCCGCCCGGCGATGGTGTGCAGATGACAGCGCACCGTCCAGAGAAAGGCGTTGGCCTCGTGGAACTGGCGGAGCTCCTCGGCGGTGAGCACGCCCTTGGCGGCGAGCTCGCCGAGATCGTCGACCCGATAGGCGAATTTGGCGATCCAGAAGAGGGTGTGCAGATCGCGAAGCCCGCCCTTGCCCTCCTTGAGATTGGGCTCGACCAGGTAGCGGGTGTCGCCGAGGCGCTGGTGGCGGGCGTTGCGCTCGGCGAGCTTGGCCTCGACGAAGGCGCCGCCCTTGCCCTGGACTTCCTTGGCGAAACGCCGGCGCAACTCGGCGAACAGGCTCTCGTCGCCGTAGATCGCCCGGGCCTCGAGAAGGGCGGTGCAGATGGTGTGGTCGGTATGGGCGAGGCGGAGCGCGTCCTCGACCGAGCGGGTCGAATGCCCGACCTTGAGGCCGAGATCCCAGAGGAGATAGAGCAGCCACTCGACCGCCTGCTCGCCCCAGGCCGGCGGCTTGTAGGGAAAGAGGAACATCAGGTCGATGTCGGAGAAGGGCGCGAGCTCGCCGCGTCCATAGCCGCCCACCGCCACCACGGCTAAGCGTTCCTCCGAGGTCGGGTTGGGCAGGGGATAGACCTGCGCCACCACGAAATCATAGGCGGCGCGAAGGATCTGATCGATCAGATAGGCGCGGGCTTGGGCGTTGGCCGGGCCATCCTCGCCGGCCTCGAGGCGGCGCTTGAGCTCCTCGCGCCCGGCGGCGAGCGCCGCCTTGAAGAGGAGGAGGGCCTCGCGGCGCTGCGCCTCGCCCTGGGGCTCGTGCTCGTCGGCGAGCGCCGCCAGCTTCTCGGCGAGGGCCTTGCGGTCGATGATCCGGCGGGCGTGGTCGACCTTGTCCATGCCGCCATCCTAGAGGGCGGCGGGGCGCGGGGCTATGGCTCGCCGCGCTTATCCGCAAGCGCCTTGAGGCGATAGACGAGTTCGAGGGCGTCCTTGGGCGAGAGCTCGTCGGGATGGATGACGGCGAGCGCGGCGTCGACCCGCGAGGGCTCCGGCGCGGCCATCGCCGGCTTGGTGGCGGTGAAGAGGGGCAGATCCTCGGCGAGGCGCGCCGCCGCGTCGGCCTGGGCGCCCTTCTCGAGGGCGGCCAGCACCTCCCCCGCCCGGGCGATCACGGCGGCGGGAAGTCCGGCGAGCTTCGCCACCTGGATGCCGTAGGAGCGGTCGGCCGCGCCCGCCACCACCTCGTGGAGGAACACCACTTCGCCCTTCCATTCCTTGACCCGCATGGCGACCGGCTTGAGGGCGGGAAGCCGGGCGGCGAGGTTGGTGAGCTCGTGGTAATGGGTCGCGAAAAGGGCGCGGCAGCGATTGGCTTCGTGCAGGTGCTCGAGGGTCGCCCAGGCGATGGAAAGCCCGTCATAGGTCGCGGTGCCCCGACCGATTTCGTCGAGAATGACCAGGGCGCGGGGACCGGCCTGGTTGAGAATGGCGGCGGTCTCGACCATCTCGACCATGAAGGTCGAGCGGCCGCGGGCGAGGTCATCGGCGGCGCCCACCCGGCTGAACAGGCGATCGACGGCGCCGAGGCGCGCCGCCTCGGCGGGGACATAGGACCCGCTTTGGGCGAGGACGGCGATCAGGGCGTTCTGGCGCAGGAAGGTGCTCTTGCCCGCCATGTTGGGGCCGGTGACCAGCCACAGCCGCCGCTCCTCGGCGAGATCGCAGTCATTGGCGACGAAGTCGCCCTCGTTGCGGCTCTTGAGGGCGGCCTCGACCACCGGATGCCGCCCGCCCTTGATGGCGAAGGCGTCGGAGGTCTCGACCACCGGCCGGCACCAGCGCGCCGCGACCGCGAGATCGGCGAGCGCCGCCGCGACGTCGAGCCGGGCGAGGGCATCCGCCGCCGCCGCGACCGCCTCGGCGCGCTCCCGCGCCGCGCCGACCAGGGCGTCGAACACCTCGCCCTCGATGGCGAGGGCGCGTTCCGCCGCCCGTCCGATCGCCGCCTCCAATTCGCCGAGGTCCTTGGAGGAAAACCGCGCCGCGCCGGCGAGGGTCTGACGGTGGATGAAGGTCCCGGCGAGCTTGTCGGCGTGGAGGGGCGTCACCTCGATGTAAAATCCGAGGACGTTGTTGTGCCGGATCTTGAGGGAGGCGATGCCGGTTTCGGCCTTGTAGCGGGCCTCGAGCTCCAGCATGAGGCGCCGGGATTCGCCGCGCAGTTCCCGTTGATGGTCGAGCTCCGGCCGGAACCCCGGCGCGACGAATCCGCCATCGCGGGCGAGCAGCGGCAGGTCGGGGCCAAGCGCCCGGGCGAGAAGATCGACCAAGGGTGCGTGGCCGGAGAGGGCGGCGATCAGGTCGCCCATTTCGGCGGGCGCGGCCTCGGCGCCGGCGAGCAGGGCGCCGATTTCGCCCCCGGCGGCGAGGCCGTCGCGCAACGCCGCGAGATCGCGCGGACCCCCGCGTCCGACCGAGAGACGGGCCAGCGCCCTTTCGAGATCGGCGACCCGGCGAAGCGCGCCGCGCAAGGTCTCCCTGAGCGGCGGCGCCGCGACGAAATAGGCGACCAGGTCGAGGCGGGCGGCGATAGCGACGGGGTCGGTGAGCGGCGCCTTGAGGCGCTCGCCGAGCAGCCTCGCCCCGGCGCCGGTGAGGGTGCGGTCGATGGTGCCAAGAAGGCTGCCGGCCCGCTCGCCCGAGAGGGTCTCCACCAATTCGAGGTTGCGCCGAGTCGCCGGGTCGATCGACATGGTGGCGCCGCTCGCTTCCCGTTGCGGCGGCTTGAGACGGGGGAGCTTTCCGACCTGGGTGAGCTCGACATAATCGACCAGGGCGCCGAGGGCGGCGATTTCCGCCCGCCCGAAACCGCCGAAGCCTTCGACCGCGCGCACGCCATAGAGCGATTCCAGGCGCTTTTCCCCGGATTGGCTGGCGAAACGCGCACCGGGCATGGGGGCGAGGCGGTTCTTCCAATCGGCGAGGACCGGCGCGAGGGGCGCCTCGGCCAGCAGGCGGTCG
>Ga0194120_10008448_pt1 | contig 13581 bp, 10 predicted proteins | sample TA2MahCa65mmetaG_FD_148642 | JGI IMG/M metagenome (GOLD analysis project Ga0194120, IMG submission 148642) | Freshwater microbial communities from Lake Tanganyika, Tanzania - TA2015019 Mahale Deep Cast 65m | ecosystem: Environmental > Aquatic > Freshwater > Lake | place: Tanzania: Lake... | reverse complement strand
AATCGGCCCACGCCAGACCGCGTCCACCTGCCCGCAATCGCCCGGCCCCATGCCCACCGCGCCCCAAGAACACCACCGCCCCCAGGTCTCCCTGGGGGCGGCAGCGTTCACCCTTCTCGCCGGCCCACCCTTAGGGCGTACACCCCGGCAAGTTCACGTGCACGCAGGTCTTGTTGCTCAGGTTGCAACTATCCGCCGTGCACTTGTTGTTGTCGTTGCAATCCGCGGATAACCCCTTACACTGTCTGCTGTTTCGGTTTGCGACCGCGACGTTTCGGCGCACCGGATTCACCGACGTCGACTGCAACGAGGCGCATCGGCATCACCGCCAGACCCGCCTCGGTGTCTGCGGGCAGCGGCCCCCCCCCGTCGAGACTCACATCTGCAAGCGTCACCCGCGCAGCCCACTCGCATAGCGCCTCGGTCGGGCGCATCCACGCGGGATGCATCGGGCATGGGTTCGCCGAGTTGCAGGCACCCCAACCGAACGCGCAATGGTCTGGCAGAATCTTGAACTCCGCCGCCTCCATAGTGTCGAGAAAGCGGATAAACTTCGCAGGCTTCGCCAGCATGAACCCGCCGCTCGGCCCGCCGTGCGATTCGAGCAGGCCGTGCACCACCATCAAGCGCAGCAATTTCGAGAGCTACGGCCCCGGCACCCCGGTCATCGCCGCCAGATCGCGCACGCGGACGACGCGCTGGCGTTGGACGCAGCGCCGGGCACCATCGCGCGACCCGCGTCAACGTTGGCGATGTAAGTCATCGCGGTTGGCGATGTAAGTCATCGCGCGCAAAGCATATTCGACTGTCTGAGGAAGCATCATGTTGGGTCACCACCACAAGGAGACGCGGCGAGGATAGACCACGTTTCGCCGCGCCTCCAAGCGACGTGTACCGATTTACGGCGCTTTGGGCGGCGGCACCAACACGGCGTCGACGACGTGGACGACCCCGTTCATCGCCTTGATCGATGCGACAATATTGGCATTTTCGACCTTGTACTTGCCGTCCTGCACGTGGATCGTCACCTTCCCGCCGTCTGCCATCGGGATGACCTGACCGTCCGTCATGACCGTCGTCGGGATGATCGGCACGCACGCGTGATGCTTCAAAACGGCCTGCAGCGCTTCTTTGTTTTCGGGTTTCAGCAGGTTATCGACCGTGCCCTTGGGCAGCGCGTCAAACGCGGCGTTGGTCGGTGCAAAAACCGTGTACACGCCGCCGGGACTCGACAGGGACACGACCAGGTCCGCTGCCTTGACCGCCGCCACGAGCGTGGTGTGGTCGGGCGAACCGACGGCGACATCGACGACCGTCTTCTCGCTGTCGGCCTTGGGCTTGGCCGGTTCTGCAGGCGCGGCGGGCGGTTGCGCGGCGGGCGCAGCAGCCTCGGGCGCAGCAGCTTCGGGCGCAGCGGCTTCAGGCGCGGGCGCTGCGGGCGGCGGCGCCTCCTTGTTGCACGCGGCAACACCAAGGGGAAGGGCGAGAGCAAGGGCGACGGGGAACGCGGCGTGCCGGCGGAGTCAAGGAACCATGCGCGCGCAGTAAAGGACATCGGCGGACCTCCACGTCCGCGGGGAGGATAGCCCGGTGCCGGCTCCGTCAACAGACGGTCGTGACAGGACTGTGACCTGTCGCCGCAAGGGCGGCACAAGGGATGCGAAACTCAGCGGACCTGGCCGTCGCCTGTGCGAGGAATCGCTATAGGTCGCCGGGCGGTTGACGGCGCCCGCGGCGATCGCGATCCTGCGGCGGTGGACGCGCGCGATCGGTGGTGGTCGATGGTGCAGACGGTCGCGGCGGCGGCGCTCACCTGTTGCGCTTGAGGCGACGACGCCGCTGCGGCGCTCGTCACCGCGGTCCCGGCCAGCGGCGTCGACGACGGCGGGACGATCGGGCGACCCGATGGCAGTGGCACGGCCGACGGCGGCGCGGCGGCGTGGTGGGCCGGGCGGTGGCGCGACTGCGCCGGCGATCTCGACATCGCCTCCGACGGGACTTGGCAGTATAGACCCGTCGACGGTTGCGCGCGCAACGGCACTGCGACGTGGCGCGACGGCGCGCTGTCGCTCGACGCCTCTGCCGCGGCGCCCGGCTGTGCGCTGCCGGCCTGGGCCCGGGCGGGGCTCGGCGCCGCGCTGCTCGGCGACACGCTGGTGCTCAGCCACCCGGAGCTGTGGGGCGGCGTGAAGCGCTTCGTTCGGGGTCCGATCGACCGCCAGCGCTGGCTGTTCAGGGCCGAGGCCGGCGAGGCGACGGTCGACGTCTGCTTCGACGCTCGGGGCAGCTTCTACGACGGTCGGTTTGTCAGCCCGGGCTGTGGCCTGTTCGCCTGCGCCGGCGTCGTGGCCCAGGTTCACCAGAGCGGCGTGCGCTGGACAGCGTGGACGCAATGCGGAGGCCGCTGCCCATGCGCGGCGGTCGTCGATGCGACCGTCGTGACCGCGTCCATGCTGGCCGGCAGCTACGCGGCGGCACACTGCAACGGTTCGTCGTCGGGGGCGTTCGTCGCCGAGCGCGCGGCGTGGCCCGGCGGCCGCTGACGGACTTCCACAGAGGGTCGATCGGCGCAGCTGCAAGGCGCTCGGCTGTCCGGCCGGCTGCGTGTCGCGGGCAGGGTGTGCGGGAGCGATGCCAGGTTGTGCGGATTGCCCCTGGACGGTCGCGGCGCCCAGGTCCCACCCGTCGCTGGTTCGGGCCGCCGAGGGCGAAATCAGGCTGACGGCCTGCGCGTCGGGCGGCCGTGTCGCACGGGCAAGCCCCACCCCACGCCACGAGCGCAGCGTGCAGCGCGCGGGCGGCCGCGTTGCACGAGCGGACCCCCGGTGGGGGTTCTGTGAGGTGTCGACCCACGGGCGCTGCAAGGCCAGGGCGGCGGCCTGACGGCGGCCGACACCGCTGCAACCCGTTCGTGGCAGTCGTCGGCCGTTGAACAGTACGACGCCAACCTAGCGGTGGGCTCGCGACCCCTGACTGCCGCCGGGAACAGGGCAGGCGCCGCGCCGTCGCCACCTCCACACCGCCGCGACGGCCGATGCGGGCAGCCAACCGCTTGGCGAACGGCCGCCGGCGGCGCAGCCGCCACCGTCGACTGCCGGACCGGCGGAGGCGTCTGCGGCGTCGGGACCGGTGCCATCGGAGCCGGCGGCGTCGGTCCGCGCCGCCGGGTCGGCGTCGGCGCCGCCCGCGTCCGCGCTCGGCTCGGCGACGGCGGACGGCGGAAGGCACGGCGCGATCTCAGCCTGTCCGCCGACGCACAGCCTGCCGCGCACGCTCTCGCCGGCCTGGGCGGTGTTGACGAGCGCCACCACCACCTCCTCGGCGCCGTGACAATCGAGCGACGGGAAGGGTGGCGCGAACGGAGGGACGATCCACAGCCACTCGCCGAACTGCTTGCCCTTGCGGGCGGCCAAACCGATGCGCAGCGACGCCGGGTCGGTCTTGGCGGCGAGCGCGGCGGTCACGGCGGCGCGGCCGGCCACGGGCAACCGCAGGTACTGGGCCGACGCGTAGAACACCCTCAGGTCGTCGTCGATGTGGGGCATCGTCGCGCTGGTGGTCGCGACCGCCGGATACTTGGCCGCGTTCGCGTAGCCGACCCCGGCCTCGGCCCATCCGCCCGTGCGCAGGTTCCATACCGCGAACTGTTTGAATTCGATTGCGAAAGTTGTCATGTGGTCGCGCACCAGGAGCGCGCCGAGCGCCGTGAACCAATCGGGGTCGGCGACGCCGTTGGCACCGTCCTTGCAGTCCATCCACAGCTGGACGACCGCCTTCGGGCCGAAGCGTTCGGACAGGAACTGGAAGAAGATCGCGCTGCCGTAGCTGAACGGGTCGACCGGACCGGGCATCGGCTTGTCGAGGGAGCGCTCGGGGTGCTGGAGGAATCCGGGCAGGAAATTCTCGAAGTCCTTGAGCGATGGGTCGAATTGCTCGGTCGCCCACACCGCGGTCCCCTCGCTCATCACCTGCGACTGCTTGGTGTCGATCGCCGCCTGAACGGCGTGGAACAACTCGTGGCTGGCGAGGACCCGGTTGGCATAGGCGACCGTCGGGTAGGCGTAGCCCGAGAAGTCGTTCTCTTGAACCAGGAAGCCGCTGCACGCGTGGCCGCTGCACGCCTCCTGGACGAAAGTGCCGTCGGCCTTGCCGGCGAAGTCGATCAGGTAGACGTCGAACCTGGCGTCGCCGCCGACCGTTCCGTCGCCGATCGGCCACGGCAGGCCGAGCTTGGAGTAGAAGGCGAGGGCGTCGTCGTAGACAACGGCGAGGGCCGCGACGTGATCGGGCAGGCCGTCGCCGTCAGCGTCGGCGAGCGGAACGGCGTGGGCGCCCGCGCGCGTGAAGTGAATTCGGAACGCGCCCCCAGGCGAGGGATGCGACTCGACCTTGTCGCCGGTGGCGAACTTCCACAGCTCGCCGGTCTTGGGCGCGTCGGGGCGAGCGTAGGCCGGAGCCGCGACCCCAACCGCGGCGACGAGCGCCCACACGGCGCAGGCGCGCCCCTTGCTGCCGCCGCGCCCGCCGCTCCATTCCACCGTCATCGTCCCCCCTGCTGCGCGCGCCGAGGCCGGCGCTACGGGCCAGCCAGCACTGCCCACTTGAGGCGGATCTTGGCGGCCGCCGTTCCGGTCGGCACTGCGCCGGTGCTGTCGCAGGTCGCCTGGGCCGCCGGAGGATAGAACGACGAGAACGTCAGCTTGATCAGACGGCCGTCGGCGAGCTTGACCTGGAACACCTGTCCCGTCATCTGGACACAGCCGGTGTACTTCCAGTACGGCGACAACACCGTCGCCGGCGCGCCGAGCCCGGATCCGTCGTCGACCAGCTTGCACGCCTTGTCGTAGTAGGCCTCGGGCCCGAGCGTGATCGACCTGGCGGCGGCGACCACCTGGTCGAACGTCACTCCCTCCGCGAGCGGAGCGCCGACGACGCACGAGGGCCCCGACGGGCCGCTGTTGAGGCGGACGATGTAGCGGCGAAAGGCGATGTCCCACGCCATCGACTCGAGCGCGGCGTGGTCGCCGATGTCGACCCGCTCGAGGCCCACAGACGTGAAGCGGGCGTAGACGAAGGACTCGGTCGGCTGGAATCCGCCGGCGGACGCGTCAACCTCGCTCTCGAACACGGCGCTGTCGGTGGTGTTGGTGATCGCGCGCGCGCTCGCCTTCTTGATCAGGCCGAGGTCGAGGATCTGGTTGTCCGAGCAGGTGACGGCTGCCGCCTTGCACAGCAACGCCGGCGCGTCGGTGGCGGCGTCGGTGGCGGAAATCTCGGCGTCGGCCGCATCGGCGGCGGCGTCGGATCCGCCGTCGGCCGCCGCATCGGCGGTGACGTCGCCCGTCTGTGCGTCGGCGGCGGCGTCGCCCGCGGCGTCGGCGGCGCCGCTGGTGGCCGCGCCCTTGGCGCTGGCCGTTGCGCACCCGGCGGCGATCGCGAACGTGGCGCAAGCGATCCAGTCGGCGCGGACACGGCTACGGCGCATGACATCCTCCTGCCGCCAGCGCAGCCGGCGGCGCCGGTACTCTACCTGTCCACGGTGAAGGTGACAACGGCGGCCGCGTGCCCCGATCCGCCTCCTCCCGCGCGTTTCGGAGCCGCTTCGCCGGACCCGCGTGCGGCGCTGGATCGCCGAATCTGCGGCCTGGGTGGACCCGGCCGGTGAATCCTGGCGTGCCCCGGCCGGGCGAGCGCGAGCGTCGGCGTCCCTCCTGATCCGCCCTTGCCCTGGCGCTTCGCGATCGCCCCTCCGCCGCCGTGCCGGCCAAGCGTGGTTCGATGGTCAAAGTGAATTCATGGACTTGAACAAATGGTGGATCGCCGAATCGGGGACCCGGCCGGTCCATCCTGGCCCGCCCCGGCCAGGTGAGCGCGAGGGTCGGCGTCCCTCCTGACCCGCCCTTGCCCTGGCGCTTCGCGATCGCCCCTCCGCCGCCGTGCCGGCCAGGCGTGGTTCGATGGTCAAAGTGAATTCATGGACTTGAACAAATGGTGGATCGTCGATTCGACGGTCGGTCGCGACCTTGGCTCCCGCCCGATTCTGCGCTACAAATTCGCGCCCTGCCTGCGCGGGGTGGCTGCGCAGGCGCGAGGAGTCCGCATGAAGGTCCGCATCGACAAGGCCGCGCTGATGGTCCCGCTCTATCGCGCCCACAACGCCGCCGATCAGCGCCACTCGAGTCCGACCAACGTCACCGCGTGCGTCCACCTCGCCGCCGTCGACGACGCCCTGCGCCTGTCCGCGACCGACTACGACATCGCCGCGGTCGCCGAGGTCGCCGCCGACGTGATCGAGCCGGGAGCGGCGCTCGTCAACGCCAAGGGCCTGTTCCAGGTCGTCCGCGCGATGCCAGACGGCGCCACCATCACCTTGTCGTCGGACAGCAGCCATCGACTCAAGATCGAAGCTGGCCGGGCCTACCACTTCTTGAACGGCCTCGATCCGGGCGAATTCCCGGCGCAGGACTTCGACGTCGACTCCGGCCGCGTCCTCGTCATCGACAAGGCCCACGCCGACGCGATGCTCAAGCGCACGCTGTTCTCGGTCTCGGTCGACGACGGCCGCCCCGCGATCAACGGCGTGTTCCTCGAGATCGAGCCCGAGGGGGCAGGCCACGTCCGGCTGAGGATGGTGTCGACCGACGGTCATCGGCTGTCGAAGTGCGAGCGGGTCGTCGCCGCGCCCGACTACGACGGCGGGCGCGCCTCGTGCATCGTCCACCGCCGCGGTGCGACCGAGCTGCAACGGCTGATCGAGGGCTCCGATCCGTCCCTGCGGATCGAATTCGCCGGCCGCAACCTGATCTTCGGCAGCGACCGCACGCGCCTGCAGGTGCGTCAGATCGAGGCCAACTTCCCAGACTACACCAAGGTCATCCCCGACCGCGGCGACGTCAGCGTGACCCTTCAAAAGGACCTGCTCGCCGCCGCGATCCGGCGCGTCAACATCCTCGGCAGCGGTCGCAACGACCCGATCCTGCGGATGGAATTCGAGGAGGGCCGGGTCGCGCTCGAGATGAACGTCCCCGATCTCGGCGAGGCGCACGAGGAATTCGAGATCGACACCTGGGCAGGTCCATCGATGCGGTTCGGCTTCAACCCGAAGTTCCTCCTCGACGTCTGCAACGTGCTGCAGTCCGAGAACGTGACCATCGAGATGCGCGACCAGGTCTCGCCGTGCCTGCTGCACTCCGACGAGGAGCCCGGCGCGGCGTTCGTCATCATGCCCATGCGGCTATAGCCTCAGCAGGACGATCGCCTCCGTGCGACTCGAGCGGCTGGTCGTCGAGGGCTTTCGCAACCTCCACGGCGACGGCGCGCCGCTCGTGTGGCTGCCCCATCCGCGCTTCAACCTGCTCGTCGGCGACAACGGCCAGGGCAAGACCAACCTGCTCGAAGCGGTCGCGATCGTCGCCGGGTTGCGGAGCTTCCGCGCCGCTCGCCTCGCCGAGTGCATCGCCTTCGACGCGGCGCGCGCGACCGTCGCCGCAAACGTCGTTCGCGCCGGCGTCCCGGCCCAGATCGGCGTCGAGTGGACGGCGCGCGGCCGCCGGATGATCGCCGACGGCAAGCCAGCCGGGGCGGCGAGCGCCTACCTCGGGCGGCTCACGGCGGTCGTGTTCACGCCGGCCGACCTGACGCTGCCCCACGCCGAGCCCGAGGCGCGGCGGCGCTGGTTGGATCGGGTGGTGTTCAACCACCTCCCCGCCCACCTGGACGAGCTGCGCCGCTACGACCAGGCCCTGCTGGCGCGCAACGCGCTCCTCAAGACCCACCTGTCCGCCGGCGGCCCGGTCGACCTGGCGCTGCTCGACGTCTACGACGGCCTGCTCGCCCGCCACGGCAGCGAGATCGTGCGGCGGCGGCGCGAGGTGATCGCCCGCTTCTCGCCGCTCGTCGCTGCCACCTTTGGCCGAATCGCTGCGGCCGGGTTGCGCGCCGACATCGACTTCCGGCCCAAGATCGACGGCGACGAGGCGGGCCATCTCGCCGGCCACGCCGCGCGCCGGCCGCGCGACCTGCGCGTCGGCTACACCACCGGAGGACCGCACCGCGACGATGTCGTGCTGCGCATCGGCGATCGGCCGGCCCACCTGCACGCCAGCCAGGGCCAGTGCAGGGCGCTCGTGCTGTCGTGCAAGATCGCAGAGATCCAGAGCCTCGAGCGCGCCCTCGGCGAGCCACCGGTGTTGCTGATGGACGACGTCTCGAGCGAGCTCGACGCGCGTCGCAACGCCGCGCTCTTGCACGACCTCGACGCCCTCGGCGGCCAGGTCGTGCTCACGACCACCGCCGCGGCGCACGTCCGCGTCGCGGCGCCGCGCCAGATCTTCTCCGTCGTCGCGGGCAAGGTCACCGCCGGCGAGGTGTTCGGAGCCGGCCCTGCGGTCGCGCGCGGCAGCCAGCCCGTGCTCGCTTTCGGCGCCGGCAAGGAGGAACCGTGAGCTTCTTTCGCATCGAGGGTGGCGTTCCGCTGTCGGGGCGCGTGCGGGTGTCGGGCAACAAGAACGAGGCCCTGCCCGCCGTCGCCGCGGCGCTGCTCGCCGACGAGCCGGTCACCCTTCGCAACCTGCCGGACATCCTCGACGTCAGGGTGATGCTCGACGTGGCGCAGGCGCTCGGCGCCGAGGTCACCCGGCTCGGTCCCCACACCGTTCGCCTGCACACGCCGGCGCTCAAGACCACCCGCGTCCCGGCCGACCTCGGTCGCAACGTCCGCGCGTCGATCCTGTTCGCCGGTGCGCTGCTCGGCCGCGCGCGCGAGGTCGCGCTGCCACCACCCGGCGGCGACGTCATCGGCCGCCGCCGACTCGACACCCACTTCGACGGCTTTGTCGCGCTCGGTGCGCGCTTCGAGGCGTCGTCCGAGGGCTTCTCCCTGCGCGCCGACCGCTTGCTGGGAGCCGACCTGCTCCTCGACGAGGCCTCCGTCACCGCGACGGAGAACCTGCTGATGGCCGCCGCGGTCGCCGAGGGCACGACCATCCTCGGCAATTGCGCGAGCGAGCCCCACGTCCAGGGCCTCGCCCGCATGCTGGTCCAGATGGGCGCGCGGATCGAAGGCATCGGCAGCAACCGCATGGTCATCGAGGGCGTGCCGCGGCTGGGCGGCTGCGACTTCACCATCGGCCCCGACTACCTCGAGGTCGGGTCGTTCATCGGCCTGGCCGCCGTCACCGGCGGCGAGCTGCGCATCGAGGACGCCGCCCCCGACCACCTGCGGATGATCCGCATGGTGTTCCGGCGCCTGGGGGTCGAGACGCTGATTGACGGCAGCGACGTCGTCGTCCCCGGTGGTCAGTCGCTGAGGATCAAAGCCGATCTGGGCGGCGGCATCCCCAAGATCGACGACGCCATCTGGCCTCAGTTCCCAACCGACCTCATGTCCATCGCGATCACGGTCGCGACCCAGAGCCTGGGCACGGTGCTGTTTTTCGAGAAGATGTTCGAGGGCCGGATGTTCTTCGTCGACCACCTGATCGGGATGGGGGCCCAGATCATCCTGTGCGACCCGCACCGGGTGGTGGTGGTCGGCCGCAGTCGCCTCGTCGGACAGCGCGTCCAAAGCCCCGACGTCCGCGCTGGCATGGCGCTGCTCATCGCCGCCCTGTGCGCCCAGGGCGTCACGACGATCCACAACGTGCGCCAGATCGACCGCGGCTACGAGCGGATGGACCTCAAGCTCCAAGCCCTCGGCGCGAAGATCGAGCGCTTCTCCGAAGGCGGTTGACGCCGGCCGCGGCCGACGCGGCGGCGAGGCGGCCGCACCAGGAATCTCATGCATCATCAGGAAATCACGCTGCGACGGGCGCTCGCCGCGGCGCGCCGCATCGTCGTCAAGGTCGGTTCGCAGGCCCTGTGCCGGCCCGACGGCCGCCTCGACAGCCGCGTCGTCGCCGGGCTGTGCCAGGACCTCCTCGGCCTCATCGACGAAGGCCGTCAGGTCGTCCTGGTCTCGTCGGGCGCGGTCGCGTCGGGAGCGGGCGAGACGGCCACCGGCGGTTCGTCGGACGCTGCCTCGCGTCCCGAGCTCGGCCGCCAGGCGCTGGCGGCGATCGGGCAGCCGCTGCTCATGGCGCGCTACCGCCAGGAATTCGCGATCGGTCGCCGTCACGTCGCCCAGATCCTGCTCACCCACGCCGATCTCGCCGACCGCGGGCGGTTCCTGCACGCCCGCCGGGTGATGGCCGAGCTGACCGCCGCCGGCGTCGTGCCGATCGTCAACGAGAACGACACCGTCGCTGTCGACGAGCTCAAGTTCGGCGACAACGACCAGCTCGCCGCCCAGGTCGCCCTGCTGATCGAGGCTGACGCGCTCGTGCTGCTCACCGAGGTCGAGGGGCTGTACGACGCCAACCCGCGCACCCATCCGCAGGCGCGCCTGCGCAGCTGGGTCGGACCGCGCGACCCGACCGCGCTCGCCGGCGCCGAGGACGGCACCTCGGCGTTCGGCACCGGCGGGATGAGGAGCAAGGTGATCGCCGCCCGCAAGGCTGGCGCGGTGGGCGTCGTCAGCGCGATCGCCGACGGCAAGCGCCCGCAGGTGGTCGCCGAGGTCCTGCGCGGCGACCCGGTCGGCACGGTCTTCGCTCCGGCAGCGCGGCGCAGCTCGGGCCGCCGCGGCTGGTTGGCGACCTCAGTGCGCGGGCGCGGCGTCCTCCACCTCGACGCCGGCGCCGCACAGGCGATCGCCCTGGGCGGCAAGAGCCTGCTGCCGGCCGGGGTCGTGCGCGTCGAGGGCCGCTTCGATGTCGGCGACCCGGTCGAGCTGCGAGGTCCCGACGGCCAGACCATCGGCCGCGGCCTCGTCCGCTACGGTAGCGACGACGCGGCGCGGGTCGCGGGGCTGCGCAGCGACGCGATCATCGCCCTGTTCGGTTGGCTGCCTGCCGGCGAGATCGTCCACCGCGACGACATGGGCCTCAACCTGCCGGCATAGGCGCGTCGGCCTTCCAGGCCTTGATCGTGAACAGCGTGTAGGGAATGCGATAGCCGTCATGGAAGATCGCGGTCTCGAGGCGGTCGAAGCGCGCCCGCACCAGCGCGCAGTATGCCTCTGGGGTGCGGACATGGCGCCCGCGGTCGCGGCCGATGATGAAGCGGGCCGCCCGCGATTGCCCCGGCACCCAGGCGTTGTCGGACGTGAGCAGGAAGCCGCCGGGCTTGAGCTGGTGCCAGGCGATGTCGACGAGCGCTGCGGCCTCGGCGTCGCCGAGGTGGTGGAGGATGGCGTGGGCCATCACGACGTCGAAGCCGTCGGCGGCGATCTGCGCTGCCGACACCCGCGCGGCGTAGAACTCACCCCGACCCGCATGGCGCGACCGGGCGTACTCGATGTAGCGCGGGTTCATGTCGAAGCCGACGTAGCGGACGCCGGCTGGCAGGAAGCGCAGCATGGTGCCGGGGCCGCAGCCGATGTCGAGGACGCGCGCACCGGCAGGGAGGCGCAGGTGGGCGTCGACGAGGCGGCGCCTCCACCCGTCTGCCCCGACCAGGGACTGGAATGCCTCATAGGCGTGCGGATTGGTCAGCAGGCGGGCCAAGCCGCCGTCGTCGTGATCCATGCCCTCGACCCACCCGGAGCGGACGGCGCCGCGCCGACGCGCGAATTATCGTGGCGGCGCGGCGATACGGTCAAGGACGGACCGCCTCGCAGTGATCCACCATTTGTTCAAGTCGTTGATATCGCGTGGAACGTGCCGCGATCGATGCCCTCGACCCACTCCGGGGCGGACGGCGCCGCCCCAACGCGCGGATGACGGTCGCGACGTAGCGATGCGGCCAAGGACGGACCGCCTTGCAGCGATCCACCATTTGTTCAAGTCATTGAGATTGCGTGGAACGTTTGGCCTTGGGTGGCGAGCGCGGCGGCGCGGGCGGGGCCGGCATCCACGCTGCGAGGTCCGGCGCCCGCAGCGGTGGCGGAGCCGCGCCCGGCGAGCTCCAGCGGCTCCCCATGACCGCCACACGCCCGGTCCCCACTCGACGGCGTCCTCGCTGACTCAAGGGAGGCGAAGCGACAGTTGACCCGGCGTCTCGTGGTTCAGCAGCCGCGACTGCCACAGGTGCGTTCCTGCGCGTTCAGCGGCTGCAAGGCCCTTACGGCATGACCGCGAGGGGGCGAGCCAGGCGAACCGGGCGACCGCACGGGGCGCCGACCGGGGCGTCGTCGCGCCACACGACCTCGCCTCGCAGCACCGTGATGCGCGGCCAGCCCTGCAGCTCCCGACCCTGGAACGGCGACCAGCCGCAGCGCGAACCGCCCAACCGCGGCGTGACCGTGCGGCGCAGGCCGAGGTCGCACAGCGCGACGTCGCCGTCCAGCCCGGGCACGAGGCCGCCCTTGCCGGTGATTTGGAAGGCCTGCGCCGGGCGCTGGGCCGTCCAGCGCGCGACGTCGGCCAACGTGCACGCGCCCTTCGCGACCTGGTCGAGGAGCAAGGGCAGCATCGTCCCGACCCCCGGCAGCCCGGACGGACACGCGGGGTAGGGGCGCGCCTTCTCCGCCAGCGTGTGCGGGGCGTGGTCGGTGCCGATGAGGGTGAGGACGCCGTCTCGCAGCGCCTGCCACAGCGCGAGGCGGTCGTCCTCGCTGCGGATCGGCGGGTTCATCACCGCCAGGTTGCCGAGCTCGTCGTAGCAGCGCGGAGCCGAGAGCAGCAGGTGCTGGGGCGTGACCTCGGCGGTCGCGAGGCGGCGCGCGGGATGGCGGCGCAGGACCAGGCACTCTGCCGCGCTCGACACATGCAGGATGTGGACGGGGCGCATCGTCTGGGCGGCGAGATCGAGCAGCCGGCGCACAGCGATCGCCGCCGCCTCGTCGTCGCGGCGCAGCGGATGGTCGTGCGGGCGGTGCGCCGGGACGGTGCGGGCGAGATCGCGCAGGCGTCCTTCGTCCTCGGCGTGGACGGCGACGCGCATCCGGCCGTGGCGCAGGATCTGGCGGACGCCGTCGTCGTCGTGCACGAGCAGGCTGCCTGTCGAGCTGCCCATGAAGACCTTGGTGCCGGCGTAGCCCGGCCGCCCCTCCAGCTGGGCCAGCTGCGCGCCGTTGGCGCCCGTCGCGCCGGCGTACAAGGCAAAGTCGACCCGGCTGCGCCCAGACGCGCTCGCGATCTTGGCCTGCCAGGCCTGCTCGTCGATGGTCGGCGGCACGGTGTTCGGCATCTCGAACACCGTCGTGACGCCTCCAGCCGCAGCGGCGTCGCTGCCCGAGGCGAAGTCCTCCTTGTGGGTGAGGCCGGGATCGCGGAAGTGGACCTGGGTGTCGATCAGCCCGGGCAGCGCGACCAGGCCGCGGGCATCGACGGTGTCGGCGTAGGTGTCGGACAGGCGCCCCGCGATCTCGGCGATGACGCCACCGCGGATGCCGATGTCGACCTCGCGCAGCTCATCCATCACCAAGGCGCGGGCACCGACGATCGCGAGGGAGGCGTGCGGATCCACGGGGGGCTCCTATCTTGGTCGGCGCGGCCGCCGCCGCACGGCGTGTAGCATGGCCGACCACGACGAATCCACCTCGCCGGCCGCCGCAGCCGCCGCCCCGGGCCCTTCTCCGCCCGTGCCGCGCGCGCCGTCTCC
>Ga0194120_10008446_pt1 | contig 13586 bp, 13 predicted proteins | sample TA2MahCa65mmetaG_FD_148642 | JGI IMG/M metagenome (GOLD analysis project Ga0194120, IMG submission 148642) | Freshwater microbial communities from Lake Tanganyika, Tanzania - TA2015019 Mahale Deep Cast 65m | ecosystem: Environmental > Aquatic > Freshwater > Lake | place: Tanzania: Lake... | reverse complement strand
CCCCCACTTGCGCCGGCGCTTCACCGAGACCGACAGCGAGTTCGTGAAGGAGCGGCTGCACGCGTACATGAGCACGGCTCCGTGCCCGGCCTGCGGCGGACGCAGGCTCAAGTCATCCTCGCTCGGCGTGATGGTGCAGGGTGCACACCGAGGGCTCGACATCACCAGCGCAACGAACCTGAGCATCGGCGCTGCGCGTGAGTTCTTCGCCGGGCTGCGGCTCGGACCTTCGCAGGCCTCGATCGCCGCACCGATCGTGAAGGAGATCGCCGCGCGCCTGGGCTTCCTCGAAAGCGTCGGGCTGGGCTACCTCACGCTGGATCGCACGAGCAGCACGCTGTCTGGTGGCGAGGCCCAGCGCATCCGCCTGGCGACGCAGGTCGGCAGCGGACTGGTGGGCGTGGCGTATGTGCTCGATGAGCCGACGATCGGCCTGCATCAGCGCGACAACCTTCGACTCGTCGCCACGCTGCGACACCTGAGCGACATCGGCAACTCGGTGCTCGTCGTCGAGCACGACGAGGACATGATCCGATCCGCGGATCATGTGCTCGACATCGGGCCGGGACCTGGCCGCCACGGCGGCATGGTCGTGGCTCAGGGCACGGTGAGCGAGATCTGCGACACGCCCGGCAGCGTGACCGGCGACTACCTCAGCGGCCGGGTCCGCATCGAGGTGCCGGCCGAGCGCCGTCCACTCTCGGCCAAGCAGTCGATCGTGGTGAAGGGCGCGCGCGAGCACAACCTCAAGGGGATCGATGTCGCCTTCCCGCTCGGCGGGATCGTGTGCGTGACCGGCGTCTCGGGCAGCGGCAAGAGCACGCTGGTGAACGAGATCCTGCTCAAGGCAGCCAGGCGGCTGGTGACCGGGACACGCGAGCTGCCCGGCATGCACGACTCCGTCACCGGCCTGGGCAAGGTCATGCGCGTGGTCGAGGTGGACCAGTCACCGATCGGCCGGACGCCGCGCTCGAACCCCGCGACCTACACCGGGATCTTCGACGAGATCCGCTCCGTCTACGCCCGCATGCCCGAAGCCAAGATCCGCGGCTACGAGCCCGGGCGCTTCAGCTTCAACGTCAAGGGCGGCCGCTGCGAGGTCTGCGCCGGGCAAGGCGTGCGACGCATCGAGATGCACTTCCTGCCCGATGTCTTCGTGACCTGCGAGGCCTGCAAGGGCCGTCGGTACAACCGGGAGACGCTCGAGGTGCTCTACAAGGGCAAGTCGATCGCGGATGTCCTCGACATGACCATCGAGGATGCGACCGCGTTCTTCGATGCCCATCCCAGGATCGCGCGGATGCTGCAGTGCATCCGTGATGTCGGCCTGGGCTACATGCAACTCGGCCAGGCGAGCACGACGATGTCGGGCGGCGAAGCGCAGCGCGTGAAACTGGCGAGCGAGCTCGGCATGTCGAGCGCCGGGCACACGCTGTATGTGCTCGATGAGCCCACGACCGGCCTGCACTTCGCCGATGTGCATCGCTTGCTCGGCGTGTTGCAACGACTGGCCAGCAACGGCCATACCTTGGTCGTCATCGAACACAACCTCGATGTGATCAAGTGCGCTGACTGGATCATCGATCTTGGTCCCGAGGGCGGCGACGGCGGCGGCACGCTGGTCGCGCACGGCACACCCGAAACGGTGGCCGCCACGCCCGGCAGCTTCACCGGCGGGTACTTGGCGCGCATGCTGGCGGGCGCCACATCGAGCGCCACCCTGAACGACACCTCGAGTGCCGTGCCGAACTCCAAGTCGAGCGATGAGTCGGCAAATGCAGGTGACCGCAAGCCAGTCCGCGAGAGAAAGGCCGCCACGCGCAAGCGCGCGACGGCGTGAGTGCCGGGCGGGGGCGCTCAATTGCCTCGATCTCCTGAGCCTCCGACACATGCGTGGCATGGCGGCCCTCCGTTTACGGCACACTCCGAAGTTGCTAGGCTGCGACGAGTTCGATCTGGTTCTTTCCGGGAGTGACCACGATGCGATATTGGATGACAGGTACCGACGGCAAGGTGTATGGACCCTACGATGTCGCGCAACTTCAAGAGTTCGCGAAGTCGGGGCGTCTCTTCCCTGCAACCAAAGTCTGCGCAGAGGGTGGTTCATCGTGGGTCCCGGCTGGCGCCGTGCCTGGCATCCTGCCCGCGGGCGCATCGGCGCAGGCAAGCGATCCAAGCCTTGCGATTCTGATTCCCGTCCGGGTCGATCCGATTGCGCTCATCGCGGGCTATCTCGGCCTCTTCTCGATCTTGATGGTGCCCGCGCCATTCGCGCTTGCGCTCGGGATCGTCGGTCTGGTCCGTCTGAAATCCAGGCCAGAGTCCAAGGGACATGTCAGGGCGATCCTCGGCATCGTGCTCGGATCGCTCGGAACGATCTTGGGCTGCGCGGTACTCATCGGAAACTTCTGAACTGACGTCTGACTCGATTGCAATGGACTAAACAGGAGAGATGACATGCGCTACTGGATGACTGGAAACGACGGCAAGGTCTATGGCCCGTTCGAGGTTCAGCAACTTCGGGGGATGGCCGCGTCCGGGCAACTCGGCCCTTCCGGCAAACTCTGCGCCGAAGGAAGCCAAACTTGGGTGAGCGCCAGTTCAGTCCTCGATGGTCCGTCCGGAGCCGCACCGCCACCCATGGCCCCGCCTGCTGCGCCCCCGGCGACCACCTTCGCTCCGCCTCCGGGTTCGGCGGCACCGCCTGCGGGTGCTCCCTGGACGCCGCTCAGCCTGACGTGGCCGGTGCTCATCACGCTCTTCTGCTGCCTCATCGGCGGCATCGTGTCGATCATTTACACGACTCAGGCGAACTCGAAGGCGCTCCAGGGCAACTTCGCAGGCGCCCAAGCCGACGCCAAGACCGCCAAGACGTGGATGACGATCTCCGTCATCACGGGCGTGATCGGCTGCGCGCTGTATATCCTGATTCTAATTTTGGCAGCGGTCGCCGACTCCAATTGAGCGCCGGCGGCGCGATCGACGCGGCTTGTTTCGCTCGCTCGTTCAGGAGCCTGATGTCTCGTGGACCACGGGCGGTCGCCATGCGTCGAACGCCGCGTGGGGGATGTTCCGCGCGATGGTGTAGAGCAGCAACGCGCCGGCGAGCCAGAGGCCAAGACGATTCGGCAACGTGAGCCGTGGGCGTCGCCCGTGGACGAGGGTGACGACGGAACTCGCGACGAGCCACAGCGCGACGGGCACGCCCAGCAGCAGCGTCGCGGGGTTGTTCGCCCATGCCGCGATGATGTCCCCATGGAGCAGGTCGTACGTAGCTCGAGTCGAACCGCATCCGGGGCAGTAGATCCCGAGCCAGCGCCGGGAGGGGCACAGAACGCCAAGGCCGTGCGTCCGAGGATCGCGCGAGCCGATCGCGAGCAGCGCAAGCCCAACGACGGCCAATGCGAGTCCGGCGACGGCGCGATCGCTCAAGCGGATCTTGAAGATGGATCGCAACGCATCTCGCATCATCGGCACTCAGGCTGATCGGATCGTACTGATCCACGGCTATCGATCGTAGGCATCACGCGGCGCACACGATCGCACCAAAAAACCAGCGCGAATGATCGAACTCATCACGCCACTCGAACGCTCACACCCATCGCGCGGATCGCCTCGGGATAGGCGAGGCACTCCTGCTCGAAGACGCGGGCGGCGAGTGCATCGGGCGTGTCGTCCGGCAACACCGCGCAGCGGCGCTGCACGATCGTGCGGCCGTGGTCGTACTCATCATCGACCAGATGCACCGTGCAACCGCTCTCGGCATCACCTGCGGCAAGCACGGCTTCGTGCACATGGTGCCCGTACATGCCATGTCCGCCGTGGCGCGGAAGCAGCGCAGGATGAATGTTGAGCGCGCGCCCGGCCCACGGGCCGACGCGGAACTTTCGTAGATATCCACACAGGCAGACGAGTTCGACGCCGGCGGCCTGCAACGCTGCATCGACCTGGTCATCCACGCTCTCGTCGCGTGAGCGATCGCACACCACGACCGGGAGCCCAGCAGCACGACAGCGCTCGATGCCAGCAATCCCCGGCTTCGTCACGACGACGACGCCGATGCGCGCATCGAGCCGACCGGCCTCGATTTCCTGCTGGAGATTGAGCACTGTTCGCCCGCCACCGCTGATGAGGCAGCCAAGCACAATGCGGTAACCAGTCTCGACGGGGCGACTGCTCACCGTGGCGCGATCGCTCACGCGTCCTCCACATGCAGCGTGGCCGGGCTGCGGAAGTCGATCGGTGTGCGATCGGGGCTGATGGCCACCATGGTCACCAACGCTTCGGTCACATGGACCTGTTCGCCGGTCTTGAAGCGCTCCGCATGGACCAGCACACGAATCGTGGCGCTCGTGCGGCCCTCGCGTTCGGTCCGGGTCCAGAGCGTGACCGCCTCGCCGACATAGACCGGCGCGATGAACTCGATCTTCTCCATCGCCTTCGTCACCCAACGGTGCAGGCCCAGCCGCCGCGCGTGAAGGTACGCCGCCTGGTCGATCGTGCTCAGCACGACGCCCCCGAAGACGGTGCCGCTGTGGTTGGTGTCGCGCGGCATGGTCATCACGCGCAGCGACAGGTCGAATCCTTCTGGTGCGTTCATGCGCGGGATCATCCGCGCCGTGCGAGGTTCTCGCAACTGGGCGGGCTACGATCTCGTCGTGCGCGCGGCACCGTCCATCATGCTTGCTTTCGCCGCTCTCCTCGCGCCGGCTCTGCCGCCAATGCCGGCATCCGCTCAGTCCACTGCCGACACCGCACGATCCGCAACAGAACGAGCGGTGAACGAGGCCCTGACCCAGCGACGCAGCGCCGACGCGCTCACCCGCGCGAAGGCGTGGCTCGATCGCGCACCCGGTGATGCTGGCATGCTGGCGCTGGCGGCGCGCGCCGCCGCACAATCGGGCGATCAACGGGTGGCGGCGGGATTCCTGAAGCGCGCCATCGAAGAGGGCTTCGCGGACTTCGCCGCCATCGAATCCGGTCCCGACTTCGCGGGACTTCGTCGGCATGAATCGTGGGCGGTCGTGCAGGACGCGATGCGCGCAGCTCGAGCGCGCAACGAACACGGCGCGCTCACCGGCACTGAGGCGACCAAGGCGGTCGATGCCTGGCGCATGCGGTTCCCAAGCGGCTACCGCGCGTTCCCCGATGGGGCGACGAACACCATGCTGGTGACCACGCAGGATCCGACGAGTCGCGCAGAACTGCTGTCCATGCTCGCTGCGGTGACGCAGGACCAGGTCGACCGACTGTTCGGCAAGGGGCTCACGCAACCCGTGGCGGTGATTGTGGCGAGCGGCGCCGATGGCGAAGGCGACGGTCTCACGCCGACCCGCGCGGGTCGCTACGAACACGGCATGCGCAGACTGCTGACGCGCGACACAGGCGCCACACTGCGCCACGAGTTCACGCACGCGCTGCACTTCGCGCACATGGAACGCATCAACCAGCTCCATCCGATCTGGCTGCGCGAGGGACTCGCGACGGTCTTCGAAACCTATCGCACGCGCGAGGACGGCTCGTTCGAGTTTCTGCCCAATGAGCGCGCCGATGCGTCGATGCAGCTCCTCGAATCGGGTGCTGCGCCGGCCCTGCGCCGTCTGCTCACGATGCCTGAAGACGACTTCCAACGGGACGGCGAGTCGACTTACCCACTCGTGCGCTCGCTCATGGAGTACATCGCCTCACGCGGTGCCCTGGAGCGCCTGTACGCCGAATCGGTCGCGGGATTCCGTGATGATCCGGCTTGCACGCGGGCCTTAGAGCGGGCGCTCGGAGGGAGCCTGGAGGAGATTGAGCGCGCCTGGGCCACCTGGGCGCGTGAACGGGGCGCGCAAGGCCTGTCCACCGATCCGACCCAACCGTCCATCGGCGTGACGACCGAGGACCATCCGGACGGGGCCCGGATCGTGCGTTTCGTCACGAAGAGCACCGCCCGCGACGCGGGCCTTCGCCCTGGCGACGTCCTCGTCGGGGTCGACGGCGAACCGGTGCGCTCGGTGCGCGAACTCGGGGTGGCGCTGACGCGCGCGCCGCGGAAGGAGAACCTGACGATTCGTTTCCGCCGAGGCGACTCGTATTCGACCGTCGAGGTGCGCCGGCGTCCATGAAGGAGTCGGCAGTCCACGATGGCACGCACGCCAGCTTCCCCTCACCTTCACGACCTGGTCCGGACGATCCGCAAGATGTTCGCGGAATGTGCTGTCCTTCTCGCGAACCAAGGGGTAGGTTCTCTCGTGGTTCACCTTGGCGCGGAGTCGCCCTGCGTGGTGCACGGCGATCTCCTCCGGACTCGGGATCCGGACGGCAGAGCGATCGTCGCCACTGCCGCGCGCCGCGCAGCTTGCGGTGCTGCCGAGCACCGTCGTCCATGGAGGCTCTACCCATGATCGTGACCATTAGCGCCAAGCACATGCAACTGACCGAGGCCATCGCTGGCTACATCCGCGGAAAGGTGTCGAAGCTCCCTCGATACTTCAACCGCGTCAGTGGCCTTGAGGTCGTCGTCGAACCGCTGCCCAGCCACGGGTTCCATGTCGAGTTGCGCGCGAATGTGGACCATCACACGGACTTCGTCTGCAACACCGAACACGACAATCTGTATGCGTGCGTCGACTTGGCAGTCGATCGCAGCCGCCGACAACTCAGCGAACACAAGGCCCGCTTGCGCGATCGTCGCCACTGAGTCGGATCCAACCTCGTTCCAACAACGCGCCCGGCGCGGGACACGCTCCCTCGCCGGGCGCGTGCGTTCTGGCCGGGCTGCATCGCAATCGCTACGATCCGCCGTCTCCATGAAGCTGATCGACCTCGTCAACGCCATGGCCATCCTCGTCCCGCTCGACGCCACCAAGCGTGACGCATCGATCGGTGAACTCATGCAGGCTCTGGTCGCCGCAAAGGTCATCAAGCCTTCGAAAGCCGAAGACCTTGTGAAGGCTGTTCTGAAGCGGGAACGCAAGGGTTCGACGGGCTTCGGCCACGGCGTTGCCGTGCCTCACGCGAAGACGGACCTGGTCGATGCACCGATCGCTGCGCTCGGTCTCAGCCCAACAGGCATCGATTTCAGCTCGCTTGACCGACTGCCCGTTCACGCGGTCTTCCTGATCCTGAGCCCCGAGTCGAAGCCAGACCTGCATGTCGCTGCGATGGAGGCAATCTTCCAGTCGCTGCAGGACGATCAGTTCAAGCGGTTCCTCCGTCAGGCTCGCACCCCCGCCGATGCGCACCTGCTCCTGCAGGAAGCTGGGGCGTCGAAGGACTGACTCCGATGGTGACGGGTCGCGCCACCATTCTGAACCGGCTTGGGCTCCACGCTCGTCCTGCGATGAGCTTCGTGCAGACGGCCATGGGCTTTCAAAGCACCGTCTCGGTGCGACGCACCAATGGCGACGAAGTCGTCGATGGCAAGAGCATCATGCAGATGCTGCTCGTGGCCGGAACCACGGGCACTGAACTTGAGATCACCTGCGATGGTCCCGACGAGGATGCTGCGATGGCCGCACTGCTGCGGCTCATCGCCCGCAAGTTCGACGAGGAGTAGCGCTCGTGAGCGCACGCGCTCAACGCCAACATCGCGACATGAGCGCTGATCAGCGCACGCGCTCGACGCCGACATCGCGCGACATGAGCGACTGAAGCGCCTGAGCGGGCGCGATGCCGTCGAAGAGCACGCCATGCACGGCTTCCATAATGGGCAACTCGATACCGCGCGAGCGTGCATCGCGGACGATCGCATCGCAGGTGTCCACGCCCTCGACCACGGAACGCGTGTGGGCCAAGTGCTCGGCCAACGACTGTCCGCGGCCGAGCGCCTCGCCGCAGGAGCGATTGCGACCCTCGGGGCTGAAGCAGGTCGTCGCCAGATCGCCGACACCAGCAACGCCGAAGAAGGTCTCGGCGTCGGCGCCGTGCGCCAAGCCGAACCGCACGATCTCTGCTAGGCCGCGCGCAAGGAGCGCGCTCTTCGCATTCGTGCCCGCGCGCATGCCATCGAGCATGCCTGCCGCAAGCGCGATCACATTCTTGGCGGCCCCGGCGAGCTCGACGCCCACATGGTCGCGAAGTGTGTAGAGCCGCAGCCAGGAACAACTCAGGGCATCTTGCACGGTCGCCGTCGCGTCGGGCGCACCAGCGACCACCATCACGAGCGGGAGCCGGCGAGCCATCTCGGCTGCGATCGAGGGGCCCGACATCGAGACGACGTCGTGGCCAGGCACGGACTCCTTCACGATCTGGCTGGGGCGTCGCAGCGATCCACGCTCGAGACCCTTGCTCACGCTGACGATGATGGTCGATGCGGGCAGCGCACTGGCCAAGCGGGTCCAGACCGAGGCCAGATGCTGGGTGGGGACGGCGCTGATGCAGAGTTCGGCGCCCGCGAGAGCTCGCTCGGCATCGGGCTCAACCGTGACCGCTGGATCCAGATCGAAATCCGGAAGGCGGGGCGATCGCCGCGTGGTCGCCAAAGCAGCAAGATCCTGCGGAAAGGCACCCCACAGCCGCACGGCGTGCCCCCGGCTTGCCGCGAGCGACGCGAGCACGAGCCCGAACTGGCCGTCGCCGATGACGGTGACCTGTCGCATGATGCCCAAGAAGGTACCCCGCAGGATCGAACCGGGGGTTCCTGAGCCTGCTACGCTGCAGATCACTTCTCCTCCCTCGGGTCCATCGACCATGAGCACCATCACGACCTCGTCGGCCTCCCCATCCATCGATCCGTCCGCCTCGAGCGGCGAGCGCCTTGAGCGCCAGCTCTTCGTGGCCCTCGTCGGCGGCGTCATGCTGCTCACCGCTTGGTTCGCGCGAGCGATCCTGGGCGTTGGCGAGAGCGTCACCAACATCACCGCGGCCATGGGCGCGCTGATCCTGGCGGCCCCGCTCGCGAAAGGTGCGTGGGAGGAACTCCTTGCTGGCAAGCCCAGCAGCGACACGCTGGCGTCGCTCGCCGTGCTCGCCGCGCTCGCGAACAATCTGTACTTGCCCGCCGGATTCCTAGCCTTCTTCCTCTGGCTGTCCGAGCTGGTCCTGAGCCGAACGGCGTGGGGCGCACAGCGTGCGATCCGCGAGCTCATCGAACTCACGCCTGATGTTGCGCGACTGATCGGCGCGGACGGCGCGGAGCGCGAAGTCAGCCTGGCTCAGGTCAAGACCGGCGACCGCGTGCGCGTTCGTCCGGGCGAGAATCTTCCGGTCGATGGCAAGGTCGTCGCGGGCCAGTCGAGCATCAATCAAGCTTCGCTCACTGGCGAAGCCGTGCCGGTGGAAGTGCAGCTCGGGAGCGAGGTGTACGCAGGCACCACGAACCTGACGGGGCAGATCGACCTTCAGGTCACGGCCGTCGCGGGCGAAACCACGATCGGCAAGGTCGAGACGCTCATTCGCGAAGCTGAGAACAGCCGCACCGAGCGTCAGGAACTCATCGAGCGGCTCTCGGCCTACTACGTGCCCGTGGTGCTGATGGTGGCCGGGATCGTTTGGTTCTTCACGAGCAAGTCCGACAGCGCCGAAGTGCGCGAGACGGCTGCCGTGCGTGCCATCACCGTGCTCGTCGTCACCTGCCCCGGTGCGCTGCTCATCTCGTACCCGACCGCGATGGTCGCCGCCTTTGCGGCCGCCGCGCGACTGGGCATCATGATCAAGCAGACGCGCGTCCTTGAGAGCGCGGGCGACATCGACACCGTCGTGCTCGACAAGACCGGCACGCTCACCACCGGCAAGTTCAGCGTCAGTCGTCTCGCCCCTGCTGATGGCGTGGATGCGGCCGATCTCTTGCAAGCCGCCGCTGATTGCGAGCAGAGTTCGAATCACCCGCTTGCGCGATCGATCCTGGACACGGCCAAGCGTGCGCGCATCGAACCAGCCAAGGTCGAGCGCTACGAAGAAGTGCACGGCCGCGGCGTCGTCGCGGTGGTCGGCGGTCAAACGCTGCGCGCTGGCCGCGCGGACTGGCTGCTCGAGTTGAGCCCTGCGATCGCTGCCTCGGTCCAGACGGTCGAAGCGGGCATCGAAGGCATGAGCGGTGTGCACGTCATGCGCGGCGAGACCTATCTGGGCGCCGTCGGTCTTGAGGACAAGTTGCGTCGCAACGCGCCCGAGACCGTGCAGCGGCTTCGGGATCTTGGCGTGCGCCGCGTGTCGATCTTCACTGGTGACCGACTCGGCGTGGCGACGCGCGTGGGCCAAGCCGCCGGCGTGGACTCGATCGAAGCCGAGTGCCTGCCTGAGGAAAAGCACGAGGAGTTGAAGTACCTGCTCAAGCGCGGCCACCGCGTGTTGGCCGTGGGTGACGGCATCAACGACGGCCCGCTCTTGGCAAGCGCCGATGTCGGCGTCGCGATGGGACTTTCCGGCAGCGACATCGCCACCAACAGCGCAGGCGTGGCGCTGATGAACGATGACTTGCGGTTGGTGCCGTTCCTTCTCGAACTCGCCCGCAAGGCGCGCGGGATCATCGCGCTGAACATCGCGGCGAGTCTGGTGCTGGCGATCATCGGTCTGGCTTTGGCCGCGACTGGCAACCTGCAGATCTGGATCACGCCCTTCTATCAGGCCGTGGCGTATGTCTTCGTCATCGCCAACAGCCTGCGACTGGTTCGCTTCGGTGAGGAGTACGCCGACGCCGAGGAGATCCGCCGCCAAACCGAGGCGCAGCGGGCGCAGAAGCCCACGCGCGCATTGCAGCGGATGGCCGCGACGAGCTAAGGTCTGGGCACACGCGGCTGATCGTGGGAGGCGACATCTTCGCGTCGAAGGTTGTGGTGCGTGCGCAGGGTGTCCTTGCGCGGACGTGCAGTGGAGTTGTGGGTGCCCCCGCGTTCCCTTGCTGTGTAGGCGGCCCGCGCTTCGCGGCAGCCGCTACCTTCCCCAGCATGAGCCAGACCGCCCAGTATCTCGGAGCCGACGCGTCCAACCTTCTGCAGCACACGGCCAAGGTGCCCGCGGCCGGATTGAACCTGCCGGGGCCCGACTTCATCGATCGCGTGTGGGCCAAGAGCGACCGCCCGCAGCCGGTGCTCAACAATCTGCAACGGCTCTTCAGCGCCGGCCGGCTCGGCGGGACGGGCTACGTGAGCATCCTTCCGGTCGATCAGGGCATCGAGCACTCGGCGGGCGCGAGCTTCGCGAAGAACCCGATCTACTTCGACGGCGAGAACATCGTGAAGCTTGCCATCGAGGGCGGTTGCAACGGCGTGGCGAGCACGTTCGGCGTGCTCGGCAGCGTGTCGCGGCAGTACGCGCACCGCATCCCGTTCATCGTCAAGATCAACCACAACGAGTTGATGACCTATCCGAACAAGTTCGACCAGATCATGTTCGGTTCGGTGCGCGATGCTTGGAACATGGGTGCCTGCGCGGTCGGTGCGACGATCTACTTCGGCAGTGACGAGAGCGGTCGCCAGATCGTCGAGGTCGCCCGCGCCTTCGACGAGGCCCACTCGCTCGGCTTGGCCACGATTCTGTGGTGCTACCTGCGCAACCCCAAGTTCAAGAAGGACGGCAAGGACCACCACCTGAGCGCTGACTTGACCGGTCAGGCCAACCACTTGGGCGTGACGATCAAGGCCGACATCATCAAGCAGAAGTTGCCTGAACTCAACGGCGGCTACTCAGCGCTCAACACTGGCGATTCGAGCTACGGCAAGCTCGACAAGCGCATGTACAGCGACTTGGCGACCGACCATCCGATCGACCTCTGCCGCTACCAGGTGCTGAATTGCTATGCCGGTCGCGCGGGCCTGATCAACTCAGGCGGCGCCAGCGGCGAAAACGACTTTGCGGAGGCCGTGAAGACTGCGGTCATCAACAAGCGCGCTGGCGGCATGGGACTGATCAGCGGGCGCAAGGCCTTCCAGCGTCCGATGCCCGAGGGCGTGAAGTTGCTGAATGCGATTCAGGATGTCTATCTCGACCGCACCGTGACGATCGCGTAAGCGGACGAGCACTCACGCCCTCACGCGATCGCCGCATCGATCCAAGCGCCGCCCAAGACGCGGCTGCCGTCGAAACACACGACGGCCTGGCCCGGCGCGACCGCGGCCTGCGGTTCGTCGAAGCGAACTTCCATCGTGTCTGCTCCTATCGCGCGAACGCGCGCCGCGACGGGCTGCGCGTTGTAACGGATCTTCGCCGTGCAACGCATCCATGCGTGCGGCGGGTCGATGAGCCAGTTCGACTGCGCGGCGCTGCAGCCAGCCGACGCGAGCAGCTCTCGTGGTCCGAGCGTGACCACGTTGGTCTGCGCATCCTTGCCGATGACATAGAGCGGCACACCGGCCGCGACACCGAGCCCCTTGCGCTGACCGACCGTGAAGTGCTGATGCCCGGGGTGCTCACCAAGATCGCGGCCCTCGTGATCGACGATGCGACCGGGAGCAACCGCCGTCGGCGTACGCCGAGCAACGAGCCCCGCGTAGTCGTCGTCGGGGACGAAGCAGATCTCCTGCGAATCAGGCTTATCGAAGACGGGCAGTCCGCGCTCCTGGGCCATCGAGCGGACTTCAGTCTTGGGCAAGTCGCCGATGGGCAGAATCATCTCGTGCAGCGCTTCGCGGCGCGCGCCGAAGAGCACATACGACTGATCCTTCGAGAGATCGACTCCCCGGTGAAGTTCCGCCCCGCGCTCGGTGTAGACGATGCGTGCGTAGTGGCCGCTGGCGACCGCGACGGCATCGATCGATCGCGCGTACTCGTGGAGCTTGCCGAACTTGAGCCAATCGTTGCAGCGCACGCAGGGGTTGGGCGTTCGGCCGGCGTTGTACTCGCCGACGAGATAGTCGACGATGCGTCCGAAGTCCTTCTTGAAGTTGCAGACATAGAACGGGATGCCGAGTTTGGCCGCGACCGTGCGTGCATCCTGCGCATCGCTGATTGAGCAGCAGCCGCGATGCCCGATGCGCAGTGGTGTGCTGCCGTCGGACTTGGCCGGCAAGGCACACGACGAGGCGTCGAAGCCCTCGGTCGGCATGGGCGCGAGCCCCTCGAGCACTTCGCCCGGCGATCCGAGCCGCATGAAGCAGCCCACCACCTGATAGCCGCGCTCCACGAGCAGCGCCGCCGCGACCGACGAATCAACACCGCCGCTCATCGCGACGAGCACCTTTGATCCTTCGGCCGGGGCGGGCATGCGGCCATCGTAGGGCGCAGGCAACAGGCTCTCGCGCTCATCCTCCCGCGACCTCGGGTTCCGGCTGCGCGAACGCGCACCGTGACTACTTGACGAAGGCCGCGAGCCTCTCGCCGCGCTTGGTCGCTGCATGTGCGCAGGGCCTGCAATCTTGACCCCCGAATGTGACTTCGGAGTGATGTGAACGAGGAGCCGCGGGAGGCTGTTGGTTCAGCGGCAGCGCTCACCACACCATGAACACGGATGCGATCACCTGAAACGGTAGATGAAAAAGAGAAGAAGGGTAAAGGAAAGTTACGGAGTCCTGGCGGCTCGGAACCCGACGTCGATGCCGGTGCTGCCCGGGTACGTGCTGAAGCGGACCGACGCACGGCAGACGTCGGAGTGGCTGCTCCAGCTCCCGCCGCGGAAGACGCGGTACGAGCCCGTTGCTGGGCCCGACGGGTTCGTCTGTGCGCCC
>Ga0194120_10008445_pt1 | contig 13587 bp, 9 predicted proteins | sample TA2MahCa65mmetaG_FD_148642 | JGI IMG/M metagenome (GOLD analysis project Ga0194120, IMG submission 148642) | Freshwater microbial communities from Lake Tanganyika, Tanzania - TA2015019 Mahale Deep Cast 65m | ecosystem: Environmental > Aquatic > Freshwater > Lake | place: Tanzania: Lake... | reverse complement strand
AGGGCGTCGCCCTTGCGACGGATGTCATAGATCAGACCGAGATCGACGATGTTGAGGCCCGCCTCCGGGTCGATCACCTGCTTCAACATGTCGCGGGCGATATCGATCGGATCCGTCATGGCGACGCTGCCGATCTTTGCCGGGCGAGACGGGCCATGACCATGGCGAAGAATGCGACGAAGGCCAGGGCGCCGGCACACCCGATCACGACGCCGGTCTTGATGACCATCGACAGATCGAGGGCAATCCCGAGGCCGATCAACGCGAGTGCCAGGAGATGGCACCAGAAATGGACTTTCAGCGGCGCTTCGGGTGTCAGCGACGAGACCAAGGGCGGCGCGCGACCGGTCTTTGCGGCATGCATCGATGCCAAGAAGGGAACGATCCTCTGGAGCATGGCGACGACGAAGGTGAGAAGCCAGCCGACCAGGGCAGCGAAGCCGAAAAGCGCGGGGGCGCGCGAAACGAGATCGCCCGTCAAGGCGATGCCCAGTACGACGGACAAGGGCAAGAACACCCAAGCCAATCGGACCAAGACAAAGGAGGGGCCGAGCTGCTTGCGCATGCGTCGATCAAGCGTCTCGACCATCAGCCGGAGATGCAGGACGACACCGACCAGCCCGATGATCGTGCCGACGACGATCGGAGCCGCGCCGCTCGAGAGCACGCCGCCGACGGTCAGGACCAGGGCGATCACCGAGAGGGCGAGGCTGGATTTGCCCATCGCGGCGGAAGGTGCCGGCGACAAGGCGAACATCGGCACCAAAACGTAGCTGAAGCCGATCGCGAGCATGCCCATGAAGCCATAAGTCGCGAGCACCATATGCGCAATGGCGATACGGCCGCGATCGGCCAGAAGGCCATGCTCTTGATCGACGATGAGCAAGAACCCGAGACCCAAAATGACGACAAGGGACAAAACCGCGACCCAAGCATTGGACGTGACCAACACCATGCCGCTGGTCCGGCGCAGATTGTCGGCGACCAACATGACGAAGATGACCAGGCCGCCAATCGCGAGCAGGCCGCCAAGGGCTTGAAGTTCGTGAAGGCTCGTCGTCATGCCGGTGACGAGCAGAGCGGTGCCCGGAATGGCGAGCCAGGACGCGAGCCGCGCCGGCCATACGGCGATCAACGGCGCCTTGGTGGCGACGGGCAGAAGCTGAAACGCCGCGCCCATGGCAGCCATGGCGAGCACGCCAAGCGTCAGGCTGTGGATCGCGCCCAGGACCGGTCCTTGGCCGCCAACATAGCGCGGCAGGTCTTCGGCACCGAAAAAAAGCAAGACCCAGAACGCGACATGGAACAGCACGGCCGCGCCGAAAAAGCGAAAAGGGATGGAGGCCGGCAGCAATCGGCTTTTCGCGCCGCCCAGAAAACTGCTGGCGACCAAAGTCACGGCTTTTGGCGCGTCAGGCGCAATCTGACCTCGCCCGGATCGCCGTCGACGGGTTCGGCGGTCCAGCGCCTCTCGGCAAGCTCAGGGTAGAGATAGATCGGATCGCGCTCGTGGTGGACGATGACCTTGTCGCCGGTGTCCGGCGCTTCCAACAATTTGAGGATCGCCAGCATGGGCCCGGGCGGTTCAAGCCCGCGCACATCGATATGCGGGACATCCTGCTCGCGCCATAGTCTCGCGTCTCCGGGCGCGGCGCTTTCCGTTGCTGTCCTTTGCCTCAGGAAATAGACCCGCCAGTGGCTCGCCGACAGTTTCTCAGGATGCGCGAGGAACCCCTTGGACCCGAGTACGCGACGCAGCGGCGCCGGGTCGAAAGGCGCTTCCAAGATCAAGGCGGCGCCCTCCGCAATTTCCTTGGCGGTCCGCATGACCAGCGACAAAGGCTCCTCGCCTTTGGCCAACATGGGGCGAACATCCAAGCTTAGCGCCTTTTCAAGGTCGATCGATTTGACCCAATCGGGAGTCGGGCCGGCTTGTTCCTCGACCCGCTTGGTCGTCGGCGCGCTATGGCCATTGGCGACTGCCAGCATGGCCTCTAGCGGGACGCCCGCGACCTTCGAGGCCTCGCCGAAAGTGACGAGTTTGGCCATGGTCTTGCGCAAGATCGGATTGCGCAGCTTGGAAAAAACCGGATCGAGCGCGATCAGACGTTCAACCAGGGCAGGGTCGGCATCGAGCGCCGCCCCGATCTTGGTGTCCCCCGTGATCGGCGAGAGCGGCATGCCGACCTTCAGGCGGCGGCGGATAGGCGCCGCAACAGCTTTTCCGCGAGGGCTGGTGCGAGATGGCGGCGATAATTGCTGCCGGCGATCGTCGTCTTCATCGGCAGGGCTTGCGGACGCATGGCCTTTTCGATCTCCCCGAACAGGGCATCGTCGAGGGGTCGGCCGACCAGATGATCGAGTTCGCGGATCAGAACCGGTTGGGGATTGGTTCCGGTCACGACCAAACGAAGACGCGAAATCTTGCCGCCTGCCAACGCCAGCGACGCCGCGACGCCCGCCAGCGGAAAATCGATCGAGCCGCGGAGCCTGCCCTTCTCATAGCCCGACAACGATCCCGCGCTCGGCATCGGAACTTCGACCCGGACCAGCATTTCGCCAGGCTCCAGCGCGAGATGCGCCATGCCGTCGTCGCGAAACATCTCGTTGAGCGCGATCTTGCGCCGGCCCATGGGGCCGCGCAGTACGGCTTTTGCTTCATAGGCGATCAATGCCGGCGCCAGATCGCCGCTATAGGCGGCGAAGCAGAACTTGCCCGCCGGGGCGACATGGCAGATGTCGCCCTTGAGCTTGAGGCAATAGTCGTTTGCCTGACGCCACCATTCGCTCTGATTGTAGTAGACGCAGCGCGTGTCCAAGCAGAGATTGCCGCCGAGCGTGCCGACTTCGCGATGCGTCGGCCCGGCAATCTGGCTTGCCGCTTCGGCGATCGCCGGAAAGTGGTGCTTGACGCGTTCGTCTTCGGCGATGCGCGCGACAGGCACGCCCGCACCGATGGTCAGGCCATTGGGATCGACGTTCATGCCGGTCAGCGCGGCGATGCCGGTCAGGTCGATCAATTTGGCCGGCGTCGCGATACCCCGTCGGATATTGGGCACGAGATCGGTGCCGCCGCCGACATAGCGCGCGCCGGCTTCGCCGCCATGCAGCGCGACCGCCTCGGCGATCGTGCCGGGTTGGGCGAGAGAAAAGGCCGCGAAATGCTCCATCACGCGCCCCGCTTGTGCTGAGCGGCGCGCGCTTCGCGCTTGCGCTTGACGATCGCTTCGATCACGCGCTCGGGCGAAATCGGCAGATCGGGAATACGCAGGCCGAGGGCATCGGCGACAGCATTGGCGAGCGCCGGCGGAAAACTCGCGAGACAGCCCTCGCTGCCCTCCTTGGCGCCGAAAGGGCCATGGGGGTCGATGCTCTCGACGATCGAAACCTCGATCGGCGGGCTCTCGACGATGGTCGGGATACGATATTCGAGCATGCTGTTGTGAAGGGGACGCCCTTTGCGGTCATAGGCCGTCTCCTCGGACATGGCCTGACCGAGACCCATCCAGACGCCGCCTTGGATCTGGCCCTCGACGGCCAGCGGATTGATCGCCTTGCCGACATCCTGCGCGACCCAGACCTTCTCGACATTGACCTGGCCGGTCGCCTCGTCGACCGAAACCTCGACCACTTGGGCGGCATAGGAATAGCCGACAGTCGCGCCGATCGCGCCGCCTTTGTGCTTGCCGCCATGGAACTGCGTCGGCACGCGGTAAGTCCCGCTCACGGTGATCGGCCCGTGCTTGGCGAGCGCGGCGCTCGCGACTTCTTCGAAGCGCAGCCCCGGATGCTGCCCGCCCGCCACGTGATAAAGACCGCCCGCGGTCTCGACCATTTCGGGTTTGGCATCCAGTTTATCTGCCGCGGCCTCCACCAAATGCTTGCGAAGCTGTTTCGCCGCGTCGATGGTCGCGTTGCCGACCATGAGCGTCACGCGCGAGGAGTAGGAGCCGAGATCGCGCGGCGTGAGCGCACTGTCCGAAGCGATCACGCGGATGCGCGAGAGCGGCACGTCGAGCACTTCGGCGACGACTTGCGCGACGACGGTCGACGATCCCTGACCGATCTCCGCCGCACCGGTCAAGATGGTGATGCCGGCATCAAAGTCGATCCGAAGATTGACGGTCGCATCGGGCTGACCCGTCCAGTGAACGGGCTTGGCCGAGCCGCTGACGTAATGCGAACAGGCCATGCCGAGGCCGCGACCCTTGGGTAGCTTGCCTTTGCGCGCCTTCCAGCCGCTCGCTTGCTCGACCCGGTCGAGGCACTCGGGAAGCCCGTATGAATTGATGACGTTCCCGGCCGGCGATGTCGTCGGCGCAACCAGGAGATTGGCCCGGCGCACCGCGAAGGGATCGAGCCCCATTTCGCGCGCCATCTCGTCGAGCAGCGACTCGAAGGCATGGCGGACATTGACGCTGCCATGTCCGCGCATCGCGCCGCAGGGCGGCGTATTGGTATAGACTCGGTAGCCGTCATATTTGACGTTGGCGATGTCGTAAATGCTGTGAAGAAGACCGCCCGAGTAAAGGATGGTGACGATGCCATAGCCGGCATAGGCACCACCCCGCTGGACGGCCTCGCATTCGACGGCCGTGATCTTGCCGGCCTTCGACAAGCCGATCTTGAGCCGGACATCGGTCTCGGGCCGGCCGCGATGGGTGATGAAGGTCTCCTCGCGCGTGCAGCGGATCGCGACTTTGCCGTTGGCGGCTCGCGCCAGCAGTCCGGCGATGATCTCGACATTGAGGGTCTCGGTGCGCGCGCCGAAGCCGCCGCCGATGAAGGGCTTGATCACGCGGATGCGGGATTCGGGAATGTCCATGCAGCGCGCGAGCATCAGATGGACGTAGTAGGGAACTTGAGTGACCGATTGAATGGTCACTTGGCCGCTCTCGGTCTCGTAATGGGCGACGGCAGCGTGGGGTTCCATCATCGCCTGGCAGACCTCGGCGGCGTTGTAGCGCCGCTCCTTGACCAGATCCGCGCCGGCGAAACCGCCCGCGACATCGCCAAACTCGTGATGGACGGAGCGATTGATGTTGTCGGGCGACTTTTCATGAAGCGGCGTCGCGCCCGGCTTGCGCGCATCCGCCGAGCTGAAGGCGGCGGGCAGCTCCTTGGCTTCGATGCGAATGAGCGCGAGCGCGCGCTCGGCCGTCGCTTCGTCTTCGGCCGCGACCGCGGCGATCGGTTCGCCGAGATAGCGCGCCCGACCCCGCACCAGCGGGTATTCGTTCATCGCGATCGGCAGGACACCAAAGGTCTTGTCGCAATCGTCGCCGGTAATGACGGCATGGACGCCGGGCAGCGCGCGCGCCGCCGAGACATCGACGTTCAGAATATCGGCATGGGCGTAGGGGCTTCGCAGAATCTTGCCGACCAGCGCGCCGTCGCAGGCGATGTCGGCGGTGTAACGCGCCCGGCCCGTGACCTTCTCGACGCCATCGACCAGTGGCGTCCGGACGCCGATGCCGCTCGAATTCATGGCGCCTCCTTGGCGGCGAATTGCACGGCCTCGACGATTTTCACATAGCCGGTGCAACGGCAAATATTGCCGGCGAGCGCGGCGCGGATATCGCCTTCACTTGGATCGGCGTTCCGACGCAAAAGGCCTTCCGAGGCCATGATCATGCCGGGCGTGCAAAACCCGCACTGGCTGCCGAGCTTCTCGTGAAAGCCCCGCTGAAGCCGCGACAGGCGCCCGCCCTTGGCGAGCGATTCGATGGTCTCGACGGTCGAACCGTCGCAAGTCGCCGCCAAGGTGATGCAGGCCAAGCGCGGCTTGTCGTCGACCAGTACCGTACAAGCGCCGCATTCGCCGCCGTCGCAGCCTATCTTGGTGCCGGTCAGGCCGATCGTCTCCCGCAGATAATCGACCAACAGAAGATTGTCGGCGACGGCGTCCTCGCGCCGTTTGCCGTTGACGATGACCGTCAGAATCCTCTTCTTCATGGCGCCTTCTTTCTGAGGTCGCGGACGCGCACGGCCTTGCCTTGCGAACGCGGAATTTCGCCCGCCGCCTTGACCGAAACGTCGCAAGTCACGCCGATGAGGGATTTTATGTGATGGCGCGCATCGGCGCCCAGTTTTTCGTTCGGCTTGCCATCGACCGCCTCGACCTCGACTCGCAGCGTATCCATCGTGCCGGCGCGCTCGACGACCAGCTGATAATGCGGCGCGAGGCCCGGAAAACCGACGAGGATCGCTTCGATCTGCGACGGATAAACATTGACGCCGCGAATGATCAGCATGTCGTCATTGCGCCCAGTGATGCGTCGGATGCGCACATGAGTGCGGCCGCAGGAACAAGGCTCGGTATCGAGACGCGTGATGTCGCGCGTCCGATAGCGGATCATCGGCAGCGCTTCCTTGGTGAGCGTGGTGATGACGAGTTCGCCGCTTTCGCCGGGCTTCTTGCGTTCGCCGGTCTCGGGGTCGATCAGTTCGAACAGGAAGTGATCTTCCCAGCCATGCAGCCCGGCGCGGTTTTCGCCGCATTCGCAGGCGACGCCGGGCCCCATGATCTCGGAGAGGCCATAGACATCGACTGCCGTGATGCCGAGGCGGCGGTCCAACTCCGCACGGAGTTCCTCGCTCCAAGGCTCGGCGCCGAAAACACCGAGGCGTAGCGGCCCGCCTTTGAGATCGACGCCCTCGCGTTCGGCCAGCTCGACGATGTTGAGCGCGTAGGAAGGCGTCGCGCAGAGCACGGTGGCGCCGAAATCCTTGAGCAGCAGAATCTGCTTTTCCGTGTTGCCGCCGGACATGGGAACGACCGGACAGCCGAGGCGCGTCGCGCCGTCATGCGCGCCGAGCCCGCCAGTGAAAAGACCGTAGCCATAGGCGTTGTGGACGATGTCGCGGCCGGGTCGCACCCCTGCCGTCGCGAAAGAACGCGCCATCAAGTCGGCCCAGCGATCGAGATCGCCGGCCGTGTAGGCGACGACGGTCGGCTTGCCGGTGGTCCCCGACGACGCATGAATGCGTCGGATATCCTTCATCGGCGCCGCGAACATGCCGTAAGGATAGCCCTTGCGCAGATCGTCCTTGGTCGTGAAGGGAAACTTGGTCAAGTCTTCAAGATGGCGGAAAGACGCGGGCGTCACCCCAGCCTTGTCGAAAGCTTGGCGGTAGTGGGCGACATGGGCATAGGCCCGCTCGAGAGTCTTGGCGAGGCGCTCGAATTGGAGTTTTTCGATGCCCGACCGCGCCATGGTCTCGATGTCCGGCGCATACATGTAGTCGGGTCTGCCGCCCTTGGTCTTCAGTGCTGCCGAAGCCATGTCACGTCTCTCCCATCAATCACTCGCGGCGACGGCCGGGGCGCGGGCGGCCGAGCGCAATTTGGCGGATGCCGGCGCAGCCTTCTTGCCGGATCCGCGTTGCGGCACCTTGGGCAGGGCGAAGCCCTGCATGTGGCAGGCGCGCGTGATCACGACGAATTTCCACAAGAGGCCGCCGGCAAAAGCGGCGGCGCCGCCGATCGCGACCAGCGTCAGCGCAATCGAACCTTGAGACAGGAGCGCGACGGCGAACAAGAACGCCGGTATCGCGTGGCCGACGCCGTGGATGATCGGCGTCGCTTCATGGAGATCCCGCCGGGCGAGCGGCGGAATGCCCTGGGCCTCGGCACTCGCCCGATAGGAATGCCAGAGCACGGCATTGAGCGCGATCAGGACCATGCCGCCCCAGGCGACGGCATTGGTCGCCACTTCGGCGCCAAGGCCGAGCCCGTTTGCATAGGCCGCGATCCCGGCGCCTTCCAGAAGGCCGGTCGCAACGATCATCGGCGGGATCAAGGGCACGCGCCAAGCCGGGATGCCGCGACCGGCGTTCAAAATGCGCGCTTGGCAATAGAGAAAAGCCGCCGCGGTTGCCGCGGCCGCGGCGAAGATCGCGGGATGCGGCCAGAGCCAGGACGCGAAGACCAAAGGATAGAACGCGCCGACGACGTAGATCTCGCGGGTCATCCAAGACGATTGCGGACGCAGGAGGGCATTGAGAAAGCGCAGCCTGCGGCCGATTTCCAGGAAGACGAAGAATAGGCCCGTGGCCATGAAGGCGCCGGCAATGACCAAAGCCGCCCGGAATGCGTCGGTGTCGAGCGCGCCCATGAGGTAGAGGGCGTAGCCGATGACGGCGAAGCCCGATCCCGCGCCGCCCAAGCCGAAATTCATGGCCGCGCGAAAATCCCAGCGTTGCTGGCGCTTGCCGACCAGGGGATTGCTGGCGGCGGTCAGGTCCGTTTCGTCCTTGTCGGCATTGCGGCCGGGATGGGCGGGTGTCTCGTAGAGATAGCGAATATTCGGCTTGGTCCCGAGCTCTTCATGCATCAACAGGGTCTTGTGGTCGGCCGAAAGGCGCGACACGTTACTGTTCGGATCATTGAAGTCGCCGAACTTGATGGCATCGGCAATGCAGGCGGCAGCGCAGGCCGGGGTGGCTTCGTGATCGACACCGGGCTTTAGGCCGCGCGCGAGGCCGGCATCGACGCGGCCCGAGCAGAACGTGCATTTTTGCGCGACGCCCAGGCGTTCGGGATGGGCGACGGCTTCTTCTTGGCGCGTAAACAGGCCCGTGAAGGCCGGCGTCATGTCATAGGCGATGGTGCGCGCCTGGTAAGGGCAGGCGACGGCGCAATAACCGCAGCCAATGCAAAGGTCGTAGTCTTGCGTGACGATGCCGTCGGCGCGCTGGGCCGTCGCACCGGTCGGACAGACGGGCACGCAAGGCGGCTCGGAACAATGCTGGCAACCCGTCACCAGAAACAGGCGTTCGACGTCCGGAAATTTTCCCATCTCGACGTCGATCACGCGCCGCCATTGAACGCCGGGCAGCGTGTCATTGGCCGAGCGACAGGCGACGGTGCAGGTCTGGCAACCGACGCAGCGGTTGAGGTCGACGACCATGCCCCAACGGGGCGTCGAAGGCGCGTTCATGGCTGATCGACCCGCTTCGGGCCGTCGCCTTTGCGAAGCGACACGCGCACGACATCCGAGCCCGAACCGGTCGCATCGGTGAGCGAAATCGACATCGGCACCAAGGAATTGAGGCTCGCGCGTTTGAGGTCCTTGGCAAAAGGCATGACCCAATGATCGAACTGGCCGATCATGACGACGGTGTCGGGTCGAACGCCTTGGCGCAGCGTCGCGTAGCCCTGGGTCTCGCCGACGACCGACTGGATCACCACCGGATCGCCATCCTCGATGTCGAGTTTGCGCGCCGCGTCCGCGTTGATGATGACGCCGCGATGACCGGCAACATTGCCCGCGACCTCGTCGATCAAGGGCAGGCCGGCATTGAGACCCCAGGAATATTGCATGCTGCGCGCGGTCAGCGCCCAGAAGGGGAAATCGCTCGGGTCGCGACCGACCTCGCGCGCATAGTCGATATAGATTTCCGGGAACTTCTTGTAGACCGGCAACGCCTGATATTCGGCGAGCTGCTTTTCCCACCATTCGATCCCGACCTCGCCCAGGCGATGCGCGAGTTCCTGGCCATGGCGCAAAATGCGCTCTTGATACGGCAATTCGAAACGCAGGCCCTTCTTCTTGAGCGTCGGATAGAGATACCAGTCGAGTTGCGGAAATGGCCTGACCATGAAGCCATTGGCCTTGAACCAGGCAAGATCGCGGATTTCCTGGCCTTCGGAAAGCTCGGCGCTTGCCGCCTTGCACGACGCATCCCAGATCTCGTCGCGACTGTGCGGCACCTTGGGATCCAGACGAAAATCAAAGCCTTGTCCAGACAGCGCGACGCCGCCCGCGCCGCGGTTGACGGCTTCGTTGTATTTCTCGAGCAGCCCGACGCGCCGGGCGAGCTCGGTCGCGATATCGGTCATGTCGCGGCAATCGACCGGGCTTTCGGCGACGGGCTGGCGTATCGCCCAGCCGCGGCGGTTCCAAAACTGCTCGATGAATTTGGTCGTGCCGATCGGGATGAGCTGCAGACCTTCGAGATCGGTCGCATCCGGCAACAGGATGTCGGCCATGTGATTGGTTTCGTCATGGGTGTAGGCGAAAGCCACGACGAAGGGAAAGGCGGCGATGCGCTTGGCGATCTCCTTGGTATCCCAAAACGAGATGGCCGGATTGGTGCGATAGCAGATCCACATCGCCGGATTGGTCGGCTTGGTCCATGGCTCGGGCGCTTCCTTCAGGAACAGCCAGGGCAGATGGGCGGGCCCGAGAGCGGGCGACCATGGCGAGTTGGCGGCGAGCGGAACCAAAGTGCGATAGGCGTTGCGGATATGCGGCTTGGCCAGCCAGCCTTCTTTCGATGTCGGATTGAACGGATAGGCCATGAAGCCGTCGGGCGTCGGCGTCACCGTCGCGTGGCGGTCATTCGCAGGGCGGTTGAGCTTGACGTTGGTGCCGAGCGTCGAGCCGGGGACCTCAAGCGCGCCGACAAGGCAGGCGAGCAGCGTGCGCGCCCAGGTCGCCTCGAAACCGCCCCAGCCGTTATTGACCGTCTTGCCCAGGAGAGCGGCGACCGGTCGATAAGGCAGGCGCACGCCTTCGATCTCGATCGTCTCGCCGATACAGGCGTGATCGACGAACTCATCGGCGATGCGTCGGATCGATTCGACCGAAATCTCGCATTCCTTGGCCGCCCAGTCGGGCGAATACGGCGCCATGTGATCGAGGAGCTTCTGAAAAGCGGTGGCGGCCGAGACGTCGCGATGCGTCCAGATTTGGCCGTCCGGTCCGAATTCCAATCCGCTTGCCTTGTGTGATCCGACCAGAGCCGGCTCGCCGATCGCATCGTCATGAACCTTCGTCTGGCGAGCGGACAGATCGAAGACCAAGGGCTTTTTCGAGGCGGCATCCCGCAAGAAATAGCCGTTCGGGCCGACGAGATAGGGCGCATTGGTGTCGCGACCGAGGAAGGCGACGTCGCAAGACTTGCGCCAATCCTTCTCGACGATGATGCGGTGGATGAGCGCATAAAGAAAAGCCGCATCGGTCTTGGGTTTGATCGGCACCCATTCCGAGGCGGTCGCGGCCGAAATCGACAAATGCGGCTCGACTTGGATGCGCTTGAGGCCTCGGGCGCGCGCATCGGCATGACGGGAAATTCCGACCACGCCGCTCGAGGCGTCTGTGTTGTTGCCGCAGGAAATGACATAGCGGCAATGGGGCGTATCGGGCGAGACGATGAAGGCGCGGTGCCATAGCTCGCCGTAAAGATGCTCGGAGTGATAGCACTTGACCCCTTGGCCCGATCCGAAACCAAGATCGGCAGGGCCCCAAGCCGACAAGAAAGCCGGGAAGGTGCCCATATATTGGGTCGGCGTGCCGCCGCCGCCGAAAGACGCGGCAAGGCGTGGATAGCCGCTCTCATCGACCACGCCTTGCGCTCGAATGTCGCGGAGTTTCTTGGCGACGATATCGAGCGCTTCGTCCCAAGAGATCGGCACGAAACCCGGGTCTTCGTTCCGGCCCTTTTTCGGGTTGGTCCGCTTCATCGGCGTCTTGATGCGGTGCGGATTGTAGGTCTTTTGCACCAAGCCATAGGCCTTGACGCAGACGCGCCCTTTGCCCGGATGATCGTCCTGGCAGTCGAAATTGGAGACCACGCGCGTCGCGACGCCGTCCTCGACCTCGACCTTGAGCAGGTCGGGGCCCGCGACGCATTGATAGCAATACGTCGGCAGCGACTTCTTTTCGCTCGTGGCCTTCGCGGTCATGCTCAGCCTTGGCCTTTCGCCTTGGCGGCCTTCGCCTTGAGCCTCTCCTTGGTCTTGGCGACGTCGGAGACGAAGCGAATATGCCGGCCTTTGCCGATTTGATCGAGGGCATCCTTGGCGGCCACGTCGAACGTCACCAGACGGCCCTTGACTTCGGCCACCGTCACCGTGATCTCGGCCCACATGTCCATCAGCGTCGGCGCGAGGTGATCGAGCTCGACCCGCGTGCCGACCGAATCTTCGCCGTCATCGAGATGCTGCAGCAGGAAGTCTCGGCAGGTCTGTTCGATGTCGCGCACCAGCGCCGGCGTCGCGTAGACGCGGCCTTCCTCGCCCATGAAGCCGATCGTCCGGTCGCGATCGATGGCGATCCGCTTAGTCGTCGTGATGCCGGCGGCGAGCGATGCTTTCATGTTTTGTCTCCCGAGTGATCGATCCACGTTAAAGACATAAATCGGTACGTCAATGCGGTAATCTGCGGCGCGACAAGCCCCTTTTGCAACAGGGGTTAAGTCGATCTCAGCTTAAATCTTTGGATCTTTCCCGTCGCTGTCTTCGGCAATTCGCCGACGAAATTGATCCAGCGCGGGTATTTGTAGGGCGCGAGCCCGGTCTTGACGTGCTTGAGGACCTCGTCCTTGAGCGCGTCCGTTGCATCGCCCGGCGATTTGAGCACGATCCAGGCCTCGGGCTTGACCAAGCCGTCGGGATCCTGCCGGCCGACCACCGCGGCCTCGAGCACCTTCGGATGCTCGATCAGCTTGGCTTCGATTTCGAAAGGCGAACACCAGATGCCGCCGACCTTCATCATGTCGTCGCTGCGACCGCAATAGATGAAGCGCCCGGCCGCGTCTTGCTCGTAGGTGTCGCCGGTATCCAACCAGCCATCGGCCCGCATGGTCTGCGCGGTTCGCTCCTTGTTGTTCCAATAGTATTTCGCCGAGGACAATCCCCGGATCAGCAGGCGCCCCGACTGGCCTCGCGCGACGATCTGGCCCTGGTCGTCGATGATCTTGGCCTCGTAACCCGTGACTTCGCGCCCGCTTGTCCCCGGCATCGCATCATCGGGACGGTTCGAAACGAAAATGTGCAAAGCCTCGGTAGAACCGATGCCGTCGAGAATGGTCAGGCCGGTCAAGTCCTTCCAACGCGCGAAGACATTGGCCGGCAGCGCCTCGCCGGCCGAAACGCAGTACCGAACCGACGAGAAGTCTCGCTTGCCCTTTTCCAGTGCTTGCAACTGAGCGGCATAGAGCGTGGGCACGCCGAAATAAAGCGTCGGGCGAAAACGCTCGATGGTCGCGAAAGTCGAATCCGGCGTCGGTCTTTGGTCGTAAAGGACCGCCGTGCCGCCGACCCAGAGCGGAAAGGTCATGGCATTGCCCAGGCCGTAGGCGAAGAACAACTTGGCGGCACTGAAACAGATGTCGCTCTCGACCACGCCAAGGGTCTCAACCCCGTAATATTGGCTGGTCACGACCATGTCGCGATGGGCATGAACCGCGCCCTTGGGCCGACCCGTCGAACCCGATGAATAGAGCCAGAAGCAATCATCGCTCGCTTGGGCCGGCGCCGGTTCGAGCCTATCGGACGCCGCCGCGAGCAGGGAGACCAGGGTTCGTCCCTCGCCTTCGATGCGCATGGCATGGGCCGGCTTCTTGGCGGCCTTGGCGAGTGCGGGTTCGACCTCGCTTGCGAATTCGGGCGAATAAAGCACGAGGCCCGCGCCGGAATCTTCGATCATGTACTGATAGTCGGCCGCGCGGAGCAGCGTGTTGATCGGCACGGGAACGAGGCCCGCCTTGATCGCGCCCCAAAATACGAACATGAATTCCGGGCAATCCTTGACCATCATCAAGACCCGGTCGCCCCGCGCGAGGCCAAGCGCCTTGAGC
>Ga0194120_10008442_pt1 | contig 13590 bp, 13 predicted proteins | sample TA2MahCa65mmetaG_FD_148642 | JGI IMG/M metagenome (GOLD analysis project Ga0194120, IMG submission 148642) | Freshwater microbial communities from Lake Tanganyika, Tanzania - TA2015019 Mahale Deep Cast 65m | ecosystem: Environmental > Aquatic > Freshwater > Lake | place: Tanzania: Lake... | reverse complement strand
CGGATCATGGACATCGATCTGGCGGCCTTCGGCGGCTCGGCGCTGACCGCCGATATTCCGGTGCCGAAGGACCGCGGTCTCTCCGCGATCGGCGAGGGAATCCCCATTACCTACGTCCCGGCGCGCAATACGATTTTCCTTTCGTTCGCGCTGGCGCTGGCCGAAGTCACGGGCGCGTTCGACATTTTCATCGGCGTCAATGCGCTGGATTATTCCGGGTATCCCGACTGCCGGCCCGAATACGTGCGGGCCTTCGAGGGCCTGGCCAACCTGGCGACCAAGGCGGCGGTCGAGGGGCAGGGGCGATTCAGGATTCACGCGCCGCTGATCGAGATGAGCAAGGCCGAAATCGTGCGGGCCGGAATCAAGCTCGACGTCGATTATGCGTTGACGGTCAGCTGCTACGAAGCCGGGACGGACGGCGCCCATTGCGGGCGCTGTGATGCCTGCCAGTTGCGCCGCCGGGGTTTCGTCGAAGCCGGGATTCCCGACCCGACCCGCTACAGCGCCTGAAACCTCAGGCGCCCTTGACCACCAGGACCGGGCAAGTCGCCCGGTTGATGACCCGTTCGGCCTTGCTGCCGAAAAGAATCCGTCCCAATCCGGTGCGGCCGTGGCTGCCCAGCACGATCAGGCCGGCCTTGCGCTTGGCCGCTGTTTCTAAAATCACGTCCTCGGCGATGCCGCGATCGACGATGCCCTCGACGGCCAGGTTGTCCTTGCGCAGGGCGGTGACGACCCGGTCCACGATCTGGCGGGCCTCGGCCTGGCGGGCGTCGCTGTGGCTCGGCACCATGACCGAGAGGACGTCGAGGGGCGAGTCGCAGCAGTGCGCGATGCGCGCGGCGGCGACGCAGGCCTCGTCGCTGGAGCGCGAGCCGTCGGTGGCGACCAGGACGCGGCCCCACATCCCGGACGCCTCCGGAACGACCAGGGTGCTGCAGGGCGCGTAGCCCATGACCTTGGCGGTGGCGTCGCCCAGCATGACGCGGGCCAGTCCGCGCCGGCCGCGCCGGCCCATGACGATCACGTCGGCGACGCTGTCCTTGGATTCCTTGACGATGGCCTGGTAGGGGTCGGCGCCATAGCGGACGTTGACGTCGCACTTGATTCCGGCGGCGGCGGCGGCCTTGGCGACCTTGTCCAGGATGACCTCGGCGCCCTTGCGTTTATCGGCGTTGGCTTCCGGCGCGACCCCATCGGCGGGGTCGGGCAGAATGGTGATGGCGAGCAGCCGGGCGCCCGACTTGGCGGCCATGGCGATGGCGATCCGCTCGGCCCCGGCGCTGTAATCCGAGCCGTCGGTGGCGAGCAGGATCTTCTGGAATCGTCCGGCGGGCGAGAGTTCGTGGGCAACCATGCGCGTTTTCCCCAAGAGTTTCGGCGGCTATTTTATGACAACCGGGGGCTTTTGCCCCGTCCGCCCTATTCCGGCCATATTAGGGGGGTAGTGTTCCAATGTTAACAGAATATCAGTAGTTCCTGATCAACTATCCGATTCAAAAGGTTGCCGAAAGGATACGACGGTGCTACAAGCCGTTTTCACAAGCACTTCCGACGCGGTTTTCGGATCGCATCCCGCCTTTCGGGGCCGCCGGGACAGCGCCATGTCAAAATTCGACTCCGCCATGATGGCGGTCACCTTCGCCGAACGCGGCGAGGCGGCCACCGCGCAAATGTATTTTTCCAACGTCGCCGGACGGCTGACCGCGGGCGGCCGCCGGTCGTGGGGACGAATCGCCGCCGCGCTCGGGCTCGGCCTGCTCAGCCTCGCCATGTACGGCGCGCTCTATCTGTTCGCCGACCGAATCGTCGCTTTCACCGCCCAGGGCGGCGCGGTGTCGACCGCGTTGCTGATCGCCACGGCGTTCGCGTTCTCGATCGTTCACGGCGCCTTCACCGGCCGGTTCTGGGACGTTCTCGGCGTCAAGGCGAAGAAGTAATCCATGACCGCCGACGGCTTTATCGCGCTGGACCCTCTCGGCGTCGCCGGGCTGTTTCTCGTCGGCTTCATCGGCGGCATGGTGTCGGGATTCATCGGCTCGGGCGGCGCGTTCGTGCTGACGCCGGCGATGATGAGCATGGGCGTGCCCGGCATCGTCGCGGTCGCCAGCAACATCTGCCACAAGTTCCCCAAGGCCCTGGTCGGCGCGATCAAGCGCGCCAAGTTCGGCCAGGTGGACGTGAAGCTGGGCCTGATCATGGGCGTCTCGGCCGAGGCGGGGATGCTGTTCGGCGCCTCGATCCAGCAGCGGATCAAGGAAGCCTTCGGCGATGCGGGGTCGAATCTTTATATTTCGGCCGTGTTCGTGGTCGTGCTGGCGATCGTCGGCGGCTTCGTGCTGCGCGACGCCTGGCGGCTGCACAAGGCGGGTGCTGCGAACCAGAAGGAAACCGCCGGACGCCTCGCCCTCTGGGTCCGGTCCATCAACATTCCGGGCACGATGGTCTATTTCAAGAGCATCGACGCCAAGGTTTCGTTCCTGATCACCATTCCGATGGGCTTCGCCACCGGCCTTCTGGCCGCGACCATCGCGGTCGGCGGCTTCATCGGCGTTCCCTCGATGATCTACGTGCTGGGCGTGCCCAGCCTGATGGCGTCGGCGACCGAACTGGTGATCGCCTTCGTCATGGGATTGGGCGGCACCATCAAGTTCGGGCTGGAAGGCTTCGTCGACATCCGGCTGGCGATGATCCTGCTGGCCGGGTCGCTGTTCGGCATCCAGATCGGCGCCATCTGCACCACCTACGTCAGGCCCTACATGGTCAAGGTGGTGATGGGCGTGATCATGGTGCTGGTGCTGGTCAGCCGGCTTTTCGTGGTGCCGGTCTACATGGCGGACCTGGCGATCATCCCGACGCTCGGCGCGGCTGGGCCGATCCTGCGCTCGATCAGCTTCTGGATCATGGTCGCGGCGCTGGCGACGGGGGCGGCGATCATCGCCCGCGCGCTGTGGACAGGAATGCGCGAACACGCCCGCGAAGTCGCGGCGGCGAAGGCTGCGACGCCCGCCGCGCCCGCCGAATAATTTTTCCGAGAATCTAGCCGCGCCCACGAGTCACCGCTTACTAGCCGCGCCCACGAGTCACCGCTTACTAGCCGCACCCGCGAGTCGCGGCTTACTAGCCGCGCCCTCGATAAGCCGGAACGCCGGTATCCGGCACCCATGCGCCCTTGGGCGGCTCGCCGGTCTGCCAGAAGACGTCGATGGGAATGCCGCCGCGCGGGTACCAGTACCCGGCGATCCTCAGCCATTTCGGCTTCGCCGCCGCGACGATTTTTCGCGCGACGGCCAACGTGCAGTCCTCGTGGAACGCGCCCACGTTGCGGAAGGACGCTAGATAAAGCTTGAACGACTTGCTCTCCACGATCCGGGCCCCCGGAACGTAATCGATCACCAGGTGCGCGAAGTCGGGCTGGCCGGTGATGGGGCAAAGGGACGTGAACTCGGGCGCGGTCAGGCGCACGACGTAAGCCGCGCCCATATGCGGATTGCGCACCGTTTCCAGCTTCGCCTTTTCGGGCGAGGCGGGGATGCCGGCGTCGCGCGGGCGAATCCCCGCGCGCTTGTCAAGATGGGCCCCGTTCGGGGCGCGGCGGCCCAGTTGGGTCGGTTTGGATTTGTCCTCACTATTTCTTGGCGCAATGTCCTCGGGAGAAACTCCAAGAACATCCGAGAGCGTGAGCGCGTTCTTGAGCGTCATGTTCCGACGGTTGGTTTCGTAGCGTTGAATAGCGGGCTGGGTCAAACCGGAGAGTGCGGCGAGCTGTTCTTGGGTAAAGCCGCGATTTCTTCGTAAAATCCGCAATGGAGAATTCGCCCCTTTGCCTGCCGAGCGCGTTTTTCTTGTCATGTCAACCACCGATGAAGCACGGCGAAAATTTCCATCTGGGATATTCGGCGTCACGCCGCCCGGGCGCGAAAGACCGTCGCAGGTTTCCATTTCCGGGCGGCGCGCTCCGCGTCGTAGGCGTCAAGATTGGCTTGCAGATTGATCCATAGTCGGATGCTGGTTCCCAGAACGCGGGCGATGCGCGCCGCCATATCCGGTTCGAGCCGTGTCCGTCCGTTGACGATCTCGCTCATGTGCTTGCGGCTGCATCCGACGGCAGCGGCGAAACGAGCCACCGAAACGCGGCGCGGCTTGAGGTACATTTCCCGCAACATCATGCCCGGCGGAGTCGGACGGCGCTTTGACTTCAACATGTGAAATCTCCTTAGTGATAATCCTCGAAATCGACGTCGCAGGCGGCGCCATTTCGCCAAGAAAACGTGATGCGCCAATTTTTTGAGACCGCAAAGGCGTAACTTCCTTCCCGGTCGCCCTTGAGGGCATGAAACCTCCAGGCTCCCGCGCAATCGGCGGGACTCTCCATGTTGTCCAACAAATCGAGGATCAACACAGCCTTGTGGTGAAGCGGCGCGGCGACCCGCTTGGTTTGCCCTGTCTCGAACAATTCTCGAAGTCCCTTGTGCCGGAAACCCGCGATGGGCATATCGTTACCTATCAGGTTACACTAGGGGAGACCGGAGCCGAAGTCAATCCTTGCATCGGTCCTCGTTCACGGCGGCGGAATGTCGCCCTTGCGTTGATCCTCGGCGAAGGCGGCGGCGAAATCCGCGAAGCCGCCCTGTTCGATGGCCGCCCGCATCCCGGCCATCAGGGTCTGATAGTAATGCAGGTTGTGCCAGGTCAAAAGCATCGGTCCCAGCATTTCGCGGGTGTTGATCAGATGGTGGAGATAGGCCCGGCTGTGCTTGCGGCAGGCGGGGCAGCCGCAGGCCTCGTCCAGGGGCCGGGGGTCTTCGCGGTGGCGGGCGTTGGAAAGGGTCAGGGGCCCGAAGCGGGTGAAGGCCTGTTCGGTGCGGCCCGAGCGGGTCGGCAGGACGCAGTCGAACATGTCGATGCCCCGCGCCACGGCGCCGACCAGGTCGGCGGGCTTGCCGACGCCCATCAGATAGCGCGGCCGGTCCTGGGGCAAGAACGGCACGGTGAAGTCGAGAACGCGGAACATGGTCTCCTGGCCCTCGCCGACGGCGAGCCCGCCCACGGCGTAGCCCTCGAAGCCGATGGATGCGAGCGCCTCGGCCGATTCCCGGCGCAGGGATTCATGAACGCCGCCCTGGTTGATGCCGAACAGGCCGTAGCCCGGCCGCCGGACGAAGGCTTGCCGGCAGCGCGCGGCCCAGCGCATGGACCGGCGCATGGAATCCGCCGCGGTCTTCTCGTCGGCGGGAAAGGACGTGCATTCGTCCAGCACCATCGTTACGTCGGTGTCCAACTGGCGCTGGATCTCCATGGCGCGTTCGGGCGTCAGTTCGTGGCGGCTGCCGTCCACGTGGGATTGGAAGGTGACGCCGGTCTCGCTTAGCTTGCGAAGTTCGGTCAGCGACATGACCTGGAAGCCGCCGGAATCGGTCAGGATCGGCCCCGGCCAGTCCATGAATTTGTGCAGCCCGCCCAGGCGCTCGATCCGCTCGGCGCCGGGGCGCAGCATCAGATGATAGGTGTTGGCCAAAACCATCTCGGCCCCCGTGGCGCGCACCGCGTCGGCGGTCATGGCCTTGACGGTCGCGGCCGTTCCCACCGACATGAAGGCGGGGGTCTCGACGTTCCCGTGCGCGGTCGTGATCCGTCCGCGCCGGGCGCGGCCGTCGGTTCCGAGAAGGGCGAAGGAAAGACTCACGACGCCCCCTGCTTTTTCTCGGCGCGGGAAAGCAAGCAGCAATCGCCGTAGGAATAGAACCGGTATTCGGCGGCAATCGCGTGGGCATAGGCGCGCTTCATGGTTTCCAGCCCGGCGAAGGCGGAAACCAGCATGAACAGCGTCGAGCGCGGCAGGTGAAAATTGGTCAGCATCATGTCGGCGACTTTGAAGCGGTAACCGGGAATGATGAAGATATCGGTTTCGCCGCGAAAGGGCACGATGGTTCCATCGGCGGTCCGTTTGGCTTGGGCGGCGGTTTCCAGAAGCCGCAGCGCCGTGGACCCCACCGCGACGATGCGCCCGCCCCGGGCGCGGGCGGCATTGACGGCCGCCGCGGTTTCCTCGCCGATTTCACCCCATTCGGCGTGCATGCGATGGTCGGCGACGTTGTCAACCTTGACCGGCAGGAATGTTCCCGCGCCGACGTGCAGCGTCACCGACGCAATTTCAATTCCACGCGCTTTCAGCGCCGCGATCAGGGCCTCCGTGAAATGCAGCCCGGCGGTCGGCGCGGCCACCGCGCCGTCATGGGCCGCGAACAGAGTCTGGTAATCGCGCCGGTCGCGGGCGTCGCCCTCGCGCGGGCGCTTGATATAGGGCGGCAGCGGCATGATCCCGGTTTCGCCGATGGCGGCATCCAGCGCCGGGCCGGCGCGGTCGAAGGCCAGCTCCGCCTCGCCCCCTTCGCCGCGCCCGGCGACGTCGGCGGTCAGCCCGCCCGCGAACAGGACCCGCGCGCCCGGCTTGAACTTGCGGCCCGGCTTGACGAAGGCGAGCCAGCGGTCGGGACCAAGACGCTTGACCAGCGTCGCCTCGACGGCGGCGGCGTCGATGCGGCCGGACAGGCGCGTCGGCACCACGCGGGTGTCGTTGACGACCAGGAGATCGCCGGGCTGGAGCCTGTCGGGAAGATCGCGCGCATGGGCGTCAAGCAGCCGCGCGTTTTCCACGACCAGCATGCGGGCCGCGTCCCTGGGCAGGGCCGGATGCTGGGCGATCAGGCGCGGGGGCAGGTCGAAATCGAAATCGGAAACTTTCATCGGCTGGAACATGGCGGCAGGAGAAAACACCGCCTGCGCGCGATTCACAAGGCAAACCGCCGCCAGGTGACGACCGACAAAAACGCGAAAACGCTCAAGGGCGCGTCAGAGCGGGACGATATTGACCGCCGAGCTCTTGCCTTTTTCGTCGGTGCCCAGGTCGAACTTGACCTTCTGGCCTTCGGAGAGGGTCTTGAGCCCGGCCTTCTCCACCGCCGAGATGTGGACGAAAACGTCCTTGCTGCCGTCCTCGGGCGCGATGAACCCGAAGCGCTTGGTTGGATTGAACCACTTGACCGTACCTTGGGGCATGCACGTGTCCTTTCCGTTAGCCGGCGATGCGGAAAAGAACCCTGCGAAATCCGCCACGCCGTTCGTCCTGCCTGTTCCATCCGCGACATTTCGACCGTTCGCGGTTAGGTCCGGAAATCCTATCCCGATTCTCTTTTCGCTCCAACCCCAATGCAAAAGAGGCGGATTTTCCGTTATTCGGCGGGCCTTTCGCCGCCGCCCTGTTCGACGATGGGCGCGGGCGAAAGGGCGATCCGCGCCTTTTCCAGATAAAGGTAAAGGACGGGGGTGATGTAGAGCGTGAGCACCTGCGAGACCGCCAGGCCGCCGACGACGGCGAGGCCCAGCGGCTGGCGCGTCTCGCTGCCGGCGCCGAAGCCGACCGCGATCGGCAATGTGCCCATGAAGGCGGCCATGGTGGTCATCATGATCGGGCGGAAGCGGACCAGGCAGGCCTGGATGATGGCGTCCTCGGCGGTCTTGTTCTCGTTGCGCTGCGCGTCGATGGCGAAATCGATCATCATGATGGCGTTTTTCTTGACGATGCCGATCAACATGATGATGCCGACGAAGGAGTAGATGCTGAGCGGCGTCCCGAACAGCATCAGCACCAAAAGCGCGCCCAACGCCGCCGATGGCAGGCCCGAGAGAATGGTCAGGGGATGGACGAAGCTTTCGTAGAGGACGCCGAGCACGACATAGACGACGAAGACGGTCAGGACCAGCAGCCAGCCCATGCCCGCCACGGATTTCTCGAAGGCCTGCGCCGCCCCGGCGAAGGCCCCGCTCAACGAGGGCGGCACGCGCAACTCGCGTTCCAGCGCGCGGACGCTGGCCACCGCGTCGCCCAGCGCCGTTCCCTTCGCCAAATTGAAGGAAATGGTGACGGACGGAAGCTGGCCCTGGTGGTTGATGGTCAGCGGGCTGATGGCCTGGGTGATTTCGGCGACGGCGTCGAGCGAGACGAGCTGTCCGGTATTGGATCGCAGGTAGAGCTGCGACAGGGCCGAGGGGTCGTTCTGATAACGCGGATCGATCTCGATGATGACCGGATACTGGTTCGAGGCGGTGTAGATGGTCGAAATCTGGCGCGAGCCGAAAGCGCTGGAGAGCGCGTTCTCGATCTGCTCCGACGAAATGCCCAGCGTCGCCGCCTTGGACCGGTTGATGTTGACCACCACGGTGGGACTGGTGACGGCCAGATCGCTGGTGACGTCTACGAAACCGGGCAGGGCGGCGAATCTTTCCTCCAGGATCGTGCCCCAGCGGTACAGCTCGTCGAGATCCTGGCCCAGAAGGGTGTACTGGTATTCGGCCTTGGTCAGCCGGCCACCGACGCGGATTAGGGGCGGATTCTGCAGAAAAACGCGGATGCCCGGAATCTGGGCCAGCTTCGGCCGCAGGCGCCGGATCACCTCGTTGGCGCTGGCGTCGCGCTGGTCGCGGGGTTTCAAGGTGATGGCGAAAAAGCCGCTGTTGGTGGTGACGCGGTTGCCCGCCGCGCCGACCGCCGACATGAAGGTCCGCACCGCGGGATCGGCGGCGATGATGGCGGCGGCCTGCTGTTGCAGGCGGCTCATGGCCTCGTAGGACGCATCCTGCGCGCCTTCGGTGTAGGCGAAGAAGCGTCCGGTGTCCTCGCTGGGCAGGAAGTCCTTCTGGACGACGACGAACAGCAGCATGGTGCCGGCCACGGTGCCGAGGAAGGCGGCGAAGGTCAGGCGATGATGGCGGATGCTCCAGTGCAGGGTTCGCTCATAGAAGGCGCGCAAGACTTCGAACATGCGTTCGGTGCGGTTGAACAGGGCGCCGTGTTTGGTCTCGGAATCGGGCTTGAGGAAGCGCGAACACATCATCGGCGTCAGCGTCAACGACACGAATCCCGACACCAGGATCGCCGCGCCGATGGTCACCGCGAATTCGTTGAGCAGCCGCCCGACCATGCCGCCCATGAAGGCGATGGGGATGAACGCGGCGATCAGCGAAACGGTCATGGACAAAATCGTGAAACCGATCTCGCGCGATCCCTTCAGCGCCGCTTCCAGCGGCTTTTCGCCCCGTTCCATGTGGCGCACGATGTTTTCCAGCATGACGATGGCGTCGTCCACGACGAACCCGACCGCGAGGGTGAGCGCCATCAGCGACAGGTTGTCCAGGCTGAAGCCCAGCGGATACATCAGGCCGAAGGTGCCGACGATGGAAATGGGCAGCGCCAGCGAGGCGATCAGCGTCGCCGACAGGTTGCGCAGGAACAGGAATATGACCATCACCACCAGGGCCGAGGCCAGCACCAGGGTGAACTGCACGTCCTGGATCGAATGGCGGATCAGCACCGAACGGTCATAGAGGATGTTCATCTGCACCGCCGGCGGCAATTGGCTGCGGAAATCGGGCAGGACGGCGTCGATGGCGGCGGCGGTTTCCACCGTGTTGCTGCCCGGCTGGCGATAGACGGCCAGCACCACCGCGCGCTTGTCCACTTCCCAGCTGGCGATCTTGGTGTTCTCGACCGAATCGACGACGGTGGCGACGTCCTTGAGGCGCACCGGCGCGCCGCCGCGGTAGGTGACGATCTCCTCGGCATAGCCGGACGCCCGCGACAGCTTGCCGGTGGTCTCGATGTTGAAAACCCGGTGCGGGCCGCTGATGACCCCGGTCGGCTGGTTGGTGTTGCCGGCGCGAATGGCGCGGACCACGTCCTCGATGCCGATGGCGCGGGCCGCCAGCGCGTCGGGGTTGACCTGGACGCGCACGGCGTATTTCTGCTGACCGAAGACGCTGACCTGGGCGACGCCGTTGATGGTGGAGAGCTTTTGCGCCAGCATCGGATCGGCGTAGTCGTTGAGCGCCGAAAGCGGCAGGGCGTCCGACGACAGCGCGATCATGTAGATCGGAAAGTCGGCGGGGTTGATCTTGCGGAACGACGGCGGCGCCGGCATTTCGGGCGGCAGCAGGCGCAGCGCGGTCGAGATCGCGGATTGCACGTCGAGCGAGGCGGCGTCGATGTTGCGGTCCAGCGCGAATTGCAGGGTGATGCGGGTGTTGCCCGCCGCGCTGACCGAGGTCATCGCCTCCAGGCCCGGGATGCGCGAAAACTGGCTTTCCAGCGGGGTGGCGACGGCGGCGGCGATATTTTCGGGGCTGGCGCCGGGCAGGCGCGCGGTGACCTCGAGGGTCGGGAAATCGACGTTGGGCAGTTCGCTGACCGGCAGGACGCGATAGGCCAGGATGCCGAAGATGACGAACGACGCCATCAGCAGCGTCGTCATGATCGGGCGGCGGATGCACAGTTCGGGAAGATTCATGCCGTCCTCCTCCGCGCCCGCGGCGCCTACTTCGCCTTGTCCGAGCGCAGCACGACGCGCCCGCCCGGCTGCAGGCGCATCTGTCCTTCGACGATCACGGTTTCCCCGGCGGCCACCCCCTCGGCAACCACGGTTTTCGATTCGAAGGCGGGACCCGGCTTGATATAGCGCTGCTCGACCTCGCCGCGGCCGTCCTTCAGGGTTGCCGCCTTGACCACGTATACGTATTGGCCCTTCTGGCTGTTCTGGATCGCCTGCGACGGCACGACCACCGCGCCCTTCAGGGTGTTCATGGTCACGCGCACGGTGACGAACTGGCCGGGCAGCAGGCGTTCGTCCTGGTTGGCGATGGTGGCGCGCAGGCCGATGGTTCCGGTGGCGGGATCGACCGCGTTGTTGACGAAATCGACGACGCCGGCGACCGGCTGGCCGCGGTCCTCGGATGGGCGGACATCGACGGCGATGCCGCCTTCGGCCATGCGGCGGCGAATCTCGTTCAGGTGCTGTTCGGGCAGGGTGAAGGAGACGTAGACGGGCCGGGTTTCGTTGATGACCACCAGCGGCTGGGCGTCGCCTGCCTTGACCAGGTTGCCCGGTGCGACCAGCAGGCTGCCCGCGCGGCCGCCGATGGGGGCACGAATGGTGGTGTATTCCAGTTGCAGCCGGGCCAGTTCGACCGCCGCCTCGTCGGCGCGGATGGTGGCGGCGAGCGAATCCACGGCGGCCTGGGCTTCCTCGTATTTCTGGCGCGAGGCAAAGCCCTTTTCGGTCAACGAGCCGTAGCGGGACAAATCGGCCTTGGCCTTGGCCAGTTGCGCGCGGTCGCGGGCCAGCGCGGCCTCGGCTTGCTTCAGCTGCGCGGCGAAGGGGCGGGGGTCGATGCGCAGCAGCAGATCGTCCTTGGCGACAGTCTGGCCCTCGCGGAAATGGGCTTCCAGCAGATGACCATCGACGCGGGACTTGATGGCGACCGAGGCGCGCGCCTGGACCGAACCGATGGCGGCCAGGGTAACGGGGACGTCGGCCGTTTCGCTCTGGGCGGCCAGGACCGGGGCCGGCGGCGGCCCCTTTTGGGGCCCTTTCCCGCCGCGGCCGGCGGAAACGGCCAGGTATCCCGCGACCATGGCGAACAGGACGCCGCCCGCGATCCAGGCGCGGCGGGACTTGGGCGTGGATTCCATCGTTTTGCGCAGATCGAACAGGGGTGGCGGACCGCGGCCGGATTTTGAATACTGGGGACCGGCCATGTTAGCGGAAAGAGCCCCGTTGGCGAAGGGGCTCGCAAAGCCGCGAGAAAGGGCGTCGGACCGGATGAATTTGAAGCAGCTGGAGACTTTGTATTGGATCGAGCGGCTGGGCAGCTTCACCGCCGCCGCCGAACGGCTGGACGCGTCCCAGTCCACCGTTTCCGCGCGAATTGACGAATTGGAACAGCTCCTGGGCGTCGAGTTGTTCGACCGGTCGCGTCGCGTTCCCCGGCTCACCCCCAAGGGCAAGGAGATGGCCGCCTACGCCCGGCGCTTGATTGCGCTTGCCGGAGAAATGCGGGAAAGGGCGACGCCAGAAGCCAGCGTGACCGGGCGGGTCAAGATCGGGGTGGCCGAACCGGTGGCGCGCACCTGGCTGCCCCGGTTCGTCAGGGAACTGCACGAGCGCCATCCCGGCATCGCGCTGGAACTGGAAATCGCCCTTTCGGCGGATATCGTCGGCCGGGTGAAGCGTGGGGATTACGACGTGCTGTTTTCCATGTGGCCGTCGCTGGAAAGCGGCTATGTCGCGCATCCCCTGGGCTCGTCCCGATACGATTGGGTGGCCAGCCCGGATCTGGGCCTGCCCAAGGGAAAACTGAAGCCGAAGGATCTGGACGGTTTTCCGTTATTAGCCGCCGCGCGCCACGCGTTTCACTACGCCAATATCGTCGAATGGGTCAGGCGGCACGACGTCCGGCCGCTGCGCATCGACACCTGCAGTTCCCAGTCGATCCTGGCGGTTCTGGCGGCGGCGGGGCTGGGCGTCACGGCGCTGCCGGTGAAGGCGTTTTCCGACATGATCGGCGAAGGGCGGTTGATTCGCCTCAATGTCGGCGACGAACCGGCGGTGGTTCTCGATTATTATGCTGTCCACGTGGCAAACCCGGTCCAGGGGGCGATCATCACGGTCTGCGACTTGGCCGTGGAGATCAGCGATTTCGATAAAATCCCGGCCAAACCGACCCCGGCCAAATCGCGGCCGCGCCGTTAACCAGTTAACGCCCCGTTATCTTTCTTGTTGCCCGTGACTCGGGGAAGGGCCTAGTCTCGGCTCACCATAATAATTAACAGGGAAGCGGGGTTTTCGTGGTGGGGCGCGGCAAGATTTTCGGTTCGGTCCGTCTTGCGCTTTTCGCGCTGGCCTTCGCGGTTCCGGCGTCGAGCGCCCAAGCGGCCGTTTGCGTCCGTCCCGGCGACGAGCCGGCGGTCAATGCCCGAGTGATGCAAAGCGAATTGATGGTCGCGGCCTTGGCCTGCGACCAGGCCGCCAGCTACAACGCGGTGGTCCGCAAGTTCCAGACGGATTTGAGCGCCGGCGGCATGGCGCTGAAGAAAATGTTCCGCGAGGCCTATGGCGTCGGCGCGGACCGGGAACTGGGCGAATACGTGACCGTTCTGGCCAACGGCGCGGCGCATCGCAGCGCCGTCGAAAAGGGCCGCTTCTGCAATGCGACGGCCGGGGTTTTCGACAAGGTGATTGCGATGGATCGCGCCGAATTCCGCGAATTCATCGCCGGCCCCGCCTACGCCGGCCGCCATGGTCTGGCGGCGTGCCCGCGGGACACCGCGGAACGTTGAACGATTTCGGGCTGCCGACGCAAAACGGCCGCGCCATCGGGCGCGGCCGTTCGCGTTGGAAGACGGTTTTCCGTTATTCGAAAACGATCTCGACGCGCCGGTTCTGCGGTTCGCGGACGCCGTCGGCGGTCGGCACCAGGGGTTCGCGTTCGCCCTTGGCGACGACGGCGATGTCCTTTTCGGCGACGCCGAGGCGGGCCAGTTCGCCCTTCACCGCGACGGCGCGGCGCATCGAAAGCTTCATGTTATAGCCGTCGGGGCCCGACCGGTCGGCGTGGCCGGTGGCGCGGATGCGGGCGACGTTGCCCTTTTTGGCGTCCTCGGCGGCGGTGGCGATGATTTTCCTCGCCTCCGCGGTCAGATCGGCCTTGTCCCAGTCGAAGAAGACCAGATAGTTGCGCGGCGCCGGACGGGCG
>Ga0194120_10008440_pt1 | contig 13590 bp, 12 predicted proteins | sample TA2MahCa65mmetaG_FD_148642 | JGI IMG/M metagenome (GOLD analysis project Ga0194120, IMG submission 148642) | Freshwater microbial communities from Lake Tanganyika, Tanzania - TA2015019 Mahale Deep Cast 65m | ecosystem: Environmental > Aquatic > Freshwater > Lake | place: Tanzania: Lake... | reverse complement strand
CACCCGTTGCATCGGTGGCGCAGGCCTCCGTGCCTGCGTCCGATAGGCGCCAGGTCATTTGAGCGCCGCTATCAGGTTGACCTGAATGCCAGACGCGCCCACAGCCCGCAGGTCGCAGCGTACTGAAGCCTAAAGCGCCGACCAGCCCAGCCGCAAGCCCAGCCGCAGCACGGGCGAGGCACCGGAAAGCGCGAAGTCAAAAACCCCGCCGCCGTCGATCGAGGCATTGAGCCCGCCAGGAAGGCGCCACTCGTACCCGTAGCTGGCCAGGAGCAGCGGCGCCGCCTGGAGCGGCTCGCCCCCGAAGAGGCCGCGCAGCCGGCTGCCGGCGCCGAACTGGACGAAGAACGCGTCGGCCGTGCCGCCCATGTAGTGGCGGAAGTATGCCATCGGCGTGGCGTAGAGCGCTACGAGCGGGCCGGAAATCGCGAACCAGGCGCCGACGCCGATGCGCGGCTCCGGCCGGAAACGCACGTCGAGCGCGCCTATCTCCGGCCACCCCACGCCGGCGCTCACGCTGAGGCGTTGCTCGGCGAAGTCGGGATCGGGCGGGGGGGCCAGGAGCGGCATCCCCCCATGGTAGGCAAAAATTGCGCGCTACGCCCTCAGCGCCGCACGAAAAAAGTTGCGCAGCTTCGCGGAGCGCGCCTGGAGGTGATCGATTTCCCAGACGATCTGCTCGACCAGATCCCGGACCGGGCCGCCGCTCGCATCGTCCAGCTCGTAGCGCTCTTCCTCGAGGAGGGCCGAGAGGCCGTCGATCAGGTGGCCCGTGTTCTGGAACTGCTGGAGGAAGGACGCGACCGCGCCGGCGTCGTCGCTCGTGTTGGCGGATACCTCCCGGGCCAGTTCGCCCAGGCGCACCCAGATCGTCGGGCCCGCCGCCACGTCCGGTTCGTATGCCTCCTCCTGCTGGTTCTGGCTGGAGAACAGGTGGTCGAGCAGGATGTCGCGCGTGGCATCCTCCATTCCCACGAACGCGACGCCGACGTCGAAGCCGTCATTGCCGAACTCCTTGAGCCAGCGGATCTCGCCGCGCATGTGCACGGTGCGGCCGCGCAGGTTGATCGCGAACTCGCTGATCATGCCGACCGCCAGGTGGCCGCGCATGTGCGTGAGGCGCATGCCGCCGATCGAGAGGTTGACTATCTGCGCCAGGCGGAAGAAGTCGCCCGGAAGGCGGTACCGCGCCTGGAGTGCGACCGCCTTGCGGAGCGCCTGCCGGCGCTGCTCGCGCTTGATCAAGCGCTCCAGGTAGACTTCCACTCCCGCCTCCCCGAACTTGCGGATGGAACCCTGCCATTGCGTCTCGGTGTACGAGCCGTCCACGAAAGTCAGGATCGCCTTCGTGTTGCGGGGGTAGGCGTCGAGAAGCTCGTCCGCCCGTGGCGGGGGGGCGAGCACGGCGCGGCGACCTTCCAGGACCTGCACGACCGTCGTCCGGAAGCCCTCGGCGCCGTTGGCCGGTTCGACGACCGCCGCCTGCTCCGGGCACGGCAGGCCCACCAGGGCGTGCGAGACCTTCTCGATGATGTCCCGGGCCTCGAAGGGCACGCGCAGGACGTCGTAGGCGCCCGCGGCCCAGGCCTTCTCCTGGAAATCCTCCGTGGGATCCTGCGAGAACAGGAGGACGGGCAGGGCGCCCAGGGATCGATCTTCCTTGATGCACTGGCACACGCCGAAGCCCGAGACGCCGGGCAGATCCACGTCGAGGATCACCAGCGTGGGCCGGTGCTTCTGCACCAGGTGGAGTGCCTCGCGGCCGTCCGAGGCGATGATGAGGTCGAGGCCCTCCCGTTGGAGCAGGAAAGCCAGGTTGCGACGAAGGAAGGACAACGGGGCCGCCAGGAGCAACAGGTGCTCCGTGTCGCGCGCGACGATTTTCGCCATCTCCTCTTCCTTGATCAGCGCCGGTAACCCTCAATGGCCCCCGGGGAGTCCGTCTAGCCTCCTCCTGCATCGTACCCGCGAACCCGTGCGTGAATGATGCGTGAATGACGCAAGCAAGTATCGGATTTATTACGTTATCCAGGAAATGCCGGGCCCTGTGCTACCTTGAGGGTCATGAGTCTCCCGCCGGCTGCGCCGACACCGGTCCGCGAGCCCGACTCCGGGCAGGGATGCCCGGCGACCCGCCACGGATGGCACTGCGGGGGGGGGCGGGGGGGCGGCACCCCCCCGAGGAGGCTCTCGTGAGCGCGCGCAGGGCGGCCGCAGTACTGGCATTGCTGGCCGCGGCGATCCTGGGGGGCTGCAAGAACCCCCTGTACTGGGCCTGGCCGGCTCGCAAGCTCTTCGTGGCGGTGCCCACGTCGCGCAAGATCTTCGAACTCGACCGCTACGGCCTCCGGAGCACCTGGGGCCAGATCTGGCTGGATAGCGGGGCGACACGCATCGCCTACTCGAAGAAGCGCGGCACCCTCTTCGCGCTCATGCCCGAAGCCCGGGGACTGGCCGAGATCTCGCCGGACACCTACCAGGTCCTCTACACGTACAGCACTCAGGGCAAGTCCGCCGACCTGGCGCTGAGCGGCGACGAGAGCCATGCGTACGTCCTCAACCCCGACGAGCGCGCGGTCGTGCGCATCGAACTCGCGACGCGCAAGGTGCTCCAGCCGATGTTCTACACGGACGGCGATTTTGTCCCGGTGGCGATCGCCGCGCACCCCGCCAAGCCCGACGACCTGTACGTGGCGTCGGCCAGCGGCAGCATCTCGGTGGCGCAAGCCGGGACCAAGGGGGCGTTCTTCATCAGCCTGCCCGGGGTCGGGAAGGTCGGGCGCATCGTGCCGGGGCGCAAGTCGGACCTGTACGTCGTGGATGCGCTCGGGACCAACCTGTACCGCATCACCGAGCCCGACTCGGCCAAGATAGAAACGTTCAGCCTCACGCTGCAGGGCGGGTCGGCGACCGCCGGAGGCGACGGCACGGTCTACGTCACCGCGCCGGGCGCCAACAAGCTCGTGGCCATCGGCGCGGATCGCAACCGCAACACGTTCGACGTGCGCGCCCAGACGCCCCGGGCGGTCGTCGCGGACTCGGCCGGCGTCTACATCGCCACCGAAGGCTCCAACCAGGTGCTGGCGATGCAGATCATCGGCGGGCGCCTCACCGATCCGCAGGTGATGGACAGCCTCCCGGGGCCGCCGGTCGACATGGTCGCGGTTGGTGATTGATGCACCGTTAAAGTCGGCGCAAATGCCGGCCGATACTGGGGGTGTGGGGAACGTCACCGAGATTATCAGGGTGGCTCCCCACCTTTACTTTTTGCCGACTCCCGGGATATGACGCTGGCCGAGCCGCCGGTCCTGCGAGTACGAGGAGACCAGCGAGATCTGGGCGGAATTCTCGCTCGAGCTGATGTACTCGACGCCGAACCGGTCGCCCCGGGGCAAGCCCTGCGCGAGGGCCTGGCGGATGGCTTCCTTCGGGGAAGCCAGGCCGCCCAGCCAGAGCGGCGAGGTGCCGCGGTGGCCGACGTCGTTGGGATTGCCCACCGTGAGAGAGTGGCGCTGGTTGACGTGCAGGACGGCGTACACGCGCTCGCCCGTGCCCATGTCGGGCTCGTGGAAGTAGCCAAAGGTCCAGCCGGCCGATCTGGGAATCACCAGGCCGCTCTCGGTTAGCCACCGCGAGCCGGCGTAGTCGAGTTCGGCGTTGACCAGGTGCCAGAAGCAGTAGAGCCGGGCGACCTTGAGGTACATTCCCAGGTCTATGGCCGAGATGTCCTCGGCCATGCCCTTCATCTCGCCCGCGATGGACGCGCGGTAAGCTGGCGCCGCGTTGCTGCCCGTGGTCGGCGAAACCCATGCCCGGGTCGCCGCGGGATCGGCTCCGCAGCCGGCCGTCGCGAGGACCACGCTACCGGCCACCAGGGCCGCCGTTGCGACTCGCTTCATCTCTTACCTCCTCCCCGGGAACAAGGCCCCTCCCCCTTCCGGGGAAGGGGCCCGTCCCAGACCCTTGGTTACTTGGGGTTGACCGCGCTCTGCGCGTTGATGCGGCCGAAGCCGAAGCGCTCGTCGTAGCCGGTGGCGCCCTTGTCGTCGCTCGCCTTCTCGAGGGCGGCCTTGACCTGCTCCCGCTTGAGCTCGGGGAACTGGCTGCGAATGAGGGCGACCGCGCCGGCGGCGCCGGGGGCGGCCATCGAGGTGCCGCTCATCTGGGCGTAGCCCTTCTGGCCGGTGCCGTTGGAGTACGTCGGGACCGTGGCGAGGACCTTGACGCCCGGCGCGGCGACCGACATCGTCGGCCCGTAGTTGCTGAAGTAGGCGGTCTTGTCCTTGTCGTCGGTCGCCGCCACCTCGATGACCCCGGGGATGGTGCTGGGCAGGTGCGGGGCCTTCTCGTGGTGGTTGTATGCGCCGTTGTTGCCGGCCGAGGCGGTGCAGACCACGTCCTTGTCGAGGGCGTACTGCACGGCGTCCTCGATGACCTTGTCGCGGCGGTAGATGCCAAGGCTGGCGCTGATGACGTGGGCGCCGTTGTCGGTGGCCCAGGTGTAGCCGGCCGCGATGGACCTGGAGTCGCCGCCGCCGTTGGCATCCAGGACCTGGATGGCCATCAGGCTGGCGCCGGGGGCCATGCCCGCGCCACCCTCCTTGTTGTTGGCGGCCGCGGCGGCGATGCCGGCGGTGTGCGTGCCGTGCCCGTGGCCGTCACGCACTTTGTTGTCCTTGGTGAAGACGTTGTAGAGGCCGACTTCGGGATCGAAGACCGGCTTGAGGTCCGGGTGGTCGGGGTCGACGCCGGTGTCGACGATGGCCAGGCGGGTCTTCTTGCTGCCCATCTGGGTGTCCCAAGCCTCGAGGGCCTTGGTGATGGTCAACTGGTACATCTCGCCAGCCCGGGGGTCGTCGATGGTGAGCGCCGGCAGGAACTGGCCCAGGGGCTTGCCCTTGATCTCGGTGGGCTTGTCCAGGGCGAAAGCGTAATGCCGGTTGGGCTGGGCGTCGACCACGCCGGCCGTGCCCTTGAGGCTTGCGATTACTTGCTCAGCGGTCTTGCCCTTGGGGATGGCTACCGCCACGTAGCCGATGCGCGCCAGGCGGGCGTCGGGATTGGTGGCGAACGGGAGGATGGCGCCCTGCCGAACCTTGACCAGCACCTCCTTGGTGGAGACGCCGTCAGCGCGGAACTCGCCGGAGCCGAAGTAGCTGGCCGCGAGCTGCAGCGGCGCGGCATTCGGATTGACGCCGCAACCGGCCGCAATGGCCACTAGCACGGTGCTGGCGAGAACGGGGCGCAAGGACATTCATGACCTCCCAAAGCAAATAACCGGACCCGCTCTCCAGTATCAAAGATTAATCAGGATTTTGCAATACCTTAACGCAATCTTTAATTTGGCATCCGTCAGCGGATGAGGCTGTCCCGCGGAACTCGCGTGACGCGGCCGAACTGCGCCAGCCGCGACTCGACCTCGTCGGCCTTCGAGACTATCGTCAGGGAATAGCGGGTGGGATCCAGGTAGCGGCGGGCGGCTTCGTGGACCTGCTTCTTCGTCACGCCGCGGATGCGCTGCTGGTAGCCGGCCAGGTAGTCGTCGCCCAGGCCGTAGAAGTGGGTGTTAGTTATCTCCCGCGCCAGGTCGCCGTTGGACTCCAGGCGGAGCGCGAAGCTGCCCGTGAAGTAGTCCCGGGCCATCGTCATCTCCTCGTCGGTGGGCCCGGCATCGCGCATCTTGCGCATGGCCGCGAGCAAGCTCGCCAGGGCCCGGTCGGTGCTCGGGAGCTTGGTCTGCAGCTCCAGCGTCAGCTTTCCGGCCAGGAAGCGCGGCTGGAGGTAGCTGTAGGCGCCGTAGGCCAGACCCTGCGCGTCGCGGATGTCGCGATACAGCCGCGCCACGGAGCCGCCGCCCAGGATGTAGCTCATGAGCATGGCGGGGAAGTAGTCAGGGTGATTGCGCCTGATCGCCAGATTCTCCAGCTGGATGTACGACTGGGTGACGTCCATGTCCACCAGGCGCACCTCGCGGCCGGCGATCGGCAGCGGCGGCGGGGGCGGCGTGAAGGCCGCGGCCTTGCCGGTCCAGGCTCCCAGCGCTCGGTCGAGTTTCGCGCGCACCTCGGTCGCGGAGATGTCTCCCACGACGACCAGGAAGGCATTGTCCGGGCGGTAGTAGGCGGAGTAGAAGCCCAGCACGTCGTCGCGGCCGATGCGGCCCAGCGTCTCGGTCGTGCCGCCATCCAGCCGCCCGTAGGGATAGGTGCCGTACGTGGCGCGATCGGCCGCGACGGCGAGCACGCGGTTGGCGTCGTCGAGCATGCTCTCGAGCCCGGCCAGCCGCTGCTCGCGGATCCGGTCGATTTCCTCCTGGGCGAACACCGGCCGCAGCAGGGCATCGGCGAAGATCTCAAGGCCCGCGTCGAAGTCCTTCTCGAGGGTATCCAGGCGGAGGAACGACTTGTCGTAGTCGCCGCTCGAGCTGAAGGTGGCGCCCAGGAAGTCGAACGTGTCGGCGATTTCCGCGGCCGTGCGCTTGCCGGCGCCTTCCGTCAGGAGGTCGGCCGTCAGCGAAGCCAGGCCCGCCATTTCCGGCGGATCGGCCACGGCGCCGGTGCGGATCACCAGTTGCAGCGCGACGATCGGCAGATCGTGCCGCTCGACCAGCAGCACCTCGAGGCCGCTGGAGAGCCGGAACCGGGCCGGCACGGGTACCGCCACGCGGGCCTTCGTCGCGGCGGCGGCGGAGGCGGGGGCAGGCGGGGCGAGGGCGGAACTGGCTACCGCGAAGGAGGACGGTGCCTGGAAGGCGACTGCCAGTGCAGCGAGCGCACCCGAGAGCACGCGGATGCGGAGGGTCATGGTTGTAGCTCCTTGGCCGGCACCAGGGTGATGACCGACCGGTTCTGGCGGGTGAAGGTCTGCGCGGCGACGCGGCGGATATCCGCCTTGGTCACGGCGCGGATCCGGGTTACGTAGTCGTTGACGAAGCGCCAGGAGCCCTGGGCCTCGGCGCTGCCTATGGCGGTGCCCAGGGCGTAATTCTTCTGCTGCGAGAAGTAGAACTTCGCCTCGACCTGGTTGATGGCCTTTTGCAACTCGCGATCGGCAACGTCCTCGGTCTTGAGTCGGTCGAGGGCCTTGATGAGCTCGGACTCCAGGTCGGCGGCGGTCCGGCCGGGCATCGGCACGGCGTAAGCCAGGAAAAGGCCGGGATCGGCGTTTTCGCCGGCGTTGGTCCCGACCTCCTGCGCCCACTTCCGGGTGTACACCAGGTCGTGATGCAACCGGCTGGAGCGGCCGCTCGACAGGATCCGGTCGATCACCGCGAGCGGAAAGAAGTCGGCGCCCCCCTTCGGGCCCATGTGGTAAGCCAGCATCACCGCCGGCGTGGCGACGTCGCGGATCACCTCGGTGCGCCTCTCGCCCTTCTGCGGGGGCTCCTGCGGGATCGCCCGGCGAGCCACCGGGCCGCGGGGGAGCGCTCCGAAGGTCTTCTTGACCACGTCCAGGGCCTTCGAGGTCTCGAAGTCCCCGACCACGACCACGACCGCGTTGTTGGGCTGGTAGTGGGCCTTGTAATAGGCGACGGCGTCCGCGTGGGTCATGGCGTCGAGGTCGGACATCCAGCCCACGATCGGCCAGCGGTACGGGTGAGCCGCGTAGGCGGTCGCGCCCAGCATCTCCCACATCATCCCGAACGGGTCGTTGTCGGTGCGCCAGCGGCGCTCTTCCTTGACCACACCCAGTTCGGAGGCGAACTTCGCGGCCGGCACCAGGGCGCCGGTCATGCGGTCGGCCTCCAGACGGGCGGCCAGTTCCAGCTTGTCGCTCGGGAAGTTCACGTAGTAGGCCGTGTAGTCCTCGGTAGTGAAGGCGTTGTTGTTGCCGCCGTGCCGCTCGACGGTGCGATCGTAAGCCCCGGCCGGAAAGTGCTTCGAGCCCTGGAACAGGAGGTGCTCGAGCAGGTGCGAGACGCCCGATTTCCCGACGTCCTCGTTGCGCGAGCCCACGCGATACCAGACCTGGAACGAAACCACCGGCGCCGTGTGCCGCTCGAGCATGAGGACCTTCAGGCCGTTCGGCAGCACGTGCTCGGTGACCGGCAGCGTGCCGGCCAAGGGAGCGGCGAGTGCCGGCCCCGCCTGGGAAACGGCCAGCGCCGCTGCGGCGCAGAAGGCTGCGGTGGAATCTCGCAAAGGTACCAACTCCTCGGGGATCGGGGGCGAAAGCCTACAGTTTACCCCGAGGCGGCCGCCGGTGCGGCGCTATGCCAGGGCGAGTTCCCTCACGTCCGACGCGACGTCCAGCTTTGCGCCCGTCTTGGCCAGGACCTCCTCGACCGTGACGCCCGGAGCCGTCTCGCGCAGCACCAGGCCGCTCGCCGTGACCTCGATGACCGCCAGGTCGCTGACGATGAGGTTGACGACGCCCTGGGCCGTGAGCGGCAGTTGGCACTCGTCGAGGATCTTGGGGCTTCCGTCCTTCGCGTTGTGCTCCATGGCGACGACGACGCGCTTGGCCCCGGCCACCAGGTCCATCGCGCCGCCCATCCCCTTGACCATCTTGCCGGGGATCAGCCAGTTGGCCAGGTCGCCGGCGGCCGAGACCTGGAGGGCGCCGAGGACCGTGAGATCCACGTGGCCGCCGCGAATCATGGCAAACGAGTCGGCGGAGCTGAAGTACGAGGAGCCGGGGATGTCGGTGACGGTCTGCTTGCCGGCGTTGATCAGGTCGGGATCCTCCTCCCCCTCGAGGGGGAACGGGCCGATACCGAGCAGGCCATTCTCGCTCTGGAAGATCACGGTCATGCCTTCGGGCACGTAGTTGGCGACCAGGGTCGGGATGCCGATGCCCAGGTTGACGAAGTAGCCGTCCTTGAGTTCTTGCGCGATGCGCTGGGCGATTTGGTTGCGGTCGAGTGGCATTTGGGATCTGGTCTCCTAAACTGCGGCGGTCTCGCGGGGGCGCACGGTGCGCTGCTCGATGCGCTTTTCGTACCTTGCGCCCTGCAGCACCCGGTCCACGTAGATGCCCGGGGTGTGGACGCAATCGGGATCGAGGGCGCCGACTTCCACGATGTGCTCGACCTCGGCGATGACGACGTCGGCCGCGGTGGCCATCACCGGGTTGAAGTTGCGCGTGGCCTTGCGGTACACCAGGTTGCCCCAGGCATCCCCCTTGTAGGCCTTGACGATGGCGAGGTCGGCCCGCAGTGCGCGCTCCAGCACGTACCACTTGCCGTCGAACTCGCGGGCCTCCTTGCCCTCGGCTACCTTGGTGCCGTAGCCGGTCGGCGTGTAAAACGCCGGGATGCCGGCGCCGCCGGCGCGGATCTTCTCGGCGAGCGTGCCCTGGGGTGTCAACTCGACCTCGAGGATCCCTTCGAGGACCTGCTGCTCGAAGAGCTTGTTTTCGCCGACGTACGACGAGATCATCTTGCGGATCTGCCGGGTCTGCATCAGCAGGCCGAGGCCGTAATCGGAAACGCCGGCGTTGTTGGAGACGAACGTGAGGTTCTTGACGCCCGACTCCCGGATCGCGCCGATGAGATTCTCTGGAATGCCGCAGAGGCCGAATCCTCCGGCCATGATCGTCATCCCGTCGCGCAGGATGTCCTTGAGTGCCGCCGGGGCGTCCGGATAGACTTTGTTCATTCAGCAGCTCCTCCGTGAAGCATTTCATTATACGCCGCACTTCCCTTCCAGCTTGGATGGCGCTCCTCGCCATCGCGAGCGGATTGGTGGGCGCCTCCCCGCGGCCGGCCGCGTCGCCTCCTCCGCGGCCGCAGCCGCAAGCCACCGCCAGACCGGCTAGCACGCCGGCGCCAAGGTCTTCACCCACGCCATCACCCGTCCCCACGCCTACCCCCACCCCCGGCCCGCCCACCGACGGCCGCACCCCGCCCAACCTGACGGGCAGTGCCCGCACCGCCTACATGCTGGCCTACTGGCGCGAGCTTGCCGGCCCGGACCTCGGGGAATTCACGTATTCGCACATGACCGGGCGGACGCTCGCCGCGGGCGCGTACCGCGTGGACCTGCCGCTGGCCGTGCTGCGGGCCCTGCCCGATCTGGCGCCGGAGCGCTTCAAGGAGGATGCCTTCGGCGACTACGGCTTCCTGCCGGACGCGACCGATCCCGACGGGCTACCGGTGGGCCTGAAGACGGGGGCGACCAGCCCGCGGCGAGTCGGCATCACGTGCGCGGCCTGCCACACCGGCCTCATGAGCGATCGCCCGGTTCCCGGGGCGGGCAACTCGTCGCTCCGCTACGGCGACTTCCTGCTCGCCCTGACCGACACCCTGGCCGATACGCTCGACCCGGATGCGGTGATCTACGCCGCCCGGCGGGACTTCGGCCCGCTCTCGGCCGCCGAGGAGGCGGACGTGCGGGCCTTCCTCGCCGCGCCGCCGCCGCCGGTCGCCCGCGACCACAGGGAGCGCGTCGCCGCCTGGGGCGCCGGCCGCGCGAGCTATCACCCGGCCGGCCTGCCCGCCCGCATCCCGCCGCTCTGGCTCGTTGGTCCCCGTTTCATGGCGGACGGCGCCTGGACGGACCAGGGCGAGCGCAACCGCTACGTGCTGTGGCTGGCGGGTGTGCCCGGCGAGTCGCTGCGGAGCCCGGACGTCAACCGCCTCGTCCGCGGCCTGGGCGAGTACCTGGGGACATTGCGGCCGCCCGCGCCCCATGTGGCCGACCGGGGCATGGCGTTGCGCGGCGCGGAAACGTTCAAGGAGCGGTGTGCCGCGTGCCACGACCGGCCGGGCGAGACCGTCTTCGTCGAGCAGGTCGGCACCGACGACAAGCTCCTGCGCGAAGAGTCGCCGTTCGACCGCCTGCGCCTGCGCTGGCTGGGCTTCGAGGGCGTCGAGGTGCGGTTGTGGCCCATGGTCAAGATCCCCGGCTTGCAGGCCGTCGGGGCGCGCCGGCTACTGCTGCACAACGGTTCCGTCCGGAGCCTCGAGGACCTGCTGGCGCCCGATCGCCGCCCGCCGGTGGTGGCCCACGCCGGTACGGTCTTCGACACGCGACTGCCCGGCCACTCGAACCGCGGCCACGACTTCGGCGGGGACCTCGATCCCGCCGAGATAGCCGCTCTGCTGATCTACCTCAGGGGGCTCTAGACAGTCTCGCGTTGACCGGGATTCAAACGCGGATCTGGGTGCGGGCGCCCGGGAGCGCCGGCATCCTGCCGGCCTCATGGGGCGTCGCCAAGTGGCGGCCGGCGAGACGCCGGCGCTCCCGGGCCCACGTCGAATGATCGCTGATCGACGCGAGACTGGTTAGTCGAGCCTGGCGCGGAGGATCTTGTCGGGCTTGACGTCGGGCACCGGGCTGTTGCCCCGGTCCATCGTGCGCGTGAGCTTGTCCACGACGTCCATTCCCTTGACGACCTGGCCGAAGACCACGTAACCGCCCGTCGGCGTGCCGCCGGAATCGTACTGCTGATCCAGGTTGGGCAGCGGCCGGAAATCGATGAAGAACTGGCTGCCGGCCGAATCGAGCGACATGCTCCGGGCCATGCCCAGGGCGCCGCGCACGTGCTTGAGCGGGTTCTTCTCGAACGAGATGTTGTAGCCGGGCCCACCCTGGCCGGTGCCCTCGGGATCCCCGCCCTGTGCCACGAATCCCTCGATGACGCGGTGGAAGGGCGTACCGTCGTAGAACTTCTTCTTGACCAGTTTCGCGAAATTCTCGGTCGTCTTGGGGGAGTCCTTGTCGAACAGGGCGACGACGAAGGTGCCCCTGGTCGTCTCCACCGTGACGCGGCGGCCCGGTACGACCTTGCGGCCCACCGCCTTGCTCATCTCCTCGAGGGCCTGCTTCTCTTCCGCGGGCGCGGCGGCGGCCAGCATGACGGGCGGCGCGAGGACCACCGGGCTGGCACCCGCGAGTTGCAGGGCGGCGAACGTGACGACGACGGCGGACATCGAACCTTCCTTGTTTGAGGATCACTCCCGGGGCAAGCCCGGGGTTCGAAACGGCAAAACCATAGTGCAACACCGACCCAAACGTCGAGGCCTAGACTCCGCGCCATGCGCACCCGATTCCTCGACTTCCTCCTGGCCGCCCTGTGGTTTCCCCTCGCGCTCTCGGCCTGGGTGGCCTGGACCGATCGGCAGGCCCCCCTCTCCCTGCCCCTCCTGGCGGTCAACCTGCTGATCATCGGGCTGTTCCTGGTTCGCCGTCCCAGCCGCGATTTGACGAAGCGGCCGGCAGCCTGGGCCCTGGCGGTGGCGGGCACCACCTTGCCCCTGCTCATGCGCCCGCTAGGCGACCCCGTGCTGCCGGAGCCATTCGGCACGGCCCTGCAGATCCTCTCGATGGTTCTGCAAGCGCTCACCATCGGCGGCATCCTCGCCTCGCTGTTCGTCCTGGGCCGGAGCTTCGGCCTGGTGCCGGCGCATCGGGGCCTGGTCACGAGCGGCCCGTATCGCCTGGTGCGGCATCCGCTCTACTCCTGCGAGATGGCGTTCTACGTGGCGTTCGTCCTGGGGTCGCCCTCGGTACGCAACGTGCTGCTCCTGGGCGGCTACCTGGCGTTGCAATGGCTGCGGGCCGCCGAAGAGGAGCGCCTGCTGACCCGCGACATGCGCTACCGCGACTACAAGCGCGCCGTCCCCTGGCGGTTCATTCCCGGGCTGGTCTGACGACCGCCACTGTTTCAGGGCCGCGACCGGGGTAGAATCCGGCCATGGCGCCAAAGAAGTTCGACGACGAGGAAGAGCAACCCAGGGCAAGGAAGCTCGCGCTTCCTGCCGTCAAGTTGCCCAACCTGGCCCAGGTGCGGGGCGCGATCGCCAGCGTCCGCATCCCGACGGTGGATCTGGGCATCATCGCGGGCGGCCTGGCGATCGCCCTGATATCGGCCGGCGCGGCGGTCGTCGGCGTCCGCATCTTCCTGCCGGAGAAGAAGGTCCAGATCGTCCGCGATCCCAACGAGGTGAAGCAGGCCAAGCTGGCCAACCCGCCGGGGATGCCCGACTTCACCATCGGGCCGAACGTGAGCACCGCGTTCATCACCCACATCTCCCACCCGCGCGTCGATCAACTCGCATACGTGCACCGGCAGGCGTCCGTCATCGGCGCCGTCAAGATCGACGCCAAGGCGTTCGTCGCTCCGCAGGCCTCGATTCGCGGCGACGAGGGCCAGGACATCTACGTGGGCGAGCAGTCCGCGGTGCTGGACGGCGCGGTCCTGCACGGCGTGCCGACCGAGCAGGGCGGCATCTTTCTCGAGCGCAACCAGGTCCGCGTCATGGGGCAGCGGTATTCGATTTACGTCGGAGCCCGCGTCACCCTGGCGCAGCAGAGCCAGATCTTCGGGCCGGCCATCATCGGCGACGACACCTTCATAGGCCAGCAAGCCCTCGTGCTGCGGGCCATGGTGGGCAAGCGCTGCGTCGTCGAACCTCGCGCCGCGATCATCGGCGACGCCTCGATCGACCTGACCATTCCGGACGGCCGCTACGTCCCGGCCGGCGTGATCGTCCGCAACCAGACCCAGGCCGACATCTTGCCGGTCATCACCGGCGATTACGCCCTGCGCGACCTCAACTCCCAGCAAGTCGAGGTCAACACGGCGCTGGCCGAGGGGTACATCGCGATGTACCCGCGCGCCGCGGCGGCGGCCGAGGCCGAGGCC